>TARA_R110002033_G_scaffold135713_2_pt1 | contig 40397 bp, 39 predicted proteins | sample TARA_R110002033 | Tara Oceans TARA_R110002033 (sample SAMEA4397051) | marine metagenome | biome: Polar Biome; feature: [SRF] surface water layer (ENVO:00010504); material: water (ENVO:00002006), including particulate matter (ENVO:01000060) such as... | depth 5 m
CATCGCCAGTGAAAGTGCATTCAAAGGTATTGGCGAAAGTAAAGCCAGAGCGCTTTGGGATCTTCTAGGCAAAACATTTCACGCAACGTTGATCAATGACACTCCCGAATCAAGAACGTTGCTTAAAGACGTTCTGAGCGAAGATTCCATTACCTCGCTATTTGAGGGGTATGCTAAATACAAAAATCTAGCCCACTGTAACTGGATGTCTGAACATAAAATACCTGGCAGCGTTCAGCAACGTTTACTCAAATATCATAATGAACAATCCATCACCGCGATTAAAGCAAATCCTTATGTATTAATTGGTTTTGGTATGCGTTTTAGCGTGGTTGATGAGCTTTTTCAAAAGCAGCTTAAAGGCTCTGAACATGATGACAGACGATTGAGTGCAGCCCTTGAAATCACACTCCGCAAAGAAGTTTCGAAAGGTCATACTTATACGAGTCAAGCCAACTTACGCCCTCTGTTACTTAAGTTACTCCAAGACAAAGAGTTAGTAGCCAAAGCTTTTCAAGCTGGACATGACAAAGCTCAGTATTTATTGAATCACTCAACAGGTACATATCATCCAACGGCCCAGTTACTGATGGAGAATGTGGTTGTCAAACGACTTAAGGTGCTTGCAAGTCAAAATAACTTGTATGATGAATATGCGAATTTAGCTTACTGTACTGCGGTTGATGAATTACCTTATGAGTTAACACAGAAACAAATTGAGGCTGTAACGACTTGCTTAGACAGCTCAATAAGCTGTATCACCGGCGGTGCAGGAACGGGTAAAACAACAGTGCTTAGGACCGCTTTACGTGCCTATAACACAATGGGATTTCAGATACATGCCGTCGCGCTCAGTGGACGTGCCGCCATGCGCTTGCATGAGTCAATTGGTTTTCACACTTCAACAATCGCTAAGTTATTAAGAGATGAGCCGATTGATGCTGATCAGCAAAAACATCTGCTCGTTATCGATGAAGCCAGCATGATTGATTTACCAACCATGTACCGCTTAGTAAATCATATTCATCCTTCTGTGCGAATTATCTTCACAGGCGATCCAGATCAACTCCCTCCAATTGGTTGCGGTAAAGTCTTAGCCGATATCGTCATTTCTAAAGCAATAGCCAATACAATGCTCGACATTGTGAAACGCCAGGAAGGCATAACGGGTATCCCAGAGTATTCAAAACTAATTAACCAAGGAATAGTACCTAATCGCCTTTCGACAGGAGCAATTCATTTTCACGAAACCAATAAGCTGGAAATTGCTCAAGTTTGCTGTGAGCTATATCAACAATCACCTCAAAACAGCCGTGTCATGGCACCGACTAAAAAACTCGTATTTGAAATCAATAAGCAGCTCCAAGAGTCGATAAATAAAAATGGCCCTATGCTTCAGTTTAATATGAATGGTGAGCAATTTTATCAATATCTGCGTCTTAATGACGCAATATTATTTACTCAGAATATTTATGACAAAGGCATCCAAAATGGTTCGCTTGGTGTTCTCACTAGTGTTGAGTTATCTGGAGATACTTATGGAGAAGTGACCCTTGATACAGGTGATAAAATTGAAGTAACTCAAGCTGTGCTGGATTGTATGGAGCTGGGTTATGCTATTACGCTTCATAAAGCGCAAGGATCTCAATTCCCACGCATTATTGTTGCACTACAAAAAGGCAGAATTGTAGACAGAGCATGGCTATATACTGCAATTACTAGGGCTGAATTAAAAATCCATATTGTTGGTACAGAAGAGGATTTCAGAACGATTACTGAAGCACCAAGCCATTCACATCGACGTAATAGCTATCTTGTTGAGCTTTTAAAAATTGAAAGAAAACTCACACCATTTGGGGTGAGTTCATGGGCAAGAGCAGATATAACTTGATGTAATATAAATATTATACTTTTATGCAGCAGTGTTTCGTTGAGAGTTGTTCCCGAAGTTGCGTAAATGGCAAAAAACTAATTAATCCATTAATAGGAGGGCGGCACTTGGCAACAAGTGTCGTCTATCCGACATTAATGTGCTAGTGCTAAGACTCTAAAGGTCACTTTTGCATTAGGAAAAGTAGGGGCAACAAATATTAGTTACCGAAACCCAAGATCGTCCATCCTTATCCAGAACAGCGCTTTTACGCTAATCACCTAAGGTAGGAGCCGGATGCGTTAGTAGCGCACGTCCGGATCTGTGCGGGGGGGGGCGCAGTAATGCTCATTTCTACCGCGACCTTTGTGCATGCAAGGTGGTATCCATTAATCATAGAATATTGGCTTTTGCTTATTCGCTATTTAACTTATCTGAAAACGACTAGTCTTTAACAAGCTTTATGCTGCTCTGGGGTGTATTCTTTGGCACCTTGCGTTCAAGAGCTGCATTAAGTTCACTGTTGCGACTTCGTAAGTGGGCATTCTCTTTCTCAAGGGACAAGATCTCTGCCTTCGCCTTTTTTAACTTCGCGTGCACAGCGTCGTTAGTATTGGCATATTCGGATGCCTCAAAGGCTTTAAAGTAGTTAATCAGAGACTGGTCAGTATTCGATTTTATCTGACTCTTAAGTTCACTATTCTGCTTTATCAATTCAGGTCTTCGCTTTGACCTGTCAGCTTTAATGGTTGCTTTGCGCTCTTCGAACTCTTTTTCTAAGTTTTTGTTAAGCTTTACTATCATACCTTCTTCGCCCGCTATTTCGGGTTGTTTAGCAGGTGTTAGCGCTTTTCTGTTCAATCCAGCCATTTCGCATATTGTGGTACCTTGAATTAGTCTATCTCGCTTCTTAACGTCTTCAATCTCACCACGTTGTATGTTTTTAATGTACTCCTGACACTCCTTTAATCGCAGTGCTATCGCATTACAAAATAACTTTTGAACTTCGGTGCTTACCCAGTCTGGAAATTCCGACTTCTTATTTTTAGGTTTCGGGGTTGGGTTACGGGAAGCGTAGTACGCTTCGATGTCGTCAAGTTCATTCATATTATGCCTCCATTTGGCTTAATATCGATTCAGCCGCTTTAACAGCCTTAACAGAAGCTAGCATCACTGGGCTATCTTCCGCCACACCAAGGATGTTGTATGTTTTAATCTGTTGAGTATGTAAATAACGATGGTTAACTATTTCGGTTTCATGGCTTTTTTTCGAGTACATGAAGTGCACACATCCAGCACATATATCAAACTGTCCATTTTCAGTTTTAGGTGTGTTGGTCGCCTTGTCGTAACAGCTGCTTAGGGCTCGAGTGTCTTTCATCACTAAACAGTAGCCATAGTTATGCGCCTTGATGCTCTCGATTTTATCTGAAATATCTATGAGTGCATTTTGAATTTGATCGGGGGTTTCTGTGCTTGTCTTGCTAATCATCTGATGAATGCGGCGAGCAACAGTGCCATAAAAGTCTTCGTTCCCCTCAAGGGCTAGCTTGCCCTTATACTCTTTAAATATTCTCTGAACGATTTCGTTTATGTAGCCACGTTCAGTTGCAATTACTGCGTCCTCATGGAGCTTGTCACTTTCATACACATTGGTCATATAAGATCCAGCAGCATGACGAAGATGTATCCGTAGCGATTCATGCATGTACCCTTCAAATCGTCGTAGAATGAATTGTGCGAATGTGTGACGTAATCGGTGAGGGTGAATGCCTAACACCTCCATGGCTAAGCTAGGTTGCACTTCTGCAAAGTCACTACAAAATTCTTTCAAATGTCTTCTTATAGAGTAGGTAGACCCGCCAAGCTTATCCTGATACTTTGTTAATTGTGGGAGTTCTTTACCTAATCTTACTGCCTCTTTAGATAGATTATTAACATTGTGTTTCGAGGTAGGAGGGGTGTATGTTTTTGCCCATAGAGAAATGGATTCACCATCTGGTCGGTTACGTTTGGGGGTTAAGGTCAAATAGTTCAGGATATCAAACATCTGTTTCAGTATGTCAGCTCCGCCCCGAAGGTGGTTGGCACTATTATCCGTTTTTTTTACTTTCGTTCTGTAACGGTGATTGGTTTCATCATAGCTATCCCCTGTAAGCGAAACTATTTCACTGTGACGAACCCCTGTCATAGTTATGAATAGCCAGTAACAGGCGCTATAAACTTTATCTACCCATTTATGCATTTCACTCATGGATTCAAATGGAAGTCCGGTGCTGTTGTAGATTGTAATGCTATCGCGATGGCGATTGATCATATCAAGGATTAGCTGATCCTTTTTAATAGTACTGGTTCTACGATTTGAGCCATTAGATCGCTTAATGCTTGATACGTCAAAGTTTTTGTCAACGGCAAAGGCAAATTTCTTGAGACTAAACATGTTTGATTGAGTGAAGGGTAAACGACCTTCGGTTTCTCGCTGTACTTGATAAAAATCACACAAGAAATCCGTTTTGGGAGAGTTAATAATACTAATAGCATAAGCGGTCATGGTTGCCGCCAATACCGCATCTAGAGCTTTGTAGCTTTTTCCTTTTTCCCACTCTTCATAAATCAATCCATGCTTCTGTACCGAACCTCTAAGTGCGCGTTTGCATACCTTTTTCACAGTTGGTAGCTTCATCGTTAGCCCGTCGGAAATTTCTGCTAATATAGTAGCTTCATAAGTCCAGATCAAAGCAGTGAGGGTTTTTTCAATAGAAGAAAAACTGGCATAAGATGCTTTCCGCTTGTTATAATCAATTCTGCTTTTAAACTGAAGCTCAAGATTCAAATGACTTCTAAGTAGCTCATTAATATGAGAAAAGCTCCACTCAGAGATTGATATGTCTGGGTAAAAACGACTGGCAAATAAAGCAATTCTAGCGAACGCAAAACAATTGCCTCGAGCGGTTCCTTGCTTCCTGACTAAGGTCTGTTTTTTAACATCATCCCATCCATCATTATGATTGACGATTGCTTCTTTCGCCCACCACGCCCATTTCGAAGTGATTTCAGGATGAGTTAGGTACCTAACTATATAGTCTCCTTCGTCGGGGTCGGGGCTATGAAACGTCAACGTATGGTCGTTACTGTATATATCATTGACTAAAACGACATCATTTCTTTCATGAGGATGCTGGATAGGAGTGATAGGTTTTTTTTGCTGCATAGCTTAATTTCCCAGTGTAGGCTTGATGTGCTCAGCAAAGTAAGCTTCACCTTCTTTGACTATTTTTGTTGTGAATTTTTTTTCCATAACATAACGCATAACCACGACATCGGTTAATAACGATTGGTTAAGGTTGTACTTTAGGTTGAAGGCATTTTGCTCGGCCTTTGCCAGCTTTAGGTGTATTTGGGTCAACATAAAAGCTACGCTCTCTCGGCTTTCTACGAATATAAGGCGGTTGTTTGAATAGTGCATTCCATCACTGTTTTCTTCCGCTTCAAAGGCTTGATAAAGCTTGCTATGGGAGCGGTTGATGTCTTTATATTTTTGCTGTCTTCTTAGCTCTTCTAGTGCTTCGTGAGTAATTATGTCAACCCCACCGTCCTTTATGTTTTCAAACTGGTTTAAAATTTCAAGTGCGTCTTGTTCCATAAGTTCTATAGCTCTACGCTCCATGCTTTGCACTTCTGTAGCAACCTCTCTTGATTTGGTCCGAGACATATAAACATTTAAGCGAGTTATTACGCTATGCCCCGAAGCTTCAGATTCTATGTCGAGATTGTCTTTAGGAACTTTGCCAGACATTCGCTGAACCTCTTGGGATACAATGGCTGAATTACGAATCATCGCGGCTTGTATATTTTTCTTAGCTTTTATTGAACTGTTCAATAACCATTGAAACGGCTTAAGGTACTGATCTCCAAGCTCCGAGCTTAAAAATGATGATAAATGACTTTTGGGGTCATTTAATAAGAGGAGGTACTTACCTACACCACTAACAGCTTTATCTCCTGTTTTGAGGAATCTGTAAAATTCGAAAATGAAGTTTGGGAACATTTTGTTTCTCTGTTCTTCGGGCAGGCATTCTTGTCCCAATTCAACAGCTTGAGTGTATGCTGATGTCGCATAATAAATAAGACTTTCTTTAGAGTCAGGGAGTGAAAGGACTGCGCGGTTCTTTTGGTCTCTTCGACCCTTTATAGAGCGACCAAATGATTCTTTAGCAGAAATAAACTGATCATCAATCGACATCGCGAGGGCTTGACCGTCATACATTCCATCTGCATTTTTCAACCAAAGCATTAGAAATTGCTCAAATTGGGATACTGTTAACAAGTCACGGAATGTAAGGTTTTTAATAGCCCCCAGGTTGCAGACATTTTGTTTTACTTTGTTTTCGTGTATGTCTAGTGAGCGGCATAAGCGCCCTTCAGCATTGGAGTTGTTAAAGTGGGCCCACACATGTTTCATTTCTAATAAAGTCGGCGGGTTTGACCATGAATACTCTTTTTTTTGGTTGTGTGCGGGGTTGACCTTGCCTAAGTTCAGTGACCATAGTTCTAATAGGTAGGGGTCATTCATATCGCATATAAAATTCGATAATCTGAGGTAAAATTTATGGCTTAAGTCTAGCTTATCTTGTGTAAATGCATTGTGTGAATCCTTGAAAACGCCTTTAGAAAACGGAGGCGAGTCTAATGAGTGTTGAATAAGCGCTGTGTTTAATTCCTTATCAAACTCTTTGTCCTCCCGAATCTTATCTAATAGGCGAATTTTTACGTCGTCTAGAAATAACAACAAGGTACTTGAAACCGCTTTTATAGAGATAACAAGCTCACTGTCGTCATACGGAGAACTAGGAAAGGCTGATGTTAAGCAGTCTCTCGGGTTTGTACTGGCCTCAAAATTACTCCCTAGTTTCCCTGCTTTTTTTACGTATATTGTATGGTCATGCCATTTTATGAGGGTTTCAGGTAGGTTAGGTTTTTTTCTCGTTTGTTCTAGGGCTAGTTTTTCAAGTGGCATTACAACCCCGCGAAAGGCTTTATTCTGGCTAGCTATTGAACCTTCCGTGTGGCTCAATTTTGTTATGTGCATTTTATATTCGTTAAATATAGAAAAGGGCAACGGTGTAGTCGGCGTTGTTTCCTGTAAATATTTAAAGAAATAGGTTGCATAGCTAGCTTTGCTGCTAATGTTGCTAGGGCCATTCAATAATACGTACTTACTGCCCAAATGCCATATTATTGTCTGGCAAAGTAAATCATCTTTATAGCCTGTAGGGATTGTAACCTCAACCGTGGAATGGGCGTTATCTAGTGTCCCTAAGTTTATGTAGGTGTTGCTATTTTGATGTCGGTGTAGTGACTCAATTTGGGCTGGCACTTCAAGCGAATCATAATCTACATTCGCAGTGCTGTCCGATAATTCATCATAGTTGCCATCCATTGTTATAACTGCGCCTCATATTTATTTTTATAATTTCTGCCAAGGCTCGTTTCGTCTGCTTTTAAGAATTCAAGATATTCCTTATTAGAGTGCCTGTTCATCAGCCAGTCAGCGTATATATAATGCTTCAATGTTGTTTTAAAGTCTGAGTGCCCCAGGTAGTCCCTAACTACAATTGATGGTGGCAGCCCTTGCTCTCTGCACCATTTAACCATATTGGTTGCAAAGCACTTTCTCGATACGTGATGATGTCGTCGTCGCCAAATAGCCACCTCGGGCTCACTGAAATCAGAATTTTGGATTAGGTTTTCTACCGCATCGTAGTATGTCCTGCTTCCAAGTTTGTCATCGACCATTTCTGAGCCATCCTTTTTACTGATCAGAGCTTGATCATCATCCAAAGAATCTTTTATGTCGCGGTGGTAGAGGAAGTCATGGATTGCAGTAATTAACTCAATCCCAATTTCTAGCGATGTGGAATTTGACGATTTTTGGTTTAAGTAACTTATACTCAATGTCAAAGGTAACTCAGAGCCTGTTCCTTCAAAAGTATTTGGTATGTATTTTCGGAATTTACCAACCGTTAATAAAGGGTTCGACGCAATGTCATTGCTTCTAAGTCCTGCATAATACCCAAGCATGAGAACCAATTTGTTACGGTACTCTATGTAAGGGGTTGCACCATTTACGTGCTCGCATAGAAGCTTCATGTCCTTCTTATCCATATATAGCTCTTTAATTTCCATCGCCATATCTGCATAAGTTTTTACACCAGATTGTTCATTGCGTTCTAAGAATACATGGTAGTCGATATAGCGATCTTCTATGAAGCAGCGCTCAATGCAAAAACCAAAAAACTCCTTTATATGACCTGCATTGATTATAATTGTTGCTATCTCTAATTTTTTTATTTTAAAAAGATATCCGTATAGGTACTTCTGCACATCTTTGGAATCGACGTCCTTTAGTTCGATATCATATTTAATTAGATGATTCAGGAATTGCTTTATCTGATTGCCCTGAGAATAGCAGGTATTGTCTGAGGCATGCTTAATGCACTTTATGTACCATAAATAGAAACAAGCTGGATGGTGGGGAGTTCCATTTTCGTCTAATAAGGTTTCAATATTGTGTTTATTTTCCGCGAACTGAAAATCTTTAAGTAGGTGGCGAGTGAGCAATATGAATCCTTGTTAACTTATTGTTACTGGATTCTGTAATAATAGGGTGGTAAGGAGAAATAATCAATGGTTTGTTTCATACTGGCGATAAGATATCACCAAAAGAATGGCCATCCAATATGACTTCCTCAAAACGATAACCGACCGACTCCCTTTTTATTATGCTATAAGCATCTGATTTTAAGAAACCTTCAACATTTTCGATAATGAAAATAGCTGGATTGATTTGATTTAAGATTGCAAGTAATTTGCAAAAAATAGTGCCTGCTTGTGGGTGGGCTATATCCCGATAATGTTTCTTGATAAGTTTTGAGAATGGAACACAGGGAAGCCCGATTTCTACCAAATCAGCTTGCCGTATTTTTGTAATATCGATGTTGTTGAGCTGATTGACGATTGCTATGGCATCTTCAGAAGCATCTTGCCAAATTGGATTGCCATTAATATTGGCTGACATCGCTTTTTCACAGGAATCGATAGCTAAACAAATGTTGCTCTTTATACCTGATTTCTCAAGACCATTTTTTATAAATAAGGCGAGTAAGCCTGTGCCAGAGCATAACGATGCAGTTCTAATTGGTTGGCCAGAAACCAGGTTGTTAATAATAGTGGTTTCTCGTTTTAATCGTTGAATGTCTTGATAGCAAAGGCCGATTTCAACACCATCTTCAGTAAACGTGACTTGAACAGAGTCTACGCCATTGAAAGATTCAAACGTCGATTTGTTCCTTAGTTCCAATAACCCGCCTCTTGAAGTTTCCATGATCGAGTTCTGGCCATTAACATCAGCAATCACTTTTATACTGTAGTTACCGTATGTCACGGTTACTCTTGTGCCGGCTGGCAAGTTAGAATCACTTAACTCTTGAGAGTCATTTACATAAATCCGGGCAATAGAATTTTTAAGCTTCTTAATTGAGTATTTCTTGGCTTTTCTGAAAAATTTAATCATGTAAACCTCAATGGAATAGTACGTATGCAATGATCATAATTCATTAAATAGAATATATCAACTAAGGGTTGTGATTATTGGTAAGTTATAATGAATTCTTATACTCAAATGTATTTTCTTCATTATTGTTGTTCGACAGTGATGGGTGATTAATTTGGCTTTCCAGTGTTTCAGCAAGGTCGATACAAGAAATTAGATCGAATATATCTGGCACATTATATGGATTAAAGCCTTGCTCGAAATATTGCGGGAAAATTCCTTCATTTAGTAATGAAAGACATTTTTTATCCAAACAGTCTTTCAGACCAATAGCTAAAGGTTTTATATACTCATGGTTTTGTGAAAATGAATTGATAAATGCAAGCATTGAATTTAATGAAGGGTACGGAGATTCAGGGGACAGTAAGTTTTGACCATAAAAATCAGTAAGGCTGCTTAAAGATTGATGCTCGAATGAAATTTTAATGAGTGGGGGTATGTTTTTTGCTAATTGGTTTACCCGGTCACTATCTTTTAGATTGAACGAATGCTGAATAAAGCCACCATAAAAACTATCAAAGCCCACCAGCGATAATGCTGTAGTTAGAAATTCATGGTCATTCTCGGCGAAATCGGCCTTGTGTGATGCTAACACTATGGATTTACAGATTTGGTAAGTTATTGGGTGAGCTGCTTGATCCAGTGGGCGTGCATACCTTTGCAGTGTACTGATTAAATCATCAACCCCTTCCATATAAATGTTTGGTGATTCAGCTAATATCTCTTTGACGGTAGATAGATATGGCGTCATTTTCGGCCCTTGTGATACACTTATCATGTAATTGTAAAGTATACGCTCGTTTTGTGTCTGTTGAAATAGTTAAGCGGGAGATGGTATGGAAATGTCCACTTTATCAAGAATGGATGCATTACTAACACTCATGCGTCAGGGTAAATATGAATTCGCTGATGAGCGCGTATGTCAGCAATATATGGAAGAGCACTTTTCTCAATTAGGCCTTACATTCTTTCGGGAATATAGGTTGCAGGATGGTTTGAGTATTATTGATTTTTACTTCCCCAACTCAGGTGTTGGTTTAGAAGTTAAAGCCTCCAAGAAATGGAACAAAATGGCTGTTTACCGGCAGTGTCATCGTTATTGTAAAAATGAAGAAATAAAAGGACTTATTTTAGCTACTGCAAGGCCACAAGGCTTACCTGAATCAATAAACGGTAAACCTTCGATCATCTATCTTCTTGGGGAAAATGGTTTATGACCACAAAATTACAACTAAAAACCTTTGGAAACCTTAAGCTAGTAAATTCAGCATGGACGCTAGTAGACATAGAACCTCATGTCGTCATTCGACTAAAGCAATTATTCCCAAGAATTCCGAAATCATCATCCAAGCTTTTTACATTAAATGACACCTTGGAAACAGCATCAGATTTATTATGGTTTACCCAGCGTTACCCGTTGTCAATTAGTGATACCGATTTACGCTACCTCAAGAAGCAAGAAAAGCTGTTTAACAAAGAGCAGGCTCAGGCAAATTCTATTCTAATGCCGACTTACACACCAAATAATAGGGCCGGCTTGCTTGATGGGCAATCTCTAAGAAATTATCAGCTCATAGGACTGGACCTAATCGAAGCAGTAAAAAGGACGCTTATTATTGACGATGTAGGATTGGGTAAAACCTATCTCGGCCTTGGCATTGGATTGTTACCTAATACATTGCCTATTGTTTTTGTCGTAGAACCGCATTTACAAGATCAGTGGGCTGAAAAAGCGTCAGAATTTATCAATCTTTCTGTGTATAAGCCAAAAGGAAATACACCTTATCTGTTGCCTAAAGCGGATATTTATATTTTCAAATATAGCCAACTTTCGCCTTGGGTTGATGTGCTTGCTGCCGGATGGATAAAAGCGATCGTTTATGATGAAGTACAACAATTACGCCGCGGCACTGAAAGTAATCGCGGTATGGCCGCATTGGGTATTAATCAGGTGGTGCCAGTTGTTGTGGGATTAACTGCAACGCTAATTTATAACTATGGCATCGAGGCATTTAATATAAGTAACATGATAAGACCTGGGGTTTTGGGCTCAAAAGAAGAATTTCTACGGGAATGGTGCTCTAGCGGATATGGTCAATCAAATGACAAAGGCATAGTAACAGACCCAGATTCGCTTGGTTCGTATCTTAAAGAAGCCAAAATGATGTTAAGACGAACAAAAGCAGATGTTGGCCAAGTTGCAATGCAACTCGAACCTCATATTGAGTGGGTATCACCGAACATGAGAAAAGTGGCCGACATGGAAGTTTTAGCTGAACAGCTAGCAGTCAAAACACTTTCGGGCTCTTATATGGAACGAGGGCAAGCTGCTCGTGAGTTTGATTTGAAAATGCGTGAAATGACAGGCATAGCAAAGGCTCATAGTGTCGCAGCATATGCAAGAATGTTTATCGAGTCAGGCACCCCTCTTATTCTATTTGGCTGGCACAGAGCTGTTTATGCAGTTTGGGAGAAGGAACTTTCCGACCTCAATCCATTGTTTTATACCGGGTCTGAAACGCAAGTGCAAAAAGAGCGAAACAAAAAGGCCTTTATTGCTGGTGAGTCAGATCTACTCATCATGAGTTTGCGTTCTGGTGCCGGTACTGATGGCATTCAGCACCGGTGTTCAACGGTGATTTTTGGAGAAGAGGACTGGAGCCCGCAGGTCATGACTCAATGCATAGGTCGCGTTGATAGGGATGGTCAATTAGAACCGGTATTCGTGTTTCATGCCGTAACTAATTATGGCAGTGACCCAGAAATCTTAGCACTACTAGGAGTAAAGTCATCTCAAGCAAGAGGAATACAAGACCCAGGCTCAAAACTAGTAGGAAAGCAAACTGATGCTGACAGAATTAAAAAACTTGCACAAAGTTACTTGAAGAGCCGCGGCGTTACTCCACCAGCCATGGTTAATAACGAGGAAGAATTGAATATTGTTGATCTCAGATTAGTGATTTAGAAATGCTAAGGTAAATTTAAATGACACTAGATAAAATGCTTGGGAAAATCGGAAAAAAACGTTTGCCATTCAAAGCCGGACTTGCTGTTGCTTGTCAGTTTGTGTCGGATAATGGTGGTGAAATATTCGAAGAGGATGAAAGTGTTAAACTGACATTGAACGGAGAAGAGGCCCATTGTTTTCAACTTTACCCAGATATCGATTATTTTTATTATGAATGTTAACGTTTATCGAGGCAGAACAGTAGATGTCATAAACCGTAATCAGCTATGCTGCCCCGATAAAAACCTTAATTTCAGCTATTGCACTACACCACAGAGTCTGGAAGGTAATTAAACCCACTTATTTTATTATTTAAATATGAAACAACTTCTGGTTCTAAGTGTAAGTGAGCTCGGAAATTGTTAAAAAACACAATACTGCCACCAGTAAACTCTATTGTTTCACCAGAAAGCTTTTCAAGCCTCCCATTTTCAGTAAATAAATCTTTCACCTGTTTCGCTAAGTCGCTGTCATGAATGACTCCACCACTTACATTGGCCCTATTCTCTTTAGCAAATACAGTCCGGCTCAAAAAATTCAGTGCATCCGTGAATTTAGTGTTACTTGACAGTGCGTAGTAAACGTTGTTTTGTAGAAACGTTGCACCTTCAAATACTGTGCGGCGCTGAAATGATTTCTTTGAGTTAGACGCAAATGCTTGAGAGTTTTCACTTAGGCAATCAAACAGGCTGTTGTATAGCATCTCTTCGCGGCGACACAGTAGGCTATTTAACGTTACTTCCACTGCTTCTTGGTTGAATTCTCTATGTTCATCTTTCAATTGTTGCTTAAATTCAGACTTCGCATTTGCAGACATCAATGAATAAATATTTAGCCTATTGAAAAGCATTGCCCAAAGGTTTGAATCAACCAGCTTTGTAAATTGAACCATCAATTTATCTACATTTGCGTTAATTAAATTACAATCCTGGGGTGAATTACGTCTACTTTCCTTTAGTACATCTTTAAACTGCATAAAAACAATGCTCATATAATCATAAAGAGCATCTTTATGAGCTGGTATGGTGTGATCTATGGAAGTCGTTATCTGATGGCATAAGCGAACAGCTTCTATTTGTGCTCGGTAAGCACTAATTAATTGAGCTCGCTGCTGGCAAAGCGATTCTATGATCTTAACTTCAATAATTTCATGCATTGGATTACCTCGTTTAAAACTGAGTCGCAATCAGCTTTTCAAACACTAAACCTGGCCATTCGTTTCGATCGTTAGAATTCAGTGTAGTTATGACATGTGCCAGGGGGACAATCCCACTAAGCGGATAATTTCAGTGATTAACTGAATGAGTAAATCAGATTGTGACATAGATGAAGCGATCGCTCAACCCTTACTTGATATTTATAAGTGCAAGTTGACACCGGCTAAACTATATGTAAATATCTTGCATATATAGTATTGATAAAGTGAGTTGAAAATGACTGATCATGAAATAGATCCAGAAACAATTATACGCGGAGTGAAAATTAACCAAACTAGTGATGTTTGTGGATTAAGGGTTTTAGCCGAGGAAATCCTCGTGGATTTGAATAATTCACCTGAAGACGCCAATTTTAGAGCCGAATTGACGTTAGTTAAAGAAGCCATTGCCGGTTGGGATCGTTGGGCCAGAATCAATTAACAGGCCGAAACAGCGCAAACAAATATCAGTTTAACCATAAGGGTATATTTCAATGACAAATTCACTATCTGTAAATGCTGCTAAGCAATTAATCGATTTTATTAATAACACTAATTACCAATTGGCCCCCTTTTGTGACGGGACTTTTTCGTCAAAATATGAGGCTATAGCCTACGTTGAAAGTGCTGAATACAACAGTGAAGAGCCTTTGAGTATTTGTTTTAATACCAAGCAGGGAAATTACTGGGATAGCGCTCAAGTCACCTTTAGTGATTCAGAATGGTTTATTGAAGACCAGGCTATGGGTGGTAAGTGGTCTAAAGGCGAAAGTATTCACAAGGCCATTGAAGCATTCAGACTTCTGCATAATCCAACATGTAACTATTACCCTGATGAATTGATTTTTAATGCAAACTTAATCCAGTAAAAGCTTACCATTAGCATAGAAATGGAACTTAATTCATACCATCTAAAGGTTGATATCATGCGATCTACAATCATTCCCACTTACAATGAAGCCATCAGTTTTGAAGATTATGCTACGTTAATGCATGATTGGACAAAATGGGCTAATCAACATGGTTGCAAACTATCAACCGGTGAAAACATACCGATAACATTTTGGTTTGTTATGGTCGGTGGCACAAGGCAGTTACATCAAAGCATTCTATCGAATAAAAGGGCAAACAGCGGCTCAGTAACTGCGAACATAGCCAAAGTTGTCTATTACCTATCTGTCTTATCAGATGATCAATTCCTTGCGGAAATACATAAGCATGTCGGATATTTTGAAGCAAAGGTAAATGATGAAAACAAGCTAAACATAGAACGTCAAAGGTTAACTCACCAATTGAGCCATCAAGCTGCAAAGATAGCTTATGATGCTGGTGGCTTTGTTAAAGTGTCAGACATTGCTAAGAAATTAGAGATAAATGAATCAAGAGCGAAAACCGTCATTAAAAACGTTCTAAAATTTGCTCAGTATGATGCGATGCTCGATGTCTCAAAGACCAAGCTAAAAGTAAAAGGCATAAGAAATTAATGAGTCTAATAGGCAGTTTCAATCGAAGTAGCCTAGCTATATTAGAGGTTTTTCTTATCTGGCAACTTACTGAACGTTTCCTTTATCAGCTATTAACCGGCATAGTAGCTACCACCGTATGTAGCTATACAAAAATAAGCGACCCCAAGAATCAGACAATCTTCAAGTAACATCGGCTTCATTCCACTGTTAGTGATTTTTGCTATTTTTTTTTGATAGTAGTAGCAATGTTACCTGCTCAACATTGCTTACATGTGTAGGTTTATCCTTGTGAAATAGTTTTATTTAGTTCTTAGCGCATTTGGCAAACCGTAGCCCTTGTCGTTTATCCAGAGATTTAAAATACCATTCATATCTATTCCTTTCTTACTAAATCTTTAATGTGTGCTGTTTAGTTACTTGAAATATCGAAACTAATACCAAAACTACAAATGCACTAATCTGGTGTGCGGCAGATATATACTCTAAGCTTATAAATAAAGGACTATAACAAATTAAAAAAGCGCCTAAGACCATTGCTAAAAAACTGAAATTTTTCTTCTTATATAAGTCATTTTGAGAGTTAGAAAAGCCTGATGCATACAGTGCGCCCCCTAGCAACAAAAGCATTCCACCAATGATGTTTGAACCAATCTCAACACCTAGACTTACATTTTTCAATTGCTGTAAGGTATCGGGTTCAGCCCCACCTAAGTAATTTGCGATAGCAATACCTAACACTATAGGGGCTAGAATCAATCCGGCTAAAACCCAAATAAAATCATTGGTTTTATTTTCATTTTTGAAAGTCATCTTTATTCCTTACTTAACTGCGGCATTTTTATACTGGGGACTAGATTCTTCGTCCATTGAATCATGGTTTTCAGATTTAAAAATATACCCGCCAGGTGGAAGCCTCATCATCTGATTTATTCCTTTGTTGTGTTCGTGCGCGGTATACATCAGTTACTATTGTTTCAAGCTTTCTTCGAATGGAAACCCAAAAGTCATTGACAACGTGTTTTTAAATTCTGGAAAGCAAAACAAACCCACTGCGGCATAGAAACCATCTTCTGTAGTCGTTTTGCCGGGATAAAGGGCATCACTATTACGATTTATATTTCTTGCTTCTGTCATTATCTTATAAAATCTAATCTGACCATTTTTCTCAAGCTCTTTAAAATATTCACTCCTGATATCTAGCGGTATCATGACTGCCTTTCGATCATTATTATAAATCCAAAGCCCATTATCAGAAAAAAAACCTCCCTTTGAAAGTATGTCTTTGATACATAGTTTCTGTTCATCTTCAGTAATTCTTGAAGATATTTTTGGAATATAACAATTGTCTGTTTGTTTGTATTCATCTAAAAAATTAACGCTACTACCTATTTTTGTGTCCATGATCATTCATTTCTCTGTTATTAACATTCGAAAATTTCTAAATAATTCACGCCTTAGTAATTATAAACTACTATTCGACCTGTTTTTAGGTGGAACTCATGCATACCTGTTTCTTTATTCCAACGAAAATATTCCAACCCTATAGGCTCTTTAGATTTATTCGGTTTATCACAAATCTGCGCAAGGTTAAAACTACTTGCTGTTGATGATGAAACAAATGTTTTGCACACTTCGCCATTCACTAAAACTGTAGGAATAGTGATTTTGATCCCGTTATGTTCGACTTCTTCGAACTTAATTAACTCTTCGTTAGCTAGAGAACTTAATGGCAATGTAGCTGCTAAAAGTATAATTAATTTATTCATCTTTTATTTCCTATGTTATTTATACTTGATTTTACACAAACTATGCCTTTACTCATTTCTTCATATTTTTCAGTATAAGCCCAGTGAGTAAAACTTTTTTTATCTATGACGTTGCCAATAACATTTGTTCTATGGTTATATTCGTTCCATGTTAGCTTCTGTGTGAATATCGCTGGTCCAAAAAAATCAATAGTTCCATCAGAATCATTGAATAGAACTAGAGCCTTATCATAGAGTGGTTCCTGTAAGAGTGGTTGTACCACATCCATTAGGTTGGGAATGTTGCTATGGAAAATATTTCTAAACATGAGTGATGATTCCCCTGTCGTTAATATTGTTTATAACAGTCAAGTTCTGACATTAAATTCTGCTCTCTGCATACTTTAGTTATGCGCTCATTTTCCGATTGAAAATAATCATCTACAAGAAAATAGGTTGACACTAAAGAGGCGTATAAAGCCAAAATAAGTGCAATAACACTAATTGTTCTATTCATCATTATTCCTTGGTTGTATCGGAAAGACCATTACTAGTTCTAGAAATAGTTGATTGATGTTGATATAAACTATTACCACTTGAGTCAACGCCCATGATCCAAATGCCTTTTTTGTCTGGCAAGTTAATGCCGAGCAACTTAAGAACCCAGCCTTTCCAGCTGTTATTTATGCCAAAATTTGTTTCATACAGTTCTTCAAGTTCATGTTGTTTTTTTGACCATTGCTCACACAAAAGCGCAGGCTCTAAATCAGTTATATGAATAACCTTCCCATTAATTTCAACCGTGTTAATACCACCACCTGAAGTCATAATTTATTGCTCACTCATATTTTTAGCTCTGTACTCAGCAATCTGAGCTTTATTAATTTGATAGTTCACACTGCCATCATCATCTTTAATTTCAAAGCTGGCGATAAATTTTTCTATATCTTCATCGCTACGATTTGATGAAATCCAAATTCAGAAAGTATGGACATGATTATCATTGTTACGATCGCCGCTAGAAACCCCGTTCTTTGATTGCGTGTACTCATTATTATTTAATCCAGGGTTACTTTTCTTGTTTTACTAGTGCCACCAAGTACGTTTATATGAGTAACCGATTTTGTTTTTCCAGATCCTCCAAGTAAGTTAACATTTGAAAAAACCATCGGTTGCTGAGATGTGTTGCGTTTAATGCTTTTCTTTTTATGCGGCATACTTTATTCCTTACTTAGCTTTTGTTGGTTCCATTCATCTCAAAACAATATTCCCTGATGCGTAATTCAATATTGGAATCATATGAGTACATAATGGGAGTCTTACCATCTGCACAAACAATGGTGGGGTCTGGTTTGCTTAGCAAGAATGCATTTAAAAAATCTATTGAGGGCTGGTACGCTAATGCATGAAACGCTGTTCTGCCGAATTTATTTTGCGCATTTATATCGGCCTCCTCGTTAATCAGAAATTTCATACATTCGATTCTCCCAGGCACCAAACATAAGTCGTGACCTCCAAATGCCACAGAAATATTCGTCAACTGCTGCAAAGGTGTAAATCCGTTGTCATCCTTAGCATTTACATTGAGTTTATTTATGTGTTTTAAATACTTTAATACACATAAATGCCTAGAACCAAACAGACTTACATTCGGGGCGTTAAAGTCACCACCATTTTCATATATAAGTTTTAATAAAGGTATGTTTCCATTCCAAGCCGCGACCATCGCAAGCGTATTACCTTGCTTATTGCATTCATTAATATCACTCAAATAAACGATATAATCCTTGAACTCATCCACCATGTTTGCGCGAATTAATTTCGATGCAGTTTCTATTTTTGGCTCACGACCCAAAACAGCTTGATCGTCTATTTTTACACATAATTCATCCACGACTTCGTTCGTATCAATGTGTTTAAATAATTTACCATCAACCACTAAAAAAACTATTTCACTATCATTTATACAAGGAGAATTTTTACTAATTGTTGCCGTATAGCTAGTTTTAGCTGAATCAATGCAAGCTTCTTTAACGGCGTCCTCTAAGGTTTTAGGCTCACCTTCACTATTGATATCATTTGTTAGGCCAAGCCTTCCGACTCTGTACATTTCAGCAGTATCTTGTTGAGTGGAATTTTTTATATTTTTAATCATTTGCGTTCATTCCTTACTCGTTATGTCTTATCTAAAAATTTAATTAAAGTGAATCTACAGCGGTAAATTCATAATTATTAACATCAGACATTTGATTATCAATATACGCTGCAATTTCCATGTCAGATGCATTAATAGATGGAGGTTGATTAGATGGCGACAACTCTATAGTTACCAATTCAACTTTAGTGGCATTTTTCACAAGTGATGTAACATCTTTGTCGATAAATTTATGAAGCATATGACTTACTGTGAAATTTGAAAGCCCTTCATTGATATCATTTTTTAGCTTGTTAAATTCCATCTGCTTGTAAGCTAATCCAGAACCACTGCTATTAGCTCCTTCTGTTGACATCCAAGTTAATATATCACGCTTCCCATCAGCGGTTAGCGTTGAAATACCAGCCCATTTAGTAACACCATTTAAATCAACCATATTCATTCCCTTCTTAAATTAATTAACTTATTAATGCTGTTTTTCAGAAAAACAGCATGGGATAAATCAACTGATTACTTTAATAAGTCCGTATCAATTTGGTAGCCCTTGCCATCCATAAACCCTGCAATGTGACCAGAATGATTGCCGCTTTTAATTGTTACGTTTTCTTCGGTTTCTTCTACTGCACAGTAGTTTTTTAAATCCGAAACAAATTTTTCATACTCACTAGGAGATACATACTTCATTTTTATAACCTCTTTTCCTGACCTATTCACTTGATTTAATTGTACTCGTGTACACGATAAATACAAGTATTATTTATTAAAAAAACCGTTTTCTGCTAGGCTAAGCGAGTTAATTTAGTGTTGGCAGTTCACGATTCATTTTATTTCTTTATAAATTTCTGATGCTGTCTAGTGAATTGTTCTGAAAGCTACAAGGAGTAACAGTTAGAAAATCGTCACATTCAAAACGTACTGAATCACCTTTTTCGGAAAGGCATAACAGGTCATTTTTTTCATAAACAGTATAGGCAAATGACTCCCCTAAAAGGGTGAATATAACCTTGGCTCCATTTACACCGATCCTGTCGATAACGCCATTGCGTTCTATCATTTCTTTGTCCTATCTTATGAGTGGAAACCGCCACGTACACGCGTGTAAACGACTGTATCAAGCTTACTTATTAAAAAATCCGTTTTCTTTGGCAAATCGGTACAAATCAATAACGCCTTTTTTTGCTGTGCCTGAATGAGCAATAAGATCGACTTTCATCTGATCCATTTCTTCAACAGCTTCAGCAGTATCAGCAGTGGTTGCCTCTACACGTAAGATTGGTTTGCGCTTTTTGTTGTACTCAAGATCCTTATTAGGTTTCTCTTTTTTATCAGCCATTTTAATTCACCTATACTTATAAATTTCTAAAAAGATTGTTCATTACATTTTCCAGTTCGGCTTCATGCGGCCTGATTTTTCCATCAAGACTTTTCTTGGTCTTAATACCCGTAAAGTCCCGCAAATCGACATATCTGGCCCCATTATCGTAAAACATTTTAATACCACTATCGCGGAAAGAACTAGCGCCACAACCCTTAGTTGATATATTTATTAACCTATTTCCAATGGCCCTTTAAACTTATCTGTAATCTCGCTAAACGCAGTACAAGCTCTATTAATATTCGGATAGGCAATAAGGTTGCCCAGTTTTGCTTGTGCCTCGGTCTGTGTTAGGCCTTTATTAAAAACGAGCACAAACATTTTTAGGTAAGCATCTTTTGGGGGGCGCTTATGCAAGACGCAAATTGCATCAACAGCCGTAGAGCTTAGTTTGCCACTCAAATCACAAGCTTTGAGTGTCTGGATGTTTTGATATTTAGTGATAAAAACATTAAATGCTTTCTTAACATATTTACTCATCGGATAGCGGATCTCGTTTAGGTCAATATCGCTACCTGTAGAGAATGCTTTATCAATAATATCGGCGCATTGCTGGTCTCTTGATTGAGTGATGAATTCACGAACAAACTGAATTTGTTCCTGTGATAATGCCGGTACTGTATTTTTTAAAATATCCACATAAACCTCTACTGTTCATTAACCTGCTGTTAGCAGATTATTAAATTGATTGATATTACTCTTCATCAGTAATGCAAGCTTTGATGATTTAACTGAAGCATTAAGCTTAGTTTTAGCAGCACCGCAACCCTTCTCTGGATTGAACGCTATCATGTTGGTAAAGCATGAGTGAGTATCTAAATGACAGGCATTTTCCCCGACGCTCAACATGCTCATACTTTTAAGAAACCGGTTATGTTTCTTTACCTTGGTGTTTGCCATAGAAATGTCAGAAATAATGCCGTGTCCCAGGTAATCGCAATTACCAGCATAAGCTAACACTCTTGTTAATTGCGCTTCCACCAGGTAGAAGTTAGCCCGGTCAACATGCTGACTAATTAGTTGAGCAATTTCGGTTACCATGGTGTTAGTGCTTCCACCAGCAAAGTAACTGTTATCTTCTGAGCGTAGGTTTAATGCACATTCATGCGCCATTAAAGCCAGTGCTTTGATGTTATTACACGGTAGTTTACCAAAATTAAGTAAAGTTACTTTAATCATGTTGATTTTGTCAGAGTAATGCTTAATAAAGAGGCTAAAGTCATCAAAACTAGACATGATTTCATCTGTTTCTTGCTTGGTTGACAGCATTTTCAAGGCCGCATTAGGGTCTGATACGACATTTGAATATTCATTAAGCCAAATACTAAGCTTAGCGGCCCTTAATTCAGCCTCTGGGTTAAAAGAAGCAAAGATTTTTGCTGCGATAAAGCTTTTGCTGATATCAATGTACTGGGTCACGAACTGATTAACTCTGTCAATAACATCCACAAGCGCTAGATTTGAGTTGAATGTATTGAGCTTATTATTCATTTCGCTTCGCTGAACGTTTTTTATAAAACGTATGGCCAGAAGATGATTAACTTTCTGTGCTCGATGCTTTTCCATACTAATAACATTAGGCATCTCAAGTAACGAACTACGGTCCATATTTGCAGCATTAAATAGCCCCGCTTGGTGAAAAACTTCAGTGCGTCGCAGTGTGCTGACAAAGTTTGTTTCTAAGCGCTTACTCACAGCTAGGCCTGTCGTGTTGGTGATCACATATACCGGTGCCGTCCCATAAAACTGACGAATAGGTTTTCTGTCTTGAATTCTGCTCGTTAACACGGCATCGTGAGTCTGTAATAAACGTTCGATGCCGCCGTCATCTAGCCACAGCTGGTATAGGTAATCATCAAAGATGAAGTTTAGAGCATTATCATTAACGTCTAATTCCGCGGTACCAACATTAACTGATTGCGTTAAAGCATAATCAGGCAACCAATAACTTATTGTGTTAATCCGCTGCTCCAATTCTAACGCTCGCTCATTCGCGCTGTACATCTTCAGTGATGCTCTACCCGCAACATATGAACCAACAGCTTTTACATACGTGCGCTTTCTTTCAGAAAACTGTCTTGTTTTAGCTGCTCTAGCTCGTTTTTGTTGGCTATATGTAACTATTGGACTTGTAAACAACACCTGGTCTGACAATTCATGGTTTGAAATTAAGATAAGCTGGTCCCTATCAATTTCAGCATTAGATGAGTTTTTATCAAAATTATCTCTACCAAGAGAAATAAACAACTCCTGCAGCTCTGGGTTACCGTCTAAATCGATAGATTTGGCAAGTCGAAGGCATTTAGCATTTACAGTTTCTCGTCCTGTTATCGTGTTGACAGAGTACGTCAAGCGTACTTTTCTTGTATTAGCACTAGCGCTATAACTCAATAACTGAAGGTCATGTTGCTGAGTAAGTTGCACTGATGCATTCACCCAGTAATCGGATAAAGTAAATGGCAGTAATTCCTGTAAATGTTTAGAACTTAATGACTCACCATGTTCTGCTTTCAATTCAGCAAAAGACTTTTTAGATGGCGTAAAAATTTGAGCCACTACTGCATCAGGAATTGATTGCGTTTTAAGTTCATCTTGGAATGAAATCAGACCTTGCGCAGCACGCTTAGCATTCAATTCATTATTAGTTAATGGGTAAGGTATGCGCTTCCCATTATCAACAGCATTAAAAATCGCAAGCGGGCGGTAAGGCAATGCTGTGATCCCATGTAAAGACCAAAGCAATGAAAGCAATACGCCATGTTTGTGACTGAATAATTCAAACATCGGCCCTTTAAGCATTCTTCTTTGGTACATAGCGATATACTGCTGGCGAACACTGGCCGTTAATGACTCATCGTTTTGAATATCGATAATGCCAATATCTTCGTGAGCTTTACCCATTTGATGTAATTTCACAAAGTCATCATGGGTTTTCTTACTATCTACGCTAATTTGAGATGCATACCAAACCAACTTTTCTAATACAGAGGCTTTGAGGACATTTGGCTGAAAGAAGACGTTATTATTACCACTGCGGTCATATGCTCTCGCGTGAAATGCTCTGCAGTTAACATCATCACTTACACGAGTTAAATAATCTCGAAAGCGCAGTGTAGAATCACCGAAACGAGCCCATCTAAGGTATTCGTTTAACTCTTTTGCACTTTTATCTTCAGAGACCATCCCACAAGTGACACAGCCAAAACGAGCAATTTTGCCGCAACCGGTTTGTTTAGGCTTTTCATCTTCAGAAGCTACGATTTCACAACGCTCATTGCTTCCTTCACCATATATGGCAAGTAAAAGACCAAAGTTGGGGCTATAAGATTTAATCTCAGTACCTAGAGCACCTTTAGCAAGTGGCTTGTCTCCGGCGTGAGTTAAGTAAGTCATGACATCTTCAATTGTCCAATCGCTGATAGGCGCAAATCGATACACCTTACCAGGAATCGATTCTTGCTGGATTAGAGCCAGTAAAATATCAGCCTTAACAGATTTGACGCCTTGTTTAGTCATATTGGCACTACGACGGGTTGATTCCTCGGAACGTTGCCCAGCAACTGAAACCCAAGTCGCTTGTTGATACTTGATAGCCAAGCTAGATTTAATTCTCTTTAAAGCTCTAACACTCGTGTCGACCTTAAAGATTTTTGAACAATCCGCTGAACGACCAGAAGATGCTGTAGCAAATAGTTTCTGGGCATTGGCAAACAGGATCATTAATTGATGGTGAAATGGTGGCGCCACAACTTCAGCGTGAAGATTTATTCCTAATTCATGGCAACGTTTTTCAATATCTAAATGAGCTTCATCAACATAACATTGGATAGGTTCTGGCTCTAAAAGTGTGTCTACGGTCAATATAACTAATGGGCGTTCTTTTTCGACAAGGCCAAGTGCTATCGCCCTACCCATGGCTTCAATTGCAGCATTCGTAATTGACGTCGAATCTTTACCACATGATGTGGCAATCTGAAGGCAAAATCCTGCACGAAGTAATGTTAAATACTCAGCGATTAACTCTTCGCTCAGTAGATAGGCATTATTCGCTGACTCTGCTTTATATGATCCGATATCAAAAAAATTCATTTATATTCGCCGTGGTTACCTGATATAAAAATAGTAACACTATCAATTAAAGGTTGCAATGAAATTCAACCTTCAATTGAAATTAAATATCAATTAAAGGTTGTACTACTTTGTGCGATGTATTAGTATCAATTGAAAGTTGAGTGTTAAAGCTAAAATTGAATTAAGAGAGTTATTTATGAATGCATCAAACCAAGAGTTACACATTCCACAGTATTGTATTACCGCAAAAAACGACTTAACTATGGTGGTAATGGAAGGTATTGAGGGCATTGGCCGAACCTACAGCACTAAGCTAACCTATGCGCAGTGTGTTGAGTTTATAGATATCGAAGATGAAACAATCCCTGTGAGAGAAAGGCTTCAGCGAAATGCTGACATGGCTAGGGTCAAAGGCGTAGAGGAATACCTACTGAATCGAGACAATACATTTTTCCCAGGTGTCATCCTTGTAGTATCTAAAATGGATTTAGAACCTCTAAACATTGGTTTTGGGTCTGAGAAATTATTTCAAGCTACCCTAAAAAGCAACGCAGACCGACTAATGATCGACGGTCAAGGTCGGTTAAGTGGGATTATGCGAAGCCTGAAGTCAAAACCAGCGTTAGCAAGTTATCACTTGGACGTTAAAATCATTGTCGTTAATACTGCCACAGTAAGAGAGTCGACAAAGTTTGTCACTCAGATCTTTGCTGACCTGCACTTGAATCTCAAGAAGCCCAACGCATCTCAGTCCATCTGGTTTGACAGTGAAAGTCATCTAAGCCGGTTGTCAAACGATGTCCTTGATACTGTTGAAAAGCTAAACATCCCTTTTGCAAATGCTATTGCCGTTAATGGCAAGTTAACCACTGGCCAGATTTATACTCTAGCTAATGTCACTGATTTTATTTCCATCATTACAGCATCAAGCTCAAGCAAAAAAGCTGTTAATCTGGTTTTAGCAGATAAAGAAAACTACGATCTATATAAGGTACTAATCGCCCAATATATCAAGGCTCTATATAATGTAATTCCATTTGAAAAAATTCAAAACGCCAACATTACCGAATGGAAGCAAGAATTGAATACTAATATTCTTACTTGCGCTATTGGTTTGAAAGCATTGGCTTGGGTTGGTCGGTCAATCATTGAAGATGCCCTAGAGAACGAGTTGCCTGAGTTGAACTTCACACCATTAGAAAAACTCTTAGATTTACCATTAAATGATAAAACCAACGATTTATGGTTCAAGAAGGAAATTTTTCACAAAATAGACGGCAAAGTGAAAATCGTCAAAGCTTCAGAAAAAAGGCTAGCTGCAGTGATATGTCAATCAATTCGTTTGCTACCAGCTGCTGAGTTGGTTTAGGAGAATATTATGGAGTTATTTGACTTAAAAGCATCACGATGTCCAGACGCAATGATTTATGTTCGCAGGGCTATAAGCGCTGCTGTGTCGGGTGATTTTAATGGTGATGTAGAAATTAGAACTATAGAAGGTTCAATGTTGCGGGATTTACCCCACTATCTATCACAAGTTGAAAATGTCACAATTGTTGAGTCGACCAGCCTGATACTCACAAATGCGACCAGAGAGGATTGGGTTGCGAATGGTGAAGCGATCGATGATGATTTGATAAATATAAATCAACAATTAGTTTTTAGAATTAACATAAAAACGACTGTTTGCTCGTTACTAACATCTAAGTAATCCATCAAAGCAACTTCCCTGGCCTCTACATTGGACGGCCAGCTAAACTTTAAACCAACATAATTGCTTAATAGCAATGATTTACTTATTCCATGACTGGATAATCCCCCCACAGTTTTTCGCTAAACTCACAATTTTGCTATCAATTAGTATTAGCACGAACACTACTGGCGCAAATATTCATAACAATTTTGATTAAAAAATGATTTTAGCTAACATTTAATGTACTTTGAAAGAAGTAGATACATACATTTGGCGATAAAATGGCACAGACACACTTAAAATTAAAGAGAAAGCATGGCTCTGCCATAAAGGGTTTGATTACCTTCTTAACGCAGTCCCACTTAGTCTGTTTTGCTAAGTTGGCAAATAAAGACAAAACAATAGGGATTTTATTTGGCCGTATTAGATATTGTCGTCACTTGTTCGATGGTGATATGACAAAGGAAAATTATATTCGTAATTGGTATTTGGTGAGACATTCACTGGATAAGCTGGTGGTCCTCATAGCGTCGATGAATAACACACAGTATGTCATTAACTTGCTCAGTGCAGTGATTAAGGTTTATAGCGAATCTGAGCAGAATATAAGATCGGATATGAGTGAAGTCCACTTGGAAAATGAATGGTTAACAATGAAAAAATCTCTATCAGAGATTTTAATCATGGAGCCAAGTGAATCTATGGATCAAGCAATACAGCACCTTAAGAAGATTCAAGTTGATGAAACTCAATTCTTCAAGCTTAATTATTTAAAGTTATTTTAGTCGTGTTCAATTGATCACTGAACACGACTAAGGGCAATTAGAAGTTACAATGCTCTATCATTAAGTGTTCAGAAGGCAGTACCTTTTTAAGTATAGATATTTTCTTACGGATAGGAGATAGAACGTCCCTCGCTAGACATTCAAAAACCCCTTTGGCTTGACGGTAATCGACTCCTTGTCCAAGCCCTTCGTATGCCACGCTTGCAACTAGATTATCAATTAAATGAAGCGGAGCACTCTGTGCTTTTGCTAGTTCTTTTGTTGTAAGCAATCGCATTAAGTTATTTGGACCAGCAATATGGCATTCTGACGCCCTATCTCGTTGATAACCTTTACCGCAAACCCCAATCTTAGAAACCGTGGGAGAAACAAGGTTGAAACCAAAGTTTTTCCCCATTTTTTTATTCACTGCGGCTTTTCTTACCTTTTCATCGGATGATTTCCACATTTTATGCGCATAAGGTATAGGCTCAAGAATTGAAGACAGCTGATGGTGGACTCTTTTGAATAGTGGAAAGTTTTCTAGGTTAGGTATAGGTAAACCTACTGATGTTGCAACAAACCAATACCTTTCCCTATTTTCTATAGAGTGTGTGTTTGTCGAATTCAGGACTTTCTCTGTTATGTTATAGCCATAGATTGCCAGTAAAGCTTTTAATAGAACATATGTGGCTGACTTCATAGCGCCGACAACATTTTCACTGACAAGCATAGATGGCTGGCAGGCATCTATTATCTTTACCAATCCAAATACCCCTGTAGCATCAGTAGGGTGCTCTTCAGGAATATCGATCTTGTTTTTTGCTTTACCACTCGCCCCCATGCCGGTACATGCTAAACTGAAGGACAAAACGTCAACAAAACCAACGAGCTCTGGCTCCATTTCTTCAAGAGTAGACTCAAAGATAACAGTAGAATCTTCGATTGAATGGTTATTACTAGCGAGTACATCTAAATATTTGCGTTCTCTGTCTACTACAAATTCAGTACGACACTTTATTCCTGACTCTGTTATTGCATCGTACCCAGCTGCAGCACTCATCCCTATTCCAACACATAAATCGGCCTTTGTTACAAAGCCATTGGCTAAATTACTAGCTAATCGAGCCGCTCGTTCTTCAATTTTTTTATTTAAATGGTGAATTGAAATATGAATTTCATTCTCGTAAAAATCAGCCCTAACTTTAGAAGAAAGACCAGTAATTGATATAAGTTCCTGATTAGACAGATCAACAATTGGGGTTACCTTATCGACATTATTACCTTTGCGGCCTGATACAAACCTACATTTATCCATCGCAGTATCTAACAACTTTAGGATAATTGTCCGATTAGTTACATTAAAGATAACAGTGTAAGGTCGGCCCTTAATAAAATTAGATGCAATTAAACCGGCGCCTTGTAGCCAAATTCTAGGTACCCCTTTTGAAGAAGTGCCTACCTTATAATAACGATGTTGGATTGCTTTCATTATTTATCCCCATAGTGTTGTCGCAAAACATAAGGTGATGATATAGGAACTTTCGCAATATATCAATTGAGAGTTGAGGTTAAGTGTAAGAAATTGAAATATAGCTAAATATTTAGTGGGTTTTGATTGATTTGTTAATTGTAGAAAGAGAGTTATTACTGAAAAAAAGGAAGTGGCTGTCGTAGAAAAGGGAGAGAAGCATCGACAGCCACAAAACAACAAACGCAATTCACTTTACATATACATGATAAGTGTTAGAGTCTTGAAGTCAAGGTATTTTGAATGCACTGTGAATTTTTAGTGTAATTAAGGGAATTGTCGCAGGGCAGGAAAATGTTTGCGACACCCTGCCCTGCTTAGCTGAAATAAACGAGATGTAAATCCTAGCTTACCGATCATATAAAACAATCATTAATTGTGCAACTACTATCCAAAATGAACTATTACCACGTTTTTCGCATCTATCATCAAATTTCGTAGCAGACGCCACAAATAGTTGTTGCCAAAGTAATCGTAGTTATCTATATTATCTGAAATAATGTTGAATTTTATCCGTTTGGGGAAATCATGAAAAATAATACGCAACAAAAATTAGATTCATTAGCTAGAAAGTTTTCTGAAATTAGTGCTGATGATGTTGACGTTTATGGCAATGGAGATGCTCCAAACGGCAAATACTATCGTTCATACAACCAACGCGAGGCTTTAGCTGCTGTTCCAGAAGCAAAAACTAATAGAGTCATTAATCGCATTTGCGATGAGTTAAAAATTGAATACAAGAATGGAAATACTTGGAGAATAAACCAAGTTTGCCTTGACCAAATTAAAAATCATCTAAATAAAGGCCGAAATAAGGATACTCACACAATTTCGCGTCGTGCGTCGGTTGTAATGATTGGTATCTTGAAAGGCGGGGCTGGCAAAACATCCGTAGCCACTATATTGGCTACAGGAATGGTTTCACAGGCTAGCCGAATGTATCGGGTATTACTTATAGATCTGGACCCTCAAAAAACGGCTAGTTCTCAATTAGTACCCAACATGACCAAGAAAGATATCTCAATTGGCGACCTAATGATTCACCAGGGAACAAGCGCTGAATTCAGTGACAAACTTGAACTTGCAATTAAGGAAACCAACTTTCCAAACTTGAATGTTATTACAGCTGCTGACAGAGATCGTCAGTATGATATTTTTGTGAAAGAGCAAGAAATAGCAGCTGACCAAAAGGGCGAAAGTTATAGCTGTTACAAAGACCTAGAGCGTGTAATTAAAGCAGTTGAGAATGATTATGATCTTATTTTGATTGATACTCCACCTCACTTTACTGCGTCAAACTTATCAGCCCACTTTGTAGCAGATAATATTGTTATGCCAGTTAAGCCATCTGAACTCGATTGGGATTCGGCTGGCATGTATATGAGCTTCCTGAGCCGTACATACGATGTTTTACGATATTTAGGCCACGAAGGTTATAAAAATATTAAATTATTAATTTCTGCACAATCACCGAACAGTAACGCAGAAAGCCGTTTGGCCCATAAACTCAGAATGGCTGCGGGAATGGAACATTGCTTCGTTACCGCAATACCACGTTCAGATGCAATTCTAGCAACAGCTGAACAACGCTGCACAATATTTGATATGTCTGTGTCTGAATTTTCTGGTACCAAGACCTCTTTGCGTAAAGCTCAAGAGTCAGCAAACGCATTAATCAACGAATTTGAGTTGATGATAAACGAATAAGAGCGAGGATAAATCAAATGACCAGTTTCGTAATACCTGGTGTAAACCAAGCACAAATGGATAAAATTAAAAAAGGGAATGAATCTCAGCCAAGCCAGAAAAATACACAAGGCAATGGCCGACCATCACCTAAAAATCGAGATTACTCAAGCGTAATCAACAGAATACATGATGCTTCAGTAACTGAATTAAAAGACGCTTCTGAAAACTCTTCTAGCGATACAGATGATCATATTGATGTGAAAACTATCACACTTAAATCAGGTGCTGAAATCGACTTTTATAGAGTGTTTATACCTCACGAAAAGTTGAAAGAATCAATAGTAGTCACAGACAGTAATAAGCGGAAGCAAGCTCTATTATCGCGTAATAACACCTACAAGTTAGCTCAAAGCCTAAAAGAAGAAGGACAGTTATATGACTGTTATGGAGAGCTTTTACCGGACAAGCGAATTTCAAACTGGGATGGTTCTCGTCGCTTCTTTTCAGCCCTTGATGCCGGTATAGGTCTTTGGTTCCTTGTTACAAAAGAAACTAATATTTTACCTAGTGACAAGAATAACCTTATTACTAAATTTCATTTGTATGAGCCGCCATCAATTATCGATAACGGGTATGAATACTTAGATTTATATCAAAATGAGAAATATAGTCATCAAGAAATTGCAGAGCTCTTCGGTGTGAGCCGTAGTAATGTGACAAAATCCATTCAATCCACGGAAATTCCGACATATATAATTGCATTGTTTCAGGTTACCAATGAGCTATCGTTCAGAGACCTTAGCTCACTGCGGTCCATATCGTCCGAGTTAAAAAGACAAGAGCGTGACTTGGAGTCTTTTATAAAAGATATGGATATTCAGCCTGGCACTCGAAAGCAAGAAATATTTAACTTCTTGAGCGAAGCAATAACAAAGAAAGAGGATGATAGCGGGAGTGAAATAGCGGTGAAAAGTAATTACGCTACATTCAAGTTAATTAACAAAAAAAATTTAACCTATCAAATCAACCTAACACAGCTTACTGATGACAAAAAGCGTAAGCTTGAAGAATTTTTAGTAGAATTAAATACAAACGATTAAATGTGTGGGCATACGCCAATATGCCCACACCTTATAAAACCCATTTATGTCAAAGTAAATGAGGATAATCTATGCATACCGTGTAGTTTTTCCAAGTTGACATGGGTTATCAACGACCTAAAAATTAAATTAAATAAGTGAAAGTTATGACTGATATTGAAAAGGTTCTAGACTTAGCAATAAGTATTTCCGACAAAGAATTACCGGTTATCTGTTTCGATGACGAGTTCCTTGCTACCTGCAAAGTAACACCTGATCTATCCCCCCTTTTCAATATCATTCCTAATAATTTATTGGTAGCTTCTAATGGACTTCAATATTTTAAGTTAAAAGAGGATTTACAAGTTGTATACACTACCGCTTGGAGGATGCTTTCTAAGTTAAAGAAAAATGGTTATTTACATTCGCACAACTTCAATCGGTCAAAACTTAAATGTACAATTTGGTACCCATCACACTTCGGTAAGCCTGAAGACTCAACAGGTGTCGCAGTAAAGGAAACAGCTAAAAGTCCGGAAAAGAAACCAATAGGTTTAATTGCACAAAGTAAAATTAACGAGGTCAATAACTTATCCTGGGCCAAGTCTCTAAATGTAAATCAAAATTCAATCTTCATAACCCGTACTATTATAAGCCTATTCCAAGCTCTTTTTTTGCATGATGCTAAAGACAAAACAACAACAAAGGTAGAACAACAACTCCCTAGCATAAGCCCTCTTTATGACGTCCCAGTTAAGGTAACATTGAGATGCGTCGAAGATAGTCAGCTCCCGTTAAGTGAGGATATTGTAATCTATGGCGCAGTAATAAAATGCGTTGTACTAAGCAAGCTTGAGCATAAACGAAGAGGCTCCCGGCTTTCGCCATCAGAACAAATGTCATTTCAAGTTCCGATTAACTCTATTATCGATGAAATTAATGCTACAGAAAAAATTTACAACCGCAATAGAACCTCTATCATAGCTTCTTTGTTAAGGCTTAGTTATGCATCAATCACTATTAAACCGATTGACTCAGAGTTATTCAACGATAGTGAAATGGAAGATGAAATAACAATTATCAATCCTATAAGCAACTTTTCTACTAATCTTAAGCGAACGGTCGACGGGGAAAACTATCGTGGCCAAGGATTATTGGTAGCAAACTTCAACCTACCTCAAATTGTGTGCAAAGCAATTGATAATTTAGTAAACAGCGCTAATGAAGAGGAAGAAAGCAGACGACTTTTAGAAAGCGATTCTGCTGAAAGGCTGCATGAAATATCGAGCTTATTTGTAAATACTCAAAACAAGTCCCTCTCACTCCTTGTGGTACATTTGCTGGCGAAATCAAGATACTCGAAGACAGTAGAAGAAAGCTGGATTCAGATAGCCACTGGCATTGAGAATGGACTCACAGCAACAAGAATACAAAGGCAAATTACTGATGTATTTATTAAAAACAATGCTAAGAAAATCAATGACAATGGGCTTCTATTAGAAGACAAAAACCAAAAAATGACAGTTTACCCAAATAAAGTAGTGTATGAGCTAAAAAAAATAGACTGAACTGTCTCCTGTAACAATATATAACACCACATTACATTATCGTATTTAAAACGTTACCCTGTATCAAAGTTGAACATAGACTGTTTTATAGCTCTATGTGATTTTGTTCACGCGTGAACCACTCCAGTTGATTAGATGTAAAGCTCACTGCCAAATACTTTACAGCCCAACAAGGTCGTGCTTAAATAAGCTGTAAATTTATTTCTCTTTATGGAAAAACATTATGCATTTGACTAAAAAAAATCGGATAGAATTACTATATTTCATAGGCATCTATTTATTCATCTTGGTATCTGCTGTGCCTTTGCTGTATGTAACGAATTACATTGCTCCATATGCAGATTTGACTAATGCACCAACAGCTGAAATAGTTTTATACACTTTAAAAATAATAGGGATTTTGGTTTCGCCGCTAGTTCTTCTGTACCTATTCTCTAAAATGGCTAGTATACAAAAACTCACAATTCATGATGGATTGATTTTAATCATTCCATCGATGTATATAATGGCGTTCTTCATTCCTTCGGCTGTTACGGCTAATGCTTCATCAATAGAAATGCTTCAATACGCTGCAAAAGTGTCCGGTAGCTTTATAACAAGTCTGGGTCTTTATTACTATCACGATAAATTACCTGATAATTTAAAGATAGATACATTAATCTTAGTATGTATGGTTTTATATTTACCATATTTTATCTATTGGTAATCATATTTACCCTGCTCGTTATCATTTAGGCTCCAGCTACCCGCACCCCTTCAAGGTATAATTCAACGTTTCACCTCGAAATGTGGTGGAACAATAAAGTTTGTATCCTTGGGGTGACTTGTTCATCCCTTTATTATTCCAAAACACGAAACATGTCTTTAGAACTCTCTTTTAGAAGCCATTTCGATATGGTTCACGCGTGAACCATATCGGAATGATTGTGAGGTTTCTATTGTTAAAGCTTTATAGGCAAACGGTTTACCGCCCTAATTGTGAATACTAAACTTTATTCTCCATGCTAAATATTAATATTTTATCCTTATTCGGTTGCTGATTTGGCTAATGTATCGAGAGGCTGAAATATTAATTTTTTTATTCGTTTACCATCCCGAACTGTTCTGGAATAATAAATTAGTAAAGTGATCAGAAAGTTTGTACACAAAGGCAGGTTTAGGTAATTACAAATCTACTTTAAAAAAGAATGTTAGAGCCCATGGGTTTTGCAAGGTAGTGATAAACCTAAACCCAATAGCAAGCTGGTAATGCCCTTTATTGTGCAAAGACATGAAGTAATATAAAGCCGATAGCTAGACATTCATATAGAAGCTCATCCTAGCTTTCTGTTAGCTATGGTACATTGTTCACGCGTGAACATACAAAATGATAAATAGAGAATGACTTTAAATAAATTAAATAATACGTTTACAGCTCATTATTTGCGTGCTTTAATTGATAGGCTATTATTTATAACTTTTAAACTACATTGGAAAAACTAACTTATGAATTTAATAAAGAGAATTGGATTAGGAGCTTTATGTGCCTGTGGGGTCTATTTGCTTATAACGATAGTAGTAATCCCTTTGGTATATGTATTGAATTATTTTCTACCATCACCGGATTTTGCTGATGCTTCTACAGTAGATATGATCGTATTTGCAGCAAAAATGTCTGGCGCATTAATGATAGGGCCATTGATTATATTCTGTCATTCTGAGCTTCCTGACCGATTTAAGCTTGAATCTGATGTCGTACTTGATACATTTGGACAGTTACTTAAAGACACAGGCTTTATGCTGCTAATGGGTGCAATAGCAGTAAGTATTTATTTTTGGTAATATCAACCAAGTATAAGATTAGTTATTTTATCGATTAAAATTGTTCACGCGTGAACCAGCTTAAGTCAATTGGCTAAGATTAGCTTGCCAGATGCTAACGTGTGAACAATGTTCCTCCCCTTTCCTTTCAGTACACCTCTAACACAGATGAGTCGTTAATAGCTGTCGTTGCATATTAAAGCTTGTACATACTGGTTTAATTTAGTTTGTACACTAATTCACTCACAAACGTTCAAGGCATGCTTTACGCCCATTGACATGATATTTTTCTTACTTTTAACTCATTCAAAACTTATAGATATCCCTGATGGTAGCAAACTCTATTGCTCCAAGCTGACGTTTTTCCCTATTGTTCACGCGTGAACCAACGCCTAAATAGTAAAGACTAAGCTCGACGATGCCGTAATACTAAAATTAATATTAAGAAATAAATTGAAATCAGGTTTCCGTTGCTAATACGTGCCTGTGACATCATTTACAATGTTCACGCGTGAACATTGTAAGATACGCTTAAGTTAATTTGTTAGGACCACGATATCGACTGTTTATGTTATGACAACGCAGTTAACACACCTACTCTACAGCTTACCTTAAGTATGGGTGATTTTTTAATTGCATAGTTATTTCTTAGTGTTCCATAAATATTGTTCACGCGTGAACCAACACTCCAAAGGCCTGGACTCTACTGGGCCATACAGTGACACAGAAATTAATAGTAAGAAAAATAAATTTAATTCTGATTTTCAGCTGCATAGGCAAACAAGACATAATTTACATTGTTCACGCGTGAACTACGCCAACACCTCAAATCAATTATTTAAATTGGGATATTAGATACTGTGTTTGATCAATAAGGTCCGGGCACTGGATATAGAGTTTGTACACAAATCCTTGACCATTTATGCAACACCGATTAAAGGGGTGGATGTAATAGTGCTTTCTAAACAAATGCCAATCGAGACAGCCCTGAAAACAAATTTAGCGTGCAAACTTTATTATGCGGAAATTAAAAGTTTAATTTATCGAAAATAATACCGCCAAAATCATATGTATTGTTCACGCGTGAACCTGCACTCTGTATCGAACTTTAGGCCATATTGGGGACTAACGAAACTTCACACTAGTTTTTCGATACCGGTTGTTATTAATGGCAGCTATGAGTTCTGAAGAACGCAATGAGTGAGTAAAGTAAACAACTACGCTTAGCAATTGATTATACAGGGTAGGTATGAGCTACTTAGAAATAATGAAGCCTGATTGAACTTTGATGTTACTAAATACAATCAACAGTCGCGAGGCAATGCAACATAGTTATAAACAAAATTATCCAACCAAAATAATGAACTTATTAAGTACTTGATAAACACATGCGTAATGAGGGTGGAAACCGTTCATATAAAAATACCCGGAACATTAAAAAGAAAATAATAATCGGTGCGGGAAAATAAATGCAGTATTTACAATAGGATAGGCTGCATTTGTTTTGTAGATTAATTATTTTTTAAGAGGTTTTTATAAAAAAAGGGGATAAATACACTAAAAATCATTAAAAACAGACCTTTAGATCTGACGAATCACTCGCAATTTGATGTTAAAGGAGCGCAATTTGATATTAATGGGGCGCAATTTGATATTAAAGGGGCGCAATTTGATGTTAAAGGGGCGCAATTTGATCGTAGCGAATTATTCGAACATCATAATCCCTATAAATAACAACAGATTACTATCATATTGCAACTAAAGATAAGTTTATGTGATTGCAATTTGACAATTTTAAGGTGCAATTTGATTCTAAGTGGGCGCAATTTGTCTATTAGTGGGCGCAATTTGTTTCTAAACAGGCGCAATATGATATTAAGGGGGCGCAATTTGATGTTAAAGGGGCGCAATTTGATGTGAAGGGGGCAGAAAAACCACATAAAAGACATAAGCACTTGAAATAGATGATATATATAACAACTGGGGGGGCTGTTTGATCTGATTTGATTGATCGAATAGATTAGATCGAAATTCGATCGTGTTCACCTAACTAATTGATTAATGAAAACAGATAACCAACCATCATTTACGGCACCAAAGTTAAACCATCGGTTAATTAACCGAATGGTAGCTATGGCGTCCTCATATGATTGGCAATCTGACAGATCCATATTGGTGTTGAGAAATGTCCTGAACCTACGAAGTAGGGTGAGAACCCGATTTTTAGCGTCAATATCTGCAGTTGGAGCATGTCTTGCGTATCATGCTCAATTAACACCTGTAAAAGCAGCTGACGGGCAAAGAGTATTATTCGCAATGCCTGATTACGTCTATGTAAGCAATATAGCTGCACAATGCGGTATATCTCGTTACACGGTATATAGAGTGTTGGACTATCTTGCAGCAATAGGAGATCTCATTACTCACACTAAGTTTGACCCGATAGCTAAAGAATACTCACCAACACAGATAATATTGACGGAAAACTTTTACATAAGAATTGGATTTAAATTTGATGAGCTAAAAGCTGCGGTCATTTCTGTTAATAAGGGCCAAGCTAAAAAGGATGCGTATCAATCAAATCTTAAGTCAAAAATTGGTGAGTTCATCAAAGATCTACGCCCTTCAGTAAAAAGACGATTAACAAAGTCAACTGAGAATATTCTTACTAGTGAAATCATTCAAGATGAAAAACCACAAGTTATTGCCATACCTAAAAGGAATGGCCTACTGGATTCTTTGCTGAGTAAAGTAAAAGTAAACACCGGTACAACTTCTTCTGATTACATAAAGTCAGAAGGATATAAAGGTACACAAAATCCTATCGCCAGTTATTCAAACAATCCTGAATACTTAAGTTTAATAAACTCTTTGAGAGAAGAGGGCATTCCTATTGCTCAACGTCATAAACTAGCAGTAGAAAGCCTTAACAAGTCAAAATAACACTTCACAGCACAGATCTATCCAAAACACGCCTAAGCCCGTTATATTCCCCCTAAACAAGCTATAAATCAGCCAATTTGGACTAATTGGGTCCAAAAATCCTGAATTACTTAATTATCTATACAATAATAACTAAATCAATTTTTTATCCACAGCTAACTGAAACAGGTATTAAAACAGGTAACGAACAGTTAATGCCCAAAGATCATTCTTCATAAATGAAGAGACACCCACCGTAGGATGGGTTGTCATTTTCAAGATTCTTTAATAATTTTATACAAGAACTAAAAAGACGAGTTCATTAGGTGAGGGGATTTGGTTGATTCTATGAATTCAGTAATATGAATTTTTACTTGTTCCATGAGCGACTTGTAAAATGGGTAGTCAACAGATTGGCCAATAATCTCTGTGGAAATCTCTCGGTTGTTGGCATCTAGAGTAAATGACTCTGGAATGCCCATAAGTTCTTTTAACAGTTCTTCATTTGGGAAAAGGATTTCACCATTATGTTCAACAACTAAACTGTCCTTGGCTTGGCGATTTTGACTTTTAAGTATCGAATTTGAATATGTACTTTGTTCATTGATTATTCGTAAACGTCCATCAGCCAAACCTTTTTTGACACTAGATGTATTAGTGATCACTCGCATTTTATTCAAGTGCGGTTTGATGTACTTATCCCAAATAGGTGTGTTGTTGCGTGGAGACTGCTCTGGAAAGTAAAATTGATTAGGTAATAGTGTGGCTACATGAAAGAAACGCTTGCGTGAAGTAATGCCATTGTAATCACGAGGATCAGCAATTAAAGAATGAGTTTTGTAACCCAACTTACGCAACCTTAAATCCCAAACTTTTCCTAGATCTGAAGTTGTTGCAAAACCAGTGACTTGTTCAAGAACTACAACTGGAAATCTCATTGCTTCAACAATTCTAATTCCATCAATGACCATATCAAGAGAACTATCCATATTATCGAAACTAACATCTTTTAGAGATTTAGATTTGACGATACTGACCTCATCACACTGAAGACTAAGTATGAAAACAGATGATGGGTTCTTCTTAGTAGCCCATTTTATGTAATCCGTGGAGATGTACGTTATATCTTCATTGAAAATATGTTTTACAGGAACATTTGAAAGTAATGACATAATACCTGTTTCTGTCTTATCTGTTTTATCTCTACTTTCTTGAGGACGCCATTCAATGACAGAATTTATCTCAAAGCCAGCAGACATGGCTGCATGAGCATCGACTCCAGCGGTGCATGCAGAGAACACAGTGAAAGGATTAATAGCTCTAGCAAGCTTTGAGAGCTGTTCCTGTGCATAATCAAGAATAGGTACAACAATCATTTTCCCATAAACGAGTGTTACGTGGACCATTTTAGCCATTTTTGGAATGCAATTATCTAGAATTTTCTTGGATGTAGTTTCGAAATATGTTTCAAGTGGGTTTGAACGTCGTGATTTATATGACCTTTCATAAATCCTTTTGACCTTGTTGTACGGGATTCCAGGGGTGGCGAGCTCCACAATATAACCTTTATCTTGTCCGATTGCGGTTTCAATTACTGGCACACCCCTTTCAAAACCACATAAAGGAAATAGGTTAGTAGAAACCTGAATTTTTCTTTTATTGTCGTACTGAGTAATAGTTATGCGCTTACTAGCCGATTGGGGAACAGAAACTTTTAAACTAATCATAAATCATCCTAGTGCAATGTATGTATATATATTACATACAATAGCACATGGATGAATATTCACAACCCTTAATTGATATTTAATCGGTCTTTTACGAGTCGTTGATCATCTGGTCTATTTGAAGCGTCCAGTGTTCTAACTTCACGGGCAACGTCAATGATTTCTTTGGGTGAACGCATTCGACAATCATTACCGATTATAAATGGTCTCATGGACAATTTTGTAGATTCGGATTGCCGGTACAAATTAAACACTACATGAAGATTCCTAATTCCATCAACAGAAGGATATTTTCTTTTATATAACGATAACGTTTGAGTTTGGTGTAAGTAGCAATTCAACTCATAGCAGAGCGCACTTTGCTCACTTTTGCTTAAATGATTATCCTTTGACCAACTCAAAGTGCGCATTGAGATGTTGCCAACAAGAGATGTCATCGGAAAGGATTTTATGTCATAGAATTTCTGTTGATTAAACGAGATTAATTTCACTAAGCCTAAACTAAAGTCAACAATATAGAAGACAATGCTATCAAATGGTGTGCTATCTGAATAATCAATAAGTTCCCATCCTGACGCATTTAAATGAGCTGTAGATATTTCTAAATCTATATCCATAGAATTCTCCAGAAAATGCGCCTCAAAAGATATCGAGGCGCTTATTTCAAATAATTAGACGACTTCGACCACATTGTTAGTTTTGCTTGGCTTAGAATCCGACTCATCACTCATAGAAGCAGATTTTACCCCACTCTTAAGTTTAGCTTTAATCTCATTAAGTAATGCAGAATCACCTTCTAGAGCTTCACATGATTTTTTACGTCCTTGACCTATATTGTCACCTTCGTAAGCGAACCATGCTCCAGCTTTTTGAACAATACCGTTAGCTACGGCCAAATCGAGAATTTCACCAGTTTTATTAATACCTTTTCCGTAAATAATTTCGAATTCTGCTTGCTTAAATGGAGCTGCAATTTTGTTTTTGACTACTTTGACTCGTGTAGCATTGCCAATGACTTCATCACCATCTTTAATCGCACCAATACGACGAATATCTAAACGTACAGATGCGTAGAATTTAAGTGCATTACCACCAGTGGTCGTTTCTGGGTTACCAAACATGACACCA
>TARA_R110002033_G_scaffold41197_8_pt1 | contig 40226 bp, 28 predicted proteins | sample TARA_R110002033 | Tara Oceans TARA_R110002033 (sample SAMEA4397051) | marine metagenome | biome: Polar Biome; feature: [SRF] surface water layer (ENVO:00010504); material: water (ENVO:00002006), including particulate matter (ENVO:01000060) such as... | depth 5 m
ACATAATTTATACACATAATTTATAAATTTTGTACACAATTTTCCTTCTATAATAACAGTTTAGGCACTTCCATTTTTATTTTTAATTTGTATTTAAAATATTACATTTTTAAATAAAAAAACGATGTAATGTAAAAAATAACGTTAATACGTCGAAAAAATCTCCATTTATTCTTTTGTTTGATTAATCCTTCTTAATTTTTATTGAAATTTAAAAGAAGACTACTATGAAAACATCTTTACTTTTAATACTAAGTTTATTAAGTTTAAATTTTGCAACATCTCAAGTTTTTGACGTAGATGGTGTAAGCTATAAAATAACCAATACAGAATCAAAAACTGTTGAAGTAACTACCACATGTTATACTGGTAATTTAACTATACCTAGTACAGTTGATAATTCAGGTAATACTTATACGGTAATCGCAATAGGAGATTATGCTTTTAGATTATGTCCAAATATACGAGCTGTAACTATTCCATCCACAGTAACCTCTATAGGTATATATGCTTTTGCTAATAGTGAATTAACTGCTATTACCATACCAGATTCTGTTACTTATATTGGAAATTATGCATTTCAATATTGTGCTAGTTTAAGTTCTATTACTATACCAAATTCTATAGATACTATACATTCTTATACATTTGGTAATTCAGCGTTAACAACTGTAAGTATTCCAGATTCTGTAACCTCTATAGAAGCTAAGGCCTTTGAAAATTGTACGAAGCTTACATCGTTTTCTATTGATATAGATACCCCTTTATTAATAAATGCAACTGTTTTTAATAATGTTAATTTATCGTCAATTGATTTAATCGTTCCTACAGGAAGTGAATCTGATTATCAAATAGCAAGTGTGTGGAAAAATTTTGGTTCCATAAACGGAACAACATTAGCAATAAATGATAGTACTTTAGCTAATATAGGTGTTAAAGTATATCCTAATCCTGTAAATAATACGTTGTTTGTTAAAGAAGATAGAGCTCATAGTTTACAAAATATTAGCATTTATAATATGCAGGGAAAAACTATAGTAACAAGCAGAGAAAATCAAATAGATGTGTCTAGTCTTCAAAAAGGTTTTTATTTAGCAAAAATAAAAAACAACCAAGGAGAGGCTATTTTAAAATTTATAAAAGATTAAATAATTTAAGATTGTTTTAATTTATTTTAAAACCTTGATATAGCTATATCAAGGTTTTTGCTTTATAACCACTTTTTATAACACTTAATTTTAGTACCTTTAACCCTTAAAAAAAATTAAGTAAAATGAATATTTCAATAGGAAATGATCATGCAGGCGTAGCATATAAATTTGCTGTTATAAAGCATTTAGAATCAAAAGGTTATACAGTTAAAAACTACGGAACAGACACAGAAGATAGTGTAGATTATCCAGATTTTATACATCCAGTTGCTAATGATGTAGAAGATAAAAAAGTCGACTTTGGCATTATTATTTGTGGTAGTGGTAATGGTGCTAATATGACGGCTAATAAACATCAAGGTGTACGTTCTGCCTTATGTTGGAATAAAGAGATTGTTACTCTTGCTCGTCAACACAATAATGCTAATATTTTAAGTATTCCAGCTCGGTTTACAGCGCAACAACAGGTTATTGAAATGGTTGATATATTTTTAGAAACCGCTTTTGAAGGTGGTCGTCATCAAAACCGTATTGATAAAATACCCGTTTCTTGCTAAATGGGACATTCACATTCTCATAGTCATACTCATTCAGATTTAAAAGGGCGTAATCTTGTTATATCTATAATATTAAACATTGTTATAACCATTGCTCAAGTTATAGGTGGTTTATTGTCTGGAAGTTTGTCTTTATTAAGTGATGCATTACATAATTTTAGCGATGTTATATCTCTTGTTGTTAGTTATATTGCTAATAAGTTATCAGGTCAAGCAGCCTCATTACAAAAAACATTTGGCTATAAACGCGCTGAAATACTAGCAGCATTTGTAAATGCTGCTGCTTTAATCATCGTAGCAATTTACTTAATAAAGGAAGCTATTATTCGTTTTCAGGACCCTCAAGTCATAGAATCCGGTTTAGTTATTTGGCTGTCATTAGTCGCAATTATAGGAAATGGTTTTAGTGTGTTATTGCTAAAAAAAGCATCTGAATCTAATATGAATATGAAAAGTGCCTATCTTCATTTATTAACCGATATGATGGCAAGTGTAGCGGTTTTAATTGGTGGGTTGTTAATGAAATATTATCAGATTTTTTGGGTAGATAGTGTTTTAACATTTGCTATTGCACTCTATTTAATTGTCATGGGATTTGACTTATTAAAAGACTCTTTTAGAGTTTTAATGTTATTTACACCAAATACGATTCAGATTAAAGAAATAGTAGACGATATTCAAGGAATTGAAGAAATTAAAAATGTACATCATGTACATATATGGCAATTGAATGAAGATGAAATTCATTTAGAAGCTCATATCGATTTTAAAAATGATATTTCTTTGTCTCAATTTGACAAAATTTTACATACTGTTGAAGATTTGGTTCATGATAATTATGGTATTAACCATATAAATATTCAACCAGAATTTGGTAAATGTGATAAAAAAGATGTGATTGTTCAAGATTAACAGTTATAATTAATACTCGTGAAACTAGGCAAACTGTTTAATTTTATATAGAAATGCTATGATAAATATTCAAATCAAATCATTTTCTGAATTATCCACGCAAGAATTATATGATCTTTTACAATTGCGTAGTGAGGTTTTTGTTGTTGAACAAGATTGTGTGTATCAAGATGTTGATGGAAAAGATCAAAAAGCATTGCATGTTTTAGGCACTAAAGACCATAAACTTGTAGCGTATACACGATTATTTAAACCAGGTGATTATTTTGAAGAAGCCAGTATTGGTCGTGTAGTCGTAGCAAAAAATCAACGCCAATTTAAATATGGGTATGATATAATGAAAGCGTCTATTGAAGCGATAAACACCTATTATAATGAAACTACTATTAAAATTTCAGCTCAGTTTTATTTAAAGACATTTTATAATAATCTTGGTTTTATTGAAGTTGGAAACACTTATTTAGAAGACGATATTCCGCATATCGCGATGTTTAAAAAATAGCCAATCATCGTTTTAAAGTAAAATGACCTCTTAACGTTTCGCCTGTTTTAAAAGTAATCATATACCAATAATCATTAGATTCCATAAGGTTTCCGTTAAACGTTCCGTTCCAACTTGTATGGGGTTGCAGATATTTTAAAAACTTTCCATAACGATCAAATATCTCTATACTTTTAATGGTATTTTCAAAATCGTTAACCATCCAAACATCGTGGGTTCCATCATTATTTGGGGTAAAGTATTTCGGAATGTAGTAATCATTATTGGTTATAAACACATTAAAACTAGTTTCATTGCTATTACAAACAGTTTCATTATAAATATATATAGTTTGTGATGTGGTAATAACATCTCCAGCATTTAAAAGGCTTCCGTTTCCGCCTGTGGCTGTATAATAGTTGCCATAAGTAAGTATTGGAAGCGTAAAACTGTTTGTAATAACATCACTTAAAGTGTCAATAGCAACAAAAGCGCTACAATCGGATTGTGATGTTACATAATTAGAAAAAGAGGACGGAGACCAAGTTGTATGATTACCAGAAGGATTATCAACAACGACACAATTTAAATTAGTATTATTTATAAAATCGAAAGCACTAAAATTAGCATTATTTCCGTTTTTAACATTTAATGAACATAAGTTATTATAACCACAGTAAATATCGGTTAAAATAGGGTTTTGTGATAGATCAAGGGCTGTTAAAGCATTAAATTGAGTGTATAACTCAATCAATTTATTATTTTTTGAAATATCTAAAACAGTTAACTGATTTGTATTGCAATTAAGAGTTGACAAATTGGTGTTCTTGGTAACATCTAAATTGGCGAGTAAATTATTTCTACAACTTAAAAAACTTAGGGTGCTGTTATTACTAATATCTATGGTGCTAATTTGATTGTCTTCAAAAGACAACACATTTAAAGAGGTATTATTACTAACATCTAAACTAGTGAGTAAATTATTTCCACAAACTAAAGAAATTAATTTAGGGTTATTGACTACATTGATGTTCGTTAGCTTGTTATTTAAACACCAAAAAATTTGTAAGTCAGGCAACATAGAAACATCAATAGTTGTTAAGTTATTTCCAGAACAAAATAGTTGCGTTAAACTTGTGTTGTTACTGATATCTAAACTCGTTAACAGATTGTCTTGACAATTAAGACTTTGTAAGTTTATGAAATCTTCTATTCCTGTAAGATTCGCTATATTTTTTGTATTAATGTCTAAATCGGTTACAGCAGTAATATTTGCTGTTGGCACCATATCATCTAAAGGCCCAGAATCGTAGCCTAAATCAATTAAAGCCTGCTCAAAGTTATCATCGGGTACAAAGGTTTGAGATAAGCTGTTATAGCTTAAAGAAAGGAAACAAAAAACACATAGAATGACTTTGATATTCAAATGAGCGTGCGTTATGTTAATTAAAACGGTTCAATCAATTTTTTACATAAGTAATTAATATCTCAACACGTCTATCTAATTTTGGGTCGCCACCTAACGGAAATAATCGTCTTAAACCAGCGTATTTCATTCGTTTTTTGTCAACACCTTTTTTTGCAAAATAGTCATACACATATTTAGCTCTGGCTACCGATAGGTTTCTTTTTTTTGTTTTTCTGTCAACGGCATCACGACTATATTGTGTGCAACAAACATGTCCTTGAATGGTAAAATAAATATCTTTTCTTTCAACCAACGATTTGGCTATGTTTTCCAGTGTTTTTTTAGATTCTGGCATAACCGTACTATAACCGGTTTTAAATAGAATATTGTCAAAAACTATTTTATCACCTACTTTTAAATCTCCTTTAATAATTTCAGGAACATCTTTTTTCTTCTCCTCAACTTTTTCTTCAAAAGTTTTAACAATGTCTACTTTTTGTGGTTTTGGTTTTACGATAATTTCCACTTTTCTGTTGAGTCCTCGTATTTTTAAAACATCTTTTTCGTCAACTATTTTTAACAAAATTTCTCCTTTTCCGTCAACATTTGATATTAACGATTCGCTAATTTCATTATTAGAAAAAATGGCTTTTATAGCATTGGCGCGCTGTTGAGATAGTGTTAAATTGTAATCTGAGGCCCCTCTATCATCACAAAAACCAAATATAGAGATGGATTCTATATCCATATCAGCAAGAGTAGATATAAATAATAATAGCCTGTTTTCTTCAGTTACAGGAACTTCATATTTGTCCGTTTCAAAATAAACTTCATGCGTTAATTTTTCTTGAGAGAATCCCAAATAGCAGGCAAATAGTATTAGGACTAATAATTTTTTCATTACAGAGGCATATAATAAATAATATATAAATATACTATTTTTAATTATTTGGAAAAAAAAGAGAAAATTTATCTTAAATATTCCAAGTAGGCAGATGGACTACTAACAATCTCTGTGGCTTTTTTTATTTCAGGATCATGAGTTTTTAAATAGTCAAATAAACCTTCTCGGTATACATATCTTTTCACAATTTCTTCAGTTAACAAGTCTAATAAATACGCTTTGTTTTCATCTAAAGCTTTGATTTTTGATTGGTTTAAATTTGAAACAAGTGTGTCATAATCTGTTTTAATATCATCATCAAAAGATTCCCTTTTTGCTACTTCAAAAGCTGTTTTAAGTGCCTTTTCTGTGTTGGTTACAAACGAAAACTGGTTTTCATTTAAATACTTTTTAAAATCATTAAAATTAGCATCAGTCAATTTAAAATTGTCGATATTATTAATTTTGTGTTTGTAATAAAAGTCTGTGGCATAGTCAAAAATAAGGTTATCATTAACAATAGCAGTTGTTAAAGCAGAATTTTGTGAGCCACTCATAACTTCATCAGGAAAAATACCGCCACCATCAAACACTTTTCGTCCGTTTTTGGTTTTATATTCGTTATAGTTTTCTTGTTTAACTCGTACAGCCTCCCCTTTTTCGTTTCTATGCCAGTAATCTAAAGCTTGAATACAACGTCCTGAAGGCGTGTAGTATCTTGAAATGGTAATTTTTACTTGAGTTCCGTACGTTAGTAGTTTAGGGCGTTGCACCAAGCCTTTTCCAAAGCTTCTAGTCCCAACAACGACGGCGCGATCTAAATCTTGTAAAGAACCTGTTACAATTTCGCTGGCCGATGCGCTGCCACCATCGATTAAAATAACTAACGGAATTTCGGTATCAATAGGATCTTTCTGTGTATAATAAGTGCGGTTGTATTTTTTAACTTTTGATTTTGTAGTCACTACCAATTGCCCTTTTGGAACAAAAATATTTACAATATCAATAGCCTCATTTACCAAGCCACCTGGGTTGCCTCGTAAGTCTAAAATAAGACGTTTAGCGCCTTGTGCTTTTAAATCGCGCACAGCGTAATTGGTTTGTGCTGATGCTTTTTCGCTAAACTGACTTAAAACAATATAGCCTGTTTTGTCATTAATCATTGAAAAATAAGGGACGGCATCAATAGCTACTTCTGCCCTATTAATGGTAGCCGTTTTTGTTTGTCCTTGGCGTTTAAAAGTCACTTCTACAGAAGTTCCTGGAGACCCTTTGAGTAAATCGCCAGCGTCGTCTTTATAGTTTACAACCGATGTGTTTCCTACTTTAATAATTTCATCGCCAGCCTTTAAACCTGCTTTGTCTGCTGGATAATCTTTATAAGGCTCTACAATGACCAACTTATCTTTAAGCGTTCTTACTTTAGCACCAATACCAATATAATCGCCTGTGTTGTTAATTCTGGCCCTTTCAACATCTTGCTCATTCATAAAGTTGGTATACGGATCTAAATCCTTGAGCATACTTTTTATGGCGGTATCCATTAACTCAGCAGGATTAGTTTCATCAACATAATTCATGTTGATTTCTTTAAACAAATCGGTGAAAATTTCAATTTGTTTCGCTATTTCAAAAAAATCACTTCTAAAGGCCGTTCCTGTAAAAAAAACAGTTAACACCAATAACGGTATAATAATTTTCTTTTTGAAGATATGTTTCATTGCCTGTATTTTTTAATTTGGGGACACCTTGCTTGAAAATTTTTCAAACAATAGGGTCATTTTACTTTCAACTTGATCGAATGAGGGTTTTTCTTTACCAATATACAAAATCATAAACGCATACGGCACAGACATATTGTTAATATAATCATGCTTGTGCAAGCGAAAAGATTCTCGCATAAGGCGTTTAATACGATTTCTGTCAACAGCCCGTTTAAAGTTACGTTTACTAACAGAAACACCTGTTTTAAATAGCGCATCATCTTTTAAATCTGCGGGCATATAAACTAAACGCAACGGATAAGCACTTACAGATTTACCTTCTGTAAACAATTGTTCAATGAGTGTTTTGCTTTTAAGCTTCTCTTTTTTACTAAACGTAAGTTTCAATAGAATTGCTTTTAAAAACTCAAAGGTAATGAAATAAAAAAATCACTTAATACTTACGAGATTTTAAAAAACAAAAATATTTAGTCTTTATAGGTGTCAATCAAGGTCATAATGTTTAGTCTATTCTTGAACGATTTAAGATTATCAAAGGCTGTTTTTTTAATGGTTACTACTTTCTCTGTATTTGGTAACATATCAAAATAATTATCAGAAAAATTGAAGTTCGAATCTGATGACAAATAAACATTTTTAGCTAGTTTTTTAGTGTTCAATATCACCTCAAAATAATTATAATGTTCTTTAATAATATATGTTAGTTCAGGCTCAGGAAAGCTTAAATCCTTATAAGGAGATAAATAAAACGTGTTTTCAGAAAGAGTTTTAGTATCCGTTTCACTTATTAATTCGGCATGTAATACAACGTTGTGAGCATCCACTTCATTTAAAATATCATTTTTATTTAAACTATAATATTTTTTTGATGTATTAGCCTCTAAGACAATGGGTTGTTGCCACTGTTTTAAAATAGTTCCATTAAAATCAAGTAAGCTTATTTGAAGGTTCGCAGTTGTATTTTTTAACAAGTCTGAAACCACAAAAAAATGGATGCTATCTTTGGAGTTTTCAGTGCTTATTAAGAGGTTTTGAAATGCTTTTTTAGCGGTATACTGTAGCGCTTTCCACTTGCCATAATAGTCTATGCTAGACCAAGAGGCTACGGGCCAACAATCATTAAGTTGCCAATACAGACTTCCCATGCATCGATCTCTATGCCTTCTGTGAGCTTCCATACCTACTTGTATGCCATGAGCTTGCAACAATTGACTCACATAGAGAAAACTTTCAAAATCTTTTGGCTTTTTATAATGTCTTAGCATGTATTCATCAATAGTTCCATTGCCGATACTAGATCTTTGATGTGATTTCATGACCTCCGAATAGATGTTGTAATCTTTAGGGAGTGCATATTTTTCAACAGTTGATAATTCCGGAAAAGACTGAAACCCATATTCCGACATAAAACGAGGTATTTCAGTGTTATATTTATCAAAAGGTTCTTTACCCCACCAAACCATCCAATAATGCTTATCTCCTTTGTCATTGGATTCTGTTTTACCAAATGCGCTACCAGGAGACGATGGCCAGTAAGCACGAGAACCATCGTAAGTATTAACCACGTCGGGCAGTATGTTATGGAAAATATCGTCATAAGCTTTCCAAATAGTATCAGCAATTGCTTTAGATTGCTCATTGGTTACTTTTTTTTTCCAACCCCAGTTTTCCCAGGCCGAAAGCACTTCGTTATTTCCGCACCAAAGCGCTATGGAGGTATGATTTCGTAAGCGTTTAACATTTTCTATAGCTTCTTGTTTTACATTATCAAGAAAAGAGGAGTCTCCAGGAAACATCGCGCAAGCAAACATAAAATCTTGCCAAACTAACAACCCTTTTTCATCACATAATTGATAAAATTCATCGTTTTCATAAATACCGCCACCCCAAACGCGAATCATATTCATATTGGCTTCTTGGGCAGATGATAAAATATGTTCATAATTTTCCTTTGTTACACGAGGTAAGAATATATCTTGTGGGATATAGTTGGCACCTTTCATAAATACAGGATGACCATTTACCTTAAAATAAAAAGAGGTTCCAATACTGTCTGGTTCTTGAACTAATTCTATGGTTCTTAAACCTATTTTATGTGCTTTTGAGTCAACATAAGAGCCAGAAGTCAGTTTTACATTTACATCATACAACACCTGTTCTCCCATTCCGTTTGGCCACCATAATTGTGGATTGTCTATTTCAAAAGGAATATTAAGAGTGTATTTACCAGTAGTTAGTTGTACGTCAACTGTTTTTACGGGTTTGTTATTTACAATGATGTCGATGGTTGAATGTTCTTCAGTCCCGTTTGAGGTCACTTCAATAAGCGCAGACATGTTCGCTTTTGCTCCCAGACTATCTTGTTTTATAAATACATCATCAATTTTATGATGATTCCAACTTCTTAGTTTTATAGGCCGCCAAATGCCCGATGTAACAAGTCTTGGGCCCCAATCCCATCCAAAATGATAGCCCGCTTTTCTGGTATAAATACTTACTTGCTTGTTGTCTTCAACCTTTCCTATTTCTGAAAGATCATTATCCGACACTGGTATTTTATAACCTTGAGCATCATATTTTTCAATACCTTTTTTGATGGGTGACTGGAATATAATATGAAGTTTATTATCTCCTACTTTGAGTAATTCTTTTACTTCAGCAGTATAATTTCTGAACATATTATCTGTTTGAAGTATTAAAGAATCATTCAAATAAACGCTGCTGTAGGTATCAAGACCTTCAAAATCTAATTCAATATGTTGTTTAGAAAGATCTTTTTTTGAGAGGTTAAAATTGGTTTTATATTCCCAATCCAGTTTGTCAATCCATTGTAAATGGTGTTCGTTTAATCGATAGAAAGGATCATCTATTGTACCGTTAGATAACAAATCGGTATGAACAGTTCCTGGCACCGTCGCTGCATTCCATACAGAATCTGTTGAATTTTTAAAACTCCAATTTTTATGTAATTCGATTTCTGACATAGACGATTTTTTTTTACAACCAGACAAGGAAAGTATCGTAATCAACAATAATAACTGCGCATAGTTTTTAAGTTTGTACATAGTTTCAATTTGTATACTAATACAATTAGTTATCAGTATTTTCGGTTATTAAGATAGGTTATTAATCTGTCCATAGCAACCTTTAAATAATCTCGTTCTATAGCTGTAAACACCATTCTGAAAAGCCCTTTCTTTTGATGCTGAAAACCCGCGCCAGGTGTTAAAAGAATGCCTGTATTATTGTAAATATCTAACCAGAGTTGTTCTTGTCCGTCATCACTATCTTCTTTAAGAAACCGCGATAAATCAACCCATACAAATAAACTTCCTCGACTAGGAATATAAGGCACGTTAATGTTATTGAATGCTTCTATCACCAGTTTATAGCTAGCGTTTAACAATGCTTTATTGGTTTTAATATAGTGTTCAATAAATGCAGAATCCTTGAGCATTTCAGCTATCATCCATTGGGTGATATTAGACACCATATGCGGAATATTTGCATTATCATATGCTTTTAAAAGTTTTGTATTTAAGGTGTGTAACATACCAAAACGCAATCCAGACATAGAAAAATCTTTAGAAAACGCATACCAAAGGTGCAGGTAATCACTGTTTAGCTCATTCATTATTTTTGCAAAAGACGCATAATCACCATAGTCTTGGTAAGCATCTTTAATCAAAGGATCTTGAGTGTCTATTAACGAAAGTCCGTAAATTTCATTAACAATCATATGCACTTTATGCTGAATGCACCAATTAGCAAGTTCCTTGAGTTGTTCTTTAGTATACCTGCAACCTGTTGGGTTATCAGGAGACGTAATGAGTAATATTTTAAAACATTTGTTTTGCGCATTTAATTCAGCAAATGTTTTGTCCAACATGGTAATATCTACCGGTGCTTTTGAACCAATGTCTTCTAAATTAAAGTGCGTTTGTAAATCATAGCGCTCAACACCACTTTTTGTACCCATGTCTTTGGTGTACATAGGGTAAGAAGGCGCAGGAATTACTGCGACATCACCCGGGTTTGCGAGAATAAAAGATGTTACTTCAATAACAGCAGAAGCTCCCGCCGACAAAGCTAGAGTGTCAGGATCAATAGGGCATTTACACAAATGTTGTTCCATAAGGTTAGCCAACTCAGCTCTTACTTCGGGGTGACCTAATGAATCGGTGTATTTTAACACCCAATCGGGCATTTCCTTTTGTTTAAGAATGGATGTTAATTTATCTTTTATAATGGATGCTGTTAAGCTATTTTCTGCAACGTTTAACAAAAAAGTTCCTGATGGATTACTGTCTGGGCAATACAGATTTTGAGCGGCTTCCATAAATAATTCCATATCTATTCTTGCTGGGTTTTCTGCTAAATCAGTGCCTCTTTTTGATAAGGTGGTGTTGTAGGATTCCATGTTTTTAATTAGCTTAACGATTCATACATTGTTTTGAAACTCAAAGGTAATGAATTAAAAAAATCACTTAATGGTTAAGTGATTTTTTAAGAGTCGTTGTTTTAACTATTACGATATGAAATCGTTTTAATGTTTTATATCACATATTGTTAAACGAAGTTAGTTAAAATTCTTACAAAATTGATATAGCATATCATTTAAAGACAACAAAAAAGCCTCTTTGTTTTTAGTAATAGGATTTTATTCATTTATTATCTCAATAGCTTTTTCTAATAATTCATCCTTTTTTTGCTTTATTCCTTCTATGGTTGGTTTAATTTTAACATCTGGAATAATACCAACTCTTTGGGTTTCTCTGCCATCAGGATAATAAACACCTATGCCGGAAATATTAGTCAATAACCCACCGGGTAAATATATTGAAGAAACATTTCCATCTGCTCCCGCAGTTGTGCTACCAACAATAGTTGTATCATCACCTGCTCTAAATGCCATAGTAGTATATTCTGCCTGGCTTTGTGAAATTTCGTTAACCAATACTACTAATTTGCCTTTATAGGTTTCTTCTCCTTTTGGAATCTCTAAGGGCTCTGTAAAAGTAAACTCTCCTGGATTATCTAATTTAAAATTGGTAAATTTCACGAATGGTGTTGATGATGAAACAAAATATGATCCTAATGTAAAAGGAACAAATGTTGAAGGATAGTTACGGATGTCTATAATAATTCCTTTTGTATTTTTAAAAGTATCTTTTATCATCGGAACGTCGGCTGCGGTTATGGTTTTTAAAGTTATATAACCTATGTTGCCATCAAGCATTTTATAGCATTTTCCATCTGTAAAATTATACCATCTCATATTTAAATCTTCTTTTTTATAAAGGGATAAACTGTGTTTGTGTTCTTGGTTATTTGAAATGTAATCAATACTAATTTCTTTTTTATTCGAACGCAAGATATCTCTAGAAATATTTCTGAGTTTTGCCGCTTCATTGGATGCAGGATAATAAGGGCTAATACTATCCACTATGGATTTCATTGATTTTCCATTGATGTGCGTAATAATATCTCCAACTTCTATTTTAGAAACTTCTTTTAATTCAGGATTGTAATAATCAGTAACCACTAATTTATCATCTATAAATTGAGTGCTAAATGGCGGATAAAACTGTCCTCTTATCTTTTGTACATTATTAAAACCTACAGATGTAGTTGCATGTGTATCATCTATCTCACCAATTAGTTCAATACAGGCTAATTCATATTCTAATTTGTTTTTTGAATCTATAAACTTTGGAATATATTCCTTTAAAACATCATTCCAATTTTTATCGGTTAGATATTTGTTTGGGAAAAAATAATTGATCATATTCCAATACCTGTAAAGGGCTAATAGTTTTAATCCACCGTCATCATAAGACATATAATAATAATAATTTTCATTCAAAAAATCAGGATTACCAGCAGCACCTTTGCCAATGTAAAAATGTTTTCCTTGACACCTGTTATTATAAATATACTTTAATTTGTCCTTTAATTCAGAATTTAGTTCAAACTCATCAAACCAAGACATGTCTGGCTTTAAAAATGCTTCCGAAGATGTCTCTTTACACTCAGTGCATTTATCTATTTCCACATATTTAGAAATCCATTGAAGTAGGGTTTGGTCTCTTTCTAGTTTACTCTTTGTTTCTAGATATTTTGGAAGCATCCTAAAAAGCTCATAATCCCAATTATAATTTCCTTTGCAAACTTCTGGATGATTATATTTTAAAAATCCCCAAATTTTCCCTAGTAATTCTAAATGACTAATTAAAGTTTCATCAAGGGTTGGAAATTTAATTTTAGAACCTAAATCAAATTCATTATCTAAAGTAGCCTTGTAAATTGGTTTTTCTATTTCTATTAAGGTTTGAACATCTTTACCATCAATTGTTAAAATAAAATCATCAAACCATGCTTCACCGGTACCAGTCATTATTCCTGCGATGAAAATAGTTTCTGCATCTTCAGGGTAGGGTAATGTAATTGAATATTTATGCCAATCTTTTGTGCCATTAATATTTTGGTTTTCCATATTATCAAAGGCTAATACCTTACCGTTGCCATCCAACCTTAGCAATAGACCGCCAAATCCATTCTCAACATTTTTAATTTTCATGTAGCCTTCAAGCTGAATGGATTTTCCTTTATAGTTGGCAGGAATTTTATAGGCTATAGACCCAAAAGAGCCACCTTTCTTAGTTGATTTAATTTTTCCTGAAAATTTCCCTGAATGGACGTAAATAGTATCTGCACTTAAATTATAATCTCCCCATTCAAACCAGTCTTTTGGAAATTTATAAGTTGAATCGTATGTTTCAAAATCTAAATTGAATTTGTTTTCTGTTTGAGATGAGCAACTAAAGAAGAAAAGAGATAGAATAATTAGAATTAATTGTTTCATGGTTGTCAAGATATTATATCAGTCGTAAACGAAGTTAGTTAAAAATTCTTACAAAATCAATACGGGATGTTATTTAAAAACAACAAAAAAGCCTCTTTGTTTTATCAAAAAGGCTTTTTAGAATTATTTAAAACGATGTAACGCTTACATTTTATTGTTTTCTTTATTAACATCAGCCATCAATTCTTTGGGGTCTATTTGTACACTGCTTACTGGCTTTGATGTTTTAAAGGTATACGTAGGGTAGGCCCAAGCCCAATCGCCAATAATAGTTGCTGAGGTTGGTTTTTCGCCACGCATCATTTGTAGTGGGATATAAAAATCTTCCGTAGAACCATCGGTATAAGTAACTGTAAGATCTATAGGCATAGGCATTAAACCAATGCGCTCTAAAGTCACCGAGTTGCCATCTATGGCTTTCACACCATAATCAATAGTATTGGTAGTTTCAGCAAAATCTATGAGATACCAATCCAATTCTAATCCTGATACTTTTTCTGCGCTTCTAATAATATCAATAGGTCTTGGGTGCGTAAATTTAAAGTCGTTAAAATATTTTTTAATGGCTTTTTTAAGATTGTCTTGCCCTATTACGTATCCTAACTGTGCTAAAAACACGTCGCCTTTTGAGTATGAAGAAATACTATAGGCTCTATTATATTCAAATCTATCGGCTTGTGTAGTAAGTGGTTGCTCCATTCCCGATTTTGCTAAATAAATATAAGATTGGTAAGCGCCTTTGTTAGGGTTGGCGAGGTTTTTATGTAAAATATCATTTTTAGACCATTCGTCGATATAACTTGTAAAGCCTTCATCCATCCAGGCATGTTCTAATTCGTTGGTGGCCAATACAAACTGAAACCATGAGTGTGCCATTTCGTGAGCCGTAACGCTAAATAAGCCGTTAAAGTCTCCTTTACCCACAATTAAGGTACACATGCCATATTCCATTCCGCCATCACCACCTTGAATAATTGAATATTGTTGATAAGGATATTTTCCAATATGCTCACTGTAATATTGCATAAGCTCGACCGCTTTTGGCTGCAATTTTTTCCAGTTTTCTAAATTATCTTTTGGCATATCTTTTTTGTAGAAGAAATGTAATAAAGGGCCGTCTGGTACTTGCATGGTATCGTGTGCATAAGCAGGATCGGCCGCCCACGTAAAGTCGTGAACATTAGGCGCTTTAAAATGCCATGATAGCTTATCGCCTTTGGTCTTTTTTACTTTTTCTGTTGTGTAGCCATGACCAATATCTTCTGGGTTTTGTAAATAGCCTGTTCCTCCAATAGTATAGTTTTTATCAATGTTAATAGTCACATCAAAATCGCCCCAAACGCCTAAAAATTCTCTTCCAATATACGGGTCGGCATGCCAACCTTCAAAATCATATTCTGCTAATTTAGGATACCATTGCGCCATGGACAGCGCAACACCTTCAGAATTATTCCGTCCAGAACGACGAATTTGAACAGGTACTTGTGCATCAAAAACCATATCAAAAGTAACTTGCTCTCCCGGTTGAATAGGTTTGGCTAAATCAACTTCTAAAACCGTTCCGACGGTGTTATATGTTATATTTTCGCCATTTTGTTTGAGCGAGTTTACGTGAATATACCCAATTTCTTCAGGACTTAATTTGCTAATTCTGTCTCTAACGCGTCCATCTGGGTCTGCTATAGTACGAGACCGTACATCCATTTCACTACCCGGTTGAAAGGCATTAAAATACAAGTGATAATACACATGGTTTAAAACGTCTGGTGAGTTATTTGTATAGACTAAGGTTTGAGTTCCGTTGTATTGATAGGTGTTAACATCCATATCTATACTCATCGAATAGTCCATATGTTGTTGCCAATATCCAGGATTCTGTAGGTTATCGTTATCAAGATTTGATGACGACTTTACAGTAGGGTTAGTTGCAGCAAATGAGAATGCTAAGGTTAAGAAAAAAATTGAAAAAAGAAACTGTTTCATGTGTTTAGATGTATTGTTTTTCAGAGGTCACATGCTGTTCGCAAATAATCATTCCCTTAGGTGATAATGCTTTTAGCATGCTCGTTTCATAAAAATAATTTTAAAAAGCAAAAAGGGGAAGAGTCCCCTTTTTACACTATCAATTGATACTATTTTATTTGGTTGCCATACGAGAGGCTACAATTAATGCATTAAAAGCATTAACCATTTTGCCAGACTTACTTAAATCTGCAAATGGTTTTACATTATCTGCATCACCACCTACAATAACATTTGTTTTAGCAGCTAAGCCTGAACTCATTAAAACTTGCTTAACTTGACCAGCAGTTAGGTCAGGGTAGTAGGAACGAACTAAAGCAGCAACTCCAGCAACAGCAGGTGCTGCCATTGATGTACCATTATAAGACTCATATTCATTTTCAGGAGTTGTAGAATAAATTTCAGAACCTGGAGCAAACAAATCAACATTTATTTTACCGTAGTTTGAATAACCAGCAACCATGTCTGGACCATATTTTGGAGCTAATGCACCAACAGTAATAAAATTGTTAGAAACTTCAGGACCATTATCTACTTGGTCGTTTGGATAAATAGCAACTTTATCTAAATCTTTACCTTCATTACCAGCAGCATTTACAAACAATACATCGTGTTCTCCTGCGTAAGCAATAGCTTCTCTTACCCAGTCACTATGTGTTGAGTAATATTTACCAAAACTTCCGTTAATAACTTTGGCGCCATTATCTACAGCATAACGAATAGCTAAAGCGACATCTTTATCGTATTCATCACCATTAGGCACTGTTCGAACAGGCATGATTAAAACATTGTTCGCAACGCCATCGACACCTATACCATTGTTACGTTCTGCAGCAATAATACCAGCAACATGGGTTCCGTGACTTTCACTTTTCTTTACAGGTCTAACATTGCCATTACCGTAATATTTGGTAGACATATCATCTGGGTTATCTCCGGTAACACGTCCTTTTAAGTTTTTATTTAAATTAATGTTTAAACGATCATTAATACTTTCTAAACTATGTTTAAAGGATTTAACTAAAGCAGGCCCATATTTTCTTCCTTTTCCATAATATTCAACAATTTGAATTGCTTCATTTACTTTAGGATCTGTGCTTTTTATTGCATCAATATCTTCTTTTGTATAGTCTTTTTTGTTTAAAAGGTTAGAAAGCGTTTCATCTGCACTTGTTATTTGAGCATAAATTTGATCGTAAAGGGTTTTTCTTCCCATCCAAAGTTGATATTCTTTATCATATTCAGCTTTGGCTTTTTCATAATCTGGATTACTGGTATCTCCACTAGCTAGTATTCTTACATATTCTAATTGTTCATCATAGCCATCACCTAAAAAGTTCCAGCCATGTACATCATCTACATAACCATTTTTGTCATCATCAATACCATTGTTTGGAATTTCTCCTTCGTTGGTCCAGATGACATCTCTTAAGTCTTCATGATCAATATCAATACCTGAATCAACCACGGCAACAATAACTTTTTTGCCTTTTTTGTTTTTAATAATTTCAGAATACAATTTGTCAACACTCATACCTGGTACGGTGTCTTTTACAAGGTCTAAATGACTCCAGTGGTGTAGTTGGGCTTTGGTTAAATCAGCCGTTTTTATTGGGGTATTATCTATTGATTCTATGGGAGTAGAAATAATAGCAGAACTTCCACAGCCGTAAAACATAGATGCTACAAATGCAGCAATAAATAAAGATTTGAATGTTTTCATTTGAGTTAAAATATTAATTAAAAATTTCAGAAACTGTAAAAATCTCTTTAAGTCTAACGCCTTTTTCGGTATGCTGAACAGTAATAATTTCATTGTGAGCATCATGCTCTAAAAACAGGTAATAGTTATTATCTGCAGCAAGGTTTAAAAAAAGCTCTTTTTCATCAAGAGATAATAATGGTCTGGTGTCATAACCCATAACGAATGGTAGAGGTAAATGACCTACGGTTGGAAGTAAATCTGCCATAAAGCAGATGGTTTTATTTTTATATTGAATCATTGGAATCATTTGTTTATCTGTATGCCCATCGGCAAAAAAGATATCGAAACCAAGTTCAGAATTTTTAAGTGTGTTACCGTTTGGTAAAGATGTAAATTTAAGTTGACCACAATCTTGCATAGGTAGAATATTCTCTTTTAAGAAAGAGGCTTTTTCTCTCCTATTGGGTTTTGTTGCCCATTGCCAATGGTCTTCATTACTCCAAAAATGAGCATTTTTAAAAGCAGGCTCATATCCTGTTTGGTCCTTGTTCCATTGAATACTACCGCCACAATGATCGAAATGCAAATGTGTTAAAAAAACATCAGTAATATCATTTGGATGAAAACCATAATTTTTCAATGATTTTTCTAGAGAATCGTTTCCCCATAAGTAATAATAACCAAAAAATTTATCAGACTGTTTGTTTCCCATTCCAGTATCAATTAAAATAAGTTTATTGCTGTCTTCAATTAGTAAACAACGAGACGCAATATCTATCATATTGTTAGCGTCGGAAGGATTAGTTTTGTGCCAAATTGATTTAGGTACAACACCAAACATTGCACCACCGTCTAGTTTAAAGTTTCCTGAATTAATGGGGAATAAATTCATATCCTACAAAATTACAAAAACCAATATAATAATAGTGAAATGTTAAGAAATTATTAAGATATTTAGTCTTATTAAAAAAAGCCTATTTTAGGAGTTAAATAATACGATTTGAAGAAATTAGAACGTAGCTTATCTTTAATCTCCGTTATAGCTATAAGTATTGGCGGAATGCTTGGCAGCGGAATTTTTGTATTACCAGGTTTAGCCGCTGCAAAAACGGGTTCGTCTGTTTGGTTGGCGTATTTAATTGCGTCGCTTTGTATTTTACCTGCGGCACTTTCGAAATCTGAATTAGCGACTGCAATGCCTTCTTCTGGAGGTACTTACGTTTATATTGAACGCGCCTTTGGACCCATATTAGGTACGGTGGCTGGCATTGGCTTGTGGCTTTCGTTGTTACTCAAGAGTTCTTTTGCATTGGTTGGTTTTGGAGCCTATCTATCAATTTTAATTAGTATCGACCCTAACCTTACCCGTATTGTTGCTGTTTTTTTTCTTGGAATTATTCTACTATTAAATGTTTTGGGCGTTAAAAAAGTGGGCAAGGTGCAAATAGTTATTGTTGCGCTTAGTTTAATTTGCCTTACTTTAATTCTTGTTTTCGGTTTACCAGAAATCAATAAAGTCTTTTTAAAGCCATTTTTAACCAATGGGAGCATGGGGCTGATGTCTACTGTGGCTTTTGTATATATTTCTTATGCAGGCGTAACCAAGGTGGCGGCTATTGCAGGTGAAATTAAAAATCCAGACAAAAACTTACCCTTGGCAATGATTTTATCGTTGTTTATCATGACAACCATTTACGTCTCTATAACCTTTGTGTTAGTTGGAAATATTCCTTTAGAAACTTTAGAAGAAGATTTAAAGCCTATCTATACAATATCAAACATGTTAGGTGGTGAGTATGTGGGCTATGCAGCCGCGATTATAGGGGTTATAACTCTTATTTCTATGGCAAATTCTGGAGTTTTGGCAGCATCCAGGTTTCCATTTGCTATGGCCAGACACAAGCTTCTCCCAACATTTATGAGCAAGTTACATTCTAGGTATTTAACTCCTACCGTAACTATTATAATTACGTGTGCGGTGATGGCTATAGTCATCCTATTTTTAGATGTTGAAAAAATAGCGAAACTAGCAAGTGCTTTTATGGTAATGATGTTTATGGTTGTAAATGCTGCGGTTATTGTTTTAAGAGAAACCTCGGCGCAGTGGTATAATCCGCCTTTTAGATCACCTTTATATCCTTTTGTTCAACTTTTTGGAATTATTAGTGGTATTGTACTATTGGTTTTATTGGGTTTAATGCCTTTTTTATCTATTGTCGCTATTTTTATACTGGGGATTACCATCTATTTTAACTTTGGAAACAAAACACGCCGAACAGGTGTTTTAAGAAAGTATGGTCACCGTCCGGCATTATATTTATTGTACAAAAAGAAGAATAAAGAGAAAAATGGGTTTACGCCAAAAGTGGCTATTAATGATAATGTTTTAGACGGCCAATTTGTTTCAAATGCTGGTGTTGTAGTGCCGTTGTTGGGCAACGAAAACTCACCAGAAATGCTTGTAGAAATAGGTGCTGCTATTAATAGGAGAGAACAGATACAGGCCATAAATATTACCGAAGTGCCTAATCAAACCTATTTGGATGCTTTTTCAGATGATAGCCCCATCATTCATTCTTTAGCAAGGAGAATTTCTGGTTTAGCTAATGCTAAAAATTTAGATATAGATTTTGAAGCTGTTGTAACACATGACATTTCTGAAACCATTGATGAGTTGAGCAATCAAACAAATTGCGATTGGTTGGTAATGGGTTGGAATGGTAAAGCACATAATGGCATATTAGTTAGAAACCCCATAGGTTGGTTAGTAACTAATATAAATTCTGATTTTGCCTTATTTAAAGATAATGGCGTGAGGCATATTGGTAAAGTGTTATTAGCACTTCGTCCAGGGAGAAAAGATAAAAATTTCGTGGCGATTGCCGATCGTATTTGTCAGTTTTACAATGCCTCTTTAACCCTTCTGCATGTTGTTCCATCTCGTTTTTCAAAAGATATTATTGAAGACATGGAAGCTACATCATCTGCTATTATTGCTAAGGCTTCAAGTAAAAGTGAGGTTGTTATTATAAAATCAGACGATCCTATTGATGCTATTTCTAAAATTTCAGCTAGTTACGACTTGTTAATTTTAGGAACCCCTCAAAAAGACAATTGGATTAATGTTCTTTTTGGAACCGGAAAAGATAAATTTACACAAAAATCAGCTTGTTCAGTTTTACGTCTTACAATGAGAGATAACTAATCTTTATATTTACCTTTTTCTTATTAACTTTACTCCAAACGTAAAAAATACTGCATGTTAGAGCTTTCAGGAATCATTATTTTAGGAATTCTAGCCCAATGGGTGGCATGGAAATTTAAAATTCCCGCTATTTTACCCCTAATTTTAATAGGTTTATTAGTTGGTCCTATAGCCGCTACTTTTTTTAGCGAAGATGGCAGCAAGTGGATAGAACCTGTTTGGAATGGCACGAAGGGTTTATTTCCCGGTGATGGTTTGTTCTATTTTGTGTCTTTGGCTATTAGTATTATTCTTTTTGAAGGAGGATTAACGCTTAAACGTTCCGAAATTAAGCATGTTGGTCCAGTTATAACAAAACTTATAACGCTGGGGTCTGCTATTACTTTTTTTGGTGCTGGTTTTCTAGTTAGGTTTATTTTTAATTTAAGTTGGGAAATTTCATTTTTGGTTTCAGGATTAATCATTGTTACAGGACCTACTGTAATTACACCTATTCTTAGAAATATTCCACTAAAAAAAGATGTTTCCGCTGTTTTAAAATGGGAAGGTATTTTAATCGATCCTATTGGAGCCTTAGTAGCTGTATTGGTTTTTGAATTTATAAGTGTAGAAGGAGATAGTGGTTTTACAAAAACCGCTTTAATCGAGTTTGGAAAGATTATTCTTTTTGGAACCACATTCGGATTTACGTTTGCACACGCTCTAATTTTTGCGATTAACAAAAATTTTGTTCCACACTATTTATTAAATGTGGTGTCACTGTCTACAGTATTATTGGTTTTTGTCGAATCAGAAATTTTCGCTCATGAGTCTGGATTATTAGCTGTTGTAGTTATGGGAATGGTTGTAGGCAATGGAAAATTGGAGAACATAAAAGAGCTTCTTTACTTTAAGGAGTCTTTAAGCGTTTTATTAATCTCCATACTTTTTATTTTGTTAGCGGCCAATATTAATATGGAAGATTTAATGTTGCTGTACAGGTGGGAAACCGTAGCTCTTTTTGCTATGGTTGTATTTGTTATAAGGCCCTTAGCTGTATTTTTATCTACGGCTGGCTCAAAGCTAAAGTTTAATGAAAAACTATTTATAAGCTGGGTAGGACCTCGAGGAATTGTGGCTGCCGGTATTGCCTCTCTTTTTGGGAGCAAGCTTTTAAAAGACGGTGTTCCTGGGGCAGAATACATTACTCCGTTAGTCTTTATGATTGTTTTAGGAACCGTTTTACTTAATGCCACTACAGCTAGAATTTTTGCTAAGTTAGTAGGCGTGTTCTTAAAGCGTTCGGAAGGTATTCTAATTGTTGGAGCGTCTCAAGTATCAAGACTCATTGGAAGTTATTTAGAAGATAATGATAGGCATGTAGTGTTAATTGATAGTAACCAAACAAATATACAATTAGCGCAAGAATTAGGACTCGAAGCCTTTAATACAGATATATATTCTGAAAGTTTAAACGATAATATTGAATTAAATGATATTGGATTTTTAATGGCTTTAACAGGAAGTGAAAACATTAATAAATATGCTATCAATAAATTTGGAGATCAGTTTGGTGAAAACGGAACGTTCAGGCTTATTTCTGTTGATGAAATGAATCACCCTGAGAAAAATCCGAAAGAAGGTTTGTTTTCTCAAACAGATGATTTTATTCAACTAACTGAAGTGGCTAGAAAATATCCAAAAATTCATGAAATTGAAATTTTGGATAGAGACCATTACGAAAAGCTTATTGAAGTCACTAATAAAGATGAAGATATGATTCCATTGTTGGTAAAAGACAAAAAAGGCGTCTTAGAGATTATTTCATCTCATAATAAAGCCATTAAAAATGTTGAAAAAGGATATAAACTCGTGTATTTAGGAAAACCTATGGTGTATAAAGAAGACCCCAAATAAAAGCTATCTGAGGTCTTTTTTAAGTTATGCTATTATTTGAAGATTTGTAAATTCTTTAGTGACAACCAACGAGTTATCTTTAAATTTTAAATCTTTCAATTCTACATCTTCATTATCAACTTTTATAGATTTAACCTCAAAAGGTAAACCAATTAGGTTAATTTTAAAATTTGAATAAGGTGTAATATATTGTCCTCTTTTATGAATTCTTATAACTAATTTTTCTTCGTTTCCTGCTAAGTTAAATTTCATTAAACTATAACGTCCTTTTGTGTAATCATAGCCGTCGTTAGAATCTTCGTATAATTCAGAATCTTCTTTACCATTTTTATAATAGACATCTAATGCCACTTCATCAAATGTTTTCTCGCCTACATATTGCTGAATAGGATATTTTGGTATAATAGCTCCTGCTTTTATAAAAACAGGCATATCATCTAAATCAGAATCTACCCAAGTTTCCTTTCCTCCAACAACAAGCTCTTCCGTCCAGAAATTATACCACTCTCCTCTAGGAATATACATTCTTCTACCTTTAGAATTTGGTTCGTTAATAGGGCAAACTAAAATTTGATTCCCGTAAACAAACTCATCTGTTCTATAATGTGTTTGAGGATCTTCTTGATCAAACAATACAAGAGATTTTAATATGGGAACATTTTCGTAAGTATATTGATAAAACGCGGTGTATAAATATGGTAGTAATTGGTATCGTATTTCAATAAATTTCCTAACAACATCGGTAATATCTTCATCAAAAGCCCAAGGTTCTTGATCGCCGTGATCGCCAGAAGAATGGGTTCTACAGAATGGGTGAAAAGTTCCCAGTTGAATCCACCTTGCATACAATTCGCCGTTTGGTTGCTCTGCAAATCCTCCAATATCTGAACCAGTAAAAGAGAATCCAGATAGTGCTAAACGCTGTGCTTGAATATTTGCTATTTGTAAATGTTCCCAAGAGGCTACATTATCTCCCATCCAGGTTGAAGTGTAACGTTGTGTGCCAGAATAGGCAGATCGTGTAATTACAAATGGGCGTTTAGGATAGTTAAAACGCTTTACACCGTGATACGTGGCTCGAGCCATTTGCATACCATAAATGTTATGCGCTTTTTGATGGCTACAAGGGTTTCCATCGTAATCATGACGCACATCTGGAGGAAAGGTTTTACCAGGAACATCCATAACCGCTGGCTCATTCATATCATTCCATACGCCTTTTACACCTATATCTTCAATTAATTCTTTAAACAAGCCAGCCCACCATTCTCTTACTTCTCGTCTAGTGAAATCTGGAAAATAACATTCGCCAGGCCATACTTTACCTTTCATATAGGGGCCATCGGCACGTTTACAGAAATAATCTTTTTCTAAGCCTTCTTTAAAAACACTGTATTCTTTGTCTATTTTAATGCCCGGATCAATAATAACAACGGTTTTAAAGCCATCATCAGCCAATTCTTTTACCATTCTTTTAGGATCTGGAAAATAGTCTTTATTCCAGGTAAAACACCTAAAACCTTCCATATAATCTATATCTAAGTAGATCGCATCACATGGAATTTTTAATTCTCTAAATTTTGAGGTTATTTCTTTTACTTTGGCTTCTGGGTAGTAACTCCATTTACATTGGTGATAGCCCAGTGCCCATAATGGTGGTAGTTCGGGTGTTCCGGTTAAATCGGTATAACTGGTTACCACGTCTTGCATTTTAGGCCCGTAGATAAAGTAGTAATTCATCTCACCACCTTGAGCCCAAAAACTAGTTACATTTCTACGTTCATGGCAGAAATCAAAATAGGCTCTAAACGAGTTATCAAAGAAAATACCATAAGATTTACCATTGTGTAAAGCTGTGTAAAACGGAATGGCTTTGTAAATTGGATCTGTGTCTTTTCCAAAGGCATAACTATCGGTTGCCCAATTTTCAAAACGTCTTCCTTTTAAATTAATGTGTTGTGGCTTATCTCCTAAACCGTAAAAACTCTCTCCTGTTTGAGACGCTTTACTCATTTTAACAATATCACCTCCAAGATGATAACTTTCTTCCCAATGAAACCCTAACTCGTCTTCACAGATGACGCTTTTATCATTAGCATCATAAATAGATATTCTTAAATCGGTCTTATGAATTTCACAAATTAATTTAGCTGTGGTTACCAGGTATTTATCTTTTTCTTCAGAGATTTCCAAATGATTATAACCTCTGCTAGCATCTTTATCAATAGCATAAGAAAAATCTTTATCAAATTTACCGACTGTAGTATATCTAAATCGGAGTACACTATCTCTTAAAACGGTTAATTGTAGAATTATGTTATTTTCAGTAGTAAAATGAAGGATATCTACATCTTTTGAGTAGCTTATTATGTTGGTTGGAAATAAATTCCCTTTGTATTCTAATTCGGTATTCAGTATCATTATCAAGCAAATTTATAGAACGGCAAAATACTAAATTAAAAAACTTTAGCCCTCACTTTTTTTGTAAAAAGATGGGGGCTAAATTGTGTAATTTACAATCTATTAGTATTTAAATTAAATAAACGCTAACTAACTGATTATTATTTAAATTGGAAGATAGAAATTCCTAGTGGAGGCAGAATGATCTCTGCAGAAAAATCTTTTCCGTTCCAAGGTTGTTTTTTTATGGTAATTTCTTTTTTGTTTGAAACACCACTTCCGCCAAAATCAATGTTATCACTATTAAATAGTTCGAGGAGTTTTCCTTTATGAGGAACGCCAATACGGTATTTTTGATGAATAGTAGGTGTTAAATTACAAATAACTACCACATCGTTTTCGCTTTTATACCCTTTTCTTATATATGATATCACTGAATTTTCATAATCATCATAACTTATCCATTCAAACCCTTCACCACTAAACCCTTTTTCATAAAGTGCTGGTGTTGATTTATAAACGGTATTTAATGCTTTAAAATAGGTTTTAAGATTTTTGTGAGGATCGAATTCTAATAAATTCCACTCTAAACTTCCCTGAAAATTCCACTCATTATATTGTCCAAATTCACCTCCCATAAATAACAACTTAGTACCAGGATGCGTAAACATATAACCATACAATAATCTTAAATTCGCAAAACGCTGCCATTCATCACCTGGCATTCTTCCTATAAGTGAATTTTTACCGTAAACAACCTCATCATGAGATAGTGGTAACATAAAATTCTCGGTGAATGCATATGCCAAACTAAAAGTGATTTCATTATGATGATATTTTCTATATACGGGATCTTTAGCAAAATATTCAAGCGTGTCATGCATCCAACCCATCATCCATTTCATTCCAAAACCCAAACCACCCAAAAATGTTGGTTTAGATACCATTGGGAATGCTGTAGACTCTTCGGCAATAGTTTGTACATCAGGAAATGAACTATATACTTCTTCATTGAGTTCTTTAAGAAAATCAATTACTTCCAGATTTTCACGTCCGCCAAAAATATTGGGCTCCCATTCGCCATCTTCTCTAGAATAATCTAAAAATAGCATAGACGCTACGGCGTCAACACGTAAGCCATCGGCATGATATTGGTCTAACCAAAACAAGGCATTACTAATTAAAAAGGCTTTTACTTCGTTACGGCCATAATTAAAAATTAAGCTTTTCCAATCTTGGTGATAGCCTTTTTTTCTATCGGGATGTTCGTATAAACAAGAGCCGTCAAAAAAGCCTAAACCATGTGCATCTTCAGGAAAATGAGACGGCACCCAATCTAAAATAATACCAATATCATTTTGGTGTAATTTATCAACCAAATACTTAAACTCTTCAGGATATCCAAATCTTGAAGTTGGCGCAAAATAACCTGTTACTTGATATCCCCAAGACGGATCGTAAGGAAATTCCATAATAGGCATAAGCTCTACATGCGTAAAGTTCATGTCTTTTACATAATTGACTAAGTCGTCTGCCAACTCAAAATATGATAGAAATCGATCTTCTTCAATTTGACGTTTCCAAGATCCTAAGTGAACTTCATAAACAGAATAAGGCGCATCTAAAGCGTTGTGTTTTTTGCGCTTTTTCATCCATTTGGTGTCTTTCCATTTGTATTCATCATCCCAAACAATTGAGGCTGTTTTGGGCGGATGCTCACATCGGCGGGCATACGGATCTGCTTTTTCTGTTTTTATATCGTTATGATGACTGTGAATTTTGTATTTGTAAATATTTCCTTTTCCAACAGCTGGAATAAAGCCTTCCCAAATACCACTTCCATCCCAACGTACATTTAACTGATGTTCGCCTTCAATCCAGAAATTAAAATCACCAATAACGGAAACAGTTTTTGCACTAGGCGCCCAAACAGAAAAATAGGTACCTTCAACACCATCTAAGGTTATGATATGAGAACCAAATTTTTCATAAAGTCGATAATGTTTACCTGCCTTAAAAAGATTAATATCGAAGTCTGTAAAAAGACTGTGTACTTTTACTTGTGCCATTAATTAATGATTTATAATGTTAGAAATTCCCTTTAAAGGAATAACAGCCCATTTTGGGCGAGAATTGAGCTCGTAACCCAATTCGTAAACTGCTTTTTCAAGCAAACAATATTTTAATATAAAAATGCGCTCTTGATTATAGCCTAAATTTAAATTAGCGTTTTGCGTTTCTGTAACATACGTTCCTAAAAACAAACCTGTTAAATATCGGTATAAGATTTCACCGGCTTTAAATAACTCTTCTTGAGGCGCTTTGTAATGTTGTTCTATATTGTTAAGAATAGTGGCATAAATAGCATAATGAAAGGACCTAAAAAGTCCTGCCACATCTTTCAATGGTGGTTGTTTTACCTTTCTATCTCTAATGGTACTTTCGGGCTCACCTTCAAAATCTAAAATATAAAAATCATCATCTTTTACCAATACCTGACCTAAATGATAATCTCCATGAACACGAATACGTTCTCCTTTAAGTTTGGTCCAGTCAAAGGTTATAAACCGTTTTCTGATTAGGTTTTTTTTATCCAAAAATTCATTTGCTAAATCTAGGGCTAATCCATCTAATTTATTCAAATTATTCTCAATAGTATTTAATCTGTTTTGAAACTGGTACAGCATTCTGTTTTTTAACCAAACCGTATAGTCGTCGTTAAAGTGAGTAGGAGTGAAGGCTGTTTCTTCAAATTCTGAACCGAGAGCAATATGCATTTCGGCGGTGCGCTTAGCCAAGGTTTTAATTTTAGTAAAAATATTTAGTCCTGCCCAATCAATAATTTGTGGAGGAATATCGCGAATAGTTAAACGTTGAAACAGTTCTGTACTTGGTAAAGAGTCGATTTTAATTTGTTTATATTCAATATTACAAAATACCTTATGGAGCTCTTTTAACATATAGTCCCAAGCATCTCCTTCGTTAGGTACCATTTCCTGCATGAGTCCTATGGTAATATTTACATCATCAGAATCTACAATATTGATGCTTCCAAGGTAAACGGGTGTATTTTTAAAATCTTTTTTTTCTGATAAAAACCGGCTCATTTCGTAGTCAGGATTTTTATCGGCATAAATACGTCTGAAAAATTTTAAAACGTATTTATCATTATAAATGAGCGAGGTATTGCTTTGTTCCAATCCCATAAATCGTGACGATTCGTAGGAAACATTATTTAAAAGGTGACTTTTATGATATTGTACTTTAGTAGTGTCTTTTGGTAATGCTGTAAGAATCCGTTCAAAAACCAATTTTCTAAAGGATTCTAGGTTTGTGGCATCAATAATGAACCCTTTATTGCCATGAATACTTATGGGTAGAATTCTATCTTTATTTGCAAAATCTTCATCAGTTACAAAAGCAATTGGTAGAAAGTAATGTTGATAAAAAGCTTCAACAAAATTGACTTCAAGAATTAATCCGTAATAGACTTCACCAAATTGTTGAATTCTAAAATATTCAGACAATTCAATATATTTCATCGTACTGGCTTTACCACCATACCACCGCTGTTTTGAAATATAATCTCCTAAAACATCGCAAAGGAATGTTTTAACAAAGTCTTTGTTTTCTAATAAATCCTCCCAATTATCGTCAAAATTAAAGGACTGTGTGGGAGCTTTTTTTATTTCCTTTTTTTGAGACATGGTTATTTGGTTATTTTAAAAATATGAAATGGTAATGTAGGATGCAACTCTATATAATTCCACTCACCATACCAGTTATAAACACTTCCAGTAACTAAATCATGCATTTGTAATTGATGTCCATGAGAAACACCCAAATCATTTAATGGAACCTGAACAGATCCTTGTTGCGCATAATAAGGGTCTAAATTAATAATAATTAAAAGTTCGTTGGTTTTGGTATCATTCCATTTGTAAAACGCCATTAAATTATTGTTTTCAATATGGCAGAATTTAATATTATTGGTTTGCTGAAGCGCCTCTTGTTCTTGACGAATTTGATTAATTTTTGAAATAATAGTTGTTAACTTATTTTGTTTATTCCAATCGTAATGGCATATTTGAAACTTTTCCGAATTCAAATATTCTTCTCTTCCAGGAATGGCATCGTCAATCATATATTCAAAAACAGGGCCGTATATTCCAATATTAGAACTTAAGGTAGCTGCCAATACATAACGTTGCATATATTTAGGTTCGTTGGCGCCTTGTAAATGCATGGGGTTAATATCTGGTGTATTAGGCCAGAAATTAGGTCGCATGTACTCACTTTGGTCGGTTTTTGTCAATTCCTCCATGTATTCAGTAAGTTCATGTTTATTGTTCCGCCAAGTAAAATAGGTGTAAGATTGCGTATACCCTTGTTTACCTAATTGCTGCATTACTTTTGGTTTTGTAAAAGCTTCCGCTAAAAATAATACATCAGGATGTTTGGCTTTTACTTGAGTAATAATCCAATTCCAGAAATAATATGGTTTAGTATGCGGATTGTCAACTCTAAAGATATTGATACCACAATCTATCCAGTAGAATAAAATATCTAAGCATTCTTGCCATAGGTTTTTGTAATCCTCGTTTTCCCAATAAATTGGCAAAATATCTTGATACTTTTTGGGTGGATTTTCGGCATATTGCACAGAACCGTCTGGGCGCCATTTAAACCATTGCGGATGTTCTTTAACCCATGGATGATCTGGTGCCGCCTGAAGCGCATAATCCATAGCAATTTCAATATTATAGTCTTTTGCTTTTTGGATTAAAGCCTTGAAATCGTCTATAGATCCTAATTGTGGATGAATTGCTTTATGTCCACCTAAATGAGAGCCAACGCCCCATGTTGAACCCACGTCGCCATCTTGAGCCGTTGTAGTGTTATTTTTACCCTTTCTATTAACTTCACCTATGGGATGTATAGGCGGAAAGTATAAGGTATCAAAGCCCATTTTCGAGACTCTGGGAAGCAAGCGTTCGCAATCTTTAAACGTTCCATGAACTCCTTCATGTTCTGAAGCTGAACGAGGGAAAAACTCATACCAAGTGCTAAACCGTGCTTTGAGCCTATCAACATAAACTTGATAATCTTTAGATGTATTAGCTAATATTTTTTGAGGATGGTTGGTGAAAATTTCATGCAACCTTTGGCTGATTGCTTCTCGTATTGCTTCGTCGTAATTATTTTTGTCTGAAAAAATATTGATAAGATGATCTAGATAAAAAGAATCATCTTGAGCTGTTTTTTCTTTGATTTGTTTAATAAGCTCAATCCCTTCAAGTAATTCAGATGATACATGTTGATTATCCTGAATTTTTCTTTCAATACCGTGCTGCCAATTGAGTGCATAATCAACCCAGCCTTGCACTTTGTAGGTATAGTAGCCTTGTTTGGTAACTTTAAAAGACGCTTTCCATTCGTCATTAACAACATGATGCATTCGAGTTTCATGCCACTTTTTGTCATTTTCATGTTTGTATAAAACAGAGGCTGCTATTAAGTCATGACCATCTACAAGGACATGAGCATCAACATGAACAATTTCATTTACAACTCGTTTAATATAAAAGTCACCGTCATTTATTTTAGGGTATACATAATCAATTACAACCCTCTTTTGGTTTTGCATTTTTTAGCTAGTTTATTGAAATAAATAAATTGTTTAAACAAGAGGATTAAATAACGAATCCAACAGGAATTACAGCTCCTTTTTTAAGAACTACAATCCCATCTCGAATTACGTACAAGTCATTTTCTGTGTCTTCCAAATGTTTTCCTCCGTTGATTCTTACATCATCTCCAATGCAACAATTTTTGTCTATTATCGTATTTTTAATAAAGCAGCGTTCGCCAATTCCCATTAAAATGTTGATGTTCTTATTTTCTATATCTTCCAAAGTTTGATAATAATCACTTCCCATCATATAGGTATTTATAACCGTACTTTCTCTACCTATTCTTGATCGAATACCAATAACAGATTGTTCAATTTTGGCAGCACTAATAATACAACCTTCGGCAATAATTGTTTTTTCTAAAACAGTACCAGATATTTTTGTGGTGGGCAACATTCTTGCTCTAGTGTAAATCCGCTTTGTTTTATTATATAAGTCGAATTTTGGAATATTTTCTGTAAGCCCAAGGTTCGCTTCAAAAAACGAATCGATATTTCCAATATCTGTCCAATACCCTTCATATTGATAACTGAGTGTTTTGTGTTTGTCAATAGATTGCGGAATGATTTCTTTACCAAAATCATTGGTCGAAGGATCACTCATCAATTCTTCAAGAAGATCTCTATTAAAAATATAAATACCCATAGAAGCTAAATAGTGTCGTTCTTGAGATTTCATCTCATTACTAACTTCTGAAGTCCATTCTGGTAACAAGCTAGCATCTGGTTTTTCAATAAATGAGGTGATTACATTTTGATCATCAGCTTTTAAAATACCAAAAGAGGTTGCATCTTTACTATTAACAGGAATGGTAGCGATGGAAATTTTAGCATTATTTTTTATATGAGCTTCAACCATTAATTCATAATCCATTTGATATAATTGATCACCAGAAAGAATAAGAAAATAATCAAAATCGTGTCTTAAAAAATGATGCATACTTTGTCTTACGGCATCTGCTGTACCTTGAAACCAAGTTTTATTATTTGGTGTTTGCTCTGCTGCCAAAACATCTACAAAAGCCGAACTAAAAAAGCTAAAGTGATAGGTGTTTTTAATATGCCTGTTTAAGGAAGCGGAGTTGAATTGTGTTAAAACAAACATCCGTTTGATATCAGAATTGATACAATTTGAAATAGGAATATCAACCAATCTATACTTACCTGCTATTGGAACTGCTGGTTTAGATCGTTGTTCTGTTAAAGGATGTAGTCTTGAACCTTGGCCACCTCCTAAAATGATGGCTAAAACTTTTTTGTTAATCATGCTTTTTAGTTTAAGAATTAAGAGTTCTCAGGCATTTTAAATATCAAATTTATATAGAGAATGTTACTTTGTTAATTTACGATTTAATTTTCAAAAAGACAATATTGTTGCGCTTAGATTAATGACCTATATAAATCTTTTACTTGCTTAGCTATTGCTATCCAATCGAAATAATCTTCAACGCGTTTTCTGCCATTTTTAGCCATTTTGTCTCTAAGGTCTTTATCATCTATTAATTTATTGATACCATTCGCTAGATCTTGAGAAAATTTATCTGGATTTACAGGCTCAAAAGGTGCTGAGGTTTGTTGTTCTAAAGGAACTAAAATGCCTGTTTCATCATGAACCACTACTTCTTTAATACCTCCAACAGCACTAGCAACGACAGCTGTTTCGCAAGCCATAGCTTCAATATTTATAATGCCAAAAGGCTCATAAATAGAAGGACAGCAAAACACATCGGCATGAGAATACAATTGAATGACTTCTTTTTTGTCAAGCATTTTATCTATCCAAATAACATTGTTTCTTGTTTTTTTAACCTCTTTAACGCTGTCTTCCATTTCTTTTGCAATGTCTGGCGTATCTGGCGCTCCTGCACATAATACTATTTGGGTTTCTGGATCAATATATTTAATGGCGTTCACTAAATGAATGATTCCTTTTTGCCTTGTTATTCTTCCAACAAATAATACAAAAGGCTTTGTTTTATCAATACCGTATTCATCTAAAGTTGAAGTGTCTGAAGTTATATTATATTGTTGAAGATTAATACCATTGTAAATAACTTTTACTTTACTTTCATCAACATTAAAATGTTTTAAAACATCGTCTTTTGTTTCTTTTGAAACCGCAATAATGGCGTCAGCCATTTCAATCGCTGTTTTTTCAACCCATGAAGAGGCATCGTACCCTCGGCCTAATTGTTCGCGTTTCCATGGCCTTAAAGGTTCTAAGGAATGTGTTGTAATCACTAAAGGAATTCCATAGCATAATTTAGCTATAATACCTGCAAATTGAGCATACCATGTGTGGCAATGAACAATATCGGCACCCGAATCTTCAGCATTCATCTGAACACATGTACTTAAGGTTTGAAAGACAGCCTTAAGTTGAGAATTACTGTCATTAAAAATGGGATTCTCGTAAGGGAATCCTTTGACGGTTAAATTGCCATTTTTTTGATCTTGATCACCAAAACATCTCACATCAACCTGCATAAGTTTAGAGAGTTCATCTGCCAAATATTCTACATGCACACCCGCACCACCATAAACATACGGAGGAAATTCTCTAGTATAAAAAAGTACCTTCATTTGATAAATTAAAAAAATTATTATAAATCAGTTAACTTCTCTACAAACTGATTTTCCGATTTTAAATTTCCCCAAAAGGATAAAGGCTAGACCTTAGATTCTTATAAGTCTTTACGCTTAAAAATTCATAATCGATATGTCCATAAACTTAAAAATATTATTTCAGATTATGGTAAAAAAATCGCACTATTATTGATAATTTCTTAAAAAACAAAAAGAGATAGGAATATTTCAATCAAAATAGGTTTTATAAACATTCTATTTGGAAGTTTTCAATGTTTTTTAGCAGAGAATTGATTATTTCGCTAGTAAGAAGATAAGACTCTTGAATTTTAAGTATTTTTAAAAAGAAAGAGCTTCAAATATTTAAGAAGCTCTTTTGCAGATGATTTTATATTTTAGTTGAAACTTGAAACCATATAAATATAGGTTAATCATTTAGTTTCAAAACAGCCATAAACGCTTCCTGCGGAATTTCAACATTACCCACTTGGCGCATACGCTTTTTACCTTTTTTCTGTTTTTCCAATAATTTACGTTTTCGCGAAATATCACCACCATAACATTTTGCGGTTACATCTTTACGAAGGGCTTTGATGGTTTCACGAGATATAATTTTAGCACCAATAGCCGCCTGAATAGGAATATCAAATTGTTGACGTGGAATCAGTTCTCTTAGCTTCTCACACATTTTTTTACCAATATTTTGAGCATTATCTGCATGTATTAAAGCCGAAAGTGCATCTACAGGTTGTGCGTTTAATAAAATATCTACACGAACCAATTTTGATGTTTTCATTCCTATAGGATGATAATCAAACGACGCATATCCTTTTGAGACTGTTTTTAATCGGTCGTAAAAATCAAATACAATTTCTGCCAGCGGCATATCAAAATTAAGCTCTACACGCTCTGGTGTTAAATAAGTTTGATTGGTAATCATACCGCGTTTTTCAATACACAACGACATCACATTTCCCACAAAATCGGCTTTTGTAATGATAGTTGCTTTAATATAAGGTTCTTCAACACGATCTAAACCAGAGGGGTCTGGTAAATCGCTTGGATTGTTTACAATAACAATTTGGTCAGGATGTTTTCTTGTAAAGGCATGATACGACACGTTAGGAACGGTAGTAATCACCGTCATATCGAATTCGCGTTCTAAACGCTCCTGTATAATTTCCATGTGCAGCATTCCTAAGAATCCACAACGGAAACCAAAACCTAAAGCTGCAGAACTTTCAGGTATAAAAATCAATGAGGCATCATTCAATTGCAATTTTTCCATAGAGGCACGAAGCTCTTCGTAATCTTCGGTGTCAACAGGATAAATACCAGCAAAAACCATAGGTTTTACGTCTTCAAATCCTGCAATAGCATTGGTTGTTGGTACTTTTGCATCCGTAATGGTATCTCCAACTTTTACTTCTTTTGCTTCTTTAATACCTGTAATTAAATACCCAACATCGCCTGCTTTAATTTCTGCTCGTGGAAATTGTTTTAATCTTAAGGTGCCAACTTCATCAGCATTATAAGTTTTTCCAGTTGCAATAAATTTTACGAGCTGATTCTTTTTTATGGAGCCATTAATAACCCTAAAATACGTTTCAACGCCTCTAAACGGGTTGTACACAGAATCGAAAATCAAAGCTTGTAAAGGCTCATCAATGTTTCCTTTAGGCGCTGGGATACGTTCAATAACGGCGGCTAAAATGTCATCAACCCCAAAACCAGTTTTTCCACTGGCATGAATAACATCTGATGGGTCACAGCCTAACAACTCAACAATATCATCGGTTACTTCTTCAGGATTAGCACTTGGTAAATCTACTTTATTAAGAACTGGAATAATTTCTAAATCATGTTCTAAAGCCAGATATAAATTAGAAATAGTTTGCGCTTGAATACTTTGAGCAGCATCAACAATTAGAAGTGCACCTTCGCAAGCGGCGATAGATCGAGACACTTCATAAGAGAAATCTACGTGGCCAGGTGTGTCTATTAAATTTAAAACATATTGCTCGCCTTTGTAGACATAATCCATTTGAATAGCGTGCGACTTGATGGTAATACCGCGCTCACGCTCTAAATCCATACTATCTAAAAGCTGATCTTGTTTTTCTCTGTCGGTTACAGAACCTGTGGAATCCAATAAACGGTCTGCAAGCGTACTTTTACCATGATCTATATGTGCAATAATGCAAAAATTTCTAATATTCTTCATAAAACAATCTATACCTAGCTTTAATTTGCAAATATAGATGAATTTTTATTGAATTTAAGAAGCTTTTCATGAGCTGCGAAATCTTTACTACTTTTGATTAATACTAATAAAAGGTAGTGATTAATGAATAAAGAAAACTTTATTAAAAAAGTGCACTTAATTATTTCATTAATAATTGTAATTCCTGTGTCTTTGATATATGGTTTTAAACCCACTTTTCAATTTGATATTCATTTAAATACAACCGACGAGCTTACTGTTTTTAAGGCGATGATGGGTTTGTATTTGGGGTTTTCAGTATTATGGATTTTAGGACTTTTAAAGAAGAATTACCTATTCGCTGCCTTAGTTTCTAATGTTGTTTTTATGCTAGGTTTAGGTGTTGGAAGGCTTATTAGTTTTGCAATCGACGGTTTCCCCTCGTTTTTATTAGTTTTTGGAACCTTTGGCGAGCTGTTTTTAGGATGCTACGGACTTTGGGTTTTAAAAAAATTCAAACACATATCTATATAATTTAAAACTGTGAAAATGAAAATAACTTTAATCGTACTCGGCATTTTAGTCTTAGGCTTTGTGATTGTTCAAATTTATGCCATGAAAAGTCAAAGTGGTATAGAGAATTATCCATATAAAGTAGTAAAACGCTTTCCTAGATTTGAAATCAGAAATTATGAAGCTACCTTATTTACATCGGTTAAGCTATCAACGAATAACTATAAAGAAGCTTCGGGCAAAGGGTTTTCAATATTGGCAGGCTATATTTTTGGAGGAAACGAGACGAATGAAAAAATAGCAATGACGTCTCCTGTTTCCATGTCTTTAGAAGACTCAATGACTATAATGTTTATGGTGCCAAAAAAATTCAATAAAGAGAATCTTCCAAAGCCCAATCAATCAGATATAGAGTTTAAAGAGGAGCCTTCAAAAACAATGGCGGCAATCACATTTGGAGGTTGGGCGAATTCTAAAAAAATTGAGGCCTATAAAAATAAATTGAAGACCGCTTTAGACGAAGAAGGGATTTCGTATTCAAATAAATTCTACTTTTTTGGATATAATCCACCATTTGAAATTTTAAATAGAAAAAACGAAGTTTTGGTTGAGCTACAAGATATTTCAAAAAATTAAGAAGTAGTTCTTCTAAGTAAAAAATAGTAATTTTGCGCCAAAATAAAATCCCTTGGTGAAAATTGACCACATAGAATTACCAGATTTTCCGCTGCTTTTGGCACCTATGGAAGATGTTAGCGATCCACCATTTCGTGCCTTATGTAAAGAACAAGGCGCCGATGTTGTGTATACCGAGTTTGTGTCTAGCGAAGGGTTAATTCGTAATGCCGCTAAAAGCGTTATGAAACTCGATATCTACGAAAAAGAACGTCCGGTTGGAATTCAAATATTTGGAGCTAATTTAGAGAGCATGCTTCGAACCATTGATATTGTTTCGGCCTCAAATCCTGATATTATTGATATTAATTTTGGCTGTCCGGTAAAAAAAGTAGTGAGTAAAGGTGCAGGTGCGGGCATTTTAAAAGATGTGTGTTTAATGGAACAACTCACTGCCGAAATGGTGAAGCGCACCAATATTCCCATTACCGTAAAAACGCGTTTAGGTTGGGATCACGATTCTATAAGAATTGTTGAAGTAGCTGAAAGGCTCCAAGATGTGGGATGTAAAGCCATTGCTATTCATGGTAGAACCAGAGCGCAAATGTACAAAGGTAGTGCCGACTGGAAACCTATTGCCGACGTTAAAAACAACCCAAGAATGCACATTCCGGTGTTTGGAAATGGGGATGTGGATACGCCCGAAAAAGCGATGGAAATGCGTGATAGTTACGGATTGGATGGCGCCATGATAGGTCGTGCCAGTATAGGAAACCCTTGGTTTTTTAAACAAGTAAAACACTTTTTTACAACCGGTGAGCATTTAGCGCCAATTTCGTTAGAAGAGCGCGTAGAAGCAGCCCGTAGGCATTTGCAAATGTCTATCGATTGGAAAGGTGAAATTCTTGGCGTTTTCGAAACCAGACGCCATTATACCAACTATTTTAAAGGTATTCCGCATTTTAAAGAATACCGTACCAAAATGGTTACCAGCGATAAACCAGAAGACGTTTTTGCAGCGTTCGATGAGGTGCTTGAAAACTTTTCCGGCTATACGTTTACGGAGTAATTGTTTGTTTAGCTATGTTTAAAAAAGGACTTGGTTTAATTTTTCTTTTAATAGGTCTAATTTTAAACAATTAATTTAATTTACGAAATCCTTATATATCCTCATTGGCTTGCCTTTTTTAAAGAACTATTTAGCGGTTCTTTTGGTGTTAATGGGATTGCTTTTATTCTTTTTTTTAACGGAGGATATATAGTCTTACTCTACGTTTTGATCAAAATGGACTAATCTTTCATGCTTCCGAAAGTAGAATTGGTCTTGAATATCATTTAATAAGTAATACGTTTATGTCAGGTTGAGCGCAGTCGAAACCTATAAAACCTTTCGACTGCGCTCAAGGTGACAACTTACTAAAATAATGGTTTGTAATTAAACAAGGTTTCTCTAATGGTAACTTGCCATAATTAATGCAAATTCACCAGCGATTTTGTAATTCTTACAGAGGCTATTTTAGATGCTAAAACACCAAGAATAGAAATAGTTAAAAATACAATAACAAAGTTTTCAGCCTTAATAGTTACGGGATACGCTAGGCTTGGCGTTATCATAACCAAGTCAAAACTTTTCTGAAGAATCACTATTATTAAGCCAATAAGGATGCCAATAACACCTCCAAAAATGGTCATTAAACTTCCTTGTAAAAAGAAAATACGTCTAATATCCTTTATGGTTGCTCCCAAATTAAACAAGGTATTTAATGTTTTTTTCTTGTCAAGAATCATCATAATGATGGAACCAATCACATTAAATAAGGCAATAATTAATACCAAGGTAAAGATTAAATAAACGGCTAAATATTCGGTATTCAACATTTTATAGAGGGCATCATTGAGTTGCGCTCTGTTTTTTATAAGGACTCTATTTCCTAAAACAGCTTTGATTTTACTTCTAACAGCATCTTCATCGGCACCTTTTACTAATCTGAATTCTAAACCAGTAATTTGGTTAGGAGTATAATTTAAAAGTCGTTGTGCTAACGCTATAGATGAAAAAATATAGGTATCATTCATTTTTTCATTAATATCAAAAACACCAACATTGACTGCTTTTACAGAATTAAAGGCATTTTTTGTGGAGGTAATTTGCCCTTTACCGGGCTTAGGAACATAAATGCTAAGCGTTTTAGAATAATCTAAAACACCAAGAGAGAGGTTGTTTGAAATCCCCCATCCAACCACTACTTGTGGTGTATCTTGAGCAATCCAGCTACCTTGAACAATTACAGAATCAATCGTTGTTACACTCCCAAAAGATTCATCAACGCCTTTCAACGTTACAATATCATTTTTGTCATCTAAAGCTATAGCAACCCGTTCCTCAATAACTTTTGAGTAAAGGGCGATGTCTTTAATTTCTTTTAATTTTTGAGTGTCGTCATCTGTTAAAACAAATGATTTTCCTATGGCAGTTTCAGCCTTTAAATCGGGATCAACTACACTTGTAAATTCAAGCGTAAAATCTTTTAAACCTGCAAACCCAGCCATTACTATAAATAACGAAGCAGCACCTAAAACAATACCTATAGCCGCTACAATCGTGATGATATTAATAGCATTGTTACTGCTTTTTGAGCGTAAATAACGTTTGGCTATATAAAGTGTAAAATTCATATGTTGAATATGAAACGGACAATAGGGTTAAAAAAGAATTAAGATTTTTTACGTTTATCTAAAATACTTGGGTCTTTAATAGGGTTTTCTTCTCCTTTTAAGGACTTATCAATTTGGTCCATATATTCCAAGGAGTCGTCAATAAAAAACTCTAATCTTGGCATACGGCGTAATTGATGTTTGGTACGCTGAGCTATTTCATGCTTTATTAAAGGCGAATTTGATTTGATGCCTTCCATTAGTTCAGCTCCTTTATTATTAGGAAAAATACTTAAATATACTTTTGCAACAGATAAATCTACAGTTACTTTTACTTTAGAAACCGATATAAGAATGCCTTGCATACCACCTTGCGTAGCGGCACTTTGTAACACATCTACTAAATCGCGTTGTAATACTGATGCTATTTTTTTTTGTCTTTGACTTTCCTCTACGTTACTCATTTTTTAACATCATTGGTTTAAGTAGCAAAAATACAGGATATTTAAAGATTATCTCACTTTTGATTTATAAATTTTAAACACGCATGAATAGGAGTAAAAAGTTTAACTAAAAATAAATTAAAGAAGGATTTAGTGTTTTAAACAAAAATCTGTAAAAGTGATCTAAGAATAAGCTAGTTATTTTTTTACATCCAAAGACTATTAATGGAGTACTTATAGAGCTTTGTTAAGAAATGATTTAAAAGAATAAATTTCTTGTAGAGTTATAAAAATAGTATTAAATTCGCAG
>TARA_R110002033_G_scaffold43476_5_pt1 | contig 40035 bp, 33 predicted proteins | sample TARA_R110002033 | Tara Oceans TARA_R110002033 (sample SAMEA4397051) | marine metagenome | biome: Polar Biome; feature: [SRF] surface water layer (ENVO:00010504); material: water (ENVO:00002006), including particulate matter (ENVO:01000060) such as... | depth 5 m
GGATTTTATAAATTCAAGGCTCGCTGGAATTTTCCCGTCTGGGCTACGATAAAGAGAACTACTTTTGCCACCACCTGTTGGGCCTTGTAACTGGCAAAAGCCAGCAATAGCATTTTCGCTCTTTGCATTCACCGATAGGGCAAGCGCCTGTTCAATCGTATGCGCAATGATTTGATTATAAGAAGTCGGTATTGGCTGACTCATCTAAATCCTCGTTAACTTGATATTCCTTTTGAGTTTCGCCCCTGTTTTAAGAGGAGCGACAAGGTTGGAGACAACACAACACCAACAAATGACTCATTAATTCAACTCAGGCACGATTTCCTGTGACCAACTGTCTTCCATCAGCATTCTGAACGACATACCACCCGACGCTGCTTCCAACGTAAGTTCGCCAGCATCTACCGCCGTCTTGACGTGCTCAGTTAATAGCTCAAACAATCGGCGCTTGTACTCAGTGTCATCGTTTCCTTTTAAATGCTCACCCTTGGTTTCCAGTACAGAGAAGCGGTAACTGCCAGAGTTTGGCTGTTCGACGCACACCAACAAGTCAGGGTAAACCTTTTGCTTTTGCCAGCCTTGTAGGCTGTACTCGCGTTGATTTACTGCAATACGATGCCACCAATACACAGACGCTTGCTTATCCAAATACCAGGCTGTGTCGCGCTCTAAATTGTTCAGCCCATTTTGATAGACCTTTTCAAACAGGCTTTTTTCGAGTACTGATCCATCTTTGCGGCGAAGCACCTGATCATGTTCACTGACATTAACCTCTAAGGTTTGCGCCAGTTCCCAATTTAGCTTTTCGTTGTCTGAAGCGAGTAGACGTAGGGAGATATCACCCTTGTCCAACTTAGATCTGAAGATTTGCTCCGATAATTGCGCGACCTGTTGTTTAATGTCGCGCTTCATCTCTTTGAGCAGCTCAAGGCGGTTAGTAAACAAGGCCTCCTCAGAAACGCCATTACCACGCAAGATGTCTAACGTGTGCGTTAACACCCGCATGGCTTGCCATGGGTTTGGAATAACATCGGTGAGCTGCCTTACCATAAAGGAGATATCCAGGCCTGCATTCGGGTCAAACTCGATGTTCTCGTGAACCGGATCGGCTAAGTCCAATTCGCCTTGGTTATCCTTTGACATTTTGTAGTCGATACGGGCAATCGTGCGCTTTAACTTATCGTCCACTAGCTGGAAGTTCTCAGCATTCAAATAAGACAGCGATTCCCAATCTAGGTCACCCAGCACATCCCGTTCATAGTCAAACAAACGGTAGCCGTCTTTGTACCCAGCATCGCGATGTAAAACCCTAGGCAAGAATATTTTAGGTAGGTTACGAAAACGCTCTCTACGCAATAAGGTTTCTTTGCTCACTACTGCGGCGGGTTTATTGGCTTCTGTAGCTTTAACTTGATTCGCCACATCTCCCATCCCTTCTTCTTCTAAACCTTGCTTAACACCAGCAACAGCTTCCATCACGTCTTGATCAAAGGTATAGACATAACACTCATCTAAGCTTGCTTTTTGCGTCAATCGCGCATGTGGTTGACGTAGTACACGGCCAATCATTTGGGTAATTGCCGTTTTTGCGGTCATTTTTGACAACACGGTTAATACATAAGCGAAAGGACAATCCCAACCTTCACGTAGCGCATCCTTTGTGATGATGTATTTAACTGGGCACATTTCGCTGAGCAAATCATCATCACCCAACTCGTCTTTATCAGACGTTTTCAGGCGGATTTCATTTTCATTCACGCCCAATTTGTCCATCAAATACTCGCGGGCATCTTCCGCATGCACAAATGCTGAATCACGCTGATCTTTACCTGTGCGCTCAACTCGGATCAGCATGATGGGACGAATATAGCGACCGGTTTCGTTTTGTAGTTGCCCGGCATCCTGTTCAAGCTCTGCCAATTTAGCGTGCGCAAGCGACAAGGTATGCTTCCAGTCACTTTTGTCTTCGTTGATTAAGTTGATGGGCAACTTAATCATTTGCTCATCTTTCAAAGCTTGCCCAGACACATTCACCAGCACATTTGAGTGATGCTTACCGTTTGCGTTAGGCGTGGCAGAAAGCTCAAGAATAAACTTAGGGTTAAAGCCACACAGGGTTTCTCTTGCGGTTTCGCTATAGGCTTTATGCCCCTCATCCACAATAATCATTGGGCGAACCATGCGTAACACATTGCCTAAGCTTTGTTTGACTGACACTGAGCCTGGCGCTATGCCTTCTTGCCAACCGTAATCTGAAAGATCATTACAATCTAAATTACGAATACTGCTCAATAGCGCCTCATTGGCTGTGGTGTCATCTTCAATCGGGAAGAAGGTGGTAAATCGCCCACTATCACGGAACATGCGTAGGGTTTCTTTGGATTGACGCGCACTGGATTGCAGCATCAACAACATAACGCACAGGTTTTCGTCGGTATCCCGCTTGGTAAATGCATCGTTCTTTTCGAGCATTTTTACTCGTCCACCCGAAGCACGCTCTAGCATTTGCCTATACGGATGCTCACGATTGGCCAACTGTTTCCAGGTTTGTTTGTAAATGGCATCCGACGGCACCACCCAGAGCACCATACCTGTCTGTTGCGTAAACAAATCAGTTTGCAGGCGCTCAACCGCAGCAACACCAAGTAAGGTTTTACCACCACCTGTCGGTACTTTCAGGCACACGTTAGGAATTGGCCGCTCTAATCCGTCAAATCTTGTGACATAAGGTGCGGGCACCAAGTGACCGCTTTTGTCTTTAAGTAGGTCAATACGGCGCTCCTGTACCAGAGCTTCCCACGTGTCTTTGGCATAATCGGTTAAGCGAGCGTCTTTGCCTTTCATTTTCTGAAAAGCAACAAAGTCTTCCGCTTCTTCCTTGGTGTCGGCCAGCTTTTTTAAGTAATAGTCCAGCTTATCCAGCACACCATTTTGGTAGTCTTTTAACTCCATGTTACGCCCCCATAATACGATGGATAGCGTAAGGCAACTGGCAAAACTCAATGCGTTTTTCAGTTAAGTCCTTCTGACTCATAAATTTCGCTACAGCAAATACAATAGTGCGTTTCTTCGTAGTATTGTTTTTAGCTATAGCCTCTACTTTGTCCGCGTTTAATGCGGCTTCATTTGAACGCAACCATTCGCTATCTGGACGATAGAACAGATGAATACGGAATAGATCTGTTTCACCGATAAAACCATCGGCAGAAGCTTTAGCAACAGTTTCTAATGACTGCCCAGTTGCGGTATAAAACACATAACGTGCAAGCGCGTCGAACGATGGCATCGCTTCGCCAGTAAGTAAACTTTCAATTTGAATCGGTTCACCCAAAGTACAATAAGTGAAACTACCACCAATGCCTGGCGCAAAATCATCCACTTTACGCTCACCAGTTACAGTAAGTACACCGTCTTTGAGCTCTTTCTTGATTTTGTCAAAATCCTTGCTGTGTTTTTCTTCAACTTTGGCTATTTTTTCAAGCAACTCCGCGTGTTTTTTCTCAAAGACCGACCACGTGATTTTTTCAGAAAGCAGTTCTTGCTTCTGGTTGCCTTTAAAGGGGTAACCGTTAATAACACGACGAACACGTTCAGCAGTTAATGTATCGGCGTAGTCTTCACACTCGACTAAGATAAACTTACGGCTGCCATTGTCTTTTTTATTAGCTTCAAGAACTGCATGAGCGGTAGTTCCAGAGCCAGCAAATGAATCGAGTACGATGCCTTCTCTACCAATAGACAATTCAATACAGCGCTGAACATGCGCTAAAGTTTTGGGAGCGTGACCAAGTGGGTTTTGCCCTGCAAAAATATTTTTAAGTAACGTTGTTCCTAAATCGGTGGCAAATTCAGTTCCCTGCCAAAACGATTTTGATTTTTTCCCATCAGTCTCATCTAGATAAACCCTGTAGGACACATCAAACCGTCCTTTACTAGATTCTCTAGCTTCCAAATTCTTTAAGTTTTGAAATGCTCGCGCCTTTCCCCATCGCCAACGCCCATGAGTTCCATCTCCTCTCATTGGCAATATTTCAATGTCATTGTTTGATGACCTTTCAAGAGACAAAGTATTAGCACTTTTATTCCAAAAAATCGGATAGAACATTTTAGGCCGATCTTCTCTTCTGTCTTCACTCCCTCTCTTACGAAGATCACGTAATGAATAAAGACAACCACTTTCATCTTTTAACGTGAAGTCTTTTAGCTGTTCTTCTGTCAGATCCAAACCTTTCGAGACAAATTCATCTCCTGAGTAGACTAAAATATACTCATGCGTGATCGCTATATGCTCTTTATCATTTCGTCCTTTTAAGTTATTGACGACAACAAATAAACCAACAAACTTATCATCACCAAAGACTTCATCCATCAATAACTTTGCGCTATTAACTTCATTGTCATCCAACGTTAACCAAATACTTCCATCGTTTGACAGCAGTTCTTTCAACAACATAAGTCTCGGCCACATCATGCAAAGCCATTTGTCATGACGTTCCAAGTCTTCTTTATCAACAGGATTAGCTGACTTTTTCAGCCACTCCTGCATCAGAGGCGAGCGCACATTGTCGTTATAACACCAGCCTTCATTGCCTGTGTTGTACGGCGGGTCGATAAAAATGCAGTCTACTTTGCCGGCATGAGTTGGCAGTAACGCCTTAAGAGCTTCGAGGTTGTCGCCATGGATGATAAGGTTGTCATCCAGTGATGCCGTCTTGCCCACCTGCGGTAACGATTTATCTGCAACCACTTTTAGTTCACGAAACGGCACACTCAGGTGGTGTGAATAAACAAACTGTTTACCTTTAAAATCCAACGTTGGCATCGGTATTCCTTAAATTCTTATTTAATTCTGATGATTAATCTCTAGTCATAAAAAGCGGTTGTCTGGGTTGTGCTCATCGTCTAAGTGACATAACCCGGCGCAATTGCGAGGTTTTGAACCCCATACAGCGCGGCACGATTGTTTAATGCCAGTTGGCAATGGCTGTCTGATAAGCAAGCGGTCTCGGAACAATCAACATTCCAAAGCCTGAGCAAATACCCCGCAATTGCAGCTCTAATCTCAACCTTTAGAACGCCACCTGCCATGCCATAATCCAGTTCAATCGCTTCGCTGTGCTCTATGCGTGGGTGCGGCACTAACTCCAGCTCAACAAAGCGATTCCATTGCCGGTCTTGGGTTTCAAGTTCAGCCTCTGACAGAGTGGAATCCTCAAGCACAACCGCAGCTTTAATTCGGGTCAGTACAAAGTCACGGAACTCACCATGCTTGCGGTCAAAACCACGAACATGCCAACGCAGGCCATTGTCCACCAGCGTATGCGGCACAATTTCACGCGTGGTTTCACCGCTCGATAACGACACATAGGTGATACGCAAGGCTTTGCCTTTGTGTATGGCCTCGGAGACTTTCGCCACTATCGATAAACTCGGCTTGTTGAGGTGAAAAGGCGCTTCACAAGCAAGGGGGGGGGTTACCTTTCCAGTGAAGCCATCACCGTACCCTTGGCTAATGGTTGCCAGTGTTCTCACAACGTCGTACTCGAACAAGGGCTCAAAAGCTTCACCACGCTTATGCAGTTTGAGCTTTTGGTCATACTCAATGTTGCCTGGTGCAAGCTCTCGGTACATTGTGAAGTCTTTCGTTGCTTGTGCGGCCGCTATGCTGAAGCGATCGACTAAATCCGCCCGTACCGCTTCTCCCTTAAACAATAAGGTGAAGTCGATGTGGGCAATGCGATCCCTGGTTGCTTGTGGCAACTGCGCTATCTGCGAAAGCCTATCTGGCTTCGCCACTACTGTTTGTTTCAGACCATCATTTGTCATGCGTCTTATTTATCCAATTCAACCAGATTCTTAAAACTCTGTTTATAAAGTACGGTCAGACATCGCGTAATAACATTGAATAGTGTCACTCAATGCTACTCTTTATTCGCAATGACTTAGCAATCTCTACCGGTTGAAGCTGGACAGATGGACATAAAACACTTAATAGGCTTCAACCTAATTAATTTTATTAGGTGTCATCCTATCACAAATTATTTTGTAGGGAAGGCTAAGCGGCAACTTTTTGATCTGGATTGCAATTGCCGCTCAGTTATGGGCGTGAAGGCCTTGTTTCGTGTCATTGATGATAGCCGCTATCAATGCGCTACCCGAACCAGTGGCACCACGATGTTACTGCTTTGAGACTTCCCTTTCTCCGAGTCTGTGGACATCAGGGCTCGTTGCTCACTTTCCCGAATGCGCCTAGCAACTTCTGCCTGGGCTGGTAGCAATGGCAGCATCCCTTCAGCAATCGCGTCTGGAGCAGACTCTTGGCCACAGGACATCAAGTGCTTCCAAGGATCTTTAAGAAAGCGCTCGAACGTGATGCCAAATTCAATGATGCGGGCAGAGACGAAGATTTCGCCCCAGTATTCAATGTAGGTGTCTTGGTACATGGAAAGATTCCTCTTGTTGGTTATATACCCTGCCTACTTGCAGCCGCAGCGGTGTTACCTGTATTCGCTCACCCCAATCACATAGAAGATCTATGCTCATGGGGACTCGCTCACTTGCCGCCTAGCTGCAACACCAAGTAGTTTGGGTATAACGTAAGTTCACTTTCCATTTTCCAGAGGTTTTCAAATATGCAAGGCTTACCTTGTAGAGAGCTACAAAGCTTTAAATCGATTGCGGGCATCTTTGTAGTCATAGTGGGCATGTTCTGAGCCACGATGGTACAAATCATCCAGGTAAGTTTGTTCCTGCGGCAACTCGTCTTCGCTGATTTCGCGCCACCAATGTTTGTTGGCACCTTTAACACCGTCATGCCAACGGTAACCACGCTCTTTTAAATAGTCCTTTACGTCAAACGGCGCACCAAACGCACGAACTAACACAGTTCGCCTGTCTGCTTCAGACAACAAGTTTGCAACGGACTCGGGCAACAAATGAAACAACCAGGCCATCGCCAAACAATCGGTTGCAGCTCGATGTCCTTCATAAAACCAACCTAAGCGAAGCAGCAGGTACTCAAGCTTTCGACTTTCAAAACCCAGCGCCTTCCAATCTATGCCACTGGCTGAACAGGCCCAAGATAGATGTCCTAATGCAGCAAACCGCTTTTCAAAGAAAGGACGATCAAACTGTGCATTGTGTGCAACCACCAGCGGATCATCGGATAACCAACTCGCTACCAGTGAATCATCAATGTGCTGGCCTTGCACCATCTCATCAGTGATACCGGTTAACTCGGTAATCAGCTCGGGGATTGGCTTGCCGGGATCTTCATACAAGCTGATCACATCAACAATCGACACAATCTGCTTAGCAGAGGGGCTGTAAAGCACCTTAACCATACCAAGCTCAATAATGGACTCATCATCGGCAGACAGTCCGGTTGTCTCTGTATCGAGCAGCACCATCGGTTGTTCATCACCGACCAAAGGAGAGAATTCAAGTGGCCAGGACTGCGGCTCACGCGTTAATGGAATACGCTCCAGCAATCTAAAATCTTCTGGTCTTTCTAGGATATCCGCGAGGCGCTCTAGCGGAAATGGCGCTGGGGCTCTTGTCATTGATGGTTCCTCTTCAATTCTATTGTTCGCTTTAGGTGATTTCACTGTGCCACAGGTTTTTCTAAATGCACCTTGGATACCTCAGCGTTTTTTTAATCTTTCTACTGGGTGAACCCATGTATGAAGGCTTTGGCTAAGCCTTTCAGAAAGCCTTAGCTAAACCCTTTAGGTAACCCTTACCGATACCCTTTACGTATGGCTTAGCCAACCCCTTTTCAAACGGTTGCAAAAGGCTTGAACTGAGTTCGACTGAGCATTTTAATGGTGCTCCTGACTTCGCTTTAAGCTAGTAAATTCAATACGAAGCAGAATTTTACTAACTGTTTTTAAACCCTTTGCAAAGGGTTCAACAAGCCTTGTCTGACGGTTACTTGACCCATGCGTTAACCAGTAGCAGTAACAGGATCAGTAACAGAAACAAGAGCAGTAGGCAGAAGCAGTATTATCCAAGCCTTGCAGGCTTTGACGAGGGCGAGCGATCCCCACATCAAGCTTATCAACACAAAAAAGAAATCACCTACAACACAGCGTCTTACTCGAACAACTACAGTTTTACCTACAATTTTACTTGTAGAAATCAGCATAGCAGACCGTTCTTAGCGATATGGCCTCACCTCTTTTTTACGTCGCGTTGAGGCTCCAAGTGATATTCCCAACAGGGTAGCCACTGCGCATGGCTTTCGCTCAAGTTTTCGTGATTGGTGCAGCAAGCATGGTTACTCTCGAGATCTTGCTGAAAGAGCACTCGCTCACTCAATTCAGAGTAAAGCTGAGGCCGCTTACCACAGGACTGATTTACTGGAACAACATCGCCCGATGATGCAGGCATGGGCTGATTTCGTAACACGATCAGGTGGTTGAATCGCCACAAGGTAGGGATTGAATACTATTCCAACGGAGGTTCACGATGGTACCTCTTTTTTCTGAAGGATTAACTGGACTATATCTGCTTGCAACTGTTTGCCGGAAATCTGCTGTCCCTCTCTTGATATTCCTAATAATAATTAGGCCATAAGCATATGATACATGAATATTTTTCATATCAAGTAACCGATAAATTTCACACCCCCCCACCCAGGATAGAGATTGCCATTACTGTGAGGCCGATCTATACTTCAACCATCCCCCCGGGGGGGATGTAAACTTAAGCCGAGAGATTTCCTGATGCTCAATATTCTTTCTAATCGTATTTACCGCCACCTGTTTATGGCACAGGTTATCGCCCTTATCGGCACCGGTCTGGCGACCGTTGCGCTGGGGCTGTTAGCCTACGAGCTTGCAGGAGACAGGGCTGGTGCTGTCTTGGGTACCGCGCTGGCTATCAAAATGAGCGCCTACATTCTGGTTGCGCCCGTAGCTGCGGCCTTCGCCGACAAATTCCCGCGTCGCAGTATGCTGGTGACGCTGGATCTGGTTCGCGCCCTCGTGGCTATAGCGCTGCCATTTGTCACCCAGATCTGGGAAATCTATATCCTGATCTTCATTCTTCAGTCTGCCTCGGCGGCATTTACGCCAACCTTTCAGGCGACAATCCCGGAAATTCTTCCTGATGAACGCGAATATACCCGGGCGCTGTCTCTGTCACGGCTGGCCTACGATTTGGAAAGTGTTATCAGCCCCATGCTGGCGGCTGCGCTGCTGGCGGTCATGAGCTTCCATAACCTGTTTGCTGGGACGGCTGTGGGGTTTATCGCATCGGCTTTACTGGTTGTTTCTGTCAGATTGCCAAAGATGAAAGCGCTAACGGTAAAACGCAGCATCTATGACAAAACAACGCGAGGCATGCGTATTTTTCTGAAAACACCGAGACTACGCGGCCTGCTGGCTCTCAACATGGCCGTAGCAGCGGCGAGTGCGATGGTTATCGTCAATACTGTTGTTCTGGTTCAGGCTAACTTTGGTTTCTCACAACGGTCTACCGCCATTGCGCTGGCATGCTTCGGTATCGGATCCATGCTATCGGCTCTGATTCTACCCAGACTCCTCGACAAAATGAGTGACCGCATGCCGATGCTTGTAGGTACGTCGCTTTTAGTCATTGGCCTGGGATTGGGCATTCTCCTAAAAAATTATGTCACCTTGTTAGTGCTGTGGGCGCTGCTGGGGGTGGGTTATTCGCTTTCTCAGACGCCAAGTGGGCGCCTGCTGCGGCGCTCGTCAAAAGCTGAAGACAGACCGGCGCTGTTCGCCGCTCAGTTTGCGCTGTCACATTCATGCTGGCTGGTGACTTATCCGCTGGCAGGGTGGGTAGGCGCTACATGGGGAACTCAGGCTTCATTCATCGCTCTGACCATTGTGGCGGGGCTGTCGCTGGTTACTGCCGTACTCATCTGGCGGCCTGAGCATGAAATTTACATCCAGGTTCACAGCCACACAGCCCCAGATACAAACAATGAATCGACCCATGAGCATGATTTCGTGATTGATGATGAACACCCGTCATGGCCGAAGAAAGAGAAGTAATTTACCCATAATATGCAGCGTATAAGGAGAGGATAAGCCGATAAAAAGTGTGACCATAGCGTTGATACATATTATCTTATCCCCTCCACCCAGAGAGGACAGCCCCATGACCGTACACGCATCACACCCTGACATTATTAAAAGACTTAAGCGTGCCGCAGGGCACCTGAAAAGTACCATCCAGATGCTTGAAGATGAAAAAGCGTGTCTGGATATAGCCCAGCAGTTACAGGCTGTGGAAAAAGCTATAACGAATGCGAAGCGTACTTTAATTCACGACCACTTAGGTCACTGCCTGGAGGAGGCCCTTCATGCTGAACACTCCGAGTCTGATAGTTCGCTTAGCGAATTTAAAGAGATAACCAAGTATCTTTAAAGCTGGTGAAACATGACTGGTTTTTCACAGCAAGGTGTGGTTAATGCCTGTGTTGCTACATATGCCCCATCAGGGGGCTTTTTTATCTGACTCAGCAGCAATTAACCAGTACCTACCTGAAAGGATTTATTATATGAAAATAAAAAACTCCCTTTTTCTATATTAATCTTATTCCTGCCAGCCATTTCCGTCGAAAAATCGGAAATGAAAATGTCAAAAATGCACTCGTCAGCATAGTCACAGGAATATAAGGCGGACATGAATGACCTGCACGACAAAGTGATGTCTGCTGTTAATGAGTCCGATCCCGACAAGGCCTTTACAAGGAGTATGATAGGGAAGCTGTGATCAAGTCTGCCGCATGAGATAATGTCCGCTGCACACGATTGGGGACATAGAGATGGATCAGCAACTTACATTCGCGGACAGCGAGTTCAGCAACAAGCGCCGCCAGACCCGTAAAGAGAAGTTCCTTGGCCGGATGGACAAGCTGATCCCCTGGACGCGTCTCGAAAACGTCATCGAACCTCATTATCCCAAGCCCGGTAACGGCCGCCGTCCTTATCCGTTGTCTACTATGCTGCGGATTCAATGCATGCAACAGTGGTACAGCCTGAGTGATGAGGCGATGGAAGATGCGCTGTATGAGATTGCCTCCATGCGCCTGTTTGCCGGTCTGTCACTGGATAAGGCCATCCCCGATCATTCAACGATTCTGAAGTTCCGCCACCTGCTGGAACAACATGGCCTGGCACGCCAGATCTTCGACGAGGTCAATCAGTGGCTGTCCGAGGCTGGTGTGCTGATCAAGGAAGGTTCCCTGATCGATGCCACCATCATCGAGGCCCCCAGTTCAACTAAGAACCGCAGTGGCGAGCGCGATCCTGAGATGCACCAGACGAAGAAGGCACTTCGGGCTGAAAGCCCATATCGGCGTGGATGCCTGCACCGGTATCACGCACAGCTTCACCACTACGGCAGCCAATGAGCATGACCTAAACCAGGCAGAGCACCTGCTTCATGGTGATGAAGCGTTCATCTTTGCCGATGCGGGTTACCGAGGCGCCGAAAAGCGGGTAGAGCTTAAAGATGTCAGTGCAGACTGGCACATCGCCGAACAACCCGGGCAGCTGAAGACTCTGAAAAAGCATCCTCGCATCAATAAGGTCAGAATCCCCGCACCGAGTATCTGAAGGCCAGCCTGCGTGCCAAGGTTGAGCATCCGTTCCGGATCATCAAGTGCCAGTTCGGCTTTGTAAAAGCCCGTTACCGTGGTCTGAAGAAAAATGACGGCAAACTGGCGATGCTGTTCGCGCTGTCAAACCTCGTGCGCGTGGATCAGATGTTGCGAGCACAGGGTTAATCAGTCTGAAGTGCCTGAAAAGGCGCTGTCCGAAGGAAAACGCAGGATAATGACGTCTAAATGGGGCCCCAATTGCTACGGGTTCTGGTTGGGCAGAAGTGGAGGCTTAATTACAGGTTCCTTAGTCGATATAAAAATAAGTCAGGCTATTATCAGGGATAAAATAATATAAAAAAGTTAAAAACGGTAACTCCATAGTAGAGTTACCGTTTTAATAAAACTATTCTTTTGGTGGGAACCCAGCTTCACGTAAAGCCTCAGAAATCTGCTCTAAAGATATTGATGTTTGCACATCTACCTTACGTATTGGTGGGTTGGTTACGATTTTAGCCTCTGGATCCATATTCTGAATAACTTTAGTCACTGTTCGAGCGCAGCCACCGCATGTCATATTTTCTATATGTAATTGCATTTGTATATCCTATTTAGTTGTGGTGACCTTTAGGATAGAGTTTGCCACTGTTGTAAGGTCAAGCCCTATCGCCAAAGATTTTCGTGCTTATCCTCTTTGACTAAACGTTTCACCAGAGGTATCAACTTTTCGCCTTGAGGAAAAACTTCGCACAACCACATAAAACACAGGAGTAAGCAGTAAGCCAAAGAAGGTTACTCCAAGCATTCCCGAGAATACGGCAATACCCATAGCATGCCGCATTTCGGCACCAGCCCCACTAGCTAATAGCAAAGGTATAGCACCCGCAATAAACGCCAGAGATGTCATAAGAATCGGACGTAAACGCAAGCGAGCAGACTCAAGCACGGCCGCCAATGGTGATAGTCCTTCACTCTCCTTGGTTCGGGCAAACTCCACGATTAAGATTGCATTTTTCGCGGCCAGCCCCACCAAAACAACAAAACCAATCTGAGTAAAGATATTGTTATCACCATTAGAAATCCAGACTCCCCCAATTGCAGAAAATAGCGCCATCGGCGCAATCAGCAATACAGCAAATGGCAAAGACCAACTGTTATATTGTGCCGCCAAGATAAGGAAAGCAAAGAAAACAGCTAGAGGGAAGATATACAGTGCTGAATTACCCGCCAATTTTTCCTGATAAGTAAGGTCAGTCCATTCATATGCCATCCCTTCAGGTAAACTTTCCTTAACTATTTTCTCAATAGCATCAGTTGCCTGTCCCGAAGAATAACCTGGTGCTGTACCACCTGTAATATCTGCAGATGGGTACCCGTTATATCGCATCACACGGTCAGGTCCAGAAGTTCGCTTAATATTTATCAGAGCTGATAAAGGAATCATGTCACCTGCTGAGTTTCGCACCTTAAGCAACCCGATATCTTCTGCTTGCATACGGAATGGCGCATCGGCTTGGGTAATGACTCGATACGTCCGACCAAACCTATTAAAATCATTTACATAAAGCGATCCAAGATTCACCTGTAAAGTATCAAATATATCTGTTAGCGCAACCCCCTGAGATTTTGCTTTCACACGATCAATATCTACCTGAATCTGAGGCGAGTTAGTTTCAAAACTGGCCATCATCCCTGCCAACTCTGGAGTTTGCATAGCTTTAGCCATGATGACGTCCTGCACACGAGCAAGCTCTTCAAAACCTAATCCGGCCCGGTCTTCAATTTGAAGTTTAAATCCTCCCATACTCCCTAAACCAGGAACAGGTGGTGGGGGGAATATACCCACGAAACCATCAGGAATTTGACTAAATTTCCCCATCAGACTACCAGCAATAGCCTGAGCAGATAATGATGGATTTCGACGTTCTTTAAAAGGTTTCAACATAGTAAACATTAATGCTGAATTTGGCATGTTAGGGCCGTTTACCGATAAGCCAGGGAATGCAATCACACTTTCAACTCCAGGCTGAGATAAAGCAATCCTGGACATTTCCTTAACTACAGCTTCGGTTCGGTCGAGTGAAGCGCCGGAAGGAAGCTGAGCAATGCCAACAAGGTAATATTTATCCTGAGCAGGCACAAAACCACCAGGAACCTGTTTGAAGCCCAGGAAGGTCAGTGCCAGAAAACCAGCATACAGAATGAGTACAATTGTACTTCCGCGAACGATACGTCGAATCGTCCCAACATAGGAATTCGACAGGCTATCAAAGAAACGGTTAAAACGACGGAAAAAAGATCCGAAAAAACGATCCATTACACGAGTCAACAAATCTTGCTTCTCTATACCTTGATGTGGTTTCAGTAGTACGGAAGCTAATGCCGGAGACAATGTTAAGGAGTTGATAGCCGATAAAATCGTTGAGATAGCAATCGTCAATGCAAATTGACGATAGAATTCGCCCTGAAGCCCCGAGAGGAATGCTGATGGAATAAACACAGCTGCCAGTACTGAGGTAATAGCCAGAATTGGCCCCGTTACCTCGTCCATTGCTTTTCTTGCGGCGTCTTTTGGTGAGAGTCCTTTTGCAATATGGCGCTCAACGTTCTCAACCACAACGATTGCATCATCAACAACAATACCAATTGAAAGAACCAGACCAAATAAAGATAGCGTATTGAGTGAGAACCCAAATACATCCATTAATGCAAACGTACCCACTAATGAAATAGGCACTGCGATCAATGGGATGATTGATGCTCTCCATGTTTGCAAAAATAGCATCACGACCAGCACAACTAATATTGTGGCCTCTAATAAAGTCGTCGTGACAGATTTCAGGGAAGCACTAACAAACACGGTCGGATCATAAGCGATACTGTACTGAATACCTTCCGGAAACCTTACTTTCAGGCGTTCCATTGTTGACCTTACCGATGCAGACACCTCAAGTGCATTGGCGCCCGGGGTCATAACAATCTGCATACCCACTGCATTTTTATTATTTAGTAAACTCCTCATGGAGTAGTTATCTGAACCGAGTTCAAGACGAGCCACATCACGCAAGCGCGTAATTTGTCCGTCATCTCCGGTTTTAATAACTATATCGCCGAACTGTTCCTCAGTAGTTAGGCGCCCTAAGGCATTCACAGTGACCTGGAATGATGACGATGCATTAGGTTGCTGTCCGACAGAGCCAGCCGCTACCTGAACGTTTTGTTCTTTAATCGCAGCAGTGACATCACTTGATGTTAACCCTCTGGAAGCCACTTTATTAGGATCTAACCATACTCGCATGGCATATTCCCCTTCACCTCCCAGCGCTATGCTTGCGACACCTGGTAAGCGTGAAAGCTCATCACGTACGTTTAACATTGCATAGTTAGAAACATAAAGTGGATCATAACGCTCATCAGGAGAGAACAAATGCACCACCATAAGAATATCCGGCGAGGTTTTTTCAGTCACAACCCCTATTTGCTGGACTTCCGTTGGTAGCCGAGGCAAAGCCCGTGATACCCGATTCTGAACCTGAATTTGCGCAATATCGGGGTCAGTTCCCTGTCTGAAAGAGATGGTTAAAATCATTCGGCCGTCAGAAGCAGTTTGAGAACTCATGTAAAGCATGCCTTCAACCCCATTGATGGCTTGCTCAAGCGGGGCGGCAACAGTATCTGCTATTACATTGGGGTTTGCTCCGGGGTAGCTTGCCGTTACCTGAACGGTTGGCGGTGTTACGGACGGATATTCACTGAGAGGAAGTTGAAAAAACGCTAAAGAACCCGCTATCAGCATAAAAACTGATAAGACAATTGCAAATATGGGGCGCTGGATGAAGAAATGAGGAAATTTCATTTACTACCTCCCTCATTTTTGCCATTCGATTTTTTAGATGCACCTTCAGGCTGCCTCTCAGGTACGCTCAACAGCGTTTGCATCGATACGATGTCTGGCGTAACGGCCATCCCCGGTCGTACGAGCCCTTTTATGATAATTTTTTCCCCGGCCTTCAGACCGTCGCTGATAACACGTAATCCATCGACCATTGGCCCCAACACTATCGGGCGATACTGCGCCTTATTATTGGCATCAACAACAAGGACATACTTATTGCCCTGATCTGTGCCTACGGCTTGATCGTTTACCAAAATTACTTTTTGCTCACTACCAGTGCCTAACTGAACTCTGGCAAATGCTCCAGGAGTAAGAAGACCATCAGCATTCGGGATAATAGCCCGGACACGAACAGTGCCGGTATTACGATCAATTTGGTTGCCAACAAAATCAAGCGCCCCCCCGTGCGGATACCCCTTCTCATTTGCCAGACCTATATGTACGGGTAATTTTTCGTTGCTACGTCCGACAACATCAGGCCGAGCCTTACTGACAGTATTGAGATATGTCGCTTCATCAATATCAAAATAAACATATAAAGGGTCGGACGAAACGATTGTTGTCAATAGAGTCGCGGCCCCCCCCTGGCTGCTGCTAACCAAGTTACCTTCAGTTACTAAAATCCGATCGATACGGCCATCAATTGGCGCAGTCACACGCGAGTATGACAAATCCAGCTTTGCTTGCGTATTCCGGCGAAGTTGAACGGCTATTCTGATTGAACGTGAACACCTTGCTCCCTAACGCAAGCTTACTTTAACTGTTATCTCCTAAGTGTTCACGTTCGATGTTTTCCCCTGTGTGTTTGCGCATTGATTCTCCCTTCAGTTCCAGCCGATGACTGTTGTGCATCAAGCGGTCTAAGATCGCATCTGCTAACGTGTTATCTCCTATTGCCGCATACCACTGCTCTGTCGGCAGTTGGCTTATCAGTACTGTCGATGTCACGCCTGACCGATCATCCATTATTTCCATCAAGTCATTGCGTTGGCCTGGTTTCAGCACCTCTAGACCCCAGTCGTCTAAAATCAACAACTGCGTCTTAGCCAACTGGGTCAGCAACTTCTGATAACTGCCATCCGCCTTGGCTTGTGTCAGCTCCAACAACAAACGTGACGTTCTAAAATACCTCACGCTTTGACCCTGATGGCAAGCATGTCGCCCAAGCGCACACGCCAAATAGGTTTTGCCGGTGCCGCAGGGACCGGTGATGAGCAAGTTCTGCGCCCGCGTTAACCATTCCCCTTGGCTCAGTTGGGCGATCTGCGCTCGCTTAAGATTACGGTGTTGCTGGTAATCTATCTCCTGAAGCGTCGCCTGAAGCCTAAAACCTGCTTGGCGCACCAAGCGGGTCTGTTTGCGGTTCTCTCGTTGTAAATGCTCCTGCGTTACCAGCAGTCCCAGTCGTTCCAAGAACGGAAGCTCGGCATAGGTACCGGGCTGCTGTAACTGGGTTTCTAACGCTGTAGCCATGCCGCTTAGGCGCAGCTCGTGCAGTTGGTTTAGGGTTTGAACTGTCATCTGTGGCTCCTTTAGTGGAAGTTCTTCGGACCACGGATATTCTCGTGATCTTGTGGTAATTCGATGGTTAATTCTTGCTGGTGAGGTAACTGATCACGGTTGCTTTGCAGTACCGATTTCAGTTGCTTAAGGCGATTCAGCCCCTCTCGATTGGCGATAGCACATGCCGCATTCAGACGCGTTGCGGGATAGCTGCGCGTCAAATTGAGCAGCCCTAAGGAGACCTTATAGGCTTGCTCTGGATGGGCCTTCTCTTCAAGACGGTCACTGACCCAACGCAGCACTTCCGGCCCCGTATCTTTAGCCCATTGCTTCAACCGTCCTGGCGTCCAGCGTTGCTGTTTGCTATGCCGCTCCGGCATGTGGGCCGGTGTTGTGGTCATACCCGGACGGTATTTGCGAGGATGTGCGGCAATTAACGTCTGACGGAAGTAGAGCTGTATCAGCGTATCGCCAGCATGTAGCTCCAACTGCTCACCCACATATTGATGCGGGACAGAGTAATGATGCTGTTGATAAGCCACATGGTAATCGATACCCACCTTCACCGTTTTGATGTCGGTATAGCGATAAGGTTGTAGTGGTAGCGGCTTGAGCACTGGCTTATCTAGCCGATTAAATGCCTCCAAACGATTTCCTGGTAATTGCTTGAAGGGGCGCAGGTTCAAATCATCCAGCAACATCCGGATGCATTGGTTTAACTCTGCCAGTGAGAAGAAGGTGTAATGCCGCAGTCTGGCTAAAATCCAGCGTTCCACAATCTGCACAGCCACTTCAGCCTTGGCTTTATCCTTAGGTTTGTAAGGCCTTGCTGGGATAACTGCGACTTGATAATGCTCCGCTAACTGTTGGTAGCTGGGATTGAGTTCCGGATCATAACGACAGGTTTTACTGACGGCGCTGCGCAAGTTATCTGGCACCACTATCGCAGGTGTGCCACCGAAGTATTCAAACATGCGCACATGGCTTTGTAGCCAGTCTGGTAAGGATTGCGAGTGTGTTGCTTCAGCATAGGTGTAGTTAGACGCGCCGAGCACCCCCACAAAAATCTGAGCGGTAGTGACTTCTCCAGTGAGGGCATTAACCAGCGGTACGGTGGGGCCGCAGTAATCAACAAAACACTTCTCTCCGGCTTGGTGCAGTTGTCGCATCGAACGCTTCTGCTTTCCATGCCACTGCATATAGAGCGAGCAATACTGCGAGTAGCTGTAACAACTGTTTGGATGGCGTTGTGTGTATTCCTCCCACAACAGTTGCTTGGAGACACCTTTTTTCTTGAGTTCTTGATGGACCTCAGTCCAATCAGGCAGTTGAAAACGTGCGGACGGCTTAGTATCCGCAGCGGGATAAAATAACTGAGCAAGATGTTGGTCATCCATCTCGTCTGGTAATGGCCACGAGAGCCCGATGGCCTCAGCCTCAGTGATGAGTTGTTTGACTTTGCCGAGGCTCACTTTGGTGCCTCGATGTATTTGCCGGTAGGACAAGCCAGCTTGCCACCGAAGTCGAAGTACTTCACGAATTTTACGCATTGCAATTCTCTCTGCTGGCATCACTGGTCCTCGTAAAAAGTCCAGCTTACCAAAATTATTAAATACAATGCGTTAGGGAGGATTCTGACGGAACGTGAACACCGATTCTGGCAAGATGAACACCTATACCGGCAATATGAACACCGATTCTGGAAATGATGGTCAAAGTGTTCAGATTGAAATCAGTATGGGTGTTCACGTTCAATCAGTAGAGGTGTTCACGTTCCGTCAGAATGAGTGTTCATGATCGGCCGGAATACGCATTGCTGCTTCGACTGCAGCCTTCGATACCTGAACCTGTGCAACGCGGGCATTTTTCTCAGAAGATGCATCATCATAGTCTTTACGCGAAACAGCACCTCCGTTTACCAGACGGCTAATACGCTCGTAATTGCGGCTTGCCTGGAACGCCTGAGCTTCTGCCTGTCGTAATTGCGCTTGTGCACTATCAAGCACAACCTGGTAGGGCCGCGGATCGATTTGAAATAACATCTGTCCTTTCTGAACCAGACTTCCCTCCGGCACCGTAACAGATTCGATTGCCCCTCCTACCCTGGGGCGTAGCTCCACTGTTTTAATAGCCGCTAAAGAACCGGTAAATTCAGCAGAAGGTATAATATTCCGTGATACGGCAACAGCCACGGGTACCTGTGGACCTGCAGGCGCATTTGCAGTTTTTTTTTGCGTTTCGCTTGCATCATCATTTGCAAGTACCACTTCTGTATTGGCTGTCACTGCAACTGCCATCAGCAATATCCCAACTTTCATTTTCATCATAACGATCCTTTCATTCACCAAAACTCTTCGGCCAGTCCGAAGTTGGCGTCTGTAGTAATACCAATTGTCTTAAAAGTTTGATCTAATAGTGGTATTCATATTCGAGTGATTTTGATATGCATACAGCCGACGACTTTAAACAATTAGCAAAGCAAACCTCCAACGGGCAACTGCGAACCCGCTATCTAGCTTTGTATCATTTCAAGAATGGGGAAACACGAACCCAGATAGCAACTTACCTTGGGGTTGCCAGAGGCAGTGTTAATACCTGGGTATCCAACTATCTGGCGCACGGACTTGAAGGTCTGCAATCCAAACCTAGTCCGGGTAGACCCTGTCAGCTCTCCGTCTCCCAGCGAGAACAGATCGCACATTTTATCAAAGAAAATGCGGTTAAAAAGGAGGGGGGGCGTTTGATTGCACAGGATGTACGACAATACATTAGCGACACCTTCCAAATCGATTATCAGTTGCGAAACGTATACCGCATCATGGATGCGCTCGGTTTCAGTTGGATAACCAGTCGCTCTAAACACCCTAAACAATCACAACAAACCCAGGACACTTTTAAAAAATTTCCTGCTGGAAACGATCCTTCACACTCCCGGTCATCTTCCTCTGGATCGCGTTGACGTCTGGTTTCAAGACGAAGCACGATTCGGTCAGCAAAATCAGACGTCCAGAATATGGGCAGCCAAGGGCAGCAGGCCAAGAGTAGTAAAGCAACAGCAATTCGATTATGGCTATGTCTTTGGGGCGGTGTGTCCGAGCAATGGTAATACTCAGGCGCTTATCAGCCCTCTTGTGAATAAAGAGGTGATGAAGCAGCATCTGAAATTAATAAGTGAAGCGACAGAGCCTGGGCGTCATGCCGTTGTTGTAATGGATGGCGCGGGCTGGCATACGATCGATACGGCCAGCCCATTTACCAATGTCAGTCTGTTAAAACTCCCACCTTATTCTCCGGAGCTGAACCCGATGGAGCAAGTATGGCAATGGTTACGGCAACGTTGCTTATCAAACCGCGTATTTCGAGGTTACGAAGAAATAGTGGAACAGGTCTCTCGCGCTTGGAATACATTCATTGCGGATGTTGAACGAGTCAAAAATCTCTGTTGGAGAGAGTGGATAAAGTTGGTCAATTAATTAATGCAATTGGTATAATTTCTTACAGGCTAAAGCTTGTAGTAACTGGAAGGTCAAGGGGGAGGATGATAAAAACTTAGAAAGATCGCACTGATAAAATTGATTAAATCGGCTATTGAGGTGAATTCGTACAAAAAATTGAAAATTGTTTAAAACATAATGTTATTCATAGAAAAAATCAGGCCACTGAAATGGCCTGATGTAAAGGATGCTAATAGCTAGTACTTACCTCAAGCATCAATCGTGATATCACCGGCAGGAATGCACTGACATGTCAAACATGCCCCCTCATCAGAGGGCTCCACACCATTCAGATGCTGTACGTTCCCTGCAATCACCCTAGTTGAACAGCTTTCACATTGTCCAACACGACAACCACTAGGCATTTGAATCCCAAGCTTTTCCCCAAAATTAAGTAGAGTACCTTTATCCGTGGTCCAAATCTCTGTTCTTCCTGATTTTGCAAAAATGACTTTATGACGTAATGAGGGATCATTATTTATTTTTGCTGGAGAACGAAATATCTCGTAGAAAATAGCAAATGCAGGTACACCTCTCTCCTGAAGCCCTCGCGATATCGCATCCATCATAGGCTGCGGACCACACATGTAATAACGAGCATTATTCTCAATAAGATATGCCTCGACATCTCCCGCACCAACGTAACCAGCTCTATCATAATCCAATCCTGGAATATCACAGTCGAGGGGCTGATTGTAGATATTAATTACTTTAAGCCTGTCAATAGACGCATTTAGCTCCGCAATTCTTTTCTTAAACGCATGTAGCCTACTATTTTGATTAGCATAGAAAAGCCAGATCTCCGGACCTTCCGCTTGGGGGTTAATAGACTCCAGATAGGAAATGAATGGAGTAATTCCAATACCGCCAGCAAAGATTACGACAGGCTGGACGGCATTGAGCGGGACAATGAAATTCCCCCCAGGAGGGGTAAGTTCAACATCCTTGCCTATCTGCAAATGCGTGTTTATGTAGGATGACATTATTCCTTCAACATACTCACCTTTCTCATCAGTCGCTTTCTGATGACGGACAGAAATGGAATAGGTTTTACGGTCATGAACAAACGCAGGGCCTGTCAGCGAATACGCCCGGGTAACGATCTCTTCAGAATCGCTCATCGGACAACAGCTAACAGTGATATGCTGGCCCGGTTCATAATCAGGTAAGTAGCCTTCACTGTTCGATTGGAAGGTAATTGTCGTAACATTATCTGCTTCTTTTTTCAGTTCAATGACTTTGAATGTTTTACGACCTTCCCAGGGGCGCCTTATCAGCTCAAAATCATTCAAGCGGCGAATGCGGCAGCGGAATGAACGCAAAGGTAAAGCACCGCTGACTGGATCATAGCTATCACCGCTGATTAAACTATTGTAATTGCTACTGTACTCACCTTTAACCGGGTATGAAGGTTTGCCAAAATCAGGACAAGCCTGCCACCACCCAAACTCAGCAATTACAGTTTCATGAGAGAGTTTGGCTTCCACTTTTGCTCTAAATCGAGCAAGACCTGCTCTCGTTTCAATTTCTACCCAATCCCCCGTCTTGATACCTTCTTCGTCAGCCAGAGTTGCCGAAATGTCTACCGTTGGATAAGGTGCTTTTTTTCGTAGGCTAGTCAGGCTTCGATGTTGGCTATGACAGAAGAATCCGCTTTTAACGGATGTCAGCATTAATGGATAATCAGGATCGTTGCGCTGGTATTCTTGCGGCTGTACATACTCAGGTAAAGGATTGTAACCATAGTGATGAAGGATCTCAGAGTAAAACTCTGCACGTTTTGTTTCTGTATTGAAACCTGCCAGATATCCACTATTTGGGTCTCTGAAAGCATATTTTCTGACTTTATGCTCAAGCGGGATATCGTAACCTTCTGGCTTATTTCTGAGCATCTCAACAGTCAAACCTAATGGTTCTAGTTGATAATTCCAGGCTGCCTCAATATTGCCGTCGAAGAACGCTTCATTCATTCCTAACCGGCATGCAAGATCGAAAACAATCTCAAGGTCGGAACGGCTTTCACCGCGCGGAGAGACCATTTTTTTTCTCAACTGAATGTGGTCCTGAGCAGCAGCACTACTTTCAAACCCGGTTCTTAGGCCTTCGCGCTCCCAGGCAGTGTTAACTGGCAGAAGGATATCAGCATACTTTGATGTAGGCGTTTCAAACAAATCTACATGGGCATAAAACTCAAGCGCCTCAAGCGCCTGTTGTCCGAGAGAAGTATCACTTTGTGAAAGTAATATGTTGGCACCAAAGCCAATTAACCCGCGAATTTTATAGGGTGTACCTTCTAATACTGAATGCCAGATATCCTGAGAATGAACCCAACCTTGTGAAGGCGGCCCGATAGGCCTTTCTTCAAGGCCTAATGCTTTATCCCATTGTGATTTAGGCATCAATGTCGGTGAATTAACCACATTTACCGGGTGGCTGGCATAGATTCGATTACATCCTTCCTGATCGAAACAACCGGTTAAAGCATACAGTGTCGCAATCGCACGTTCTGTTTGGGTGGCATTAGTGTGTTGAGCCACTCCAGACCAACTGTGGTAGGCGATTTTCTTGGCCCCGGCAATCAAACTCGCAGCGGCTTCAATTGACGCAACAGATACCCCGGTGATACGGCTTACGTTTTCTGGGTCATAATTAGCCAACATATCTTTAAAAGATGAAAACGCCGTTTGGCAGGAAATTTTTGCACCATCAGCTATTGCGACTTCAACATTGCCCTCAAGTGCAGCTGTAGGCATCAGCGTTTCTTCAGTTCGAGTCTCGGAATCGATAAATGTGACTTGCTGGTTGTGTTCGTCCCAAACTGTATAGCGATTACTGATGGCAAGTGGGTTAATATCTTTTTCCCGAAGAAAATAACCATTATCATTTCGAACCAACAAAGGACCATTAGTCCAGTTTCGAACAAACTCATGATTAAACAGGTTTCGTTCTACCAGGAGATGGCTTAACCCCAAAGCTAATGCACCGTCAGTTCCAGGATTGACATCAAGCCAGGCATTTGCTTCTTTCGCTAAGGGTGTCGGGCGAGGATCCACGACAATCAGTTTTGCGCCGTTATTTCGACCAGTACCAATCGCACTAGCCTGGGCAAGCCAAGTATTCGCGGGGTTATGCCCCCAAAGAAGAATAAGATCGGCATGGGAATAATCAGCAACAGGAATGCCGCAGCCAAAGGTCCATCGATGTGCAACGTCTTTATGCCAGTTACATATCTCAGTTCCATAGCTGGTATTTGGGCTGCCATAGATACGAACAAATCGCTCTAACCATTCAATTGCATCACTGAGGGGGGTACCGCTTGGGCTCGTAAAGCCGAAAGCGACAGATTCAGCTCCATCCTCTCGTTTAAATTTTTCCAGTTGTCCGGCTATCGTTGACATAGCCTCTTCCCAACTTATACGTTGCCAGCCCGGATCCTCTGCACCTTTAGGATGAGTTCTCTTCATCGGGTACAGAATTCTATTTGCGCTGTCCACCAGCTCAGGTGCCGCTTTCCCCTTCATACACATGGCCTTACCATTAGGGTGTTCAGGGTTAGCCCGTACCTTGATCAGGTGGTCATTTGCTACTTCACTCAGCGTCCCACACCGCGAACGGCAAAGTGTGCAATATCCGGGAATAATATCTGACATTGGAAACCTCACTACTAAAAACAGTTAATATTCTTTAAAAACCACATTGATTTCTTTTTACCCAAGAGTTACTAACCCAATTAATGTCATCTTGTTTTGTAGGCGTAATTTCAGTTGAAATTACTGTCATCTATGGATTGCGGCTAAGAAATTTCAGGACCAGAGTCTGATTTTTGTAAACCGTTAACATCTGCAAGATACAGTGCACTCAAAATAGGGCATTCAGGCTTATCATCCCCTGCACAGCAATCAGAAAGCGTTGTAAGTATTGATGCCATACGCTGAAATTCTTGAATTTTTCGCGTCAACTCGTTGATGTGTGACTCGACTAATTTTTTTACATCAGCACTCTGGCGCGAATGGTTCCCCCACAGACAGAGAAGTTCCCCTGTTTGTGCCAGAGAGAAACCTAATTCCCGACATCGGCGTATAAAATGTAATTTGTACACATCAATATCGCGGAACATCCGATACCCGGCTGCAGTTCTGGCTACTTCCGGTATTAATCCCGCCTCTTCATAATAGCGGATCATTTTTGCGGAAACTCCGGATAACCGGGCAGCATCACCAATGTTCATCCTTACCTCCCAAAATGTATTCTGTTGATACCAGATCCAGTTTCAAATGACGTCGTTTCCGGCGCTCTTACCTTGCATACGTAGTGATACGGTTACCGTCTGGCTCATCAATATTGAGTCGATATCCAGCCTAAACCTTCCTGTGGCGGTAAGGTCAAGAAAAAAGATCATCAAGATAAGCTGTATAAGAAACCAGATGTGACGAAAATACTCATCTCCCTTATGACCACATACTTAATGACTCAAAACACTCTTCTTTGGGTTTAGAAAGAATGCTATCTCTAGTGGAATCATTTTTATATTCGCCAACACTCACTAATTCCCATGATTCGACATCATTCAACAACGCAAGCATCAACTTATTATTTAATGCATGACCTGACTTATAAGCATGGTAGGCGCCAATAATATTATGGCCTGATACGAAGAGGTCTCCAATCGCATCCAGTGTTTTATGTCGCACAAGTTCGTTGTTAAATCGCAGACCTTCCGGGTTCAGAACGCTATATTCATCAAGACCTATCGCATTATTCAAACTTGCCCCTAACCCAAGACCTTTTTGTTGTAGAAGTTCTACATCACGAACAAATCCAAAAGTTCTGGCATCAGCAATCTCGCCAATATAGTTTTCTTTCGACACTTCAATATTTAATCTATTGGTCTCAGCAGAAATCAAGGGATGCTTAAAATCAATCATAAAATCGATCGAGAACTTAGAGTCTGGATGCAAAAGAGCCCATTTGTCGCCATCTTTTACGGAAACCGTTTTTTTTATCAGCAGATATTTTTTTAGCGCACACTGCTCTATCAAACCAGCGTGCATTATTGAATATATGAATCCTCTGGCACTCCCATCGAGAATGGGAAGTTCTGGAGCATCGAGCTCCACCAAGAGGTTATCAAGTCCCATGCTGGACACCGCAGAGAGGAAATGTTCGATTGTTGAAACTCGAACTCCCTGAGGGTTGATAATGCTTGTTGCCAGCATAGTGTCATGAATCTGATCGGCACGGAGCTGAATATCAACAACAGGAGTTACATCTGTTCTACGGAACCGTATGCCACTATTGGCACCAGCAGGCATGATTTTCATGTTAACGGTTTTACCGCTATGCAAGCCAATACCGTTTAACTCAACAATATTCTTGATAGTTTTTTGCTTGATCATGGAGACCTCTATTTGCTCTAGCGACTAGGCAGAACGTCTGCAACAAGGCTCCATTAATGATTCCCCCTATTGCCCTGTTCATCGTCCTCGCTACTCTCGACTTGGTTCCATTAAAAACCCTAAAGTTGATATAGGGTCAAGCTTTTATACGATATACACATGAAGCATCTTGCACGAGTCGCACTGACTGACCCGAGTTAGTTACCATCATATTCCTTATGGTTGAGACCATATGGAAATCAGTGAATTAAAAATATTTATTCATCCAAAACACAAATGGTTTTAAGAAAACCTAACCCCCTTCTTGTAAAATTATTCAAGATAGTCAAGTATATTTTTTATATTGTCAATTAGGGCCACATGCAGGTCAGGGTCATCACATTCATCTGAATGGCAATAGGAAATATGTTGAAGTATAATTCTTTTTTTGAATTCGCTAACGGTGCACTCCAACTCATACACCGACCGTACGATATCAATACAAGGTTCATCATCGATTAAAAAATCCTGCATTTTATTATATTTATCAGCCAGCTCTTCTATCATAGGAATCAATACGGGGTCATTAACTAACATTGGCATATCTCTCCTCATCGTCTGAAAGTAAAGATGGACACAGCGCTGATAAATCCCAACTCCCTTGCTTACGGTACCGACCGGGAGGAAGATGAAACTTGTTTTTGAAAGCTCTCGTGAAAGTTTGTTGCGAATCAAAACCATACTGAAGAGCAATGTCCAGAACTGTTCTGGAAGTTAGTTTCAGATCGATGGCAGCGCAGGATAATCGACGAGAGCGAACATATTCACCCCGCGCAATGCCGGTCGCCTGTTTAAATAAACGTTGAAAATGCCATCGTGAATAACCAGATTTTTCAGCAATGATTTCTACTGGCAAGGTTTTATTCAATGAACATTCAACCCACTGTACAATATCTTCGACAACACTTTCAGAATATTTTTTGGTGTCCATCCGCTCCCCCTCAAACCATATTCGATAAATATGTTCAAACCAGAATACGGTCTCTGAGTCTGTCGTCCATGAAGAACTCAGAGACCCAACTCTTTATTTTCGTAATAATCTCAGGCCATTTGCCACAACCAGAAGACTGGCACCAACATCAGCAAATACAGCCATCCACATGGTTCCCATTCCCATGAGCGTGAGTACAAGGAATACGGCTTTAATACCTAGAGCGAGGCTGATATTTTGTACAAGTAAGCTGTACGTTTGTCGGGACAATTTCACAAAGGCTGGTATTTTACGCAGGTCATCATCCATTAAAGCTACATCTGCAGTTTCAATCGCCGTATCAGTACCCATTGCTCCCATAGCAAAACCGATATCAGCTGCAGCCAGAGCCGGTGCATCATTGATACCATCACCAACCATCCCAGTGATTCCAATCCGTGAATGCTCTTCAACTGCACGATGTTTATCTTCTGGCAATTGATTCCCTCGAGCCTCATCAATTCCAACCTGAGATGCGATTGCTTTAGCTGTATGTGGGTTATCACCAGTCAGCATAATAGTTTTAACGCCAAGTTCATGAAGTTGTTCAATCGCTTCACGACTGCTGTTTTTAACAGTATCAGCAACAGCGAACAGCCCAAGCACTTGCTTACCATCATTGAGTAAAATAACTGTTTTACCCTGGCTTTCCAGCCTTTGTACTGTTGCTTTAATCTCTGATGGACAATTAAAGTGTTCTTCTGTCAAACGCAGGTTTCCAAGGTAAAAATCCTTACCTGTAATTACGCCATGCACACCTCGCCCAACAATCGCTTCAAAGCTGTCAACATCCTGCTTTTTCAAATCAGCAGAAGCATTCACAATTGCCAGTGAAACAGGGTGATCAGAGTAACTAGCGAGACTAGCTGCAGTAGTACGAACTTCACGCTCGCTCCATCCATTGAATACCATTACGTCGGTTTGTACTGGTTTCCCATGGGTAATAGTTCCTGTTTTATCCAGCGCAAGGGCTTTTAGCTTACGTCCCTGCTCAAGATAAACACCGCCTTTAATGAGAATCCCTTTGCGAGCAGCTGCAGTAAGTCCACTGACAATCGTTACTGGCGTAGAAATAACCAGGGCACATGGACACGCTATGACAAGCATAACTAAAGCTTTATAGATCCACTCCTGCCATGTTCCTGCCCCAAACAATGGTGGCAATACAGCAACCGCAACAGCAATACCCATAACGACTGGGGTATAAATCTGGGAAAAGCGGTCAACAAAACGTTGTGTAGCTGCTTTGGCACCTTGCGCCTGCTCAACAGCATGAATGATTCGCGCAAGGGTTGTATTATTTGCAGCTGCAGTGACTTTATATTCAAAAGAGCCTGACTGATTTATTGTTCCAGCAAATACTGTATCGCCCGCGATTTTATCGACAGGCATACTTTCACCTGTAATTGGAGCCTGGTTAATGGTGGTTTGACCTTTGACGATTTCTCCGTCGAGACCAATTCGTTCACCTGGTTTTACCCTAACAATACTGCCCGGTTGTACGCTACTGGCGTCAACTTCCTGCCATGTTCCATCAGCTTGTTGGACCATTGCAGTTTCAGGAGTCAGGTTCATCAGTGAACCTATTGCATTTCTGGCTCTATCGAGTGATTTGGCTTCTATTAGTTCAGCAATGGTGAATAACACCATAACCATCGCCGCTTCTGGCCACTGCCCAAGGACCAAAGCCCCAGTAACGGCAATACTCATTAGTGCATTGATATTCAAGTTGCCATTGCGAATCGAAATCCAACCTTTTTGGTAGGTTGTCAGACCACAAGAAAGCACTGCTATCAAAGCCAACCCAGCTTCGAGCCAGTCAGGCATATCAGCCCAGTGCATCACTTCGGCTGCAAGAGCAGCTACGCCAGCCAGAGCTAATGGCCACCAGGGCTTTTTTTTCTCCTGGGTATTTTTCTTGCCGCTAGTATTATCCGAAACTTCTGGCTCGAATCCCAACGAGCGAATTGCAGCCATGATCGCTTCAAGCGAATCCGGTGTATGAGTTACAGTCAAAACACGCTGCATCAGGTTGAAATCAAGCTCTTTAACAGAGCTCATTCCACCCAGTTTCTTTTTGATAAGATTTTCTTCAACAGGACAATCCATCTGCATAATGCGAATTTCTGTCCGTAATCCACCAGCCACAACCTGCGAGCCCCCCAGGCTACTCAATTGTTCTGGAGCCGCGGAGCAACAATCCCCCTCATGGCCGTGATCGTGGCCTTCATGAGAATGCTCTTGCGCGGCATGATCATGGTTACATCCCTTATGATTATGCTCATCATGCGAATGCCCTTCGCCGCCATGACTATGGGCATCATGATTATGGCCTTCATGGGAATGGTCATCACTGCATTTATTGTGATTATGAGCCTTCTGATCATGTGCATGATCATTTGCTTTATGTGATTCACCAGTATTCTTAACCCGGAGTCCTGTCCCTAAATTGAACGTTTCACAGCAACTAGCCGCTTCGTCTCCTGCAGGGGTTTTGCTATTTTTTACACCACCACTCATTTTCATTTCCTCATCTGCTAACTATACTGACTATTAAAGACCCTGATCTAACTACAGGGTCAAGTGCATAAGGGGGGATGCATGAAAATTGGTGAATTGGCCCGTAAGGCGGGTTGTCCGGTGGAAACTATTCGGTACTATGAGAAAAAAGGATTACTTCAAGCTCCATTAAGAGATATTGAAAATAACTACCGCTGTTACAACAATACTCATCTGGAAAAGTTGTTATTTATCCGACGCTGCCGCTCTCTTGATATGACTCATGAGGAAATACGTGCATTGCTACTGGCAATTAATAATCGCGGTAAAGACTGTGGCCCCATTGATGCAATAATCAGTGCCCATCTCACGCATGTTCAGCATCGTATTAAAGAGCTATTAGCCCTGGAAACACAACTAAAAGAACTTAATGGCTATTGCAGCTCAGACCGGAGCGTGGACGAATGCGGGATAGTACAGAAATTGACTGCTGATGAAGAGAATGGTGATCTTCCTTTAACCGTACCAACTGACCACTTGGGGGGGGTGCATTAGTGGTGTGCGCTTATAAGTTGATTAGACTGATGGCGTAACACTAGCCCATACAGCTTTGTGCTACGCCATCATGCCCTTAAAATAAGGGGTCGGGCTTTTTCCATTTCGTTACCACGAGAACTACGTTGCACCGCCCCTTCTCTCTTACCGGGATGGCTTTTAGCATCAGCGGTCATTAATGTCTGGTATTGGGCATTCAAATCGCTCATCCCCAGCACAGCTTTTGAACAGAGCTCTGAGTGTATATGCCATTCGTTGCATATTTTCCATACGTCGCTCTAAATCATCCATATGCTCTTGTGCCAGACGTTTAACATCGGCGCTCTGGCGAGATTTGTCATTCCATAACTTGAGCAAATCGGCTATCTATTCAAGAGAAAAACCAAGGTCACGCGCACTGCGGATAAAAATCAGACGGTGGACATCATTGGGTGCATAATCACGGTAGCCTGCTTCGGTACGACCTATAGCAGGAATCAGACCAATTTGCTCGTAATAGCGAATCATCTTTGCGAAGATTCCTGATTCGTTCGATGCTTTACCAATGTTCATAACTCCCCTTTATCTTAGTGCTCAGAGTCTTCTGCCAGCGGAGTCTGGAACCGACGCAAACGAAGTGCGTTGCCCAGAACAAATACACTGGATAGCGCCATCGCGCCTGCAGCAAAGATTGGCGAAAGCAGCAATCCATAGGCAGGGTACAGCAAGCCTGCTGCTACAGGGATCAATGCGGCATTATATCCAAACGCCCAAAAAAGATTTTGCCTGATGTTACCTATTGTTGCCTTAGACAATCCAATAGCATTAGGCACACCCTGTAGGTTGCCGGACATTAAGACAACATCAGCAGATTCCACCGCTATATCGGTACCTGTACCAATTGCAAGCCCAATATCTGCCACAGCTAAAGCTGGGGCATCATTAATGCCATCACCAACATAAGCGACCTTACCGTAAGACTCCTTCAACCGACGAACTGCTTCAACTTTCCCTTCTGGCAACACTTCGGCAACCACTTCATCAATACCCAGCTGTCTCGCTATCGCATTTGCTGTATTGGCATTGTCACCTGTAATCATTGCGACTTTGAGCCCCAGTTGGTGCAATGCATTTATGGCAATCGGCGTACTTGATTTAATAGGGTCAGCGACTGCGATAATGGCTGCCAGACGTCCATCGATAGCAACATAGAGTGGAGATTTCCCTTCGTTTCCAAGGCGTATCGCAGTCTTTGAAAAATATTCGATGTCCAAGCCTAACTCACGCATAAATCGATCAGCCCCAATCTCTACGCGCTCTCCGTCTACGGTAGCCCTGACGCCCATCCCAGTAATTGAATCAAACTCAGTCAACACCGGCAGTGATATCTCTTTTCCTAGAGCGGCCTCAACGATAGCGCGGGCAATAGGATGTTCCGAACGTGATTCAACAGCGGCAACTTTTGCTAATACTAAGTCAAGCTCAAACCCTTCAGCCAACTCCAGATCTGTCATTACTGGGCGTCCCTCAGTCAAAGTGCCAGTTTTGTCTACAGCAACGACCTTGGCATCTTTAAGCAACTGCAGAGCTTCTCCCTTACGGAACAAGATCCCCATTTCTGCACCACGGCCAGTACCTACCATGATAGAGGTTGGGGTAGCCAATCCCATTGCACATGGGCAGGCAATGATCAACACAGCCACGGCATTAACCAGTGCGAAAGACAGGGCCGGTGATGGCCCAAATGTTAACCAGGCAAGGAAAGTTAACAACGCTGCCAGCATCACCACAGGAACAAACCATAATGTCACCTTATCGACCACAGCTTGTATGGGTAGTTTAGAGCCCTGGGCTTGCTCTACCATTCTGATTATTTGTGACAGCATCGTCTGACCACCAACGGCTGTTGCACGCAACCTCAATGCTCCTTTCTGGTTAACAGTCCCGCCAACCATTAAGCTTCCGGGAACTTTCTCGACGGGGATAGGCTCCCCCGTTATCATCGATTCATCGACAAAACTTGTTCCTTCGCTCACCTCACCATCAACCGGTACCCGCTCACCTGGTCGAACTTCGACAATGTCATCAAGGGCTACATCGCTGATGGGAATATCGATGACAATACCGTTACGCAGCACATGCGCCTCTTTGGCCTGCAATCCAACCAAACGCTTGATAGCCTCAGACGTTCGACCTTTAGCCCGCGCCTCCATGAATCGTCCTAAAAGAATAAGAGCGACGATTACCGCAGCTGCTTCGTAATACACATTGACGGTACCTTGAGGCAGAAGACCCGGAGCAAAGGTCGCAACCATTGAATAACCGAATGCAGCGAGAGTCCCGACGGAGACGAGAGAGTTCATGTCTGGGCCAAGTCTTAATAACGCGGGAAAACCTTTCACGTAAAAGCGCCGTCCCGGAATAGCCAGCACCAGCAATGTTAACACAAACTGGAGATACCAGCTTTCCTGGAGCCCAATGGTATCCATTATCCATTGATGCATTCCCGGTATCACATGCGACCCCATTTCCAGAATAAATACTGGTAACGCAAGTACAGTCGCCAAAAATAAATCTTTCTTCAACGCAGCCTTTTCAATATCTTTTTTTTCTGCAGTATCATCATTATTCTGGCTTTGGTTATCAACCAGGCTGGCTTCATAACCGATTTTTTCGATAGCAGTTATGAGGTCATCAGCTCCAGCGGTTCCACGAACAGTGGCTCTTTCAGTCGCTAAATTAACAGTGGCTTCTTTTACACCTTTAACCGCTCGGAGCGACTTTTCGACACGCCCTACGCATGATGCACATGTCATGCCCTGAACTGATAACTCTACAGAAGCTTGGGGAACCTCATAGCCGACCTTTTCAACTGCTTCAACCAACGCCATACGATTAACTAATGTATTTAGGCGGATATCTGCACGCTCAGTTGCAAGGTTAACGCTTACGCTTTGTACACCTTCAACCTTAGCCAGAGCGGCTTCAACTCGTCCAACGCAGCTTGCACAAGTCATTCCCTCAATGGGCAAACTGACTTGAGTTTCACCATCATTAGAATGCTGTTTTTTTTGAATGCTCATGATGTATTTCTCATCGTTATGTTCAGATAAAGAACAACCTTAAGGCTTACCATCGTGGGAAGGTCAAGCGCATTATTTTGAACATGCCGATACCGTGGAAGAAATCGTCATAAAATCCTTTACATGAACACATGTTCATGTGTCAGAGTATCGATAAAACCCAGCTTTTTGCTGCAATGTAGTTCACTTAAGCGGAGCTGCCTTGCGATTAACTGGATATCGGGTCTTTGATATTTTTACCGCCCTAGGCCTATTTGGCTTAGGGCGTTTGTCTATAAAAAGGATGGATAAGTCTCCTCGCAGACTTTTTAGACGCTTTGCCGTATTACCGGGAGACACCTCTTTGCACATGACCTTTGTTGACTCGCGATAAACTGACAAGCGTACTTAAAACTGATTTCATTGGGCATTCGACCATGCTCTACTGTCGCTTGACTGGCCTCTCGTCTCACCAAGTTATAACCAAGTAAAAGCCCCCCATAGTTCTTGATAGACAAGCTCCACCGTCTTACTCCTCAGTACTAAAGCGTTGTGTTGCATCGAACTTTTTATGTCTCGATACCCCAACTCAATTTACCATCTCTCATGGTAAAGCTCAGCGACCAATTCTCCGTCGTACTCTTCCCTCGGCAAAGACGTAAACACGGTTTTGTGCTTACCTTGTACTTGATATGTAACGGCTCTGACTTGCCATTTTTCAGGTAGGTTAGGATTTTTCTTGCGTGCCTGTGGTGAGACGTTCATTTCTACCAACATGTCGTCGCTCTCCTCATCGTCCAGAAGGATGTATTTAACCCCTTTCTTAGCAGGCAACAAACAGACCAGTTACCGCGAGTGAAATAGCGCAGTTAACTCAATAGGCATTCACTTTGCGACGCAACATGTTGAGCTTATCAACCTGGCGTCGAATATCACTGAAGAATTCTTCTTTCTCCATGGCCAGCGCTAGCTCCCATTCTTTGGCCAAACCTTGGCAGTCCAAAAATGCGTATCTCAGCTTCGTCTTTGAAATACGCAGCCCCTTGCTAAAGACCACGCGTTTGCCTCGTTGACCGTGAAAACTGTTGATGTACCACTCAATGCCAAAGCCATACTTAAAGTCTCTGATACGGACACCAAGCAGCCCCCAATCTTTAAAGGGCGCATTCTCGCGAACCTTGTAATGGGTAACCCAAAAGTCATCAACTTCGGCTCGTGCTAGTGCTTTTAGCCTGTCCGTTTCTTGCTGAAGTAAATCTGATACATCTGCTTTCCATTGTTCATTGACGATTTCTACCAAACCAATTTTCCCATCCAATTAACCCCAAAAGCCAAAACCACTATCCGTTTGGCTTTTGGATCGAAACGCCAAACGTAAAACTGCCGTAACAATTACTGTTTGGCGTCTCGATATAAATCAACTCGCGCAATCCCATACCTGACAAGGGATACAGGCCGATTTCACTTAAAAACACCTAAAAAGACGTATCGCCATGAAGATACAAACCGTTTGGCGAGTTCAGACCAGAATGCAAACGACGTTTGGCGTCTCGATTTTTTTGGCTCAGTCATCCGCCGCCAAACAGAGCCTATTCTCATACTTTTGCGAAAATGCAATAGGCAGATAGATGAAAGGATTTGTCACCTTTCTGCCCACCGCCAGTGCACCGAATCCTGATAATGACATTTGAGTGAACCGCCAGAGCACTTGGAAAAGCCCAAGCGTGACCAGTGCGGTTGATTGAAAACTGTTAGAGCACTTTGAGTGCACAGGAGATAAGTATGTTTGTACTAGGCGTAGATATCGGTTACTCAAACCTGAAGCTGGCCATTGGCCAATCAGGCAGTGAACCGAAAACCATTATTCTGCCTGCGGGTGCCGGTCCTGCGGATCGTATGCCGGAGCGTATCGGTGGAGGCGATGATGAAACTTGTTTGTATGTGTCTGTCGATAATGAGCGTTGGGCGGCAGGTGTGCCTGCTGGACGCCTTCAAGGCTGGGAACGAGAGCTTCACCCGGAATATCCCACCACAAAAACCTATAAGGCGCTTTTTCATGCCGCATTGTTAATGGCTGAAACAGAATCCATCGATTTGGTTGTCACTGGATTACCGGTTTCCCAGTTTCATGAACCACAACGTAAGTCTGACCTTGTGCAGCGTTTAAAAAGTGTCCATCAAGTGACGCCTAAGCGCAGCATCACAGTTCATGACGTCAAAGTGCTGCCGCAGCCTGCCGGTGCCTATATGGATCTGGTTCAAACAGGTGGTGATTTGGGCTTGATTGAAGAAGGTCGTGTCGTTGTCATCGATCCAGGCTTCTTTTCTGTTGATTGGGTTGCCCTTGAGGCCGGAGAAATTCGCTACAGCTCATCAGGAACCAGTCTTCAGGCAATGTCCGTGCTACTGGAAACCATTGATAAGCTGATTTCGGAAGATCACGGTGCCAAAGTCGGAATGGATCGACTTGAAAAAGCCATGAGAACCGGCGACTTGCAGGTGCTGCTATTTGGTGAAAAAGTCGATATTTCACCTTATCTGAATGCTGCCATGAAAAAGGTAGCGCCTGTTGCTCTTACAGCCATGCGCCAATCCATGCGTGACGAAAGCATCAATGCAGACTTGGTATTGATCGCCGGAGGTGGAGCCTTGGCTTATAAGGAAGCGGCCAAGGAGATTTTTTCACGAAGCAAGATCATCGTGCCGGAACAGTCTGTTTTGGCGAACGTCCGAGGCTTCTGGTTTTATGGGGCATGATCATGAGAGTTGTCGTCAACATCCCCCCAGGGAGCCACCCAGAACTACTCAAAGAATTAGAAAAGACGCCGCCACGGGAACGCGCTGAGCGTCTGAGGATGCTGGCCACCTTTGGCTTAATTCAAATGAGCCAACCCAATCTATCAACGACATCTGCACCGGTGGATGGCCATGCACCAGATGGTGAAGTTACTTCCATGAGTACAGCGCCAGAACCCAAAGCAGAATCACGTAAACAATCATTAAAATCAAAACTAGGGCTGGGCTTATAACATGGCGTTATCAGTTAGCTGGCTCGATGCCAGGTTAAGTAAAGAAGCAAAAGAAACCGTAGTAAAAGCCGACCGAGATGGGCTAAGTGCTCGGGTATCGCCCAAGGGCAAAATTGTTTTTCAGTTTCGTTATCGTTTCGATGGCAAGCAACAGCGGGTAGACATAGGTACTTACCCACTTATGAAGCTTGCTGAAGCCAGGAATGAGCTGGATAGGTTAAGGTCAGTACTTGATCAGGGCAGAAATCCCAAGCTCTACCTACAGCAGGAACGGGCCAAGTATTCTGCCAACCAAAGCTTCGAATCGATTTTTCGAGACTGGATAGACTCTGCCGGTAAGCAAGGGCTAAAGGAGAAAACGTGGCACTTCCAAAAACGCAGCAGTGAAATATATTTGCTGCCCCGACTTGGCAAGTACCCATTAACTGACATCAATGAATTGTCCTTGCGAAACTGTCTTCGTGAGGTTTCGGAGTCGTCCCCTTCAAACACAGAGCGCCTAGTGTCTGTACTGCATAAGTTCTATGACTGGCTGATTGATGAACAAATTTTGGAAATTAACGCTGCTGCTGGGATCACAGCAAAGAAGGTTGGCGGTAAGAAAGGCAAACGAACTCAGGTGCTAAATGACAACGAGATCAGGATACTTTGGCGCTATTTGCATGAGTCAAAAATTACTGAGAAGAACCGCATCTACATAAAATTGCTTCTGTTATTGGGAGGCCGTAAGGGAGAACTCATTCAAGCTGAAAAGCATCACTTTGACTTGCAATCTGCAATGTGGACAGTGCCCATAGAGATCCGCAAACAAGGTGAGAAAATTGGAGCGCCGATCATGCGGCCATTAATCAAACCAGCTATCGAGCTGATTGAACTGGCGATGCAGATGAGCAAATCAACTTACTTGTTTCCCGCGAACGGACAAGAAGAGCTTGCCACAAATGGCTTTGATACCACTATTCCTAACAATGTGAAAATCTGGGCTCGCAGATCGCTTGGTATTGAGATGGAACACTGGTCTATACATGATCTTCGCAGAACGATGCGAACGCGAATGTCAGCCATCACCACGCAAGAAGTTGCCGAGTTGATGATTGGCCACAGCAAAAAAGGGTTGGATGCTATCTACAACCAATATCAGTACCTGGATGAAATGCGTCATGCTTACGACGTTTGGTATCAACAACTAGAAACCATCATTGAGCCGACAGGCTTTCCATTCAACTGGCGTTTCGGACAATAAAATAAAAGAAAGAGGCTCAGTCCTCTTTCTTCTCATACTCCTCCAAATCTTCAATGTGCCACAGCTTGTTTCGTGTATTTCGGTTGATACGAGGTTGCGGCAAGCTGCCATCTTTTATTCTTCGCCAGAGCGTCGTATAGCTAATGTGGTAACGAGCCATCACTTCGTAAGATGTTAGAAAAGGGGTTACCTGGTGCGCTACTGCTGTCATCTGCATTCTCCTGAAAATCAATGTAAAGCTATCATCGCCTGATTCATCACTTGTTGATGGTCAGAAAGATGCATGATTTGTTCAGAAGATCAGCCTTATCATGACACCGGTATCATTGTGCAGTTTACCAAATTTCCAGTTTACGGCGAAAAGCGCCGTAAAATCGCATTAAGTTAAACCATCTTTATCGATATGCACGCTCTAGCTACTAGGAATTTAGCGTAGCGGTATACTTCGTAAGTGCATTTCGATGGCTTCAATCACTGACTTAGTGAGGGGTAAATGCGCTTTTTCTTTCGCCCATACCTCATGGAAGCCTGCTACGGTTTGCTTTGCAGTATCTAACACCAATTTTTCTGGCAACATGGCTTTAGCCGCTAAGTGTGATAGCTCATCCAGCGTGAAATCGCTGAATTTCTTGCTACGGCTCACCTTCAGCGATGCACTATCATCGGGGATATAAGGAATGGTTGAAACAAAGTCATAAGCAGGTGCAATAGACGCAGTGCGCTTATCTTTGTAAATCACAGACCAATTCTTCAAATGCATATCGGCATTGCCAATTAGCGTGTTGAACACCAATCGGCGAGTAAATTCAGCAATGTCTTCGTCTTGCCCTTCAATACCGATAACCTGAGCAATATTTCGCATACTGGCTTTTTTGTATTTATCTTGAGGATAGACGCCAAACACTTGCGCAAAGTCCTCAATGTGAACAGCTTGACCATCTGCACGGTCAAAACGCTTGATCACAAAAGCGTTATCTCCAAATTTGCCAATGCCATTTGGGATATTAGTAATCCGATTAATAGGGAGTAGCTGCGTTTCTGGCACGTCCATTCCCAACATTCGAGCCAGTTCCATCATTGAATATTCATTTTCTGGCACAGCTTCAAATCGAGACGACGGTAATTTTACAATCCAAGAGCCACCTTGACCGGTTGCTGGGATCGTCAAACCGCCATTTGCCTGCTGCACAGCTGAAAACTTCAATTGCACTCCCGCTAATGAAAAACGCATTGGCCCATCTGTCTTCGTTTCATCTTCTATGTCTTGATACACATTAGGTGGTAAGGCTTCACCATCCGCAGGCTCAACCGTGATCGCTCCAGCCAGATCCTGCCCCAGTACCCACAATAGAAAAAATTCCCGTGCTGGGTTCACACCAGCACGCTCAGCCAGGTAATTACGCATGGTTTCTTCTGGTAAAAGGTTGGAGAAAAACGGGGTTAACTTAGTTTGGGTAGGTTTGAAGCTAGTCAGCAGGCCACCGAGCGAATCTTTAAAGCCAAGCCCTAACACAGGCCGCGATTCGTCATTAATGTACGAATCCATAAAGGCAAAAAGTGTTCTGTCATTACCCACGTTGGTGATCGTTGCGATCGGTTCACCATAGAGCAACACGTTGAGCGTAGAGACATGGTTAGTCATCGTCGTCTTCCTCTAACTGATACGCGGGCGACATTGGCTCACCCTCATCGCTGATGCCGTTAATACCTTGGCCACTTCGAATGATCGACTTGATGGCAGGTACAGACTTTTTAGGCGCAACCAATAGCTCTAGGTCTAGTACACGGGCAAGTGCAATCAAACTGGATATTCTTAAATCAACACTGCCAGACTCGATTTTCGAAATATGGCTTTGAGGCACACCCGAACGAGCACTTAACTCTCTCTGGCTAAACCCCTTTCGTACCCGAGCTTCTCGAAGACTTTCTAGTATCTGCTCTATTACATAGCTCATTTCGATACGCCTTAATGCATCACTTAAGAATAATTATATACAAAAACATATCACAGTAACTCAAATAACAAAAATTCGATTAGCTATTACATATCAAAAGCCATGACCTGATACATAATTACATATAAGTAGAAGGAGATTTTTGTCATCGACAAAAGAGCGATACTCTCGCTGATAATCGCGAACTGACGCATCAAACCCCCTAAGTACTTTTGTCGCTCAGCCCTTATACAGCAAGGGCTACAGAAGAACTCGCGTCAAATCGCCAGAAGATAAGTGCAACAAAGAGGAAGTTTGTACACAGTTACAGGAAATTTTGTACACACAAGTCGAAAAACAAGTGCAAAATGATGGTGTAAACAGCAACTAAATTTGAAGGTAAGTCTGATATCTCAATTAGAAATAACCGTATTGGTTCGCTTCAAGCATCTTCAAAAACAAACACTAAAGCAAAAATTACACCAACAATAAACTCCCTCATTAAATTTTGTAATTTGGTACAGAAGAAAACATTTACCAAAAAAAGAGACTCTTTTTAACGGTAGTACTTTTTACGTCAAACCCAGTAACCACAAGGCCTACAGACAGGTTTGTGTCATGGAATTTTCGCCAAAGGCCTCTAAAACGGAATTTGTACTCAAGTTTGTACACACTTTCCGAGGTTACGCTTGAACATCATTGAAAAGCAAATAAACGAGAAAAAGACAAAAAGCCTTTAAATTCAGTACGTAGAGATGTGATTGTGGTGTGCAATGAAAGGTGATTTTAAGCGTTGAAAGGCTGGGCGGCATCAGGGTGCGAAATGATGGCGAAGGTACGACGCTTGTCGACCTCAACT
>TARA_R110002033_G_scaffold358_16_pt1 | contig 39947 bp, 34 predicted proteins | sample TARA_R110002033 | Tara Oceans TARA_R110002033 (sample SAMEA4397051) | marine metagenome | biome: Polar Biome; feature: [SRF] surface water layer (ENVO:00010504); material: water (ENVO:00002006), including particulate matter (ENVO:01000060) such as... | depth 5 m
ATTCAAAATTATCTAGCAACTCTAAATAAAAATTAAAAAACAACCTGATATTGACTAATGAATATAATTCAGAATCGATATCAGGTCAATTTAGTACAAGACATAAAAAACTACCTAATTCATTAAAATATTAAAAAGGTGTATTCAGATTAAACTCCTTTTCATAGATAAACTCTAAAATCACTGAAATTTATGTGGTTAAACATCTACGGAGAACAAATAAAAAATCACCCCATAGGTTAACCCTAAGTCTCACCTTCATATTATCTCTATACGCGCAACTAAGATTAAATGTATAGACATTGGAATATCTGACTATGGAATTCAATTAACTCACAAACCTTCTGCAAATCAAATAATTATTAATTATATTGTAGCCAATTAGCTACACTTTTATTTTACACGTTCCCCATTTCTATTTTAGTGTTATTCGCTGATGTACAAACTCTTAATTGAAATGAGTAAAGAGAAAACTCTTTCCCCTACAGATAAAGATTTAGCAAACACAGGTTGTGTGGCTAAAATTGGAATGTTTCAATATGATGTAAATTCCAATAATTTAAGCTGGAACTATGTTCTAAAAGAAATACATGAAGCTTCTAATGATTACATTCCCACTACGGAAAACATGTATGGTCAATTTAAAGATGTTGCATCTAGAAATCAACTTTTAGTATCCCATAAAAAAGCTATCGAAAATGGCGCGCCATTTGAATTAGAATATGAAATTATAACAGCAAAAGGTAATCTTCGAAATTTAAGAACATCAGTACAACCTTTTCAGAAAGATGAAGACTCTATAATACTTTATGGAGCAACTTATGATATAACTGAACCCAATAGTGCAAAATCTGATATAGTTCAAAAAGTACAGCAGCTTAATTATGCAGAAAAAATAGCAAAATCAGGGTCTTGGGATTGGGACATTCCGACGGATACCGTAAAATGGTCAGACAATTTCTATAACATATTTGATCATGAGAAAGATTCTCCTATATCGTTCAACGTTTATTTAGATTATGTTCACAAGGATGATAAAGAAAAAATAATTTCAAAGTTTGATCATGCTTTAAAAACAACAGAGTTTCCAGAATCTAACTATCGCATTCAATTAAAAAATGGTACGATAAAAACTCTTCGTTCTATTGGCATGGTAATTACAAATGACAATGGAGAACCCATAAAAGTGATTGGCACTTGCCAAGATATTACTAACAGAGAAAAAAAAGAAAAAGAACTCTTAGAGAAAAACCAACAATTAAATATTGCAGAAAAATTGGCAATGATTGGGTATTGGCAATGGGATACACCCACCAATAAAGTTTTTTGGTCAGATAATCTTCACACAATTTATGGCCATGACAAAGAAAAGCCATTAACTTTTGAAACCTATATAAATTTCGTTCACGAAGATGACAGAAATAGAGTTATTTCAAATTTAGAAAACGCTATGCAAACCGGTGTTTTTCCTGAATCAACTTATAAAATTCAATTAAACGACGGCAGCATAAAAACTATTAAATCTGTTGGTAAAATAATTCGCAATAAAAAGGGTGAGGTTTTAGAAATGTCTGGCACCTGCCAAGATGTTACGGAAATTAAGAAGAAAGAAATACAACTATTAGAAAAAAATCAACAATATAATAATGCTGAGAAAATAGCGAATATCGGTTCTTGGGAATGGAACCCCAATACCGGTGGAATAAATTGGTCGGACAATCATTATAGGATTTACGGAATAGAAATTGGATCCCCTATCGATATTGAACTAATTTCCTCTTACATACATCCAGATGATTTAAGTTATACCCAAGCTTTAAAAAATAGATTTTTAAAAGATAAAAAAATTGAAAAAGCCCAATATCGTATACAACTACGTAGTGGAGAAATAAAAACATTAGAAGTTGTAGGAGAGGTTTTTACGGATAAAAATGGAGAAATCACCTCTTTAAAAGGCATTGAACAAGATATTACGTATCGTGTAAAGACTGAACAGGAAATAAAAGACAAAAACCATTTACTTTCCTTCACAGAAAAAATGGCAATGATGGGGTCGTGGCAATGGAATCCAAATACAGGCGTCTCCAAATGGTCAGACAATCTTTATAAAATCTACGATCTAGATCCAAATTCCCCCATAGATATGGATTTATTTTTATCTAGAATACATCCAGATGATTCTGCCGAAGTCGTTGCTCAAATTGAAAATATTATTGCAACAAAAAATAGCGACTCCGTTTTATCGTATCGCATTTTAATGAACAACGGTGATATTCGCTCCATAGAACTCATGGCTGAAATTATTATGGATGATGATGAAAATATAATTGAATTAGTTGGGACAACACAAGATGTAACATATCGCATTCAAAGAGAACAAGATTTACTTGAGAAAAACCAACTTTTAAATTTTGCAGAACAGCTCTCAAGCATAGGTCATTGGAAATGGGATGTTGTAAATGATGTGATGGAAAAATCAGTAAATCTTCTAAAGATTCTAGATTTTGACCCAGAAACATCCCCTAATTTTAGCACATATTTAAAAAGGGTACACCCAGAGGATAGAAAAAAAGTTATTGCTATTAGTCAAGAAATTTCTAGTACGAAAAAGTTCAACAAGTTTCAACACCGCATTATAAAAAATAACGGCAAAGTAAGAACCATAGAAATTATTGGTGCGGTACTACTTAATAACGATGGCGATGTTGTAGAATTAATGGGCTCTAGCCAAGATATTACGGAGCAAGTAGAGGCACAACAAAAAATTCTAGAAACAAATAAAAGCCTAGAAGCCTCTGCAATGGTTTTAACTTCCAAAAACAAACAATTAGCAGAGTTCAATCATATAACATCACATAACCTAAGATCTCCTGTAAGTAATTTGAACGCGCTTTTAGGGATGTATAAAAATACAACTAGTGAAACTAAGAAAATAGAAATCTTTGAAAAGTTCGAAACTGTAATAGACCACTTAACAGAAACATTGAATGCTCTAATTGAAACTATAACAATAAAACATAATGCAGTTCACAAAAGAGAAAATTTATCCTTTGAGCATACATTACACAAAACCAAAGAAATATTAGCTGCAGAATTAATAGAAACAGGTGCCTTTATAGAACATAAATTTTCTGAAGCGAAAAATGTAATGTACAACCCTATTTATTTAGAAAGTATTTTTCTTAATTTAGTTAGCAATGCGATTAAATATAGATCTCCAGACAGATCTCCTAAAATTTGCATTACCTCTAAATTGGTAAATAAAAAAACAGTACTAGAGTTCAAGGACAATGGGATAGGTATTGATATGAAAAGTCACGGCGACAAATTATTTGGACTTAACAAAGTATTCCATAAACATCCAGATGCAAAGGGAATAGGTTTATTTTTAACAAAAGCGCAAATTGTAGCAATGGGGGGCTCAATTTCAGTGAAAAGTGAGGTTAATGTAGGTTCTACATTTATTATCACCTTAAATTAAAAGATTATATGGATAATAATATAAGTGTTTGTATTATAGACGATGATGATGTATTTCAATACACTATTCTTCACACCTTAGAGGCGCAACCATCAGTAGGAAAAATTACACCCTTTACTGATGGGGCAGAAGCAATGACCTTTATTAAGGCAAATATGGATAACCCCAAAGAATTACCAGATGTCATTTTTCTTGACATAAATATGCCAGTAATGGATGGTTACCGTTTTATGGATGAATACCTAAAAACCATATCACTAATTAAAAAGAAGATTACCATTTACGTACTATCATCATCTGTTGACCTGGTAGATTTTGAAAAGACGAAAAAAATAAGTGAAGTATCTGATTATATTATTAAACCAATACGTGAAAATCAGTTAACAAAAATTCTGTCAGAAATAAAGAATTGAACTAAGGCTTTAATCCTTTAGCATTTAGCTATTTTTTTGAAGAATATGCGTCATACCCTCCTTCTAAATCTACAACATAGCTAAAACCTAGCTCTTTTAATCTAGCCTGAGACTTTAGACTTCTTCCTCCCTTTTTACAGTACACATACAACTTCTTATCTTTATCCAACACTGCAACCTGATTATTGAATTCATCAGAAAGCAAATTAATATTTAAAGCACCATCAATAGAACCTTCTGCAAACTCTTCAGGTGTTCTTACATCAATTAATATTTCTGTTGATGAATCAAACCCAGCAAATTCTGTAATTGGTTGCGACTCCATTTGCGCATGTGTAAATTGGGCGCTTATAAGTAGAACAAAAAACAATAAATTCTTCATAGTTATAGTGTTTACGTTACCAAAAGTAACCATAATAAACAAAATTCAGTTACTTTTGAAATGCAGAAAAAATAAATGGAAACACACAAACTTAATCCAGATAAGTGGGTAGATCTCTATGCAGATTACCTGTTCAATTATGCGGTTACTAGAGTTAGTGATTCGGAAATTGCAAAAGACCTTGTACAAGACACTTTTATAGCGGGATTAAAATCTGCCAAAAATTTTAAAGGTGATGCAGCAGAACGCACATGGTTAATTGCAATTCTAAAACGAAAAGTAATTGATCATTACCGCAAAATAAATTCAAAAAAAGGCAAAGCAGAGGTACGTATGAGCTATAGCTCGCAAACCGATGCAGAAGGCGATTGGATGGAAGAACGCATTGCAGATCCTAATAGCAATTTTGAAAATGACAATCTTGAAAACGAGGAATTAGGTCTTGCCATTCAAAATTGCATATCTAAACTACCTAAAAAGCAAGCACAGGTTTTTACCATGAAAACAATTCAAGGTATGGAAACCGAAGATATTTGTAATGCTTTAGGAATTAATGCGTCTAACCTTTGGGTAATGATACATAGGGCCAGAACCGGCTTAATGGGTTGTTTAAATCAAAATTGGTTTTAATTATGATGATTTCTTGTGAAAAAGCTGCAAATATTTGCAACAGACACCAGTATAGAGAAGCAACTGTTTGGGAAAAAATACAGTTAAAGTTTCATCTTACCATGTGTAAGACATGCGCTAAACATAGTGCAAAAAATGAAAAATTAACATCGCTTTGTAATCAAGCAAAACTTACGGTATTGTCTGATGAGGAAAAGAGAAAAATGAAAGAAACTTTCTCTAATGCAAAATAGAATACTTTATACTTATAACAAAAAGCACCCACCAAAGTAAAGGAATAGCTTCTACCCAAAATGAAGAAAAATATTTCTTTTGATTTAGTTCTGTTTTAAATATCATCAACATTAGAACTACAAACAGAATTGTTTTCACCATTATGTGAGTAATATCTAAATCTGTTTTTAAGAATGTAATTGCATAAAAAAGCACTGTCCAACAATACCCTATTCTTTTTGCCCCTTTTACCCCCACCCTTTGAGGTAATGTTTTAAGAGATGCACTATCGTATTTTAAATCCCGTATTTCAAAAGGAACTAATAGTATTAATACAAAAAGAAAACGTTGAACCGTCTCAATCTTCACATTCCAAGAAATAACATCTAGTTGAGAAATAACTGGCAAAATTACGGTTGTGCCTGCCCACACGGCTGCCACTATTAAAATTTTCAATCCGCTAAAACTCCTGAAATTCTTGTTTTTAGGCAATACAGGTAATGCATAAAGACCGGTTATAGCGGCTAAAACCAATAATCCTACAAATACTCTCTCCGTCAGAAAAAACAACTGATAACCAGCAACAAGCAAACAACCAAAACTAAAAAATTGAATAATCTTTTGATACGTGTTAGCTACCAAGATATACTTCTCTGCTTCCACACCATATTTCACAAAATTGTAGCAACTAATAGCTCCAAAAAAAATAAAAAAATACAACTCTTGAGGAACTGTAATGTTTAAGGTCAACGCAGTTACATGTACCAAACAAAATACCCCCAAGGCAACATGAATGCTAGCATCCAAATAAAAATTAAAAATCTTTTTGACTATGGTCATTAAACAAAAATAGCTAAAGTGTTTATAACCCTTTGTTTTGGTTAAAAACTTTCAATATATGGCAGCCCTTCTACACCAAATTACACACATAAAAGTGGTAATTTTACACATTATATAACAATAGTATCTATGAAGACTGACGTGTTTGCACTACGCCATATCGGCATTAGGGAGGAAGATTTAAATACCATGTTTAACACGGTAGGTGTTGAAAATCTCGAGCAACTTATTTTTGAGACCATTCCACAACATATTCGCCTAAAAGAGCCTTTGAAATTAGATGAGCCAATGAGTGAGCATAAGTTTCTTGCACACACCGAAGCTTTATCTAAAAAGAACAAGGTATTTAGAACGTATATTGGTTTAGGCTATCATGAAAGTTTAATTCCGTCGGTGATTAAAAGGAATATTCTTGAAAATCCGGGATGGTACACGGCTTACACTCCGTATCAAGCTGAAATAGCTCAAGGAAGGTTAGAGGCACTTCTTAATTTCCAAACCATAATTTCCGATTTAACGGGAATGGAATTGGCAAATGCATCCTTATTAGATGAAAGTACGGCAGCAGCGGAAGCTATGACCATGCTTTTTGATGTAAGAAGTCGGGACCAAAAGAAGAACAATGTTTTAAAATTCTTTGTATCCGAAGAAATATTACCTCAAACCTTATCCCTTTTAAAGACTCGTTCTATTCCTTTAGGGATTGAATTGGTAGTAGGTAACCACGAGGAATTTGAATATAGCGCTGATTTTTACGGTGCTTTATTGCAATACCCTGGCAAATACGGGCAAGTATATGACTATGCTACATTCGTAACCAAGGCAAAAGAAAATGATATTAAAGTAGCCGTAGCTGCAGACATCATGAGTTTGGTCTTATTAACACCTCCTGGGGAATTTGGGGTAGATGTAGTTGTAGGTACTACTCAACGTTTTGGTATTCCTTTAGGTTATGGCGGTCCTCATGCTGCATTTTTTGCAACCAAAGAAGAATTCAAAAGAAGTATTCCTGGCAGAATTATTGGGGTTACAAAAGACACCGATGGAAAGCCTGCATTAAGAATGGCTTTGCAAACTAGGGAGCAACATATAAAAAGAGACAAGGCAACTTCTAACATTTGTACTGCACAGGTTTTATTAGCAGTAATGGCAGGAATGTATGGTGTTTATCATGGTCCGAAAGGATTAAAATATATAGCTTCAAAAATTCATTCTACGGCAGTAACATTAGTAGATGCGCTTGAAAACTTAGGGTTATATCAAATTAACTCCGCCTATTTTGATACAATTACCATTAAGGCAGATTCGAACAAAGTACGCCCAATTGCAGAAGCAAACGAAGTCAATTTCTATTATGTAGACAATGACACTATTTCAATTGCTGTAAATGAAGCCACTTCATTGAAAGACCTTAATCAGATTATTAGCATATTTTCTGAAGCGCTTGGAAAAACTTCCAAAGAAGTTTCCAGTCTACTGAATAAAACTACTATATCTGGAAATATAGAGCGCACTAGCGCCTTTATGGAGAATAAGGTTTTTAATTCTTATCATTCTGAGACGGAATTAATGCGTTACATTAAAAAACTAGAACGCAAAGATTTAGCATTAAACCATAGTATGATTTCTTTAGGAAGTTGTACAATGAAATTAAATGCTGCTAGTGAAATGCTACCATTAAGCTCGTCTAACTGGGGTAATATTCACCCATTTGTACCAGTAGACCAAGCAGAAGGATATCAAACTATATTGCGTGAGCTTGCAAAAGACCTTTCTGTAATCACAGGATTTGCGGATACTTCTTTACAGCCAAATTCTGGAGCACAAGGAGAGTACGCAGGTTTAATGGTAATTAGAGCTTACCATGAATCTAGAGGAGAATCAGAAAGAAACATTTGTTTAATTCCTTCATCTGCACACGGTACAAACCCTGCTTCTGCTGTTATGGCAGGAATGAAAGTTGTAGTTACCAAAACCGATGAAAAAGGAAATATTGATGTTGCTGATCTTGAAGAAAAAGCAAAATTACATTCAGATAAATTAGCGGCGCTAATGGTTACATACCCATCTACGCATGGTGTTTTTGAATCATCAATTAAGCAGATTACAAAATTAATTCATGACCATGGTGGTCAAGTTTATATGGATGGCGCCAATATGAACGCACAAGTTGGTTTAACCAACCCTGCAACCATTGGCGCAGATGTATGTCACCTAAACTTGCACAAAACATTCGCTATTCCCCATGGAGGTGGCGGTCCAGGTGTTGGTCCAATATGTGTTGCTCCCCAGCTCGTTCCTTTTCTACCAAGCAACCCGGTAATTACAACCGGTGGTAAAGATGCCATTACTGCGATATCAGCAGCACCATGGGGAAGCTCATTGGTATGTCTAATATCCTATGGCTATATTAAAATGCTAGGTGAATATGGCTTAACACAATCAACAAAAATTGCTATTCTAAATGCTAATTACATAAAGCATAAACTTGAAGGGAAATTTGAGGTTTTATATACTGGTGAAAAGGGAAGAGCTGCGCATGAAATGATTTTAGACTGCAGACCTTTTAAAAAGAATGGTATTGAGGTTACGGACATTGCAAAACGTCTTATGGACTATGGTTTTCACGCACCAACGGTTTCCTTTCCAGTTGCAGGAACTGTAATGATAGAACCAACAGAAAGCGAAAGTCTAGCAGAATTAGATAGATTCTGTGAAGCAATGACAGCTATACGAGAAGAAATTGATGAATCTAATTTAGACGAACCTAACAACGTACTTAAAAATGCCCCACATACTTTAGAAATGGCTACTACAGATGATTGGCAGTTTCCATATTCTAGACAGAAAGCATCCTACCCATTACCCTATATTGCTGAAAATAAATTTTGGCCATCGGTACGCAGAGTAGACGACGCATATGGAGACCGTAATTTAATCTGTACATGCGCGCCAATTGAGGCTTACATGGAAGCTGAATAAACGTCACAACCCTATAATAACAAGCCTTTTCGACAATTCGAAAAGGCTTTTTTAATGAAGACAATTTAAAGAAATGCACATTGACCATCGTAAAATTTACTATGCATGCATAAAATAATCTTTCCGTTTTTCATAAATTTCGGTTACAATTCAATATTTTAAAATGAGCGTATCAATTACAGGGACAGGAAGCTATATCCCAGACCTAAAAATTTCGAATAAAGATTTTAATAATCATCATTTTTTAAATTTAGATGGTTCCTCTTTTAAACATAATAACGAGGTAATCATTGAAAAATTCAAGGCTATAACCGGCATTGAAGAAAGAAGATATGCACCTAAAAAATATACTACATCTAACTTAGCCTTTTTTGCAGCTGAGAAAGCTATAGAAAACGCACAGGTAGATAAAGAAACCATAGACTACATTATCGTTGCCCATAACTTTGGAGATTTAAAAGATGGATATATTCAAGGAGACACTTTACCTAGTTTAGCCACTAGAGTTAAACATCAATTGCAAATACAAAATCCGAAATGTGTTGCTTACGATCTAATTTTTGGTTGCCCAGGTTGGCTAGAAGGTATGATACAAGCCAATGCATTCATTAAAAGTGGTATTGCAAAAAGATGCTTGGTCATTGGTGCAGAAACCCTATCTAGAATAGTGGACGATAATGATCGTGATTCTATGATATATTCTGATGGTGCCGGTGCTGCAATTGTTGAAGCATCTAATGATGGTGGAGAAATATTATCACATGAGTCTGCTACTTACGCAAATGATGAAGCTAATTTTCTATTTTTTGGAGAAGCTTATGACAAGGAAGATGAGAAAAAGAAATTCTACATTAAAATGCATGGTAGAAAAATCTATGAATTTGCTGTTACCAACGTACCATCTGCAATGGCAACATGCCTAGATAATAGTGGTATTTCAATTGACGAAGTGAAAAAGATTTTTATACATCAGGCAAATGAGAAAATGGACGAAGCCATAGTAAAACGCTTCTATAAAATTTACGACAAAGAAATGCCTGAAGGTATTATGCCAATGAGTATTTCTAAACTAGGTAACAGCTCTGTAGCTACTATACCTACATTATTTGACCTAGTAAAAGACGGTAAATTAGAAAATCAGGAAGTTAAAAAGGGAGATGTTGTTATCTTTGCTAGTGTTGGCGCCGGAATGAACGTCAATGCAATGGTATACAGAATCTAAACATGTACGAAAACAGCTTTCCAAACAAACGTTACAAACATACACTTGAGTTCTTACGTAAGCACATTGATACCAATGAATCTATTTTAGATTTAGGTGTGCATAACCCGTTTACTAAAATAATGCAACAGGAAGGTTACCAAGTAACCAATACATCAGGGGAAGATTTAGATGTAGATTTTAGCGCTGTTGTTGATACAGATGCAGATGTACTTACGGCTTTCGAAATATTTGAACACCTTTTAGCCCCATTACATTTATTATCCAATTCTAAATCTAAAAAACTAGTTGCAAGTATTCCTTTAAAACTATGGTTTTCCCCTGCATACAGAAGCAAAACAGATAAATGGGACAGACATTATCATGAATTTGAAGACTGGCAATTTGATTGGTTATTAGAAAAAGCTGGATGGGAAATACAAGATTCAATGAAATGGACCAATCCTGTCAAAAAAATTGGACTAAGACCTTTATTGCGTTTATTTACTCCACGGTATTATATTGTTTACGCAACTAGGAAATAATAGAACACTTGACTATGGATTACTATTTAGTTATTCCTATACATAACGAAGAGGCTTTTCTAAAAAGCACTTTAGATTCTATTCTTTTACAAACCAAATTGCCCAAAAGAGTAATCCTGGTCAATGATAATTCTACTGATGACACTGAGCACATTATAGATGCATACATTGCTAGAGACCCTATATTCACTAAAGTTAATTCAGTCTCCTCTACACAACACATGCCTGGTAGCAAAGTTGTTGATGCCTTTAGTAAGGGGCTTAAAATATTGGATGATAATTTTGACTTCATAGTAAAACTAGACGCCGATTTAATCTTGCCTAATAATTACTTTGAGGTTATTAGCACACATATTAAAGCAAGTCCAAATTTAGGTATTTGTGGAGGTTTCATATATGAGCAAACAGAATCTGGAGACTGGGTTATGAATCACCCGATGGATAAAGATCACGTAAGAGGTGCTATCAAAGCATACTCTAAAGCTTGTTTTAAAGCCATAGGAGGATTAAAAATTGCAATGGGATGGGATACGGTAGATGAGCTTTTAGCCAAGTACCACGGCTTTCAAATACAAACGGATTCGTCACTTAAAATAAAGCATCTAAGACCCACTGGTAAAGCTTATAACCCCAATGCTAAAAGATTACAAGGAAAAGCTATGTATACTATGCGTTATGGATTTTTAATAACCTGTATTGCCTCATTAAAAATGGCTTTAAAAAATAAGTCTGTAGCATCTTTCTGGAATAATATGACCGGGTATTTAAATGCTGCAAAGAGCAACGCTACCTACTTAGTAACTAAAGAAGAAGGAGAATTTATTAGAAACCTTCGATGGACGAATATTAAAAGAAAAATTAAAATATAAAAAAAGCCATCTAATAATTAGATGGCTTTTTCTTTATAATATTAGTTTCTATTTAGAAACCTAATTGCTTCTTAACATCTGCTAAAAGGTCTTTTCCTTTCGCTACGATTAAACCACCACCTGCTTGCGCATCGATTACGTAGTCAAAACCTTGTGCAGCAGCAACCTTTTCAATAGCCGCTTTTGCTTTCTCAGAAATAGGAGCAAATAATTCTGCTTGTTTCTTTTGGAATTCTTGTTGAGCAGCTTGTTGTGCATCACCAATATTCTTTTCATAACCTTGTAATTCTACAGCTCTCTTATCGTTTTCTTCTTTAGATTTCGCTGCAGCTTCGTTTTGGTATTGTGTAAACTTGTTACGCAATTCTGTCATTGAAGCCTGAATATCGGCATTGTAAGTTTCTTGTAATTTTTTAAGCTCAGCTTCTGCCGCTTTCATTTCTGGCATTGCAGATAATAATTGAGTAACGTCAATGTGAGCTACTTTACTTTGGGCATTTACAAAACTTGTCGTTGCTACGAACAACAATAAGGCTACCACAATTTGTTTTACTTGTTTCATGAGTGTAATTTTAATTCAATTTTGAGTATTAATTTTCGGTTGTTAAACCTATTTAAATAGTACCGTTATTATCGTCTTTTTCGGTATCGCTATTTCTTTCCTTTAATTTTTCTTGCCTCTTAGCTTCGCGTTCTTCTAACAACTTCTTTCTTCTTTCTTCGTACGCTTTCTTACGCTCTTCTCGCAATTTTAATTGTTCTGCTTTCGCATTCTCTACAGTTTTTTCTCTAGTCTCAGCAGCTTCAGACGCTTTATCTAAACGCTCTTGTAAAGCCTCACTAATAACTTCAGGCTCCTCTTCATCAAAATCATCTAACCTATTACGGTCGTTTGCTTTCTTTGTAGGTTTGCTAATTTTTCTTGTTCTAGCAATACCTCTTAAGACCAAATCACTAATATCGTGTCTTTTTTCGGAATACAACATTACAACATCCGCAGATTTATCAAAAATAAAATCATACTTTTTATTCGTGCCAATTTTTTGTACTTCATTGAACACCTGATCTTGTATAGGCTGTATCAACCTTCTTTTCTGTAATACCAAATCTCCTTTTGGACCAAAACGATCTTGTTGATACTCGATCATTTCGCGTTCCAAAATTTGAATTTCCTCTTCACGCTCAGAAATTAACTCTGGAGTTAACAGCACTTTCTCTGCCATTAAATCTTTCTTCATCTGCTCCACAATACTTTGCTTCTGCTCTACTTCTACCTTCCAACGTTGCACTTTTGTCTCTAACTGTTCAGTAGCATCTCTGTACTCCTCAACATTCTCTAAGATATACTCCATATCCACATAAGCCATTCTTACCCCTCTTTGGGCAAACCCTTGCATTGTCATGAAGATGACCGAAACTAATAAAAGAACTTTTGTTTTTGTACTCATTGTTAATGTCGTTTAATCCTATAGAAAATATCGTGCCAAAATTACTAAATCTTTTAAAATTAAAGGATTAGCACTAAGCACGATTATTATTATTCAAAGAAAATTAAAACTGTTGACCAATGATGAAGTGTGTTTGCCATCCGCTTGGCCCTTGCCCTGCAGAAGTTGGTACAAGATCTTCGTCAAATCCGTAACCAAAATCAATACCCAACAATCCAAATGCTGGCATAAAAATACGCAGCCCCACACCGGCCGATCGTTTTAATTCAAACGGATTAAAGTCTTGAAAATTGTTGAAAGAATTACCACCTTCTAAAAATGCCAATCCGTAGATAGATGCAGAAGGCTTCAATGTTAATGGATAACGTAATTCTAATGAGAACTTATTATAAATTAATGCACCATCTGGTGAAGTTGCGCCATCAGAATATGGCGTTACTGCTTGCTCGTCATAACCTCTTAATTGAACTACATCTCTACCATCTAAAGTAAAGTTACCTAAACCGTCACCTCCAACATAAAAACGCTCAAAAGGAACATTACCTACAGCACTATTATAACTGCCTAAGAAACCAAATTCAGCATTACTACGCAACACCAATTTATCTACCAAGGTTGTGTACCAATCTCCTTTAAACTTTACTTTATAGTATTCTAATAACCTAAATCTCTCTTGATCTAAATCTTCTAATTCTGATTGATCAGCTGCGGTTAACCCAACAGAATTCTTTTCTTCTTCCAATTCTTCTGACCTATTCTTCAACTCTCTGAAATCTTTATTACTGAACAAAGACCATGGTGGTGTAAACTTGGCACTTACTTCAAAGTTAGAACCACCTCTTGGGAAAATACGTCCACCCTGTGTTGCGTTTCTAGAGATACCAAAAGTATATGCTAAAGAATTTGCTTTACCATCACCAAAGTTGAATAGACCAATATTGTAATTTCTAAAATCATATAACTGGTAGCTTAGAGAGTGAGAAATCGTAAAGAAATCATCTGGCCATTGCACTCGTTTCGCCAATCCTGCAGTAATACCGGTTATAGAAAATTGCTGATCTTTATTAATATCAATATCCCCACTGGTATCATAAGAAGCTGCAAACTGCTGTGTTCTTGACATACTTAGGTTAAAACGTACCGGCTTTTTACCACCTAACCAAGGTTCTGCAAAATTTAAACTATATACTCTATAAGTCTGACTCGCTTGTAAACGAAGTGCGAAGGTTTGACCATCACCCATAGGTACTGGCTTGTACTTTTCTCCTTTAAATAAATTTTGAATAGAGAAGTTACTAAAAGATAGACCTAAAGTACCAATGAAACCACCGCCACCATAACCACCTTGTAATTCAATTTGGCTAGACCCAGACTCTACCAAGTTCCAAGCTAAATCTACCGTACCCTCATTAGGGTTAGCATTTAAAACATCTGGAGTAATCTGTTCCGCATCGAAAAAGCCAAGTTGACCTAATTCACGAATACTTCTAATAATGTCTGCCTTATTATATTTTTGACCAGGTCGTGTACGTAGTTCACGATAAATTACGTGGTCATTAGTTTTATCATTACCAGATACGGTAACATGACTTAAAAAGGTTTCTTTACCTTCTATAATTCTAATTTCAAAATCAATAGTATCATTCGCTGCAGAAATCTCTACAGGGTTGATAGTTGAAAACAAATAACCATTGTTTTGATATAAACTTGTTACATCAGATGGATCTGGCTTAGAATTATCGGCAATTCTTTCTCTTAATAATACACCGTTATAAGTATCACCTTTTTTAATACCTAAAACTTGATTTAATTGACGATCGGTATAAACTGTATTACCAACAAAATCAATATTACCAAAGTAATACTTATCACCTTCTTCAACTTTTATCTTTAAATCGATATTATTTTCATCGACTTTAATAACAGAATCAGAAATGACCCTAGCATCACGATACCCATTTTCGGCAAATTTATCAATCAGTAAACCTAAATCCTCTTCGTAGTCCTCTTGTATATATTTAGATTTTTTCCAAAAACGACCAAATTTCTTTTTCTTGGTATTTTTTAAAGCTTTGCGCAATTTTTTATCACCTAATTGCTCATTACCCTCAAATATAATATCACGGATCTTTACTTTGTCTCCCTTATTAACATTGACCACCATGCTTTGAGTATTGGTGTCAAGAGTATCTTTAGAAGTGGCAATAGCAACCTCAGCATTTAAATACCCCTGTTTTTTATACTTATTGACAATGTAATTCTTAGAATTTGAAATTAAACTCTCGGTAATTTTCTTACCTTTCTTAAGATCGGTATCTTTAATTAAACCTTCAATCTTACCTTTTTTAACCCCATAAAACTTAATATTAGTTAACGTAGGACGTTCTATAATGTTTAATTCTAAGAAAACGGTATTCTCTTCAATATTGGTAATGAAGAATTCAATTTCACTAAAAAGCTCTAGGCCCCATAATTTCTTGATGACTTCACTAATTTGCTCTCCTGGCAAAGTAATAGGTTGCCCTACCCTAAGCCCGGTATACGTTTTTACCGTTTGCTCATTATAGCTTTGCAGCCCAGTTACATCTAAACCTCCTAAAATATAGCTTTTGCCGTCCTCATAGGAATTATCCTGTGCGGCAGCGATAAAGGTAGTTAGAAATAAAATTGTGGTTAAAAAGTGGTTCAAAGATATGAACCTAGTCATATCTTTAAGTGAGTTGTTCGCTAGTTTTTCCAAATCTTCGTTCTCTGTTCTGGTAATTTTTTATGGCCTCTACTAAGTGATGCTCTCTAAAATCAGGCCAATATACATCAATAAAATATAACTCTGCATAAGCTATTTGCCATAATAAAAAATTGCTGATCCGATGTTCTCCACTAGTACGGATAAGCAAGTCTACATCTGGCAAATCATGCGTGTAAAGATGGTTATTAATAATGGTTTGGTCAATGTTTTCAATTGAAATTATATTATTTTTAACTTTGGTACTTATCTCTTTTACCATAGATTGCAGCTCTTCACGAGCACCATAACTCAAAGCAAGGGTCAACGTCATCCCTGTATTTTGCTTTGTTTGGTCCATAACCTCTACCAACTCTTTGTATGCTTTTGAAGGTAATGCATCTATATTTCCAATAGTATTTAAACGTATATTATTTTTATTAAAAGTTTTAAGTTCTTTCTTTAATGAAGACACTAATAAGCGCATAAGTGTCTGCACTTCTATCTTAGGTCTATTCCAATTTTCTGTTGAAAACGTATATAATGTTAGATAATCTATTTTCAATTGAGCGCATTGTTCAACAATTATCCTAACAGTTTTTACGCCATGTTCATGACCAAAAACCCTTAGTTTACCTCGTTCTTTTGCCCATCTACCATTACCATCCATGATAATAGCAAGGTGCTTTGGAACATTAAGTTTGTCAATTTCGTTTATATCGCTCATCTTTCTATTTACTCAAAACAATCCATGCAAGGCTTTCTACCAAAGGTATATGTTAAGGTTAGACCGGAAAAAACATACCAATCATCACTAAATATATTACCAAATTGAAACTCCTCAAAGTTAGAACCTACAGGATTGCTAGCATCCAAGTTATCTGTAAAGGTATATCTAGCACCTATTTCGCCCCCAAAAATAAGAAACTGATTGATACGATACTTAAAACCTACGGTCATTGGTACTGCAAAACTACCCTCTTTTTGATTTATATCTTGAAGCACTCCGCCATTAAAGTAGGCATAATCGTACCTAAAATAAGTTAGACCCGTATATAAATAAGGTGTAAATGCCGGACCAAGTTTATGCAAATTATATTCTACAAAATTAAATTCTAGACCAACAGACCCTTCTAAAACAGAATTATCAACAACATAACCCCTTTGTTGTCTTGCCGATGAACTGGACTTATTATCATCTGCCGTAAACTTGCCATAAATTAAACTTCCTCTCCAGGCGTATCTTTTACTAATGTTCCATTTAAACAATCCGCCAAAAGCAATATCAGATGGTAAAATATAATTTGTTCTACCCACATCACTTATGGTATTGGCTCCACCAGCAAAAATACCTACCTCATAAGTCTGCGCCTGCAAACCTGAAAATGAAAAAAGTAATATTAATAACGTTATGTAACGCATAAACCAGATTTTACAACTATTACATTCACCATACACAAAGTAGATGTTGAAATAATTTTTATGTTCTCAAAAGATAAACAGCGATTAAGGTCATTTATTGTTTAAAAGGAAGCTCAATTTCGCCTGTCCTCACCCCAAAGTAGCTTATTCCTTAAGGTCTTTAAAAAACTTTCTGAAGTGTACTCGATCATTTTGATAGTAAATGGAGCTTTACTTATTGTAATCTCTTCTCCATTTTCTAATGATGCTATTCTAGAATCTAAAGAAACTAAATGATTTTCTTCTCTCCCCGAAACCTTTAAACGAATTACGGTATCATCAGAAATCACAAGTGGTCTTGCATTTAAGTTATGCGGAGCAATAGGAGTTAAAACTAAAGATTTTGCCGTTGGCACTATAACAGGACCTCCACAGCTTAAAGAATACCCAGTTGAACCTGTAGGTGTCGAGATAATTAATCCGTCTGCCCAATAAGATGTTAAATACTCATTATTTAAATAGGTTTCAACCGTAATCATAGACGTAGTATCTTTTCTACTTACGGTTATTTCGTTTAATGCAAAATTAAGATCACCAAACTCCACATCCAACTCCTTTGTATTTAATTGAACCAAACTACGCTCTACAACCGTATAGGCACCTTGCTTAAATTCTTGAACCACTTTACGAACGTCTTCCTTTTTGAATGTAGAAAGAAATCCTAACCTGCCGGTATTTACACCCACTATAGGAATACCTAAATCTTTTACAAATGTAGTAGCCCTTAATATAGTACCATCTCCACCAAAACTGACGAACATGTCAAAAGATGCATTCAAACCTTTATCTATAGTAAAAACTGGAAATGATTGAGTATCATCTTTAGCCTTATACAAATCATAAAAATCTTTCTCAATAAAAACTTCTGCGGACACCTTATTAAGCTCATCTAATAATTCAATGAGATATTCAATGGCACTGTCTTGATATGTTTGACCGTAGATTGCTACTTTCATTCTAAACATTAAGGTATTTCTCTAAATAATCTGAGCGGTTCTTTAAGTCTTCAAGAAATTCATCATCGCTATTACCAAAAATAATATGATAATTATAACGTCTAAAAGTTTGCACAACTTTATTATAGTTATTGGCGGTAATCTTTAAGGTTACCTGAATAACGTCATTTTGAGTATCAGTTATAAAACCTCCAAAAAGTTTTGCATTATTACTTTCAACTATCTGCGCAATTTCACTAAAAGAATAATCTTTAACACCCTTTGCCACTACTAAAATACTACCAGGATCCGTGAAAAACGGAGTGTCAATAAATTCGGCTACAATATCGGTCAAACAGTAGTAACCAGTAACTTCTTCTTTCTCGTTTAGTACAGGCAAAAGATTGGCTTCATTTCGGGCAAATACCTCCAAAACATCTAACCAATTGGTATCTCTACGAGCAAAAAAGCTCTGCAACTCATACTTAAACTCTTCAATTTTAGACTCAGGAAGCAATCCGTCGGCATCTATTTCAGAGAAAAGTCCCAAAAATCGTCCATCTTCTAAAATAGCAATATGAGAATAGGTGGTATCTTGAAAAAACTCTAAAAGTTTTTCAGTTGTTTCCTTAATATCGAATACCGGTAAGTTCGTAATGATATGTTCTTGAATATGCATAGGCCTATTTATAACGCAAAATAACAATTAATAATATCAAAAGGCGTGCCTTATTTGTATTTTTGAAGCTCTTAAAAGGTAAATAAGACATAATGACAAAGCTTAGCGTAAATGTAAATAAAATTGCAACTCTTAGAAATGCCCGTGGCGGCAATGTTCCAGATTTGCTTAAGGTTGCTATCGATTTAGAGGGGTTTGGCGCACAAGGCATTACCATACACCCTAGACCAGACGAACGTCATATTAGATACCAAGATGCCAGAGACTTAAAAACAATTGTAAAATCAGAGTTCAATATAGAAGGTAATCCGGTTCAAAAATTTATTGATTTGGTTCTTGAAGTAAAACCGGAACAGGTTACACTTGTACCAGATTCCGTTGATGCTATCACTTCCAATGCTGGATGGGACACCATAAAACACAAAGAGTTTTTGACAGATGTAATCAACACTTTTAAAAATGCTGGTATTAGAACGTCTATTTTTGTTGATGCCAATACAAAAATGATTGATGGTGCAAAGGCAGTTGGCACCGACCGTATTGAATTATACACCGAAAGTTACGCTACGGGATATTTCCTGAACAAAAAAAACGCTATAAAACCATTTATTGAAGCTGCAAAAAGAGCCAATGAATTAGGATTGGGAATAAATGCAGGCCATGATCTAAGCTTGGACAACATTCAGTTTTTTGCCCAAAACATCCCTAACTTATTAGAAGTATCTATAGGTCATGCATTGATTAGCGAAGCACTTTATTTAGGCTTGGACAATGTAGTAAACATGTATTTACACCGTTTAAAATGAAACAAACATTACATTCAGTAATTTTAGGAGAAGGCAAACCTTTGTGTATTTTACATGGGTTCTTAGGCATGTTAGATAATTGGAAAACAATAGGTTCGTTATTTGCCGATAATGGATTTTGTGTTCATTTAATAGACCAAAGAAATCATGGTAAAAGTTTTCATTCGCCAGATTTCAATTATGATATTTTAGCGGACGACCTTCTAAACTATCTAGACAATCACAATATTGAAAAGACAGATGTAATTGGTCATTCAATGGGTGGTAAAACAGCTATGCAGTTTGCATGCTCATATCCTGAACGTGTACATAAATTGCTAGTGGCGGATATTGCACCAAAATATTACCCACCTCATCATCAAGAAATAATCAATGGATTAAACTCTATTGACACATCAAATCTAAAATCCAGAAAAGATGCAGATGAGCAATTAAAAAAGCATTTATCAAACCCTGGTATACGACAGTTTTTATTAAAAAACTTAGATAGGGATGAGGATAAAAAATTATGCTTCAAATTCAATTTAGCAGTCTTAAGCGAGAAAATGGAAGAAATTGGGGATAATATCAGTAGCACCGACAGCTTTGACGGACCCACTTTATTTTTAAGAGGCGACAAGTCTGAATATGTTACTAAAAACGATATTGAAATTATTCAACGACATTTTCCAACGGCAACTGTTGAGACCATAGATAATGCTGGACATTGGTTACATGCAGAAAATCCGGAGCAATTTTTTGAAAAATCACTCGCCTTTTTCAACAAAGGCTAATTATTAAATACAATTTAAAACAAATACTATGAAATTAATTTTAAGAATACTGTTAAGCGCCCTTGCTGTAATTATATTGGCAAACGTACTACCGAATGTATCTGTAGACAATTTTATGACTGCCGTTATCGTTGCCGTGGTACTAAGCATATTAAACCTGCTTGTAAAACCAATTTTGGTCATTTTCACCTTACCTGTTACAGTAATTACATTCGGTCTTTTTCTACTAATAATTAATGCAGTAATCATTCTTTTAGCAGATAAACTAATAGATGGTTTTGCAGTTGGCAATATATGGTGGGCATTGATTTTTAGCCTCTTGCTATCTTTTTTACAATCAATCTTTTTTTCATTGCTAAAAGACGACAAGTCATAGTTGCTTGTGATTTGAAATTCAATACTTTAAAAAATTGGTTGACTTTGCAAAATGTAGTATTTTTGCATCCCATTTTATACATGCAAATAGATATTAAGGAATGAATATTACGAAAGAGCAGATAGACGATTTAAATGCAGTAGTTAAAGTTGCTATCACAAAAGAAGATTACCAAGATAAGGTAGACACTATCTTAAGAGATTATAAGAAGCAAGCCAATATTCCTGGTTTTAGAAAAGGCCAAGTTCCTATGGGTCTTATAAAAAAGCAATATGGTAAAGCTGTATTGGTTGATGAAGTAAACAAATTATTACAAGATAATCTTAACAAATATCTTACAGAAGAGAAGTTAGATGTACTTGGAAATCCTTTACCTAAGCAGCAAGATAATTTTGACTGGGATCAAGATGAATTAGCTTTTGAATTTGAATTGGGTCTAGCACCTAATTTTGAGGTTTCATTAAAAACTAAAAAGCCTATTACGCAGTACAAAATTGTTGCTGACGATAAAATGATAAAAGAGCAAGTTGAGCGTATTCAAAAACAATACGGTAAGCTTGTAAGTAAAGACGAGGTCAGTAAAAATGATGAGGTAAGCGGTACTTTCTTCAATGAAGAAGAAGAAATTGACAGCAAGACCATGATCGAAACTGACAAATTGAAAAGCAAAAAAGCTTTAGATGCGTTGAAAGGCAAGAAAGTTGGTGATGTTGTAACATTAAAAACTAAAGGTTTATTCAATGAAGACCATATGCTATCTAGTGCTTTAGGCATAGATAAGCAAAAGGCAGAATCTTTGGATACAGAGGTAACTTTTACCATTTCTGAAATTAATGAAAGAGAAGCAGCTGAGTTGAATCAAGAATTATTTGATAAACTTTTTGGACCTGACAGTGTAAAATCTGAAAAGGAATTAAAAGAGCGTATTAAAGAAGATTCTGAAAAGCAATTTGAACAACAATCTGATCAAAAATTACTGAACGACGTAACTGAATACTTCATTGACAACACTAAGTTTGAGCTACCTACAGGTTTCTTAACAAAGTGGATTCAGACAACAGGCGAAGAGCCATTATCTGAAGAGCAAGCTGTTGAAGAATATGCTAAATCTGAAAAAGGTCTTCGTTACCAATTAATTGAAGGGAAAATAATTCGTGATAACGAATTACAAGTTCAGTTTGATGAATTGAAAGAATTTTCAAAAGGTTTCATACGTTCTCAAATGGCACAATTTGGTCAATTAGATCCAAAAGAAGAAGAATTGGATAATATTGCAGCACGTGTACTAGGTAATCAAGATGAAGTAAAAAGACTTTCAGAACAATTGATGAGTCAAAAATTATTGAATCTTTACAAAGAAAAGGCAAACCTTAAGACAAAGGAAGTTACCTATGAAAATTTCGTGAAAGAAGTTTACGGATAATTCCAAACAATAAATTAAGTATCTTTACGGTGCCGGGAAATTAAATTTTCGGCACCTTTTTTTACTCTAAAATATAGACATACAATTTATGGATTACGGAAAAGAATTCAAGAATTTCGCTATAAACGATCAAGGCATTAGCAGCACATATTACGATTCTATAATGAGCAGCATGTACCCAACGAACATGACGCCGAACATTATAGAAGAAAGATCAATGAACATTGTTGCAATGGACGTTTATTCGCGTTTAATGATGGATCGCATCATATTTATGGGCACAGGTATTAATGACCAAGTTGCTAACATAATACAGGCTCAATTATTATTCTTAGCCAGTGTAGATGCCAAAAAAGATATTCAGATTTACATTAACTCTCCAGGTGGTAGTGTTTATGCTGGTTTAGGTATATATGATACCATGCAATTTATTACACCAGATGTTGCAACTATTTGTACAGGCATGGCTGCCTCTATGGGTGCTGTATTATTATGTGCAGGTGAAAAAGGAAAACGTAGTGGACTACAACACTCTCGTGTTATGATTCACCAGCCAATGGGCGGTGCTCAAGGTCAAGCAAGTGATATTGAAATTACCGCTAGAGAGATATTAAAACTAAAAGAAGAACTATACGAAATTATAGCAGAGCATTCTGGTATGGATATTGAAAAAGTTCGTGATGATAGTGACCGTGATTACTGGATGAAGGCTGACGAAGCTTTAAAATACGGTATGATTGATGAAATATTGGTAAGGGAGAAGAAATAAGTCCGACTAATTGAATCAAATAAATTAATGATTTTTAAACCAAAAGCGATTTTTGATCGTTAAGGAATAGAATAGAGAAGATAGATAATGGCAAAGGAAAATTTAGAGTGTTCATTTTGCGGCAGAAAAAAGCCAGAAACCAATCTGTTGATTGCTGGGCTAGATGCCCACATATGTGATCGCTGTATTGAGCAGGCTCATGGCATTGTTGCCGAAGAATCAAAACAGACAAAGACCAACGATCTTTCTTCTGAACTTGTTCTAAAAAAACCTCAAGAAATAAAGGAATTTTTAGACACTTTTATCATAGGACAAGAGCGTACCAAAAAGGTAATGTCCGTTGCGGTTTACAACCACTATAAAAGATTACTTCAACCTTCTTCTAAAGAAGACGATGTAGAGATTCAGAAAAGTAACATCATTATGGTAGGGCAAACCGGTACAGGTAAAACCCTTATGGCTAAAACCATTGCCAAATTATTAAACGTACCATTGGCAATAGTTGATGCAACAGTATTGACAGAAGCCGGTTATGTTGGTGAAGATGTAGAAAGTATTCTTACCCGTCTTTTACAAGCGGCAGATTACAATCTTGAAAAAGCTGAAAGAGGTATTGTTTTTATTGATGAAATCGATAAGATTGCTCGTAAAAGTGACAACCCGTCAATTACAAGAGATGTATCTGGAGAAGGTGTTCAACAGGGTCTTTTAAAATTATTGGAGGGTACTGTAGTAAATGTTCCACCAAAAGGAGGAAGAAAGCACCCAGACCAGAAATTTATAGAAGTAAATACCGAAAATATCTTATTTATTGCCGGTGGAGCTTTTGATGGTATTGAGCGTGCTATTACCAAACGCTTAAATATGCAAGCTGTTGGGTATAGTGCTTCCAAATCTGATAGCTTTTTAGATGAGAGTAATTTATTACAATACATTATTCCAAGAGATTTAAAAGATTTCGGACTTATACCTGAAATTATTGGTAGACTTCCAGTTCTTACACATATGAATCCGTTAGACAAGAAGACGTTAAGAGCCATTTTAACAGAACCTAAGAATGCGATTATAAAACAATATGAGAAGTTGTTTGCAATGGATGATATTACTTTCACCATTACAGAACAAGCTTTAGATTATATTGTAGATAAGGCAATTGAATATAAACTTGGCGCTAGGGGACTAAGATCTCTTTGTGAAGCTATATTTACAGATGCCATGTTTGAAATGCCAACTTCTGGTGAAACAAACTTTAAGGTTACTAAACCTTACGCTGAAGAAATGCTATCTCATGATACCATTAAAAAGCTAAAGGCTGTTTCATAACTTCAACATAATTGTTGCATACAAAAAAAGCGAAGATTAAAATCTTCGCTTTTTTTGTATGCCTTATTATTTATATTCTTTTCAAACCACCTTTTTAATTTGTGGTGCAATTTGCGTTACTTCTTGAAGTAAGTCTAAACACACTTTTTGAATGATTTTCTCATCTGTATAAAGTGTATGACCATAATTAGGTATTACTTCCATATCTACACCTAATTTATTAGCCCATTCTTCACTTGGTTTAAATTCATCATTAGCACCGTAAACTAATTGGAACGGTACATTTGGTCTATCGTTCTTTTTACGAATTCTGGTAGGAGATACACCGTATAACGATTTAACAGGCAAACCTTTCTTAGCAGCTTCCCAAACGATTGTAGCACCTGTACTGAAAGCAAGGTAATAACAAGGTTCAGTTTCTTTTTTTAATAAATGAGATACAGCCGTTTCAGTACCACCTTCTATAAATGCATTATGTACATTCTCTTCAGTCTGAATTAAAATATCCAGATTTGCCAATTGTTGGCTATCGTAAAATGTTATATCGAAATATTGTTGAAGGTACCCTAAATAAGATGTAATCCATAAACCTTTCTTAGCGCCCCACATATCGGAAACGATCACTAATTTCTCTGCCATAATAATTGTATTTATAGTTTGGTTAAGTTTTGTTTCAGCAAGTTGAAACATTAACCCTACTTACTATCATTTAATTGTTTACACGCTCAAATTATCGATGTAGTTCCATTTATTGATCCTATTTAGAACTATAAAACCTACAATTAAGCTGTAAGACAAAAGTTACTTTTACTACGGTAAATGTATGGCAACTAACGATTAAATATGAAATTTTGTTGTGATTAGGCTAATATTTAGTGTGTATAGAGCAAATTACTTGTTCATTGGCAAAAGCTCTTCTAAATAATCTCTTTTGTTAGATAGTCGTGGTATCTTATGTTGACCACCAAGTTTATCATTCTTCTTCAACCAATCATAAAAGAGGTTCTCACGGGCAATATGTACAACCGGCGAGTTTAAGGTGATATTGTTAAGCCTTTTAGCTTCGTAATCTGAGTTTAGAGATTTTAGAGCATTATCAAAAATCTCTACAAACGCGCTAAAATCCTCAGGTATGGTTCTAAATTCCATAACCCATTCATGAGCTCCTTTTTCCTTATTCACCATAAATACAGGTCCTGCGGTATAATCAATAATTTCAGCACCTGTTTTGGCACATGCTATTTTCAAGGCCTCTTCCGCATTTTCGATAATCAATTCTTCACCAAAAACATTAATGTGATGTTTAGTACGTCCGGTTACTTTAATACGATACGGACTCTTTGATGTAAAACGAACAGTATCCCCTATTCTATATCTCCACAATCCAGAATTAGTGGTAATTACAATTGCGTAGTTTTTCCCAAGTTGAATATCCCATAAGGGTATTGCCTCTTCGTCCAAGGTACCATAAACATCCATCGGAATAAATTCATAGAATATTCCATAGTCTAACATTAACAAAAGATCATCGGCACCGTTTCTATCCTGAATAGCAAAAAAACCTTCAGAAGCATTATAGATTTCATAGTACCTAAAATTACTATTTGGAAGAATTTTTTTATACTGTTCTTTATAAGGATTGAAATTTACGCCACCATGAAAGTAAACTTCTAAATTTTCCCAAACTTGAAAAAGATGTTCCTTTCCTGTTTCCTCAAGTACCTTATTTAATAACACCAACATCCACGAAGGCACACCGGCTAAACTAGTAACGTTTTCCTGAACGCTTTCATGAATGATAGCCATTAGCTTACTTTCCCACTCGCTCATTAAGGAAACCTTATTACTAGGCGTGCTACTATACTCTGCCCACAAAGGCATATTATCTATTAAAATTGCAGACAAGTCTCCAAACAAAGAACCATTATCTTCATAAAGTTCTTTGCTACCACCCAAGCGAAGGCTCTTGCCAGTAAATAATTGAGAATTTTCATTATTATTTAAATAGAGGCACAATAAATCTTTACTTGATTTATAATGACAATCCTCTAACGCCTCTCCGCTTACGGGAATAAACTTACTTTTTGCATTTGTTGTGCCACTACTTTTTGCAAACAATTTCACCTTAGTAGGCCAAAATAAATTTTGTTCACCTTTTCTTGTCCTTTCTATTATTGGCTGAATCTCTTCATAAGAAACAATAGGCACACGTTCTTTAAAGTCCTTATAAGACTCAATCGACTCAAAATCATATGTTCTACCTACCTCGGTATCTTCTGCAAACTCCAGCAATTGCAATAGCACCTCTTCCTGAACTTCTTCTGGATATTTTAAAAAAAGTTCTATCTGATGAAATCGTTTTTTCAGCAACCAAGAGGCAATCGAATTAAATAGAGTAATTGGCATTTATAGGTATCTTTGTTATTGCTAAAAATAGCGCATCTAGCTATCATTTTCAAATAGATAAATCATTAAGCTGAATTAACATGCAATACGAGGGAGTACTAAGAAAAATGCAGACAGAAATAGGAAGCCCTATTCAATATTATATGTTGTTCGAATCTGATTTTTTAAACGTAAATCAAGTTCTGAACAAATCATTTAAAATTGAATTTATAAAATTTCAATGCCTTAACTGTGGTAATGACAGGCCTATTTATAGACAAGGTTTCTGTAAATCATGCTTTTTTGAAATACCATCTGCAGGAGATTGGATTATGAGACCTGAATTAAGCAAAGCTCATTTAGACCAAGAAGATAGAGATTTGGCTTATGAAAAAAAAGTTCAATTACAACCCCATATTGTTTATCTGGCAAATTCTAGCAATGTAAAAGTTGGTGTAACCAGAAAAGGTCAAGTACCCACAAGGTGGATTGACCAAGGCGCACATGAAGCTATTGAAATTGTTGAGGTACCAAATAGATACCTAGCTGGTATTACAGAAGTAGCCCTTAAAGACCACGTTGGCGATAAGACCAACTGGCGTACCATGCTTACAAATAACGTTGTCGACGAAAATCTACAAGAATGGCGAGACAAGTTGAAACAGTATATTCCAGAAGAAGCCTTACCTTATTTTTTGGAATCTAAATCAGAGACTGAAATGGAGTTTCCGGTATTGCAATATCCAACTAAAGTAAAAAGCCTTAACCTTACTAAAACACCATCTTTTGAAGGAGTCTTAAAAGGCATTAAGGGACAGTATCTAATTTTTGACGATAATACTGTTTTTAATGTTAGAGGCAGCGAAGGCTATTATGTAGGTATAACTATTAGTTAGTTGAATCCTTTTTCTTATTACCAAATAAGCCTCCTAAAATATCTTTCGCTTTTTCTTTAACAGCTTCTTTCTCTTTATTTACAGGAGTAGAATCTTTTTTAACTGATGTTGTGGAAGTCGTATCTTTTTTAGTGGATAATATTCCACCTATAATGTCTTTAGCACTAGTTTTAGTAGAAGATGCATCTTTATTAACAGAATCTGTTTTAGTTTTGTCACCCAATATTAAACCTCCTATTAAATCTTTAGCCTTATCAGTTCCTTTATTGATAAGCTTTTGTTTTTCAACCTCAATTAATTTTGTGGTTAATTGTTTTACACCTGAAGTTAAATCAGTAGTAACTTGAGGGCTATTATAAAGACCTCCAATATTTGCAACCACAGGGATAGTTAAATCATTTAACGAGGTATCATCAATCTTAGCAATCAATTTTGTGACATCTGAACCTAAGTATTTTGCAGGCACTTGCAATGTTGCCTTATAATTAAGCTTTTGGTCAAACGAATGACTACCGTCCACATTAATTTGAATATCCTTATAATTCAACGTAAATGGCTTAACCGTTACAATACCATCTTTAAATGATAGGGATGTTTTAAGGTCTTTTAAGTTTAGTTGCTTTGGGTCAATAAAATTCAAATTAGAAACTAATGAATTTAATACAGGTGAAGATTCAGTATTTACTTCTTCTGTCATTATATCCGCAAACAAATCTCCACTTAAGGACAATAAATTTGGCAACAAATCATCTGTTAAATTACCTGAGAGCGAAATATCTGAAGTTAGTTTACCATTTAACATCTTAGCAATTGGTGCAATAGTTTTGAATAAATCTACAGAAGCAAAAGTCTCTTGAATACCCAACTTATTTAAATCTAACTTCATATTAAATGTAGGCGTATCATTTTTTGTAGACACATCTCCATTAAAAGCTATATTACCACCAAACATACCCGCATTCATATTGCTTAGTATTGCTGTTTCGTCTTTAATTCTTAAAACTCCAGTAACATTGCTTAATGTGATGTTATCGTATATAACTTTCTTAGCATCGGCATTTATAGTTGCATCTAAAAATGATGGTATTTTTATTTTCTCTTCCTCAGTAGTTGAGCCACTATTCGTTTCGCCATTAACAGTCTCTACAGGATTATCGGTTTCTGCCACCATAAAATCATTAAGAGCAAAAGTGTTAGATTTTAAATTGAAGTTACCTTCAACTTTCTCATCGTTGAACATAAAACCCAACAGGTTATTGATTGTACCTGTTGCATCAAAGTCTGTGGTACCTGTCGTACCGTTCAGATTATTTAACGTAACCGTCTTAGGGTTAAATGTTAACCGTGCTGAATTAAATTTAACAGGATTAGCCAATTCATCTGAATTATATTCAAAATTGTTAACACTCAAATCTCCCGTAGTACTTGTTTTTTCATACTGTTCTTTCTCAACAGACTGCATATCGAAGGCGGTAGTAATATCTGCTTTCAACATGCCCTTAAGATTATACTCTGCCGGCACAGGATATGCTTTTGAAATATTGGCCAAGTTCATAGCACCATCAATATGAGCTTTAACCTTGGTATTACCCATAAGCTCTGTAATATGTGACGTAAGGTTGAATTTATCTTCATCAATCATAAAAGAGGCCTTATTAATATCTACATAAGTATCTTCGGTGATTCCGGTTTTATTATTCAACTGAATATCAAAATTCACATTACGCACCGCTTTAGGTAAATCTGGATATTTGAAAGAAGCATTATCAGATTTAATTTCAATGTGAAATTTAGGAATATGAGTTTCATCAACTATACCATTAAAATTACCATTCACCGTAAAATCTCCAGTAGTAGTAACATCTTCAATATTCTTTGAATAAATTTCTGGTATTACTCCCAAGAAATTTTTAAAATCTGATGATGGCGTCTTAAAGGTTAAGTCAATTTCTTGACTGGTCTCATTTAATTTAATAAAACCATCAAACACTAATGGTAACTGATTGAGCAAAGCTTCATTTTTCAAGAAAGAATATTTGTTCTCATTTAAATCTATACCAATAAGAGCATCTAATTTAATCTTATTCTTATTTAGATAATTAACGCTATCCATTTCTAAAGAAATAAAAGCGTCTGTGTGGGTATCTAATTCAGAAGTAGCCAAAGACAAATCTCCTGTACCTTTATGCTGAAAATTATCTAATTTAAAAGTTATACCCGTTGAATTATCCGTGTAGTAAATTCTAGAATTAGAAATTTCATAAGATTGTAAGTCAAATGAAAATCCGTCAGTAGTGCTTGGCTCCTCCACTGTAGTAGTCGTTTCCGAAGCAATGGCAATATCATAATTTGCATTCTCTTCTTTATCGACAACAACGTTTACCAAGGCATCGTCTAGATAAATATTGTTAATCGCTATTGATTCTCCCGTACCTTTAAACAGCTGCATAATACCCATGGTCAATTCTAAATTGGTCGCTTTGAACAAGGTATCTCCTTCAAACGGAGCTTTGTTAATCAACACAACATCTTTAAAAGCAACCTCAGCATTTGGAAAGCTACTAACCAAACTTAGATTAGCTTCAGAAAAGTCTAGCGTTGCATTTACATTTTTATTGACATTGTTCTTAATAATATCCCCAATCTTTGCCTCCAAGAAAAAAGGAACGGCAATTAACACTGCTAATATTAGTATTAATAGAACTCCTAAAATTTTCAAAATTTTCTTACCCATAGTATATTTTTATACTGTTTTGTTTAATGCTCTTATTATAATGTATCTAAGTCCAATTCTTCATTTGGCTTTAGATTAAAACGTTTTCTCATAATATATACGAAGAAATAGAGAAAAGGGGTGTCGATAAATGCTATAAAAATCTTAAAAATAAATCCGCTTACTACGAGACCAAAAAATAGGTCCCACGGCAGAACTTTAAAGACACATAACAGTCCCACAACGGTAAACGTATCTAGAAATTGTGATAAAAATGTCGAAAAATTATTTCGCAGCCATAAATATTTTCCATTGGTCAATTTTTTCCAAAAATGATAAATGGCAACATCAACGTATTGCGCAAGTAAATAGGCTATCATAGAAGCTAAAACCGCAATTGGCGAAAGCGCAAAAACCTGAGTAAAAGTCTCGTCATTTATTGGTGATGAAGATATTGCGGGTACCGTTTCCGCCAATAATATAATACCCATGGAAAAGAATGACGCAAAAATACCAGCAGTCACTATCTGGTTTGCCATTTTTCTTCCATAGATTTCTGAAATAAGATCCGTGATCAAAAAAGTTATTGGGTAAGGTAAGATACCTACGGAAACCACAAAAAGTGAAACCCCAAAAACAGTGAAATCCCCGAAGGGATTCCAATAAAAAAACTTTTGAAATATGAGGTTAGAAACCACTAAAGAAGTGATAAACAAAGCTCCCAAATACAGATAAATACGCTGCGCTAGTTTTCTGTCCTTTAAGGTCATAAAATTATTTAATATCTAAGGCAAACGGCATTCTAGCCTGTATACCTTGTTGTTTTTTAAAAGACTGTAACTCTTTAAGCACTTTGTATGCCTCGTCACCTATTTCATCTTTCAACAAATTCTCTTTAAGCTGAAGACTTGCTCCTTCCAAATCTTCCATAAATCGTTCAAATCCGCTTTTGTACTTTGGAAATTTTTTGACTCCGTAAGAACCTAATAACGCAATTTCAGCAGCTGCAGCAATAGCATCATCTAAATTACCCAATTCATCTACCAAACCGACTTCTAAAGCTTCTGTTCCACTCCAAACTCTACCTTGTGCAACACTATCTACTTGTGCCATAGTCATATTTCTACCTTCGGACACACGTTGAAGAAATGTTTGATATGTTTCTTCTATACTCTCCTGTATTTGATTCTTAAAACTATCTTGCATAGGCTCAAACAATGAATACTCTACAGCATTTTTATTGGTACCTACCTGCTCTGCATTTATACCAATATTATCTGCTAATTCGGTCATATTAGGTACGGTCCCAAAAACTCCTATAGAGCCAGTTATGGTGGTTGGCTCAGCAAAAATCTTATCTGCACCAGCAGCAATATAATAACCACCAGATGCAGCAACGTTACCCATAGATACTATTACAGGTTTTACTTTCTTAGCAAGAGCTACTTCTCTCCATATAATATCTGAGGTTAAAGCGCTACCACCAGGTGAATTTACCCGTAAAACTATAGCTTTAACATTTTCATCTTCGCGAGCTTTTATTAACGCTTCATTGATAATTCCTTGACCTATAATATTTGGACCGCCCTCACCGTAAAATATTTCTCCTTGCGCAAATACAACAGCAATTTTATCATCCCCAGATTTCAATATTTTCTTGTTCGAATATTTAACATAGTCATTTAGGGTACTATAGTTAATATCCTCATCTTTTTTTAATTGCAGGGCGCTTGCCAATTTATTCTCATACTCATCGTAAAAAACAACGTCATCTATCAATCCAGATAGTTTAGCAAACTTTGGTGTCCTCCCCCCTAAGGTGTCGGCAATGATATTTAAATCAGATTCAGAAATTGATCTTGTCTTTGATATATCAAAAATCATAGAATTCCAAAGAGATTGTAATAACGAAGTAAGCTGAGTTCTGTTTGCATCACTCATGTTATTTTCCAAATAAGGTTCTACAGCACTCTTATATTTTCCATGACGTATAACTTCCATCTTTATTCCAGATTTTTCTTGAAGCTCTTTATAATAAAGCACTTCTGTAGATAACCCTTTAAAATCCAAAATTCCTACCGGATTAATAAAAATTGAATCTGCTACACTTGCCAGGTAATAATCCCGTTGCATAAAGAAATCTGCGTATGCATATATAAATTTACCTTCAGCTTTAAAATCTTCTAAAGATTTTCTAATAGCTTGAGTTTGAGCCAAACCAGCAATTATGAAATTATTATTTATACTTATCCCCTTAATACGATCATCATTCTTAGCTACTTCAATAGCTTGTATTATTTCATCTAACCCTTGGGACTCATCAAAAATACCTGCAAACGGGTCCAACTCATTACTACCTGTGTAATCTGAAATTGGTCTTTGCAATTGCAGTTCCAGTATTGAATTATCTTTTACAGCAACAGTATCCTCACTACTACTTACTAGGCTAACAAAAATTAAAAACATTACAAACAAGATTCCAAAAGCAAACAAGGAACCCAAAATAGAAGCAAGAAAATTTCTTAAAAAATTCATTTAAATCTTTATTTTAAATAGTGAACAAAGATAACTAATGTGAATATGTTTTAGTTATTTTGTCCTAATATTATGGGAGTATACAAAACAGCATTTTTATCCATTGGCAGTAATTTAGGTGACCGCCTACTACTTTTACAAAAAGCTATTTTCGAAATTGGCAAGGTAGCCGGCGAAATTAGACAGGTTTCTGCTATTTATGAAACACCATCATGGGGATTTGAAGGTGAAGATTTCTTTAATGCTTGCCTGGAATTGCAAACCCTGCTCTCTCCTGAAGATCTACTAAGCCAGCTTCTTACAATTGAAACTAATTTCGGAAGAGAAAGAAAAGATGGCGATGGGTACCAAAGCAGAACATTGGATATTGATATCATTTATTACGAGAAAGAAATAATTGATACAGAAAATTTAACCGTACCACATCCAAAAATGCAAGAAAGGAAGTTTATTTTAAAACCACTTGCAGACATTACACCACAATTTTACCACCCTATTTTCAATAAAGACACCAGAAACTTACTACAAGAATGCAAAGATAAAAGTACAATTACCAAGCAAATAAGAAGGCTGTTCAAGAACAGGCATAATTTCTTTGCTAGCTTAGAATACCTTGCTATTGAAGGAAACATTGGGGCAGGAAAAACCACTTTGGCTACTAAAATTTCTGAAGACTTTAATGCTAAATTAATATTGGAGAGATTTGCCGAAAATCCGTTTTTGCCAAATTTTTACAAAGATCAAGACAGATATGCTTTCCCTTTAGAAATGTCGTTTTTAGCTGACCGATACCAGCAATTCACAGAAGATACTAATCAGCTAGATTTATTTAAAAGTTTCATGGTAAGTGATTACGACATCTACAAATCTTTAATTTTCGCCAAAATTACACTTCAACAAAACGAATTTGATTTGTATAGAAAAGTTTTCAACTTTATGTACAAAGAGGTTAAAAAGCCTAAAGTTTACGTTTATCTGTACCAAACAACAGAAAGGTTGTTACGGCAAATTAAGCAACGTGGTAGAGATTATGAGCAGAATATTGAACTCTCTTATCTTGAAAAGATTAACAGGGGTTATTTTGACTTTTTAAGGACTTATCCTAAAGAAAATCAACTCATTATAGATGTTAGCGAATTAGATTTTGTTAGTCACGAACGTGATTATGAAACCATTTTAGCAACAATTGAAGATTTTGCCTTATCTAACCTATAGTAATATAAAACACGCAATTTCTTGCGTAAATGAAAAGGATTTCTTTTATTGTACGGGCATAAGTGCAACTAACTAACTCAAACTATACTAAAAAACCTGGTCTACGACCAGGTTTTTTTATGCATTTAATTTACTCCAGCAATCCCAAACGACAACACCTACACTCACAGAAATATTCAAAGAATGCTTTGTTCCAAATTGTGGAATTTCAAGCACTTCATCACTTGCAGAAACTACATTCTGTGAAACACCCTTAACTTCATTTCCAAAAATTAAAACCTGCTTCTTAGTTTTAGATGGCAAATACTCATTTAACAATGTTGCGTTTTCCGCCTGCTCTACGGAAATAACGTGATTGCCTTCGTTTTTTAATCGTTCAACCAGCGTTAATGTATCTTGAACATGTTCCCACGCTACGCTATCAGTAGAACCTAAGGCCGTTTTGTGAATATCTTTATGAGGCGGTGTAGCAGTAATACCGCACAAGTATATTTTTTCTATTAAAAAAGCATCGGCAGTTCTAAAAACCGATCCAATATTGTTCAAACTTCTTATATTATCAAGAACAATTATTATCGGAGATTTATCAGCAAGTTTATAACCTTCTACATCTTTTCTGTCCAGCTCCTCATTTCTTAACTTTCGCATACTTTACTATTCAATTTCATTAGTAATTAATGGTGATAAACTTATCCTCAAATATCAACAATAATTTAAATTTTAGGGATAAAACCATACTTTCGTGAAGGTGCAAAATTAATGAGATAAAGATAAAGTGGCGGATAAAAACAAGACAAAAAAGGTAACCCCTTTAATGAAGCAGTATAACACCATCAAGAACAAGTATCCTGATGCGTTACTTCTTTTTAGAGTAGGTGATTTCTACGAAACTTTTGGTGAAGATGCAGTAAAAGCATCGCGCATATTAGGCATTATATTAACCAATAGAAATAATGGTGGCGAAAGAACCGAATTAGCCGGTTTCCCTCATCACTCATTAAATACCTATTTACCTAAATTGGTAAAAGCTGGCCAGCGTGTAGCCATATGTGATCAGCTAGAAGACCCTAAACAAACTAAAACCATTGTCAAAAGAGGTGTTACCGAATTGGTAACGCCAGGGGTGGCAATGAACGATGATATATTAAATTCTAAAACGAATAATTTTCTTTGCGCAGTTCATTTTGGAAGAAAGAAAATAGGAATTGCATTTGTAGATATTTCTACCGGTGAGTTTTTAACTTCAGAAGGTAACGAAGAACAAATTGACAAATTATTACAGAATTTTTCTCCAAATGAGGTACTAATTTCTAAAGCACATAAAAAAGAATTTACAGACGTTTTCGGCAAGAACCATCACCTTTTCTATTTAGAAGACTGGGTATTTCAAGAGGATTACGCGCTAGAAAACCTTACTTCCCATTTTAACACCAACACTTTAAAAGGATTTGGTGTAGACCATTTAACTTGTGGCGTCATTGCCTCTGGTGTCGTTTTACACTATTTAGGCGAAACACAGCACCGTCAATTACAGCATATATCAAAACTGCAACGTATTGCAGAAGATGATTATATATGGATGGATAGGTTTACTATTAAAAACCTAGAACTATATCATTCTACAAACGTAAATGCCGTTACACTTTTAGATGTTATCGACAAGACTATCTCTCCTATGGGCGGTAGAATGATAAAAAGATGGTTGGCATTACCCCTTAAAAATCTAGAGAAAATAAAAAGGAGACAGCAAATTGTATCTTTTCTATATAAAGAAGAAGTTGTTCTAGAAAAATTTCAGCATCATATTAAGCAGATGGGAGATTTAGAGCGCTTAATATCTAAAGTTGCTACAGGTAAGGTGAATCCTAAAGAGGTTGTTCAATTAAAGAATTCTTTAGAAGCTTTAATTCCTATTAAACAGCTGGCAACCGCCTCTAAAAATGAATCTTTAGCGTTAACTGGCGACCAAATTCAATCTTGCGATTTATTGAGGGCTAAAATAAAGGAAATGCTAAGCGAGGAAGCTCCCGTTAATATTTTAAAAGGTAGCACCATTGCAAAAGGTTTTTCTGAAGAATTAGATGAACTTAGAGGATTAGCTACTTCGGGTAAAAATTATTTGAATAGCATGTTAGAGCGGGAAACTGCTGCAACTGGTATTACATCCCTTAAAATAGCCTCTAACAATGTATTTGGATATTATATAGAAGTTAGAAATACACATAAAGATAAAGTTCCTGATAGCTGGACACGTAAACAAACGCTTGTAAACGCAGAGCGCTATATTACTGAGGAACTTAAGGAATATGAAGCTAAAATTCTAGGTGCAGAAGATCGCATATCAACTTTAGAGCAACAGTTGTTCTCTCAATTAGTCGTTTGGATGCAAGAATATATTGCTCCTGTTCAAAATAACGCATACTTGATTGCTCAGTTAGACTGTTTGTGTGGATTTGCTCAATTGGCAAAAGAAAATAACTACAACTGTCCTACTTTAAACGAAACTACAGATCTGGAAATAACCAATGGTAGACATCCGGTTATTGAAAAACAATTGCCTTTAGGTGAACAATATATTGCGAACGATTTACAACTAGATAGGTCCAATCAACAATTTATAATGATCACAGGTCCAAACATGAGTGGTAAGTCGGCTTTATTAAGGCAAACCGCTTTAATTGTACTTCTTGCTCAAATGGGAAGCTTTGTACCTGCTGAAACTGCAAAAATTGGTGTAATAGACAAAATTTTTACCCGTGTTGGCGCAAGTGACAATATTTCGATGGGCGAGTCAACATTCATGGTTGAAATGAATGAGACCGCATCTATCCTAAACAACCTATCTGAGCGTAGTTTGGTTTTGTTGGACGAAATAGGAAGAGGTACAAGTACATATGACGGTATTTCTATTGCATGGGCAATTTCAGAGTATTTACATGAGCACCCAGCAAGAGCAAAAACAATGTTCGCTACACATTACCATGAGCTAAATGAAATGACAAATACTTTTAACCGTATTAAGAATTTCAATGTTGCCATTAAAGAATTGAAAGACACCGTTCTATTTCTAAGAAAGTTAGTTCCAGGAGGAAGTGAACATAGTTTTGGAATACATGTAGCTAAAATGGCCGGTATGCCACAACAGGTAATTCAAAAAGCCAACAAAATTTTAAAAAAATTAGAAAATAAGCATGTAAGCGAAGAAGTCGGAGACAAACTCAAAGATGATTCTGATGAAATGCAACTAAGTTTTTTCAATTTAGACGACCCTTTATTAGAAGAAATTAAGGAAGAAATCACAAATATGGACATTGACACCCTAACTCCGGTAGAGGCATTGATGAAATTAAATGAGATTAAAAGACTGTTAACCAAGGACAAAAAGGCAACATCATAAATTTTTTATTTTTTTTGTTCATTTTTACTTTGCTCTTTACAGAATTGTATTAAATTTGCACCCGCATCTTTTAAGAGATGCACGTTCATAGATTTGCGAAAATAGCTCAGCTGGTAGAGCGCCACCTTGCCAAGGTGGAGGTCGCGGGTTCGAATCCCGTTTTTCGCTCAGAAATGTTGTTCATCAGCATTTTTTATTTAAAGCCAAGTAGCTCGAGTGGTGGAATTGGTAGACACGCCGGACTTAAAATCCTGTGCTCTTTGGGGCGTGCGGGTTCAAGTCCCGCCTCGAGTACCAAAACCCTTGTTAATCGTAAGATTTTCAAGGGTTTTTTATTTTATTTATTTTCAAATTGAAGTTCTTAGTTATTCATTAACTTTAGTTATCATTACAAATGCATGCTGAAAACTTTACTCAAAATATCCGGCTTACTAATAATAGCATTAATTCTCGTCATATTTGTTTGTAACATAATTATTTCAAGCACTGCTGAAGGACAAACTTACACAGATACAGATACCATACCCGCCAACCGAGTTGGACTTGTTTTAGGTACATCTAATCGCTTAACCAACGGTTCTCCAAACCCATATTACACTTACAGAATAAATGCTACAATAGCTCTTTATAAAGCAAGGAAAATTGAATTTGTTCTTGTAAGTGGTGATAATGGAAGTATTTATTACAATGAACCTAATACCATAAAAAAAGATTTAATCAATGGTGGAATTCCAGAGCATGTAATTTTCTTAGACTATGCCGGCTTTAGAACCTTGGATTCAATGTTTAGAGCGAAATTTGTTTTTGGATTAGATAAAGTTACTGTGATATCCCAAAAATTTCATAATGAAAGAGCAATTTATATTGCTAAACAAAAAGGCCTAAAAGCTATTGGTTTTAACGCCCAAGATATTTCTACCAGTCAAGGACTTAAGGTGCAAATAAGAGAATATCTAGCTAGAGTTAAGGTCTTTATTGATATGGTACTAAATACGCAACCCAAATTTTATGGCGCAACCATTGAAATAAAGTAATAGAATTAAATAGATTACATTTAAAGGCACCAACCAAACCAAACTATAATGCCGAATATTAAGAAGATACTTAAAAACTTAGGTCCTGGTCTTTTGTTTGCAAGTATGGCCATAGGCACTTCTCATCTTGTATTATCTACCAAAGCCGGTGCCCAATATGGCTGGTTAATGGTCATCCCTATAATTTTAGCAAATATTCTAAAATACCCTTTTTTTGAATTTGGCGTTCGCTATACCAACGTTACTAATAAAACATTGATAGAAGGCTATCTTAACCGAGGTAAGGGATATCTATATTTTTACGCTATAATTACCTTTATTACAACGTTTACAATACTTGCCGCACTATACACGGTAACCGCTGGTTTATTTATTAATCTTTTTAGCATCGTACACAGCTCTATAACCACAGTAGCTTTGACCTTATTTTTAATCATCAGCGTTCTTCTGATTTTTGGAAAATATAAATTTTTAGAAATAAGCTTGAAATTTGTAGTCAGTGTACTTTTCATTGCTTTATTGGCTACTACTGTACTAGTCTTGCTAAAAGGTCCAGTTGACCATGTAGCAAATTTTAAGCCTTCACCAATATTCAATGAAGTAGGCATACTTTTCTTAATAGGATTAATAGGTTGGATGCCAACAAGTGTTGAGGCTTCTAGCTGGATTAGCCTATGGAGTATTGAGAAATGGAAAAGTCAAGAAAAGCCAAGTTTAAAAGATTCGTTACAAGAGTTTAATATTGGTTACACTATAACAGCAATTTTAGCCATATTTTTCATGGTAATAGGTTGGTACACCTTATACGGCACGAATATTCAACTAAGTAATAATGCAGTCAGTTTTGCCGACCAAGTAGTTCGCTTATTCACAGAGCATATAGGCTCATGGGCGTATATTCTTATCGCCGTATCTGCCTTTGCTACAATGTTCAGTACGTGTATGACTGCACATGATGCCTTAGCCAGGGTTAGTTTAGATATAATAGGTCTATTAAAGCCACAACAAAAATGGTTCACTACCAAGGCTGCATTTGCAATAGCTGTGCTTATATTAACTATTATTAATTTTATAGTTATTGCTTCATTCAGTGCTAATATGGGAAATCTAGTTGCTTTAGCAACTTTTGTATCATTCATAGTAGCACCAATTGTGGGCTACATGAATTTAAAGAATGTTACCAGTAATGACCTTGCCCCTAAATTTTGGCCCGGTAAAAAGTTAAAGTTATTGACCTATACAGGTATTCTATTCTTAACTTGTTTTGCGCTGTATTATTTCTTTATAATAATCTTTTAAGCAAGATATTTAAATCTATTATTCTACGACAAACAATGTGCGTTCATTTTGTTTATGAAGAAAATCTAAACAATAGGCCCCATTTTTACAATTGTTTACAATCATTTCTTCACCGTATCCTGTTGCTTCGATAATATTACTTGAATTAAGACCGTTTTTCAATAGAAAATCTTTTATAGTATCTGCACGTTGCTGAGAT
>TARA_R110002033_G_scaffold169905_1_pt1 | contig 39827 bp, 41 predicted proteins | sample TARA_R110002033 | Tara Oceans TARA_R110002033 (sample SAMEA4397051) | marine metagenome | biome: Polar Biome; feature: [SRF] surface water layer (ENVO:00010504); material: water (ENVO:00002006), including particulate matter (ENVO:01000060) such as... | depth 5 m
CCCGTCATATCCCGCCTTCCTCTAAGAACAAGTGACGGTTAACACCGGACTATATGCAGCTTGTGGACGGAAAAAGCCTGGATTTAAAAGGATTTATCGACCATGTGGCAACATTGCGCCGCACACTTGCGACCCTTGATGTTGAATTTGAAAACATCATCGCCAACGACACCACCCTGGCCGACATCCATACCGTGACCGCGCACAAAAAAGCAGGCGGCATGATAAAAGTGAAGGTGATGGCGTTTTATACCCTGCATAACGGTAAAATATCCCGGATCGAGGAACTTACCCGCCTGATCACCGGCAACGCGGCCGATGGCGATATCGGATCGCGCATTGATCGGAAAATAACCGCAAATTCCTGAAATAAAACCCGGGTCGCCCCGCCCGAAGCAGGACCTGCGACGATGGCATTGCACCCGAAAATGGCGCTATGCGGGAATCAAAATTGTGATGCCCCAATCATTTGGTGGCAAAAAATAGCAATTTTATCCTCGACAGCCCGAACAAAGCCGCGCCACGATGGTTTTAGAAAACGTGAAAACCGACATCCGGCGCCCCCGTGCCCGGAAAACAGGGAGCCCCCAATGACCGACCTTCTGTTTCGCAAGGATGCCTATCAGCAAGACTGCACCGCCACCATTGTCGCCCACCATGACCGGGCCATCGCCCTTGACCAAACCGTTTTTTATGCCACCAGCGGCGGACAAACCGGCGACAAGGGCGTGCTGGTTTTGGAAGACGGCAGCGAAGTGCCGGTAACCATTACCGTAAAAGACCGCGAGTCGGGTGTTCCCTTGCACATCATTGCCGATGATCACGACCTGCCACCGGTTGGCAGCAAGGTGCGCGCGGTGCTAGATTGGGAAACCCGCCATCGCCATATGCGGTTTCACACCTGCCTGCATGTTTTGTGTTCAATTGTTGATGGCGGGGTGACCGGCGGCAACATTGCCAGCCACAAGGCCCGGCTGGATTTTGACATGGAAGACAGCCCCGACAAGGACGCCCTGACCGAAAAACTGAACGCGCTTTTGGCACGCAATGCCGACGTTTATGACGGCGAAATCAGCATTGCCGAACTAAAAGCCAACCCTGAACTGGTGCGCACCATGTCGGTTCAACCACCGATGGATGGCGAAACTGTCCGCACGGTGACCATTGAAGGCATCGATTTTCAGCCCTGTGGCGGCACCCATGTGCGCAATACATCGGAAATTGGACGGGTTCGGGTGTCAAAAATTGAAAAGAAGGGCCGACAGAACCGCCGCATCAATATTGTTTTTGACGAAGAGCAATAAAGTTTTCAGAATTGATTGTGAAAACGAACCGGAAAAATTAAAACCGCCGGTTCGTGCCTTTAAAAACAATGATCTTCGGAAACGACCGGGGACATGCAATACCCACCATTGCAAACCGGAGCTTGACCATGAGTGATTCCAAATCCGACGCGCTGGTTTCCACCCAGTGGCTGGCGGAGCATTTAAACGCCCCTGATGTGCGCGTGATTGATGCAAGCTGGTATATGCCTGGCAGCGGCAAGGACCCGCGCGCCATTTTTGATGCCAAACATATTCCCGGTGCTGTCTTTTTTGACATTGACGATATTGCCGCCGACGACAGCGCCCCCCTGCCCCATATGATGCCTGATGCCATTAAATTTTCGGCCAAAGTCCGCAAGCTTGGCCTTGGCGATGGCGTGCGCATTGTTGTCTATGCGCAAACCGGTGTGGCCTCGGCCGCGTGCCGGGCATGGTGGATGCTGCGCCATTTTGGCCACAGCGACGTTGTTGTTCTTGATGGGGGCCTGCCCAAATGGGAAGCCGATGGCCACGCCGTAACCGACACAATAACACCACCGCGTGAACGCCATTTCACCGCACGCGCCAACAGCTTTTTGTTGCGTGAATATGACCAGGTGCTGGCCAATGTGGATACCGGGCGCGAACAACTGGTCGATGCCCGTTCTGCCGAACGTTTTGCCGGCACCGCCGACGAACGCTGGGGCGCACCGGGGCGCATTCCCGGTGCCTATAATGTTCCGTTTGAAAAACTGCTCAATGGCGATGGCACCTTTAAGGAAGGCGACGACATCAAGGCGGTTTTCAAGGATGCTGGCGTGAATATTGATAAACCCATGGTCACCAGTTGCGGGTCGGGTGTAACGGCCTGTGTGCTGGCAATGGGGGCCTATATTGCCGGAAAAAAACACACCGCTGTTTATGACGGGTCGTGGGCCGAATGGGCATCGCGCCCCGAAAGCCCGCGCGCCTCGGGCCAACCATCATAGGATAAACCCATGATTTTTCGGCCTTGCCTTAACATTGCGGCCCCGATATGCCCGTCACGGCATATATGGCCGCACTGTAAGGCAGGGCCGAAATTACGGGCTTTTCCAACAACAGGCACAGGCGGCACCACCGCCAATACCAATTGCACCAGAAACCCCCGCCAACCGGGCCGGTATTGCCGATGAAAGAATTATGTGCAAATCCGACCCCGCCAGAAAATCCCCGCAGCGACAGTAACGCGCGCGCAAACAGCAACACCCCGGCATCTGATCTGCTGATAGACCGGTTGTCGTTGGAAAATACTGCCGCCTGCGACGCGGTGATTGATTTGTGGTATGATGGTGATCTGATTAATCAGGACACCAATGCCGATGACGATTTACAAAATTGCTATGCATCCGGGCGCGGCTCGGTGCTGATTGCGCGCCAGTCGCCCCAACAGCCCATCATTGCCACCATCATGGTCGGGCATGATGGCATCACCGGCTGGGTGCATTATCTGGTTGTGGCATCGCCAAAACGAGGACAGGGCCACGGGGCAATGATGCTGGAAATGGCAGAAAACATCCTGTTGGCTGCCGGGCTGGCGACATGCAAGGTTCATGCGGCATCGCCGCGCGCGGCAAAATTCTATCGTCGCCAGGGGTATCGGCAGGCACCTGCGCCCGATTCCGGATGGTCTGCCGGACCAGCCCATACCGACGATGCCCGGTTTTATGAAAAAAGGTTAACCTCATGACGACAAAGACCCCCGGGAAACTGGAAGTCACCATCACCTATCTGGAAATGACCCGCCAGCCCGACCGCCCGGCGGCGGTTATTCCGCCGGGCAAGGTTGCCATTGTGCGCGCCGAAGAACCAACCCTGTCGTTTTACCGCTATCTGTATAATACGGTCGGTGAACCCTGGATGTGGTGGTTTCGCCGCCAGTTAACGGACGCGGAACTGGAACCGATTCTCTCAAGCCCGGAAAACCACGTTTACGTTCTTTATGTTGGCGGGGTTCCGGCCGGATTTGCCGAACTCAGCCTGATTTTGCTGGAAGACGACCGCCAGATCGACCTTTCCTATATGGGATTGATCCCCGAATTTATCGGCAAGGGCTATGGCAAATACCTGCTAAACTGGGCAATTGACACCGCCTGGAGCTTTTCCCCCCAGCGTTTGACCGTAAATACCTGTTCGATGGACCATCCAGGTGCGTTAGGGGCTTATCAACGGGCAGGCTTTACGGTATATGATCAGCGAACAGAAATTATCGACGACCCCCGTGACACCGGGCTGATTCCTGCCACCGTAACCGTGGCGAACAGGCCCGGCGCACCAGAATCGCAAAAAGATAGCGAATTTGGCAATTCGGATACTTTGATCGTTGACTTTCCTGACCGCGCAAGGTAACAAGCGCCCCTAAGTTTACCCAAGCCTGAGGATTATGACCCATGGCAGTGCCAAAAAGTAAAGTGACCAAGTCCCGTCAGGGCATGCGTCGCTCACATGACAAGCTCGCCGCGGGCTCGTACCGCGAAGACAAAGAAACCGGCGAACTGCATCGCCCGCACCACGTTGATCTGAAGACCGGTATGTACCGTGGTCGTCAGGTCATCGAGCCGAAGATGTAATTTACGGGGGAAGGCTTCGGCTTTCCCGTGTAAAGCATCGCGGTTTGCGACGCTGTTTTCCGCGAGCCCCTTTTTAGGGGTCTGCTGGTTTAAAAAAGGACGAGACCGCAAGGTTTCGTCCTTTTTTATTGCCCAAATGATACCCCGAAATTTGTCGCCAAACCAAAATCAGCCGACAGGCGCGGTACGCGCCGATTATGTGGCAGGCGCTGATTTCGCAGACCCGCCGCCGGGTTCTTTATTGCCCGTCTGTGCCAACGCCACAGACAATAATGCCGGTTTTGCCAGTTGCCGTATCGCCAAGGCGGCCCTGCATTACAGCGGCCAGCCCGGCAGCAGCCGAAAGCTCCACCGACAGGCCCAGCTCACGCCACATCCAGCCTGCGGCTGCACGCATTTCATCATCCGATACCAGCACAATCCGATCGACATTTTTGCCGATCAAATCGACATTCAATGCCGACGACTGACGCGGGGCCAAACTGGTTGCTGCAGTATTAACCGATGGTAATGTCACCACTTCGTTGTTTTTCAGGCTTTCAAACAGGGTTGCCGCCCCCGTTGGTTCCACCCCGATAATCCGTATTCCGGGGCGCAGCATTTTTGCCGCCGTTGCCACACCGGAAATAAGGCCGCCGCCGCCCACCGCCACCACCAATGTATCCAGGTCGGCTTGCTGTTCGAGCAGTTCCAGCGCAATAGTGCCCTGCCCGGCAATGACATTGGGATCGGCAAAGGGGTGAATATAGGCCATGCCGGTTTCACGCGCATGGGCCATCGCGGCATGGTTGGCATCATCCCAGACAGCGCCGTGCAAACTGACATCAACACCCGATTTACGCAGTTTGGCGACCTTGGGTTTGGGGGTGTTGGTGGGCAAAAATATTTTAACCGGCACCCTTAACGTCCGGGCCGCATTGATAACCCCCATCCCGTGATTGCCACCCGATGCCGTCACCAGCCCCTTTTCCCGCACAGCATCGTCAAGGTTAAGGGCGGCATTCATCGCCCCGCGCGCCTTGAACGAACCCGACACCTGCAAATTTTCCAGTTTCAAAAACAGGTCGGGCGTTGTGGTGCCATTGCGCAAACCAGCGCCAAAATCGGGCTGGCCAATGGCAAAAACCGGCGTAACACGCATGTGGGGTGAAATCAGACGGCGGGCTGCCCGAAAATCCTGAAGCTGAAGCACGAAACCTCCCCTATAAAAGATGACAGCGGTTTTACATCATTTATTGCCCCCGATGCGAGCCACAATCACACCGAAAGATTTATGCGGCCCATCCGCAAGCCGCAAAGACCAGGCCCTCTGGCGCAAACCCGCCCAAACCGCCCCTCGATCCACATCAAATTGCCGTAAAAACCCTTGATCCCCATGCCCTGAGATGCTTTGTCTTAGGCAAGAAATGACACATTGGCGGCGTTAAACGCGGCAAGGAGAAATGCTTTATGTCGGACACCAAAAATTTTAAATCATCAACACGGCTGGTTCATGCCGGGCGCCGGTCCAGTGAATATCATGGTGTGGTCAATCCGCCGGTTTTACATGCCTCGACCATTTTGTTTGAAAATCTTGAAGCCCTGGACAAGGCATCGCCCTTCCCGCACGGCAACAGCTTTTATGGCCGTCATGGCACCCCGACGCGCTATCTGCTGGAAGAAGCCATTGCCGAGCTGGAAGGCGGCCACGCCACCCTGTGCCTGTCATCGGGTGTTGCGGCCATTACCAATGCCATTCTGGCATTCGTTAAACCCGGCGATCATGTGCTGATCACGGACAGCACCTATTTTCCCACCCGCAACCTTGCCAATACCTTTTTGAAAAAATTCGGTGTCGATGTTGACTATTACGACCCGACCCTCGGAGCCAACATTGCGCCGCTTATTCGCGATAATACCACCGTCATCTGGTGTGAAAGCCCCGGTTCGCTGACCTTTGAAATGCAGGACATTCCCGCCATTGCCAAAGCAGCACACGCCAAAAACGCCAAGGTTTTGCTAGATAACACCTGGGCATCGCCCACATTGTGCCGCCCGTTTGACATGGGGGTGGATGTTTCGGTGCAGGCAGGGACAAAATACATTGTCGGCCATTCCGATGTCATGATGGGCACCATTACTACCGCCAGCGAAGAAGATTTTATCACCTGCCAAAAACAGGTCATTCTGTCGGGCGATTCAATTGGCCCGGATGATTGTTATCTGGCCCAGCGCGGCTTGCGCACCCTTAATGTGCGGATGCGCCAGCATCACGAATCGGGTCTGGCGATTGCGAAATGGCTGCAAACCCGCCCCGAAGTCAGCCGCGTTTTGCACCCCGGCCTGCCCGATGACCCGGGCCATGCGATCTGGAAGCGTGATTTCATAGGTGCCAGCGGCCTTTTTTCTTTCATCCTGCATCCGGTGGACCGCCCGCAACTGGCCCATATGCTGGACCATATGGACCTGTTTGGCATGGGCTTTAGCTGGGGCGGGTTTGAAAGCCTGCTTTTGCCATCAGACCCGAAAAAAATCCGCACCGCCACAAGCTGGGACGATCCCGGCCAACTGGTGCGCATTCATGTGGGCCTGGAAGATACCGACGATCTGATCGCCGATCTGGCTGCCGGGTTTGAGCGGCTGAAAACCGCGTAATCACGTCTGAACACCCCCTGAAAAAACGGCGCGCGATATTGTTTCCCGCGCCGTTTTTATTGCAATCTGTTGAGACATTACCTTGATAAACGCGCCAGACAGCGAAAAACGGAGACAAGCGCACCACTGATTAAAAACAGTCCGGCAGCCGAAATAACAATGCTGGGCCCGGCCGGGCTATCGATATGCCACGACAGGGCAATACCGGCCAAAACCGCTGCCACACCAAACAAGGCCGCCCCCACTGCCATTTGCTCGGGCGTGCGCGAAAAAAAACGCGCGCTGGCGGCAGGAACAATTAACAGGGCGGTAATCAGCAACACACCGACAATTTTAATCGCGATGCCAATCACCAACGCCATCAGCAGCATGAAAACCACCCGAAGCCGTTCCACCGGCACCCCTTCAACGGCGGCAATTTCGGGCGACACGGTAAGGGCAAGAAGTGGCCGCCACATCCAGATAAGGGCTGCCACCGCTGCCCCGCCGCCAACGCCCAGCAACCATATATCGGTCGCATTAATCGCCAGAATATCGCCAAACAGATAGGCGACAATATCAACCGCCACCCCCTGAACAAAGGCCAGGGCAACCATGCCCAATGCCAGTGTGGAATGGGCCAACATCCCCAAAACAGTATCACTGCCAAGCTTGCTTTGCCGTTGGCCAAGGGCCAACAACAAGGCCGCCATCAGACAGGTAATGATCATGCCAAACCGCACATCAACGCCAAATAACAAGCCAAGCGCCACGCCCAGCAAGGCCGAATGGGCCAGCGTATCGCCAAAAAATGCCATCCGCCGCCAGACAATGAATGTGCCGAACGGGCCGCACACCAGGGCCAGCAAAACACCACCTGTTACCGCCCGGATTAAAAAGCTATCCACGGTCCTGATCCCCTAACAGCATGTCTGGTTGTTGGTGTTTTGGCGCGGTCGCAGCGCCCGAAGCCGGAGGTCCGGAATGGTCATGAGGATGTGCATGCGTATGATCATGCGCCTTGCCATGACCATGGCTGCACCCGCCAACCACATGACCCGACAAATCATGTTCGTGGTCATGCTCATGGTGGTAAATGCCAATGGCATCGGCGGCCTGATAGCCAAACAGCGACCGGTATTCGGGGTGCTGGCGCACGGTTTCGGGCAGGCCCGAACAACAGACATGGCGGTTAAAACACACCACCTTGTCGGTCTTTGCCATCACCAGATGCAAATCATGCGAAATCATTAAAACCGCGCAGCCCTGCTCGCGGCGAATGGTGTCGATCAGGCGATACAAATCGGCCTGCCCGACCACATCAACGCCTTGTGTCGGTTCATCTAACACCAGCAAGTCGGGTTTGCGCAACAGGGCGCGAGCCAGCATCACACGCTGGGTTTCCCCGCCCGATAAATCGCCAATCTGGGTGTTTAAAACCGGGCTGGCCCCGACATGATGCAGGGCCTCGGCGCGTTCTGCCAGGCTGGCGCAATGGGTCAGGTTTAAAAACCGTTTCACTGTCATCGGCAAAACCCGATCAATCGCCAGCTTTTGCGGCACATATCCCACCCGCAGGCCGGGCTTGCGCATAATTTTGCCGCGATCCACCGCCTGCAACCCCAACAATGCCTTGACCAGGGTGGATTTCCCCGCCCCGTTCGGCCCGATCAGGGTGATGATCTCGCCCGCTGAAATTGCCAGACTGACATTATCAAGCACGGCTTCGCCGCCAAAAGATAACGTCAGATTCTGCCCCTCAATGAGCGGCACAGTCATGGCATAGCCCCTTGATTTCAATGGTTGTGGCTTCGATTTTAAAGCCAACGACGCGGGCGGCGGCACGCACGGCAAGGCTCATGTCTTCATTCACGGCTTCGGCGACACGGCCACACTTGCGGCAAATAAAATATTGGCCCAGATGTTCGCAATCGGGCATGTCACAGCCAAAATAGGCATTTAACGATTCAATCCGGTGAATAAGCCGCAACCCGACCAGAAATTCCAGCGCCCGATACACCGTTGGCGGCTGTGCACGCACCCCTTCGGCCTGCAAGGCATCGAGCAGTTCATAGGCGGTAATCGCCTTGTGCGACTGCCAGATCAGGGTGAAAACGCGGCGGCGCATATCGGTAAAGCGGGCATTGTTTGCCTCGGCCACGGTCTGTGCCTGATGCAGGGCACTATCGATACAGCGATCGTGATCATGCCCTTTGTCAGGGAAAAGGTCCGTCATTGCGTGATCCTGGTGACTTGTGATCATTAAATATTGCGATTGGGGATCGCTTTTATTGAAGTGTTATATTATATCATTTCGTCAAGAGCCAACAGACAATTTAACCTATTGCCCAAATGCCGGAGCGAACAAAAATGACCGCACCCTATGCTGCAATTACGGATCGTTTAAAATTCAACGAACAGGGATTGATCCCGGCCATTGCCCAGCAGCATGACAGCGGCGAGGTTCTTATGATGGCATGGATGAACCGCGATGCCGTGATTGAAACACTTGGCACCGGGCGGGTTTGTTATTTTTCGCGGTCGCGCAACAAGCTGTGGCGCAAGGGCGAAAGCTCTGGTCAGGAACAGTACCTGGTTGATTTTCGCTATGACTGTGACCAGGACACCATTTTGGTCCAGGTCGATCAAAAAGGGGTGGCCTGCCACACCGGGCGGCGGAACTGTTTTTATTTTGCCGCGCGCAACGGCGCTGAAACCATCATTTCCGAGCCGGAAATTTCGGTTGAGGACCTTTATGGCACCCAGAAGTAATCCGCATTTACAGATTTCAATCGCGACCGCAAAGGTATGATCATGGCGATCAGAGAAGAGCAAAACGAACGTATTGCCGCAACCGTAATTACCGGCTTTTTGGGCAGTGGCAAAACCACCTTGCTTAATGCGTTATTGTCGCATCCAACCATGAGCAACACCGCCGTTCTGATCAATGAATTTGGCGAAATCGGCCTGGATCATTTGCTGGTGCGCGAAATTTCCGAAGATGTGGTTTTACTAAATTCCGGCTGTATTTGTTGTTCCGTTCGCGGCGATTTGATCAGCGGTTTGCGTGATATGTTTTTAAAACGCGTCCGTGGCGAAGTCTCCGCCTTTGACCGCGTAATTATTGAAACCACCGGGCTTGCCGACCCTGCCCCGATTTTGCACACCTTAATGACCGACCCGCTGTTAACCAACAAATTCCGCCTTGACAGCGTGGTCAGCACGGTTGACGGGGTTTATGGCAACAGCCAGCTTGATGACCATGCCGAAAGTGTCAAACAGGCCGCCGTTGCCGATCGCATCCTGATCACCAAAGCCGATTTGGCGACAGAAAGCGGTTTAAAGGCCCTTGAAGCGCGCCTGCACAGCCTGAACCCGGCCGCCCCGGTTTATCGGGTGCATATGGGCGAAATTGACCCCGAAAAACTTTTTAATGCCGGGCTTTATAACCCGAACACCAAATCGCTGGATGTACAAAAATGGCTGCACGAAGAGGCCTATGGCGATGACAACGCCGCCGGTCATGATCACGGCCATGACCATAACCATACACATGATGACCACAGTTCCGAACATGCCGCCCATCACGGCCACAATCACAACCACGATGTGAACCGCCATGATGACCATATTTCATCCTTCTGCCTGACATTCGATGAACCGCTGCACTGGGATGCCTTTGTAACCTGGGCTGAAATTTTTACCCAGATGCGCGGCGAGAATCTTTTGCGGATAAAAGGCGTGCTTAACATTGCCGGCGAAGACAAACCGGTCGCCATTCACGCGGTGCAACATATATTTCATGCACCCGCCACCCTGCCCGACTGGCCCAGCGATGACCACAGGTCGAAACTGGTTTTCATTACCCGCGATCTCGGGCCTGATGTGATCCGTCAGTCATTGTTGCAATTAAATGCGGCCTCCACCGAAACAAACGGCCCGGGACACACTTCTTCCAAATAAAACCGATGGTTTGACGCATATCAAGGTCTCGACAATATCGATCTGTCAGCTTGAAGAAGGCTTGATACAGCCTCACTCTAAGTCCTGAAACTTTACAGCCGGTCGCTGCATTCACGACCGGCTTTTTTCTTGTTCCAGGCATGGGTTATGATCGCCCAATCCCTGTGTTTTGCTGCCGGTATCCGCCGCGCATCCCCCCGTACAGGTTGCGGATCAATTGATCTGAACTAATTGAGGTATTAAAATTACATCATGTCCTTTGCTGCACACAAACAGCAGGGCCGCAAAAAAGGCCCATTTGTGCAGCAAGGTCGCAAAATGACAATTATATAAACAGGGGATATGCATCATGATCACACGTGACATTCACGGGGTTTCGATACCCGCGCTTGGTTTTGGAACATTTCAGCTTGATCCCCAGGCTGCCGAAACCATGGTAGCGAAAGCCGCTGAAATTGGTTATCGCCATTTTGATACGGCCCAGATGTATCATAATGAAGAAGGCGTTGGCCGCGGCCTTAAGGCCAGCGGCCTGGCCCGCGATGATTATTTTCTAACCACCAAGGTCTGGTCAGACCAGTTCCATAGCGGTGACTTGCAAACATCGGTTGTTGAATCGCTGCGCAAGCTCGACCTTAACCATGTTGACCTGTTATTGTTGCATTGGCCCAATGATGACATTCCGCTTGAAGAGACCATTGCAGCATTAAACGAAGTGCGCAATCTGGGCATGACAAAACATATCGGGGTTTCCAATTTCCCCTGCGCCCTGATCGATAAGGCGGTTTCCTATAGCAACCTGCCACTTTTGTGCAATCAGGTGGAATATCATCCTTACCTGTCACAAAAGGCCGTGATGGATTGCCTGAAAAAACACGACATGCTGTTAACCGCCTATTGCCCGCTGGCCCGTGCCGAAGTGCTTAAGGACGATACCTTGATCGCCATTGGCAAAAACCACGGCAAATCGGCAACACAGGTTACCTTGCGCTGGCTTATGCAGCAGGACGGCGTAATGGCCATTCCCAAATCAGGCTCGCCCAAAAATGCCAAAGCCAATTTCGACATTTTTGACTTTGAACTGAGCGATGCGGAAATGACCAGGATTAGCAGCCTGGCCCGCCCGGATGGCCGCATGATCAACCCGGAATTTGCCCCCAGATGGGATACCGCCTGAAATTTCGGCAAATTGCAGCGGCACAAAACACCCCGGACCGGCCTTTAAAAGGCCGGTCTTTTGCGTTTAAGGCCCCCTTTTCAGGTCGAAAACAGCGAATAAAACAGCCCCTGATACGCGTCCTTGTTTCGCACCTGCGAAATACGTACCATTCAATGATCGGGGAATTTATCAATGAGGGTGGCCATGGCCGATATTTCGCAAACACAAGCAAACCTGTCAGCCATACAAGCCAATGCAGACGCCGCCGCAAATTCCCAGCAAACAACCCCCGCACCAGAAACCGATAAAGCGGCAAACCCGCCAAAGCATCGGCTGTATGAAGATGCGATTGCGCTTGTTCTGGGCACCCTGATTGTTTCGCTGGGTGTTACATTATATACGCAGGCGGTTCTCATTACCGGCAGCACAGCCGGGGCCGCCCTTTTAATCCATCATGCCAGCGGGCTGGATTTCGGGATTATATTTTTCGCCCTTAACCTGCCGTTTTACTGGTTGTCCTTCAAACGCATGGGTTGGGAATTTACCCTTAAAACCTTTATCGCCGTCGGGCTGGTATCTGCCTTTTCCCGCCTGACCCCGATATGGATCAACATTGATACCTTGCATCCGCTTTATGCCGCCCTGATTGGCGGCGGATTAATGGGCGTTGGTCTGTTAATGTTGTTTCGCCATCGCGCGGGCTTGGGCGGGATTAATATTTTGGCCCTGTATTTACAAGAACATCATGGCATTCGCGCCGGTTATTTCCAGTTGGGCATTGATGCCAGCATCATGGTGTGCGCGCTGTTTTTATTACCCTGGGACAAAGTATTATTGTCGTTAGCCGGGGCAATGGTTTTAAACCTGATCATCGCCATGAACCACCGACCGGGACGCTATTTTAGCGCCCGTTAAAAAGCATATCCTGTTTTATTGCGACAAATCCGCCCGGCTATCTGCCCGTTTCACATTGGTGAAATACACGGTTTGCGCCGGGACCTTATCGGTTTCATTGGCATTTTGATAGCGCGATACAAACGACCGATAGAGGCCGTATTTAAAATAAACCTTGTCTGCCGTCATCGTAGGGCCGCGATAATCAAATTTAAGGTCGTTATCGGCCCATACCTGCAACACACCATCGTCGCCGGTTGCCCAATGTGCATAAACCGTAATGTCATGCCAGCGCCCGCGCAAAACAGCATTGTCGATCAAGGTATGATCGTTTGGTTTGCCATCCGATACATGATTATCGATGCGATACCCCGAAGCACCAATTTCAAACATCCAGGCTGGATGACTGCCTTCTTGATGAAACTGGCCCAGCGCCACCTTTGTCGGCGCCACATTGGCGAAATTATCGGGAATATAAAGCGACCAGCCATACCAGTATGAACTGCCTTGCGGGTTGCGATCGCCGCGTTCGCTTAATTCCGACCGCTCCCGGTCCCGGCCGCAATCAATGGCAGTGTCACCGCCGCAATCGCCGGGGCGGACTTCAAACCGTTCCACCAGCGCTATTGCGTCGGCCCCGCGCCCCGTATGGGACGAAACCGGATCGGGCACCAATTGATAGCCATAAGGCTTGTCGTTAAGGGATCGAACAAACGGCCCGAAATTTCCGCGCAGAACAGCGTCGGGTGACGCCGCAACCAAAGGGATGCTTTCCGCCACAACGCCCGCCCCAACACCCTTATTGGCGACGGCGGACCCGGCAATAGCCGCGGCAATCAGCAAGATTCCAACACATAATATCCGCCATCCCGTTCTTCGCGACATCGACGCACATCCTTGCGACCATTTTCTGTCACGCAGTGTGCAAAGCGATCATGTCGGGATAACGGCAAATAACGATGAAAATAAAAATCTGTGCAAAAAGGCGCACGCAAATACACAGGCCGAGCCACTCAATTCTAAAAATGGCATCCAACACTATGATTTTAAAAAGGAAAAATGGCGATCCCTGCAGGACTTGAACCTGCAACCTACAGATTAGAAGTCTGTTGCTCTATCCAGTTGAGCTAAGGGACCGCGGGGCTGGAAATACCAGACTGGTGCACGTTATATACAGACACAAGTGCAACTTTAAAACCGGTTTTAGCGCAAAACGGGGCGATAATCGCCCCGCATTCCGGCTTACAAATCAAACCGGACGGTTAATCAGACAACGCGCTTGAATGCGAAATTGTCGGCATAGGTTTTAATCTGAATTTTGCGGGTTTTCGGCTGTTCAATTTCGGCAATCAGATTGTGTTTTGCCGCAAATGCCTGTGCTTCTTCCAGCGTTTCAAAGTCCATCCGGACCTGACCACGGGTATCGGTCGAGCCGATCCAGCCCATCAGATGATCCGGAAGTTTCTGGGCGCGGGGTTCAAATTCCATAACCCAATGCTTGGTCGCGGCGCGACCGGACTGCATGGCATTTTTCGCGGGTTTGAAAATACGAACCTTCATCGGACCCTCGTTTAACTTGTCAACCAGATGAAATGCGATGCAGCAATAATCAATCTACACCCGATTGGGCGACTTGAAAGCGCAAACATCCGCTTCGAGATGAAATGGTCGGGAAGGCGGGATTCGAACCCACGGCCCCCTGCTCCCAAAGCAGGTACGCTACCAGACTGCGCCACTTCCCGACACGGGGAGGGATTTAGCACCTTAATCTGTTCACGGCAAGACCGGTTTAATGCTTTTTATCACCTTTTTTACAACAACATGTCGTTTCGGTGCTTCAAACAAAACCAGCCTGGTCCGCACATATTACAGATACCGGCAGAAAACCGCCCCACCCCAAACCATACACGCTAACTAGCGCGGCAAACCATCAACCGTATCGCCCACTTTGAAATCAAATTTGTCGGCCAGCCCGGCATTAAGTTCCAGAACAAAGCGCACCGGACGCGGTGCCGAAATGATCGCTTCGGATTTTGGAACCGTGCGCGGCGCAATGCCAACAATTTTGCCATCCTGGCCGATAAACAGCATATCAAGCGAAATAAACGTATTTTTCATCCACATCGACACATCGCGTGGCTGGCCGAAATCGAACAACATGCCGTTGTCATCTTCCATGTGGGTCCGAAACATAAGCCCCCGCGCCCGTTCATCGGCGCTTAAGGCAAGTTCCACATTAAAGATCTGTCCATCGACCAAAAGACGCGATCGCTCAAAACCTGTGGCTTTTGCATTCAGGCCAGCCATAACCGCCGCACTGACAAAAAAGAATACAAACACCGTTTGAACGAAAGACTTCATACCCCATACCCTTTAAGAAACTGCACATGACCCCGGACTTCCGCCCGGATTTCCCCACCCCGCCAATCATCGGCAAGGGTTGTAAGCAAGCTGGCCGCTGGCTGTCTGCCAAGACGATGCGACCATTTTATGTCACGCAGTATCTCTTCTGCCGATTCCGGTAATTTTTCCGGAATTTCATTATTATTCACAGTTGCCCATATCCCGGCCCAACATCGGGCCACCCCGTAGGGATTGTATCCGCCACCGCCTAGAACCATCAGGCGGGGCGCAATTTTCGCAAACCCCCTTACCACTTCCCACACCGACTGGTTTCCCAGCCTTTGTCGCGATTGTGGATCTTCTGCCAGGGCATCGCATCCGCATTGCAACACCACCGCCTGCGGCGCAAAATCCGCCGCCAGGGGCAAAAGATAGTCAAACAGCACAAATCGCATTTCATCGTCATTCATGCCCGCAGGTATCGGCACGTTACGCGCCATGCCCCCGGCCATGTCGGTAACAGCGCCGGTTCGCGGCCACAAATCATCCTGATGAACCGAAACTGTCAAAACTCTGTCATCATCGGCAAATGCAAGCTGCACGCCATCGCCGTGATGGGCATCGATATCCACATACAACACACGGTCCAGCCCGCCATCAAGCAAGGCCAGAATGCCCAGCACCGGATCGTTAAAATAACAAAACCCCGATGCCTCGGCCGCGCGCCCGTGATGGGTGCCGCCCGCCGGATGATGGACGATCCCGCCATCCCGTAAAAATTCTGCCGACAAAATCGATGATCCGGCCGACGTCGCCGGACGCCGGAAGATTTCCGGATAAATCGGATTGCCGTTTTTCCCCAGTTTGTAACGATCCATCATATCATCGGGCAGGCATTGATCCCGTTCTGCCTGCATCACCGCAGCGATATAATCTGGCGCATGAAAACGCGCCAGTTGTACCGGTGTGGCCACAGGCCCGACAACATAATTGGTCGCATCGACCCAGCCCAGAGCATGCACCATATCAACCACCAGCGACACACGCGGAATGCCCAAGGGATGTTTGGGACCATAAGACGAGCCGCGATAAATTTCGGCGGCAATCATGCGTGGCGGGTAGACCATAAAATGCCAGGACACCAGGGCGTGGACGAATGCAACGAAACAACCAAGACCAATGTATAGCCTTAACCGCTTCTGGTAATAGGGTTTGCAGAAGCGCGCATAAATTTCAAGGGGTAATACGTAAAACACCCCAAAATCTTCGCGTGTTTGTAACATTTCAAAAATTGTAGCACCGTTCCTTGCCTTTACGGCTTAAAACCAATCACGACGCAAGGCGGCCTATCGTTTTAATCAGAAAATCCATCCCGCTTCTCACACGCGAGGCGTGGCGCAAATCGGCATGAACCAGCATCCAGATTTCGCGGGCGGGAAAATCCTCGCGGCCCTGAAATTTCAGCAAGTGCGGATCGGCATCGCCGAGATAACAGGGCAACAATGCAATGCCCAAACCGGACCGGGCGGCAGACGCCTGCACATCCATATCGTTCGAGCGCAAAACAACACGCCGTCCGTCCAACCTGTCCTCCAGCCAGCGATATTGCGGAATATCCGCACTGGTTTCGTCCCAACTGATCAGGTCCCAGTCAGGCTCGGCTTTATGATAGTCCCGTGCGCCATAAAACCCCAACGGCATGTCGGCCAGTTTACGGGTAATCACACTGGATTTACGCGGCCGCGACAACCTTATGGCAATATCGGCCTGGCGACGGTTAAGGTCGGCAGACTGCGTTTGCCCCTGTAAAATCACCTCGATATCGGGATGCATTTCGCGAAAATGGCTCAGGTTCGGCGCGATCACATACCGCGCCAGTGCTGGCGGCGCGCTGATACATAACGGCACCGACACACCGGCAACAGCCCCGGCTGCCGCCCGTTCAACGGCAAACATGGCATCAAGTGCGCCCTGCCCGCGTTTGGCAAGCACATGGCCTTCCTGCGTTAACATCACAGCCTTGGGTAAACGGTCAATCAAGCGCACACCAAATGCCATTTCAAGGGCCGCCACGCGCCGGGCAACGGTGCTGTGATCCACGCCGAGCTGGCGGGCGGCCCCGGAAAAACTGCCCGCATCGGCAAGCGTTAGAAAATAACGAAAATCTTCCCAGTTCATTTGCGCATTATCACCCGTTTACTATGCAAATATATGCAATTTCCCCCATGATCAATACGCCTTAATCCTGAACATGTCACAACATTCAGGAGACAGTCATGACCCGCATCATTCACATGGACAAGGCCGGAGAGCCATCGGCATTATATGCCACCGATATTGATTTGCCTGCCCCACAGGCCAACGAAGTGCAAATCAAACAAAGCCTGATTGGCGTTAATTTCGTTGATGTTTATTTTCGCAAAGGTCTTTATGCCATGCCCGCCCTGCCGGGCTGCATTGGTGTTGAGGCTGTCGGAACGGTTTGTGCCCTCGGCAAGGATGTGCGCGATTTTAGCATTGGCGAGCGGGTCGCCTATGCCGGTTTCCCGGTGGGAAGCTATTGCGCCCAACGCAATGTTGCCACGAACCGCGTCATCAAACTGCCCGATGACCTGAGCGACGCCCAAATTGCAGGGTCCTTGTTACGCGGACTAACCGCCTATTTTCTATTGGTTCATGTGTGCCATGTTCAAGCCGGGCAAAGCATCCTTGTGCATGCAGCGGCGGGCGGCCTGGGGCAAATTCTGGTGCGCTGGGCGAAACTGTTGGGGGCCACCACAATTGGCACTGTCAGTACAGCTAAAAAAGCCGAGCTTGCCAAACAGCAAGGGCTTGACCACGCCATATTCTATAAAGAACAGGATTTTGAAACAGCCATCGCCACCCTGACAGACGGTAAGGGCGTTGATTATGCCATTGACGGCATTGGCGGGGCAACATTGGACAAAACCATCCGCACGACCAAACCGTTTGGCACAACGGTCAATATTGGCCAGATCGGCGGAAATGTGCCCTTGCTTGATGTCAGCGCGTTAACAAACCGGTTTTTAATTCGTGCCAGTGTTTTGGCCTTTATCAATGACCTGCAAGGGTATCACCGCGCAGCACATGCGTGGTTTGATGTTTTGCGTCAGTCGCCTTTTCCGGCTGCCCATGCATATGATTTTGCAAACGCATCACAGGCACATGCCGACCTTGAAGCCGGGGCAACAAATGGTGCGGTTTACCTGCGAGTCGATCCATAAACCCGAAAAAGGCCCTTGTCGACACCCTGCCCGACAAGGGCCAAACGAAAAACATTAATCACGAAACTTGACGTCAGCGTTTCATCTGCGCATAGTCGCGTCATCTCCAGGGGGGCCTGTCGTAAATGGGCTGAGAGGTTCGGTGTTGCCGAACGACCCTTTGAACCTGAACCGGTTAAGACCGGCGTAGGAAGGATCGTATGACATATACCGACGCAAAAGCGCCCGCCACAGGGCACATAACGGCACCCTTTGACAACACTCAAACATCGTTTGATGTTCATTTGCGCGGTGCCAGTGTTGAATTTAACGGCACCAGCCTTTTCCATGACCTTGCCCTTGATCTGAGTGCCAGCAGTTTTACCTGTTTGCTGGGACCATCGGGTGTGGGCAAAAGCACGCTGTTACGGTTTCTGGCCGGGCTTGTCGGCGATGCCGCCAGCGGCACCGTTACCTGCGGCGATGGATTGCCTTTGACAAGGCGGGTCGCCTATATGGCGCAGCAAGATTTGCTGTTGCCGTGGCGCTCAGTGCGCGAAAACGTCGTTCTCGGTGCAGTATTGCGCGGCGAAAAACCCGATCTTTCCCGGGCCGATCATTTGATTGCCGAAGTGGGGCTTGGCAAGGCCGCCCATATGCGCCCGGCCCAATTGTCTGGCGGCATGAAACAGCGTGCCGCCCTGGCCCGCACCTTGATGGAAGATCGCCCGGTTGTTCTGATGGACGAGCCGTTTTCTGCCCTGGACCCGCTAAACCGGATGCGTATTCAGGATCTGGCCGCCCGGGTTTTACAGGGCAAAACCGTTTTGCTGGTCACCCACGATCCGCTTGAAGCCCTTCGCGTCGGCCACAAGGTGGTGGTTTTACAGGGTACACCGGCAACAGTGTCCGATGCCGTTATTCCCCACGGCACCATCCCGCGCGACATAACCGACCCCGCCATATTGCGCCATCAGGCCCGCCTCTTGCACCAGTTGGGCGCGTTATCGCCCCAAAGCAGTATGACGGAGGCCCCCCGATGACCCCGTCCCCGGCGCAGCCCCCCCGTCAAATATCGCGAAAACCGTTGGCCGAGCGAAAACTGCTTAAACTGGCGCGGCCCGTTATCATCATTGCGACCTTAATCGCCACCTGGCAGATCATTGTTACACTTACAGGTGCGCCCAAATATATGCTGCCCGCCCCCTATGATGTGTGGCTTGCGCTGATCGACCGCCATGCGGTGCTGTTGGATCATGCGGGTTATACAATTGCCGAAACCGTGATTGGCTTGTTTGCTGGCGCACTTTTGGGCGCGCTTGCCGCCCTGCCGATGGCATTGTTCAGCCCGATACGGTTTTGGCTGATGCCGATATTGCTGGTATCACAAGCCATTCCGTTTTTTGCCATTGCCCCGTTGCTGGTGCTGTGGCTGGGATTTGGCATGGCGTCAAAAATTGCCATGGCCGCCCTGATCATTTTCTTTCCCGTCACCGTTGCGTTTTTTGATGGATTATCGCGGACAGAACCGGGCTGGCTTGATCTGGCGCGCACCATGGGCACCCATCGCTGGCGGCTGTTAACCCACATTCGGCTGCCCGCTGCCCTGCCCGCCTTTGCGTCGGGTTTTCGCGTGGCAACGGCGGTTGCCCCGATCGGGGCGATCATTGGCGAATGGGTCGGCTCCAGTCACGGACTGGGATATTTAATGCTGCAAGCCAATGCCCGGGTTCAGATCGACATGGTTTTTGCCTGCCTTCTGATCCTGTGTGCCTTTTCGATTACCCAGTATTTTATCGTCGACCAACTGTTGCGCAGGCTGTTGCCCTGGCAACCCGACAGCCTTGCCCGCCACGATTAAACTTGCTGCTTATGCGCCAATAATCGCGGCCTGCCTGCAATTTTGCCACTGCATTTATTCGTTTTACCTTGCTTGTTTGAAACAGGAAAAAGCCCATGTCACGCCTAAAAACCATGTTATCGGTCGCGACCCTTGGGGTGTCGCTGGCCCTGGCAACCCTGCCAGCCCATGCCAACGAAAAACTGACGATCCTGCTGGACTGGTTTGTAAACCCCGACCACGCGCAGCTGATTGTGGCCAAGGAAAAGGGATTTTTCGCCAAACACGGGCTGGATGTGGAATTGATCGAACCGGCGGACCCATCCGCCCCGCCGCGCCTGGTGGCCGCCGGACAAGGTGATGTCGCCGTGAACTATCAGCCGCAATTACATGTTCAGGTCGCCCAGGGTTTACCGCTCACGCGCATTGGCACTCTGGTAGCAACGCCGTTAAATGCACTGGTGGTGTTAAAAGACGGTCCGATCAAGGAAATTTCCGACCTGAAAGGCAAAAAGATCGGCTATTCACTGGCCGGGTTTGAAGATGCCATTGTCGGCACGATGCTGAAAAAACACGGCGTTGATATAAAGTCGGTCGAACTGGTGAATGTGAATTTCTCGCTGTCACCATCACTTTATTCGGGCCAGGTTGATGCCGTGATTGGGGCCTATCGCAACTTTGAACTCAACCAGATGGATATTGAAGGCAAACCGGGCAAGGCATTTTATGTCGAGGAAGAAGGCGTTCCAACTTATGACGAACTGATCCTGACGGTGCGCAAGGACCATGTGAATGACCCGCGCATGAAAAAAATGCTCGATGCGATTGAAGAAGCCACCCAATACCTGATCAACCACCCCGATGATAGCTGGAAAGCCTTTGTCGCGGCTTATCCCAACCTTGATGACGAATTGAATAAACGCGCCTGGGCCGACACGCTAACCCGTTTTGCCCTGCGCCCCGCCGCCGTGGACCGGGGCCGCTATGCCCGTTTTGCCCAATATTTGCTTGATCAGGGCATTATCGACCACACACCGGATCTCGACAGTTATATCGATGTCATCGAGTAAGGCTTTTATCTAATCCGCGCTGACACCCGGTGGAGCAATGCAAATGTAGCGGGCAGTACCAATATGGTGCCGCCCGTTTTTTCTGCGCCGCAGAAGCATGGCATGATCAACGCATGGTTGCCACTTGCGCCATGTCGCAAATGCAACACATAGTAAAAGAACAAATTGATAAGGGAACGCCCGTGAATTCTGCATCGCGCCCAAGCCACCACACTGAAAACGGCTTTGAAAACCGGTATCCCTTGCCCGAAAGCAAAAAATCGTTTTTCACCTTTTTGCGTCTTCGCCTGTTGGGACGCGAAAGCTGGCCCAAGGCCAAAAAGCAGATTGGAAAAACACCGGTCGTTGCCCCCAATCTGGACGCCATCCACACGCCAGACCCAAATGTCGCCCAGGTCACATGGATTGGCCATTCAACGGTATTGCTGCAATATCAGGGGATCAACATTCTGACCGATCCGGTTTTTTCGGACCGGGCATCACCTTTTGCCCATATTGGTCCCAAACGCTACAGCCCGCCAGGGCTTGCGATTGATCAGTTGCCAAAGATCAACATTATACTGCTATCGCACAATCATTACGACCATTGTGACATTGAATCTTTGCGCCAAATTGGCAAAGAACCCACCTATATTGTGCCGTTAAAAAATGCCAGCCTGCTAAAAGAAGCCGGAATTGACAGTTGCATTGAAATGGACTGGGACCAGTTTGCCGAAGTTAACGGCGTTAAAATTGTTCATACCCCGTCCTATCACTGGTCCAGCCGCAAGATCAGCGACCGCAAGGAAATGCTGTGGGGCGGATATGCCCTGACATTTCCCAACGGGTTCAAGTTTTACTTTGTCGGTGATAGCGGCTGGAATGAACAGTTATTTGCCGAAATGGGCGAAAAATATGGCCCGTTTGATTTGGGCTTAATCCCGATTGGTGCCTATGACCCGCGCGATTTTATGAAAGCCGCCCATGTAAACCCCGAAGAAGCGGTTCTGATCAAACAGACCATGGGGATCAAACAGGCCATTGCCATTCATTGGGGAACCTTTGTGTTAACCGCCGAACCGGTTGACGAGCCCCCAAAACGGCTCCGGATCGCGCTGGAACAGGCGGGTTTGAACCCGGACCATTTTTTGGCCTTGCCCGTTGGGGGGACGCATCACCACATGCCCACGCCATCGCAGGGCTGAACTTCGCCAAACGACTGACAATGCATAATGGCAAAGGCGAAACACCACACCACGACACAACACCCTCGCGCCGCCGCCCTTACAGCATATCGTAAGGACGCCGCTTTTCGCCGGTTTCAAAGCGTGACAAACGGAAAGCATCCAGATTGATCGAGGATTGCCCGGTGGTTATCCATTCCGACAGCACCTTGCCAACAATGGGCCCCATGGCAAAACCATGCCCGGAAAAACCGGTGGCCACGAAAAAACCCTTGGGGGTGTCAAGCTGGTCAATCACCGGCACGGCATCGGGCGTTACATCAATATCACCGGCCCATTGATCAACAATTTGTGGCGTTTCGATATGAGGAAAAAGGCGTTTAAAGGCCGCAAGAGAGTTGCGAATACGTTTCGGGTTGGGCAAGGCGGTTGTTTGCCTGCGCCCCATCAGCGGTTTATCCGCCGCCGGGCTACCCGGCAAATGATCGGCCAGATCATCGATGAACCGCATATCAAGATGAAAATTAAAGCTACGCCAGTTGGCCTTGTAACCCGGCCAAAAATCGCCCGCATAGCGAAAACGCGACAGGGTCAGGTCGATATCGGTATTAATATCATCTGACAGATTTAACGAACCATCCGCGCGCTGACGAAACCCCAAGCCGTCCACTACGGCACTGGCCGCCGAAATGGGAGCCACCGGTTTGGTGCGGATAACCGTGCCGCGTGTGGTTTGCTGCGGTAAACGACGGCCAAATCTGGCGACAAATTTATGGGTCATCGCCCCCGCAGCACAAATAACAATGCGGGTTTTAATCAGCCCCCGTTCGCTGATCACACCGCTGACCTGCCCGGCTTCGGTTTCAATGCCCAGTGCCCCGCATCCCTGCACAATCACGGCCCCCAAATCATGGGCCTTTTTTGCCAGGGCCGGGGCGGCTTTTTTCGGTTCGGCCTGCCCGTCATTGGAGGTAAAAATACCGCCAACACCGGGCGATGCAAGACCTGTCATCAAGCCTTCAACCTCGGCGCGGCCCAATTTGCGGGTGCCAATGTCATAGGGTTGGGAATCGGCCAGCCATTTTTCATACCGGGCCATTTCGGCGTCATCCTTGGCAACATACAAAACACCGCCCTGCCGCCATTCCAGATCCGCGCCAAGGTCGCGCTCCAGATCAGCCCAGATATCAATGCAGGCTTTCATCAAGGGCAGTTCAACCGGGTCGCGGCCCTGCTGGCGCACAAACCCCCACGCCCGGCCAGACTGGTGCGAAGCAACCGTATCCTTTTCCAGCAAAACAACCGACATTCCGGCCTTTTGCAAATAATACGCGCTGGAGGCCCCTTGAATACCACCGCCAATAATGACAATGTCGGCCTGATCTGGAACGGTTTGTGTCGGCATGTGCATCATATCCCTGATAGCTGGTCTGCTGGGTATTTTTGTGGTTCCCCAAAATGATAGGGCGCATTAGGGTATAGCAATTAAGCATGGCCACCACCATCAGGGAAACCTAAAATGCCCCACAAAACAAATAACCGGCATGCCGCCACTGTTGCGGCACAGGCTCTGGGCTGGGTGGATGAAACAACACGTTCCGTCACCCCGCCGATTTATCCGTCAACCACGTTTGAACGCAATACCGACCTTAGCTATCACGACGGGCGGTGTTATACCCGTGCTGATAACCCGACCTATGATCAGGCCTGTGCCGTTTTAAACGCACTTGAAGGCGGCGCAGACAGCCGGTTGTTTGCATCGGGCATGGCGGCGGCTGTTTGTGTGCTGCAAGCCCTGCAACCGGGCGACCATGTGGTTGCACCCAAAATAATGTACTGGGCCTTGCGCGCATTTATGCAAGATATCGGTGTTCGGTCAGGCCTGTCGTTTGATTTCGTTGACAATGGCGACGCGGACGCATGGGCAAAACACATGCAGCCGGGCAAAACAAAGCTGATCTGGCTGGAAACCCCGGCCAACCCCGACTGGCAAATTACCGATATTGCCGCCGTTGCCAAAGCCGCCCACGACATTGGCGCCATTATTGCGGTTGATAACACGGTGGCAACGCCGCTGATTACCCGCCCGATTGAATTTGGCGCCGACATTGTGATGCATTCGGCCACCAAATACCTGAACGGGCATAGCGATGTTTTGGCAGGCACACTGACCTGCGCGCACAAAGATGCCTTTTGGGAGCAGGTTTGCAAACAGCACAAGGGCGGCGGTGCTGTTCTGGGTGTGTTTGAAACATGGCTGTTATTGCGCGGCATGCGCACCCTTTCGGTGCGGGTTGAACGGGCAAGCAGCAATGCGATGACGATTGCCCGGCATTTTGAACATCATGCCGAGATTGAACAGGTGCAATATCCCGGCCTTGAAAGTCATATCGGCCATGACATTGCCAAAAAGCAGATGCATGGTGGATTTGGTGGCATGTTGTCATTGCGGGTTAAAGGTGGCACCGAACGCGCCGTTGCCTTTCACAATGCCTGTAAACTGTTTAAACGTGCAACGTCGCTGGGCGGGGTTGAAAGCCTGATAGAACATCGCGCATCTGTTGAAGGCCCGACCAGCCCGGTCCCGGGCGATCTTTTGCGCATATCCGTCGGGATCGAACATATCGACGATTTGATTGACGATATTGAAACGGCCCTGAACCAGACCAGGTAACCCTGATCAGGTATCTTTTTTGCCAACAACACCGAACCGGAACATGACACCAAGTCACAACAAACCACAGGCCGGGAAAACCGGCTTCCCGTTTATTGTTTATCTGCTGACTGTTCTATGCGTTGGTACCATTGTTCCAGCGCAGGCGGCCAATAAGCCCATCAGCCCTATGTCGCCTGCGCCGGGATTAATCTATGACGTTGCCAAAAACGCCTATGTGCGGCTTGAAACCGTGCAATCAGCGGTCGCCGGGGTAAAATACATTTTGCTGGGTGAAACCCACAACAACCTGATCCACCATCAACGTCAGGCCGAATTGATCGATGTGTTATCGGGCGATGGCATAAAACGCGCCGTGGTGTGGGAAATGATCAATCGCGACCAGCAAGCGGCGCTAAACGCAGCCTGGTCTGACAAAAAAAAGACCATTGATGACATCGGCAGCCAGCTTGACTGGGACAATAGCGGCTGGCCCTCGTGGCAGGACTATTCCCCCATCGCCGAGGCCGCACGCCAGCACCAGTTGCCGATGATTGCGGGGAACCTGCCAGACGACCTGCCTGGCCCGCTGATGGACAAGGGCATTGCCGCCCTGCCCGCAAGCCTGGCAAAAAAGCTGGCCCTGCCGCCCATGCCGGACGATACAAAAATACTGTTTGATCAGGAAATTGTCGATGCCCATTGCGGCATAATGTCCCCCGATCAGGCGCCGCCTTTCAGTATTATCCAGTTCACCCGCGACGCATCCCTGGCGCGTGCCATGTTTGACGCCTCCAAACAAAAAGGCATCGATGGCGCATTTTTAATTGCAGGTTCGATGCATGTTCGGGCCAATGTGGCTGTTCCCTGGCATTTAAAACGGTTCGATCCCAAAGGCACAAGCATTGTCATCACCATGATTGAAGCCCCAAATCCCGGTGATCCTGCCGTGCCACCGGCCGATTATCTTAAGGCTTTTGGCCCCGGCCACAGTGTTGATTTTGTCTGGTTTACATCCGACCTTGACCAGTCTGACCCGTGCGAGGGCATTGTCATGCCGCACATCAAGGCCCTTGATGCAAAAAATGGCCCCACCGATGATACCGGCGCAGAAAATACACCCGACACCCAAAATGACGCATCTGACGGAAAAGATGCCGATGATCCATCCATCGCCGTCCCGGCGATACATGACGACATCACACAGGGCGACGATCAGGGGAATGATCAGGCCGATGATTTAACAGCACCATCAACAAATGAACTTGACAGCGCTGTACCTGCCCCGACGCAGACAGCCCCCAAAACAGGCCCCGCACCGATTATAGACCCGGAACCCTCAACCAACCCGATGCGCCGGATCATGCCGATCCCGCCTGCCCAGCCCAGGGAATAAGCCCCTGCAAACCGTTATTTCAAGCGACGCGGACGCCAGTCTGTTGTGGCAACGGGTTTGCCTTTGTGCGAACGCATGACACGCGGGCGCACAACATCATCTGCTTCGGGGGTGGTCGCAGATTTACGAACAGCGGTATAAAATATAACCATTTCGGTAAATGAAATAACCGTGCCCGGCCCGGCACGCCAGGCATCCTGATATGGCGCATGGTTGCGAATGGACGCATTTAAATGATCCACCGAATGATGACCGAACTGCCGCCAGATGCTTTCGATAAAGTGCTTGGTTTTATCATTGATGGCTTTTAACCGCACATCGGGCCGTGTTTCTTCCATCACCACATACAGGTTGGGTTCAATCGGCCCGCTTTCTTCGGCGACGAACAGAGCCGGCATCAGCATTGCCCCATGATAGGACGCGCCGAAATATCCCTGGGCCAGATACAACAACCGATGCAGTTTTTGTGGCTGCAAATATTCGTTATCGTTCAACGCGTGATCAATCAGGCGGAACGCAACATCGAATACCGAATAAAGAACCGGTTTTTGTTTCATACCTGCCCTGATCACGACAAAAAACACTGCAAATGACAGCGACATTATAAATGCCCCTGTGGCACATGATAGCCAGCCCGCTATGTGACAACAAGGGATCTGTTACCCGGAAGGACCAAGACCGAAACAAGCCGCGATCAGATATGGAAATCAAGCCGCTGGCCACGCAGGGGTACAGCACCGTGCGTCACCGCATTGACCATGGCATATATGGATTGCGGGGAACGACGTGCGCCCAGGTCCAGCGGCCCGTCAAAATCAAGAAAATCGGCAAAGCGGACATTTTCGAGGTCTATGGCATCGCTGGCATCGCGCGCAGCACCATTGCCCGCATTGCGGGCACGGGCCTGCTGACTGTTTTCATGGGGGTTTTGGTCACGCTGGCCGCCACCCTGCGGGGCGCCATGGCCATTTTTCTGATCAATAAAGGCATTGAACAAAGTGCCGTCGGTGCCGGGCTGATACCCGAACTTTTCGTTGATTTGTTCAACACCAACATCGCGCCCCACCGATGCAATACCGCGCGCACCCGCCGGGGCCAACCGCGTCATATGCATGGCCGTATTGGTAATCTGGGCGGGGGGCAGTTGCGGTATCATCACCTTCACCATCGTTAACAAGATGGGCGTTCATTTGATCAACCCTTATGATCATACACCAACAGCGCAAAAAAATCATAAAAATCGACCAATATGAAACCTGAGGTTGCCGCGACCCGGCAATTGTCAGTCCCCGTCAAATTCAACAATGTTAAACACGGGAACGCCACGTTGACGAATGCGCGCAGCACCGCCAAGGTCTGGCAAATCGATGATAAAGGCGCAGGAAACAGCTATCGCCCCGGCCTTTTCAATCAAATCAATGGCCGCAAGGGCCGTGCCACCCGTTGCAATCAGATCATCCATAATCAAAACCCGTTGTCCGGGCTTTACTGCATCGACATGCATTTCGATAATGTCCGAGCCATATTCCAGATCATATTCAATCGAGACGGTTTTGGCGGGTAATTTTCCCTTTTTACGGATGGGCACAAAACCCACCCCCAATGCCAGGGCGACTGCCGGGCCGATGATGAAACCACGGGCTTCGATACCGGCGATCACGTCAATTTTCTGGTCCTGAAACGCGCCAGCCAGTGTGTCGATCACGTCACGCAAACCTTCGGCATCGCCAAACAAGGTTGTAATATCGCGAAACATGATCCCTTTTCTCGGATAGTCGGGAATAGTACGAATAAGGGACTTAATCGACATAGCAGGTGAGACCTCCGACCCGGGTAAAACAAAGCCGCCATCAATGTATCGAATGGCGGCTTAAAATCGGGCAGCTTGGCGAAAAATGCAATGCCGCAATATGTGGTTCTGTATCAAAACATCTCAGGCGGCGTGGTGAAATTCCATTTTGCGCCCGCCGACAATGGCGTGCCCGGTCACACCACCTGCGCCAGCGACATATACCGCCGGGGTAAAATCATCGGCCAGTTTACGGCTGATTTCGGCACGGGTGCCGCGTGGCATGCCACTATCGGCAGCGCGTCGATTACCCCATACCGCCCGATATAAACGATAATCATGGTCATTGATCTGACCAAATACCTTTTCAACTTCCATCAAGGTCTGAACATAACTTTTATTCATGTCAGCCATCCTGTTGCTCGTTTTCCCGGATATGCCCGGCACAAAGCCCGGCATGGCATGGCCGCGCGCCTTTTATGTACTTCAGGGTACAGCGCATCGACCCCCGCGATATAATTCGGGAAATATGGTTTCTCAACTGCAGGACGGTGACATGTTGGCGAACATTTTGTGACGTCGGGCCGGAATATATCCGGTTTACTCCGGAAAACAGCCATATTCACCCAGCCTGGCCTTAACCGACCCGTCACAACGAAAAAGACAAAACGTTGCCGCCCCGTGTGATCGGAAGACGTTAAACCGGGCGCGCAAGCGCGGCGTTAGCTGCGCCCTTATGGCCCCGCCCGACTGACAATGATCAAACTGATCAGTGAATGTTGTTCGTCGCGGCGTCGATATCCCCGCTTTGCTGATCCATCTGCTTTTGCAGGGCTTCGGCATATTCACCGTAAATGCGGCCTTCAAGGGACAGTTCAAGAAACCGGATATAATCCTGCTCATTTCCAATTTTATGACGTGCCACCGTAATCACATCAAAGGGGGACTGCGCATCCAGCCCATATTGCCGGATCAGCATCAGCATTTCGGCAGTAATGTCTTCCAGCTTTTTTTGTGCTTCGACAAAGGTAATATTCATGATCAACCCCAACTTGTGATATGCCCGTTACGCCGCTGTTTGCCAGCGACTTATCCCGTTACAAGCTGTATGCCTGCCTATCGATATAAATTCAACCGTGACCCAATGAGATTAAGGCATCGCACACGAAATTGTTCCCGATGCAGGCCAACAACCACCGCTGACTGGATCTGACGCGCAACAGGGTTGCGACCTTTCTTTGGAGAGACCGCGACAATTGAAACCACACGTTTAAAAAATAGAACGATAATTGCAATAACAACGAATAGAAAATTGGAATATTTCTGAATAAGCCCTTGGAGTTGAGGCAAATCAATGCTTCCAAAAGCCGGAAGGGCGACGTTTAAGTACACTAAGTCATTCGTTGCACAAGCATGTTTCGGGATCTTGTGCGTATATGTTTATTGCCGGTTTTGACGGGCTTGAGGGAATTTGATGGCGCTTTTATCCAGTTGGAAACGGATGGGAATTCGTAAACGGTTTATGGTTGCATCGGCCTTTGGTGTGACGGCAGTCATGGTAATTGGTTTGGTCATGATCGCCATGACAGAACGCCATGCGATGGATGCCAAGCTCAAACAACTTAGTGACAATGAACTAACATCCCTGCACGCCCTGATTGTGAACGTGATGGCCGCCCGAGTTGATGATTCAGATGATATCGGCATTCGCGTGTTCAACAACTGGTTTGATAGCCGCAACCAGGATTACCCTGGCGAATTATGGTCGGTCTGGGCACCCAAAACCCTGGCCTACATGAAGGAAAACGAAGAAAAGCCCCTAAAACTTCCGCGCGATGCCATCGATGAAGAAGCCATTCAGACCGGCAAACTGGTTGGTCGCTATACCGATGAAGGCACCTATCGCATGTCGATGCCGATTGTTCTGGGTGTGACCAAGGGTGCCGACAAGGAAGTTTGCTTTACCTGCCATGCCGGGTTAATGGACGAAGAAAAAGGCGACGTGATTGCCGTTTTGTCCTCCAGCCTGTCGGTCGCGCCAGAACAGGCAAAGACCAACACCATCCTGTTTGGGATTGCCATTGGCGGCATTATTGTTGCCATTTTGACCGTGTTCGGTATTCGGGCATTGCTTTCCAACATTGTTACCAACCCGCTGTCGCAACTTAATCAAGTGATGCACAAACTGGCCGAAGGTCGCACCGATCTGGAAATTGAAAACACGCAGCGTCATGACGAAATTGGCGCAATGGCACGATCGGTAGAGGTTTTTAAAACCAATGCCCTTGCCAAAGAACGGATGGAAAAAGAACAAAAAGCCGCACAACAGCAGCGTGAACAACGCATGGTTCGGCTTGAAACAATGATTGGCGATTTCGAAAAAATTATCGCCGCCATCGTATCGTCGGTGTCAACGTCTGCCACAAAAATGCAAAACACCGCGCGTGAACTGGTTGGCGAAGCCGATCAGGCCAGCAAGAACGCGACCACCGTGGCCGCTGCTTCGGAAGAAGCAACCACCAATGTGCGCACGGTTTCCGAAGCCGCCGATCATTTGTCCGCATCCATCACGCAGATTGGCGACAAGGCCCATCAATCGACCGAAATTACCGCCGAGGCATCACGCGAAGCCGATATTTCAAGCCGCACTGTCGCTGGCCTTTCCGAGGCGGCTGGTAAAATTGGCGAAATCGTTAATCTGATCAGCGATATTGCAGGTCAAACCAACCTTCTGGCCCTGAACGCCACCATCGAGGCTGCCCGTGCCGGCGAAGCAGGCAAGGGTTTTGCCGTTGTTGCCGCCGAGGTCAAAAACCTTGCCAACCAGACCGCACGCGCAACCGACGAAATCTCGGACCAGATTAACGCCATCCAGAATGAAACCGGTAAAACGGTAAAATCCATTCAGGACATTTCGGATGTCATCATGCGCATTACCGACATCACCGGCACCATTTCCGAAGCCGTGCGCGAACAGGCCGATGCCACCAACGAAATTGCCCGCAATGTTGAACAGGCCGCACTTGGCACCCAGGAAGTAACCCGTAATATTGAACGGGTCAGCCAAACCGTTGGTGAAACCGACAAATCGGCCCATTCGGTACTCCACGTTGCCGAAGAACTAGGCGCGCTTTCGCAAAACCTGCGTGCCGAAGTTGACCGCTTCCTCGATGGCATTCGTGGGGCATAACGCCACTTCCCGGTTGCCCTGGGCCGCGCAGAGGCATTGATGTTCGGCCCTGACCCGGCATTTTCGGTTATTGAAAAATCGTGGCACCCTGTGCTGATACCCTGTCGGGGTCGGTGCAGGGTATTTTTTTGTCATGCGCCAAATAGGTCATCATGTCCCGACACGTAATACATAGCGTCTTTTTTTCAACTTTTGTAAATTTCGACGTCCCCTAAAAACGTTCAAGTCGAAAAACAGGGCTGATTTGCGCTTTGGAAGGCTCTTTGCTTAACAGGAACGCAAACGCAGTCTATGATGCTTCCAGAAGTGCGCTGCCTTTGGCAGGTCTGCGAAGTGGGAGACAGAAGTCAGGAAGACTTCTGTACGGGGGAACTTAAAAAGCAATGTCGCTGACAACAATTTTCGGGATTATGGCCGGTATCGGCCTGTTTGTTGCGTCGATCTATATCTCGACTGACAATTATGTCGTCTTTCTTAGCCTGTCCAGTGTGTTGATGGTGCTCGGCGGGACGTTTGCAGCAACATTCATCGCCTATGAAACACGGTATGTATGGCTCGCAATCAAATTGATTTTTAAAATTTTCCGGGCCCCGCGCATGGGCCGCGGACAATTAACCGGCGAGGTCGGCCGGGTGGTCAAATGGGGGTATCTGATGCAGAAAAAAGGCATCAACGCCCTTGAACAGGAAGTTACCCGGCTGGGCAAGGAAGAACCGTTTCTGGGCTGGGCGATGGAAATCGTCATTACCGGCTATAACGGCGATGATGTTTCCGACATGCTCTATAATGCAATCGACAGTTCCTATAACCGCAATCTGGTGCCGGTTGATATCTTGCGCAGCATGGCGGGTGCCGCACCTGCCTTTGGCATGATCGGAACGCTGGTGGGCCTTGTCATCATGCTTGATAAAATGGGTGACGATCCGACATCGCTGGGCGCTGGTCTGGCGATTGCACTGATCACAACCCTTTATGGCATTGTCGCGGCGCGGTTCTTTTTCATTCCTGCCGCCAGCAAAATCCAGCAGCGCGAAGACATTATGAAATTTCGCAATTCGCTGATTGCCGAAGGCCTGATCATGCTGGCAGACCGCAAAGGCCCGCGCGCCATTCAGGACCGGATGAATTCGTTTCTGGACCCGGCCATCCATTTCAATATGGACAAGACCCCGCAATAAACCGGTTTGGTTCTTCTCTGAATACAGGACATGCTTATGGCCCGGCGTCGCAGATCACCGTTAGACACGAAACGCCCCGCAGAAATCAACGAGGATTGGCTGGCAACCTATGCCGATGCCATTACCTTGCTAATGGCGTTTTTTGTCATGCTTGTCAGCTTTTCCAAAATCGAGTTGCCGATATTTGAAAAGATTCAGGCGGGTATCGCTGAAAATATCGGCAAGCGCAGTGTGGTGCGCCCCACCGAAATTCTGGAAACCGACCTGAAAGACGTTGTTTTCAACCTGCAACTGGATAAATCCGTCAGTGTTAAAACCGATGACGAAGGCATTCTGATGGAGCTTGCCAGCGGATCGTTTTTTCAACCCGGATCGGCAGATCTGACGCGTGACGCGGTTCTGTTTTTGAAAGACGTGGGCGATCTGTTAAAACAGCCGCGCTATATGGGCTTTCAAATTGAAGTTAAGGGGCATACCGATGATTCCCCGATCAACACGCCACGTTTTCCGTCCAACTGGGAACTGGCAGCAGGCCGGGCAATTGCCGTTGTGCGCTTTTTTGGCGCGGTTGGTGTTGATCCGCAATCAGACCGAATGCGCGCCATTTCCTATGGCGATACCATGCCCAAATTACCCAACGAAGATGACCAGGGCAACCCGATACCGGAAAACCGCGAAGTCAACCGCCGGATCGAAGTGCGGGTCTTCCCTAAATATGCGCGCGGGCTTTAAAGCACGTTTGCCAACGCCAAAGACCCCTGCCAGAATTCAATTGCGGTATCAAGCAGCACCTTTTGCGATAAAACCGGCCAATAAATACTGGCCTTGGCCCGGAATGTAGCCCAAGCGAGACCCCATCAGGATGATTTGCCCGTAACCTCGACAACCATTTCATCGCGTGCGGCAAATACCGGCGGCCATTCTGCCTGGGCCTGTTTTTCGATCGCGGCCATTATTGCATCATCGTGGTCCGGGTCATGATGAAACAGGGCCAATCGCCCGACACCATTTGCCCGGCACAGCCTGATCCCCTCGCGCCAGGTGGAATGCCCCCACCCGACCCGCTTTTCAAATTCGTCATCGGTATAGGAGGCATCATAAATCACCAGATCGGCCCCGGCGATAAAACCCAGCACGGTCTGGTCAATCTGCCCCGGTCGATGTTCGGTATCAGTAACATAGCAAACCGACGCCCCGCCATACTCAACCCGATAAGCCGTTGCGCCGTTGGGGTGACGCAAGGGGGCCGTTCGCACGGCAATTTCGGGGGCAGGATGCAACGTTATGCCGGTATCAAAATCGTAAAAGGTTAATTTGGAACGCATTGCCGACAAGGGCACAGGAAAGGTCGGATTAGCCATCTGGGATGAAAAAACCTTTTCGACCCCGCCCTGCCCGGTCAAATGGCCTGCGAAAATGTCGAAGTTATTGCCAGGATCATAGGCCGGGACAAAAAACGGAAACCCGTTGATGTGGTCCCAATGGGTATGGGTCAGAAAAATAGACGCATGGGAAACACCCCGCCGAACCAGATCACGCCCCAGATTGCGAATGCCGGTGCCAGCATCAAAAATCAGAACCCGGTCCCCGACCCGCATTTCAACACAACTGGTATTGCCACCATAAACCACATGGTCTGGCGATGGGCAGGCGATGCTGCCACGCACGCCCCAAAATTTGACCGCGATGGTCATATTGTGCGTTTCCCGTTCTTTTTGGCAGTCAGACCATGACTGGACTGCATTTTTCAAACATTGGCCCGGCATGGGGGCCTGCTCTAGCTAACATCACACGCATCCGCGGCATATCAGCAGGTCCTGCCCCTAAACTGAACCGGCCCATTCAATGACGGCGCCTGTTTCAATATGTGGCAACGCATCGGCGCGCCCGCCATTAACCGCAATTTCAACCAAACCAAAAGCATTTTCGTACCAGAAAGCCTCTCCCGGTCGCACATCGGAAAATGTGCGTGCCCGCGAAATCGGCATATCCCCTGCTTTTAACAAGGTCTGGCCCGGAACGACCACGGCAGCACGAAGCCCGGTCATTACGTTTCCATATCCATCAATATAAATAACTTGCGCCAGATCATCGGGCCAGTTTATGGCGTCGGCAAACCGGGCTGATACATCAATTTCATGGCAGGCAACATCCTTGCCCGCCGCGATCATGCCCGCAACCGGGCCAAAAATATCCCGGCCATGAAAACTGGCGGACACGTCCTCCGGTTCCCAGTCAATTTGCCATAAACGCACGTCTTTGGCCCGGCGCAACCACAGTTCAAACAAGCCGTTATCCGGCCCGACAAGCCAGACGCCATCGCAATGTGCCATCAGGCCGCGCCGGTCACTGCCAACGCCGGGGTCCACAACGCACAGTCCGACATCCCCGTGTGTAAATTCGCCCCGGCACGATGCCAGCAAATAGGCGGCCTTCATCGGGTCGCGATCCGGGGCATCGACCATCAGATCAACCACCACGGCCTCCGGCCCGGCATGGCGCAAAATGGCCGCCTGCATTGCCCCACGATAAGGGCCTGTGGCCTGAAAATCGCTAAACACCAAAATCATGACATCACCTTGTTGGCGGCCCAGTCTGATCCTGATTGCGGCAATGGCATATGATAAACATCACAATACAAACACCGCAGATACCGGGCAGGCCACATCCGTAAAAAATACAATGACCTACCTTGGCCTGCAAAACGGCCCCAGCCCGGTGTGACCTTTATTTAACATCACAAAACTGGCCACGCTTTTTCAAATCTGCACAAACCTGCGCGGCCTTTCGCGGGTCCATCCCATCGGCCAGCAACCGGTAAAAGGTGCCTTTGCCCGGCACCGTTACCTTGCGTATTTCATGATCCAGCCCACCAAGCTCGTTCGCGAACCGGCTTCCCAGAATCAGCCAGCCCCGTTCAGCCTGGGTCTGATTGCGATAGGATGCCAGATGGATTTCCGCCCCGGCGGACGATTTGGCAGGGGCACTGGCAACCTTGTTGACCGGGCGGCTGGGCGCATCTGCCCCTGTTGCAACGCGGCGAACAGGTTGACCTTCCTGCGCCACCATGCTGGCATTGGCCGGTTCAATGATTGATGCTTCAATCGCATTGCGTTCTTTGGTGAACTCGGTCGACGTAATCAGTTTTTCCTTTTGCAGATCCTCGATCCGCGAAATTTTGCGGGCTGCATCCATCAACCCTTGAGGAGCCGGAGCGGGTGTCGCCCGTTCACGCGGGTCTGCAGGCAACAGACCATCCAAAATCGCTGTACGCTCATTGACATGGTCCTGCACTGTCACAGCCCCCATCTGCAATGATTTGTTTAACTGTTCCAGTCGACTTTGAATTTCGCGCCCGTCAGGGGGTTCCCGATCAAGATAGGCGGCCGGTGCCGGTGCCGTCATCGGCAGCAAGGCGCCCAGATTGGCAGCCCGGCGTGCCGAATATTCCTCGGGCGTGATCAAGCCTGCGGTTTGCAGATTCCGCAAAATTGCAAACCGCCTGGCAATATTGGCATCGGCCCTTGTCGCATTTGCCGGTTGCGGCTGGGCCGTGGCATTATCAAACGGGCCTGTCATCATGGCCGCACCATTCGTCGATGCCGCCGCCATCTTCATGGCATCCGGGCTGACACCGACCACGCCGGGCTGGCCCTGCTCCAACCGGCCAAGATTATATTGGGCGGCATCGCGTAGCGGGTGCAACTGGGTTGTATTGGGACCTGCCATCACAATGGTACCAGGCGGATTGGCGGCGATAACGGCGCTATAATCCTGGCGGGCCTTCTCGGGGCGCCCGGTATTTTGATAAACAAGACCACGCCACAACAAAGCATAACCATTCAGGGGATTACGCTCAATCGCGGCATCAAGAAACTTTTCTGCCGCAGGATAATTGCCTGATACCAATTCGGAAAGGCCCAGTGCGGTATCATCCTTGCCCGCAAACGATGTCGCCTGGTTCCAGAATTCCTGATCCCCGATCGGTGCACATGCCGCACTGACGGAAACAATGCCCGCCAAAATCAGGATACGCAGCCCACGACCACCAAAAGTCATGGTTTTATCTTTTACCGCGTTCATTACGCCAACCCCATATACCCAGATGCAAAACAAGGGACCACTTCCCTGTTGCCCTGTCAAGTTTGTGAAACCGCGAACATTGATGTCACCTTTCAAACAGTTTGATCGATGGCCTTGCAATAATTCGTTAAAATCGCTTGGTTTACCTGCGGACTATGCGCTATGGCTTGCATTTGAAGGACGAATGAAAACATATGCGGAAAGACATATATTAACCTCGCCTTCAGAGAGATATGGTTAAATTTACGGCAAAGGTATAAGGTGCGTACCGTTTACTCAGGGGAATGGGCTTGATTGAGCCGCAACAATATGGACAACAGGCATTGCAGGAACACCTGCTGCTTGATTACGTGCAACGTCTGGAAACCCGTAAATTCGGGCATCGGGCGGTGCATATCCATTTGTCGCGCCTAAAGCCGTTTCATCGCCGGGATTATCACATTCGCGTTGCGACCAATACGTTCGAAAGTTACGTCAAACTTTTTGTTGGCCGCATTTTTGTTCTCAGTAACGATGATCTTTTGTTCATCTGGAAAGACAGAACAATTGCAGATGTAGAGCCGGGGGTGGAAACCCTGCGTTATCTGTTCCGCGATGACCCCGTGGCCCAGGACGAAAGCGAAGAAACCGGTTTTTGCACCTGGTACAATCTGAATACTGAATTTCAGGAATTTTTGCTCCTGTGCCGCTATATGAGCGAAAGCGCGCAAAAACTGCAACGCCGCAACCTGTCGACAGAAAAGAAACTTCAGTTGCAGCCGATCAATGCCGACAATCTGGCGCAACTTGAAGAAACCATCCATACCGCCGATCTGTCCGCCCATATCCGCCAGCAACCGGTCTGCGTGCTGTCAAAAAACAATGGCGGCGAACTTCATCCGGTATTTGACGAATTTTTTGTCTCGATTTCAGAACTGCGTGATGCGGTCATGCCCAATATTGACCTGGCATCAAACAAGTGGCTGTTTCAGCACATGACCGAAGTGCTCGATAAACGCATGCTCAATTATCTGTGCAAGCGAACGTTTAAAACCCATGCATCATCCTTTTCGATCAATCTGAACCTGGCCACGTTAACATCGCGCGAATTTGAGCGGTTTGACGAAATTGTGCGCCGCGGCTGGCCGGGTAATGTGATTTTGGAATTCAATCAGGTTGACCTGTTTTCAAACCTGGAAACCTATTTGCATTTGCGCGACGAGTTCCATGAACGGGGTTACCGTATCCTGATCGACAATTTAACGGTTGAATCTTTATCGTTTGTGGATCGTACCAGCCTGAAGGCTGATTTTATCAAGATCGCCTGGCGTGAAGAAATGACAGATAACGTCATTCGCAAAAAATACAGCGAAATGGATACCCTTGTTCAACAGTCTGGCCGAGAGCGCGTTATTCTATGCCGCTGCGACAGCCCAACCGCGATCCGGTTTGGTCAATCGCTGGGCATTACCCTGTTTCAGGGGCGCTATGTTGACAATATGGTTGCCCGAACCCGCCGGGCCAAGAAAGCCAGCAAGGTGGCAAAAACAGCCAAAGCCGCCGCCGCACCAAAAACACCCTGATCCCCGGGCACCTGGCGTTCTTTCCTGACAGAAATTGTCAGTCACGTTTTGTTCGCTGCTAATTCTTCTTTGCGAAAAGCGAACAAAAGAAGTACAAAAAAGGCATGACATACGCGATTTGCCCTTCCTGCCTGCATAAATGGCGGCCACCGGTTTTGGCCGCGCCCGCCATTTTGTGCCCGCACTGTGGTGACAAACGCAGCATCGCCCATGCCGAATTACCCGAACTTGAAATCGGACATCTGGACTGCGATGCGTTTTATGCGTCGATCGAGAAGCGCGACCGCCCGGAACTGGCCCATCAGCCGGTTATTATTGGCGGCGGCAAACGCGGCGTTGTGTCGACCTGCTGTTATATGGCGCGTAAATTTGGCGTTCGGTCGGCCATGCCGGCCTTCAAGGCCCGCGAACTTTGCCCCGACGGTATTTTTTTGCCGCCTGACATGGCCAAATACCAGCGCGAAGGCATGCGGGTCCGCGACATGATGCGGGCCGTGACGCCGGTCATTGAACCCCTGTCAATCGACGAAGCCTTTATGGATTTGACCGATTCCTATGAACGAACCGGCAAAAGCCCGGCTGAAAATCTGGTCGCGCTGCAACGGTTGATTTTGCAGGAAGTTGGCATCACGGTATCGATCGGCCTGTCCTATAACAAGTTTTTGGCAAAGATCGCATCTGACCTGAACAAACCGTTTGGCTTTTCGCTGATTGGCCGGGCGGAAGCCGTCGAATTTCTGTCTGACAAGCCGGTTCGCATGATGTGGGGTGTTGGCCCGGCCATGGAACGCAAACTGCATCAGGACGGCATTAAAACGATCGGGCAACTACACGAAATTGATATCCACCACCTGCAAGGCCGATATGGCAGTATCGGCAAGCGGTTTTACCATTTCTCCCGCGGGGAAGATAACCGACAGGTTGAAACCACGTCGGAACGCAAAAGTCTTTCATCGGAAACAACCTTTAGCGACGACATTGCCGACAGTGCGGCCTTGGGTGACATTTTAACCCGGTTGACCGGGCGGGTTGCGCATGACCTGGAGCGCAAACGCATTGCCGGGCACACGGTGGTTCTAAAACTGAAAACAGCCGATTTCAAATCGCGAACCCGCAACATGCGCCTGGCCTATCCCACCTTGCGCGAAGACGTTATTTTGCAAAGTGCCATGACCCTTTTGCACCGCGAAATCGATGGCACCAAATTTCGGCTGCTGGGCGTTGGCGTAACCGATTTGTTTAATGCCGACGCCGCCGACCCGGACGACCTGTTTGCGGCAAGCACACCCGCAAATGACGAGGTCACATCGGGGATGCCAGGCAACACCACGACACCCGGCCCCCTGACCACGGTTTCAGCAACGCTGATACCGTCACAAAACAAAACCGGCGAAACAACACCAAACCATGCCGTCATGCGGGCTACGCCCCCGGTGACAAGTGAAACACCTGCACCTGCACCTGCACCTGCACCTGCAGCCAACCGCCCGCTCATTACGATCAAAAACGACCTGCTGCCCCGACCAACAACAGAGCAACTGCGCGAAAGCCTGACACGACCCTATCGCAAGCAGGTTAAACAACCCCGGCAGCACAAGTTTGTTTTTTAAGAAGACAGCATGTTTTCGCCATCCCGCGCCCAACGGCCATATCAGAGGATACATAACACCGAAAAAATTCGTGTTTTAAAGCAAAAAATCACCCAACCCGTCAGGGAAAGGTGATTGTGGGCATTTCCAAAAAAGGAAATGGCGTCCCCTAGGGGATTCGAACCCCTGTTGCCGCCGTGAAAGG
>TARA_R110002033_G_scaffold35382_12_pt1 | contig 39701 bp, 33 predicted proteins | sample TARA_R110002033 | Tara Oceans TARA_R110002033 (sample SAMEA4397051) | marine metagenome | biome: Polar Biome; feature: [SRF] surface water layer (ENVO:00010504); material: water (ENVO:00002006), including particulate matter (ENVO:01000060) such as... | depth 5 m
ATGCAAATTGCTATAAATATTACGCTCCTATGGAGCTTCAAACAAATATAATATGTTCCCATTACAAAGAGGTAGAAGATTAAGAACAAATGAATCCATTCGATCATTAGTTCGCGAGACGACATTGAGTCCGTCAGATTTTATGTTTCCCATGTTTATTGCAGAGGGAGAAAACGTACAAGTAGAAATTGCTTCCATGCCAGGAATCTTTCGTCGTTCTATAGATTTAACGGTCAAGGAAGTTATAGAATTATATGATTTAGGTATTCGCGCTGTAAACATTTACGTAAAGGTTAGCGAAGATTTAAAAGACAACACAGGAAAAGAAGCGTGGAACGAGAACGGATTAATGCAAGACGCTATTCGCGCTATTAAAACGGTATGTCCAGAGATGGTAGTGATGCCTGATGTAGCTTTAGACCCTTATTCTATTTATGGACATGACGGAATCATTGCAAATGGTGATGTCGACAACGAAGCGACTAACGAAGCTTTAGTTAAGATGGCCGTTTCTCACGCACAAGCTGGAGCAGATTTTGTTGCTCCAAGCGATATGATGGACGGACGCGTATTGCGTTTGCGTCAAGGGCTAGATGCTGCTGGCTTTCACAATGTGGGAATCATGAGTTACTCGGCTAAATATGCTTCAGCTTTTTACGGACCTTTTCGCGATGCTTTAGACAGCGCACCTAGAGAGGCAGATGTGGTAGTTCCAAAGGATAAGAAAACCTACCAAATGGACTATGCAAACCGCATTGAAGCAATCAAAGAAGCACTTTGGGATGTTGAAGAAGGTGCTGATATGGTGATGGTGAAACCTGGAATTGCTTATTTAGATATTGTTCGCGAAGTCAAAAATGCAGTAAATGTGCCGGTGACGGTTTATCACGTTTCTGGTGAATATGCGATGATCAAAGCCGCAGCCGAAAAAGGTTGGTTAGATCATGACAAAATCATGATGGAACAATTAATGTGTATTAAGAGAGCAGGGGCTAGCTTGATTTCAACTTATTTTGCTAAGGAGGCAGCCATTCTTTTAAATAAATAAGCTTCACAGATAGAACCTGATAAAGGTCATTATTAGATTGTTAAGAATGATTTATCTTTGATTAACCAATATTTATATCATGAAAAAAATAATTATATGTGCATTTGTGTTACTGGCTTTTGCCTGTAAGAAGCAAGAAACAGAATCTTTTGGCGCTGCTGTAGATAGTGAAATATCAGAGGGGATGCCAGCAAAAGACCAAGCGCCTGAAGAGCTTGGAAAACAAATATTCGAAGGAAAGGGAAATTGTGTAGCGTGTCACCAAGTTGATCAAAAAGTTGTAGGTCCTAGCATTCAAGAAATTGCTTCGATTTACAAAGCTAAAGGTGGCGACATCGTAGCTTTTTTAAAGGACGATGCTAAGCCTATTGTTGATCCAAGTCAGTATGAAGTGATGAAAACTAATTTCGGACTCACGAAAGCAATGTCAGTGGAAGAGCTTAAGGCGCTAGAAGCTTACATCTATAGTAACGCAAAGTAATTTAAGGAGCTATTCTCGCTATTCGCTATATCTCTTGTGGTGAACACCACCACAAGAGGATGCCGCTACTATCAAGGCTAAAAAATAAGAACCATCTCGTTAGGGATGGTTTTTTTTATTACTACAATTTAGTGATGTATTTAAAAAACAATATCTTTAAGCTATGGAATCAGTTAATATTCAAACGCCATTAGGTGTTGCTAAGTTAGAGGGAGACGAAAATGGTATTGCAGCACTTTCGGTTGTAGAGGAAGGTTTGCCATCTAGTATCATACCGTTCTATTTTCATGAAGCCGTCACTCAAATAAATGCTTATTTTTCAGGAGAAAGGAAAGAATTCGATCTGGTTTTAAACCCTAAAGGCACCGATTTCCAGAAGGAAGTTTGGAAGTCCCTCCAAACGATTCCTTACGGAAAAACGAGTACCTATCTTGATCAATCAAAATTATTAGGGAATGTAAAAGCAATTAGGGCTGTGGCTGCCGCTAACGGGAAAAATCCTTTATGGATTATAATTCCTTGTCACCGCGTTATTGGTTCTGACGGTTCATTAACTGGCTATGCAGGCGGACTCTGGCGTAAAAAATGGCTTCTGGAGCATGAATCTCCCTCGCATCAGCAAAGTTTATTTTAAAATAAATAGCAAGTTATTATTTCAATAAAATCTTTAAACATGATAGAAAAGATCAATCTCAATAATATTCTATTTTTAGATATAGAAACGGTTCCAGAGACCGAAGATTTTAATTCATTAGATTCAGAATTACAGGAGCTCTGGCAACAAAAAACGCAGTACCAGCGTAAAGATGATTATTCTGCTGAGGAATTTTATGATCGTGCGGGAATCTGGGCTGAGTTTGGTAAAATTGTTTGCATCTCAGTGGGATATTTTGCAAACAAATCAGACATAAGGAATTTTAGAGTGACCTCTTTTTTTGGTGAAGAAGCTACTATTTTAAAAGACTTTAATAACTTACTAAACAATCATTTTAATCAAGCGCAACACTTACTTTGTGGTCATAATATAAAAGAATTTGATATTCCATTTTTGGCAAGACGCATGATTATCAATAATATTACAATTCCTAATAAGCTAAATCTATTTGGAAAAAAACCTTGGGAGATTCCGCATTTAGATACGTTAGAATTATGGAAATTTGGTGATTACAAGCATTACACGTCCTTAAAATTAATGTGTAAAGTACTCGGAATTCCGTCTCCTAAGGGAGATATCGATGGTAGTCAGGTAGGTCAAGTGTATTATGTCGATAAAGATATTGACCGCATTATTACCTACTGTGAAAAAGATACGATTGCTGTAGCTCAAATCTTTTTAAGATTGCGACAAGAAAGCTTATTAATAGAAGACGAAATTATTCATGTTTAAACGCCTTTTGTATATTCAAATTGGCACTTAAATAGTTACTTTTACCCCATGAACAAGCCATTACTATCCGTTCAAGATTTAGAAATTTCCTTTAAAAAGGAAGGGACTTTGTCTGCCGTTATAAATACCATTAGCTATCAATTATTTGAGAACGATATTCTTGGAATCGTAGGTGAGTCAGGTTCCGGTAAATCGGTTTCCTCTCTTGCAATTATGGGACTTTTGCCCAATACTATTTCGAAAATAACAAATGGTAAGATTGTTTTTGATGGCGAAGATATTGCAGAGCTAAGTGAGAAAGAATTACAAAATTTAAGAGGTAATGATATCGCCATGATATTTCAAGAGCCCATGAGTTCGTTGAATCCTTCATTAAAATGTGGTTTTCAAGTGCAGGAAATTCTGTTGCAACACACTACTTTGTCTAAGTTAGCGAGTAAAAACGAAACATTATCTCTTTTCGAAAAAGTAAAACTGCCTAATCCAGAATTAATTTTTGATAAATATCCACATGAGATCTCTGGTGGTCAAAAGCAAAGAGTCATGATTGCTATGGCGATTGCTTGTAAACCGAAGTTATTAATCGCAGATGAGCCAACAACTGCGTTAGATGTGACTGTTCAAAAAGAAATCATACAATTGCTTAAAGATATCCAGCTAGAAACAGGCATGAGTATCATCTTTATTTCTCATGATTTGTCGTTAGTTTCAGATATTGCTCATCGCGTTCTAGTAATGTACAAAGGGGCTATTGTCGAACAAGGAGAAGTAGGTCAAATTTTCAAAAATCCACAACATAATTATACAAAAGCATTAATTGCATCCAGACCTTCGTTAGAAGTGCGTTTAAAGAGGTTGCCTACCATTCAAGATTTTTTAAGTAATACCATCGATACCACTACAGTTAGTAGCGATGACCGAGCGCAATTTCACGCGCAATTGTACGCACAAGCACCTTTGCTAGAAGTGGTAAACGTGGAGAAGGAGTATTTTACAACAGCAGGTTTCTTTGGAAAAAAAACAGGATTTAAAGCAGTGAATAATGTCAGTTTTAAATTGTATGAAGGAGAGACGTTGGGTTTAGTAGGAGAGAGTGGCTGTGGTAAGTCGACTCTTGGTAATGCGATACTGCAACTGGATAAAGCGACTGCGGGCCAAATTTTATACCGCGGTACAGATATTACTAAACTTGACAAAAGTGCTATTAAAAAGCTAAGAAAAGATATCCAGATAATTTTTCAGGACCCTTACTCATCGTTGAATCCTAGAATTCCTATAGGCACTGCTATCATGGAACCGATGAAAGTGCATGGTTTGTATAAGAATGATAAAGAAAGAAAAATTAAGACAATCGAAATTTTAGAACGGGTAGGTTTGACTGCAGAAGTTTTTAATCGCTATCCACATGAGTTTTCGGGAGGACAGCGTCAGCGTATTGGTATTGCTAGAACAATCGCTTTGCAACCTAAATTGATTGTTTGTGATGAGTCGGTTTCTGCTTTAGATATTTCAGTTCAAGCTCAGGTGCTCAATTTACTTAACGAGTTAAAAGAAAATTTTGGTTTTACTTATGTCTTTATCTCACATGATTTAGCAGTGGTAAAATACATGAGTGATCAAGTCTTAGTCATGAATAAAGGGGAGATTGAAGAGATCGCAGATGCAGATGTTTTATATGAAAATCCACAAAAGGAGTACACAAAAAGGCTAATTGATGCCATCCCAAAAGGAGAAAGCAGTCAAATATTTACGTAGCTTTTAGCTATAAAATTTAGATATCCAATCGGTTTTGCATAACTTAGTGACTTAATTAGGGCAATAATTAAATAAGTAGCTTAAAATTTCGAAGTAATTATAGAATAATTTCAAAAGCAATAAAATGATTGAAGCCGTAAAAACATATGCTATCTTAGTTATCGAGGATAACGAGGCAGACTATGAAAAAATTAGACGTTTGCTTGATGAGTCAAGTTTTGAGTCTGAGGTTAGGCACGCCAAAAATTTTAGTGAAGCGGTATCAATTTTATCTAGTTCAGAAAAATTTTTCGATGTTGTTTTATTAAGTCCTACATTGCCTGATATTGCCATGGACGATGTTGTCGCAGAGGTTGTTGAACAAGTGTATCTTTGTCCTATTATTGCCGTAGTTTCACATAAGCATATTGATTTTGCATTAAGCTCTATAAAATCTGGAATTTCAGATTATCTTGTAAAAGAAGAATTAGAAGTGTCTTGTCTTCATAAAAGTATCATCTGTGCAATAGAACGTAAGAAAATCTTCTTCTCTTATGAGTTAGCCAAATCGCGTTATAGTGACTTATTTCATTTAAGTCCGTTACCCATGTGGGTTTATGATTTAGGGACATTTATGTTTTTAGATGTAAACAAAGCTGCTATCGAGAAATACGGATTTTCTAAGGAAGAATTTCTAAAAATGACAACTAAAGACATTCGACCCCCTGAGGATTACTATTTATTTGATCAAGAGGTTAATTCCTTTGACCAATATAAAGACAATCTAAAACAGCGTTATTTAAGACATCAATCTAAGGATGGCCAAATCATAGATGTCGAAATACAAAGCAATTTGATATTTTTTGACAATCAAAAAGCGAAGTTGGTTATAGCAAATGACATTACCAAACACATACAACATATTGCGACAATCGAAGCACAAAATAAAAGCTTAAAAGATATTGCGTGGACCCATTCGCACGTAATTAGGGCGCCACTAGCTAAGATGATGTCAATAGTTGATTTCATGTTAGAGTCAAAGATGATTCCGTCAGAATATGAACATTTACTAGGTCATTTTTTCGAATCAGGTAAGGAGCTCGATACTATAATTAGAGCCGTAGTTAAAAAGACAGAAACTATCAATAAAACAAACTCAAATGAATTATAATGTAATAGTTGTTGATGATGATGAGATCATCTTGTTCTTGCATCATAAGATTCTGCAGAGTGTAGCTTTAAGCGAAGAGTCTAAATCATTTAATTCTGCCAAAAAATTCTTAGATTATACTGCAAGTTTAAAAGAAGATAAAAGAACTATTTTATTATTTCTCGATGTCAATATGCCCGTCATGGATGGCTGGGGATTGCTTGATATTATACATGATGAAGCGTTTACTCACCCTATTGAGATAGTAATGGTGACATCATCTGTAGATCAAGAGGACAAAGACAAAGCTGCTCAATATTCTAAGATTATCAATTTTGTTGAGAAACCTTTTAGTAAAACTATTTTGGCTAGCCTTAATATAGATTTTGATTAAAAAAAAGCTTGCTTTTATTTAAAAGCAAGCTTGATATATTTTGTTAAACGTTCTATTATAGAATGTTCTTAATCAATGACCATTTCGGGAATTTCTCCTTCAATAATTAGTTCAGCCTCTGTTGAAGCGATAATGTGGGCTACTGAAACTCCTGGAGCACGTTCTAAAAGTTTAAAACCTTGAGGAGTAACTTCTAAAACGGCTAGCTCAGTAACTACTTTTTTGACGCAACCTACACCCGTTAAAGGAAGGGTACATTTTTTCAGGATTTTTGATTCTCCTTTTTTATTAACATGCATCATCGCAACAATGATATTTTCAGCAGAAGCTACTAAATCCATAGCACCACCCATTCCCTTTACCATTTTTCCTGGAATTTTCCAGTTGGCAATATCACCATTTTCAGCAACTTCCATAGCGCCTAGAATAGTTAAATCTACTTTTTGAGAGCGTATCATACCAAAACTAAAAGCAGAATCAAAGAAGGAAGCGCCTGCTAAGGTAGTGATCGTTTGTTTTCCGGCATTTATAATGTCTGCGTCTTCCTCTCCCTCAAAAGGGAATGGACCCATCCCTAAAACGCCGTTTTCGCTTTGAAACTCCACATTTATATCTTCTCGAACATAATTAGCCACAAGAGTTGGAATGCCTATTCCTAGATTGACATAGAAACGGTCTTTAACTTCTTTAGCAATTCGTTTTGCAATTTCTTCTTTTCCTAACATATACTTTTATTTAAACCAGTAGGGTATTAAGGATCATTAAGCTTTTTGATCGAATGTAACCACTATTTAGTAAGTAGTTACAAGGTCAATTATTTTTGGCGCACCGTTCTTTGTTCGATTCTTTTCTCGAATTTCTCTCCTTGAAAAATTCGCTGAACCATAATTCCCGGGATATGAATTTCGTTAGGATCTAGCGCACCTGCGGGTAAAAGTTCTTCTACTTCTGCGACAGTGATTTTCGCACCACCGGCCATGCATGCATTAAAGTTTCGGGCGGTTCCTTTAAAAATTAAGTTTCCTGCTTCGTCACCTTTCCAAGCTTTAACTATAGCAAAATCAGCATCGTAGGCTAGTTCCATGATGTGGGGTTTGCCGTTGAATTCCCGAACTTCCTTTCCTTCGGCAACTTCTGTTCCGTAACCTGCTGGCGTAAAGAAGGCTGGAATTCCTGCTTGCGCAGCACGACATTTTTCGGCTAGAGTACCTTGAGGAGTCAACTCTACGTCTAATTCTCCTGAAAGCATTTGGCGTTCAAATTCTGCATTTTCACCAACATAAGAGGAGATCATTTTTTTGATTTGGCGCTTTTGTAAAAGCAAACCAAGTCCAAAATCATCGACACCTGCATTATTAGAAATACATGTTAGCTCTTTAGTTTCTTTGATTACAAGCTCAGCAATCGCATTCTCTGGAATACCGCACAAACCAAAACCGCCTAACATAATAGTCATTCCGTCTTGTACGCCCTCAAGTGCTTCTTGTACACTGTTTACTTTTTTATTAATCATATATTGTGGTTATAATAGTGTAAGTAATAGTAGGTGTTTTTAGCCCAGATAGTAGCGGTATCCTTTGTGGTTGGGGTTCAACCACAAAGATTAAGCGAATAGCTGGATTAGCTTCTAATTATTTTAAAATTCGAATTCGTCAGTGTTTTGAACAGCAGTTGTGTCGACTATTTTTGGTGCGGCATAACAATCTACTTTTATAGAAAGATTTGCTGGACGTTCAAATTCTGATTTGGATACCTTTAAATTCTCATCAGCATAACATAATTTCATGAAATAAGCCCAAACAGGTAAAGCTGCTGTTGCACCTTGACCGTAAGTAATACTTCTAAAACGTGCCGAACGGTCTTCACAACCTACCCAAACTCCTGTAACGAGGTTAGGAACCATACCCATAAACCAACCATCAGATTGATTTTGTGTGGTACCTGTTTTACCTGCAATAGGGTTGGTGAACATGTAAGGATACCCAGTGATTCTATTATAACCATTACCGCCTCCTTGTGTTCTCAGTCTATTTCCAGACCCACCTTCGGTAACGCCTTCAAGTAATTTTATAATGGCAAATGCGATATCTTTATTTAAAACATCATGAGACTCTGGTATAGGCTCATAAATTACCACACCGCTCTTATCTTCAATGCGAGATAAAAATTGTGGTTTGTTATAAACCCCTTGATTGGCAAAGGTGCTGTAAGCCGCTACCATTTGCTCAACAGTGATATCGACTGCTCCAAGAGCAATAGAAGGTTGTAAAGGAATCTCTGATTTAATCCCTAATTTGTGTGTTAATTTAACCACGGCTTCAGGACCAACTTTATCCATAAGCTTCGCAGATACTGTATTAATAGAGTTTGCTAATGCTTTTTTCAAAGTAATCATTCCGCGGTATCTATTGTCAGAGTTACGTGGTGTCCATGCTGCAGTTACATGATGGCGTCCTACAGGAATTGTAAAAGGGGCATCAATAATTGAATCGCAAGGAGACATGTTTAATTGCTCAATAGCGGTGGCGTAAACAAAAGGCTTGAATGTAGATCCTACTTGTCTTGCTCCTTGTCCTACGTGGTCATATTGAAAGTATTTATAATTGATACCACCAACCCATGCTTTAATACTTCCAGTTTGTGGCTCCATCGCCATCAATCCTGATTGTAAAAAGTGTTTGTAATAACGAATAGAATCCATAGGAGTCATCGTAGTATCTTTTTCACCTTTCCAAGTAAAGACGGTCATTTTAGTTTTTACATCAAATGATTTGATTATTTCTTCATCTGTTTTATCCATTGATTTTAACACAGACCATCTGTTTGATGATTTCATTGCTTGTGTTAGAATACGTTGTGTTTCTTTATCAGAAATATTTACAAAGGGAGCGTTCTTGTTTTTCTTTGCTTGAATGAAGAATTCCTCTTGTAAATTAGCTAAATGCGCTGATACTGCTGCTTCAGCATGTAACTGCATTCTTGAATCGATGGTGGTATAAATCTTTAATCCATCCTTATAAATGTCGTAATCAGAGCCGTCAGCTTTTTTATTGTCTTCTGCCCATTTTTTCATGTAATCACGCAAATACTCTCTAAAATATGTTGCGGTACCTTCTCTATGACTTTCAAGTTTGAAATTTAATGAGATAGGTAGTTCTTGGTATTTTAACTTCTCTGCAGTAGAAATCATTCGGCTTTTTTCCATTTGTGCCAAAACTACATTTCTTCGGTTTTTAACACCTTGAGGGTTTCTTACTGGGTTGTACAAAGTCGAGTTTTTAAACATTCCCACTAGGATTGCCGATTCGTCTACGGTAAGTTGCTTAGGCGTTTTAGAAAAGTAAGTTTGAGCAGCAGAGCTAACTCCAACAGAGAAATTACCAAAATCGTAAACATTACAGTACATCGCAATGATTTCATTTTTAGTATATTGTCTTTCTAATCGAATAGCGATAATCCATTCTTTTATTTTTTGTGCAATTCTAAAAGGTAGAAATTTAGATCCCTCACGGTGAAACAATTGTTTAGCTAATTGTTGGGTTAGGGTAGAAGCTCCACCAGCACGACCTAAACTTGAAATTGCTCTTAAAGTTCCACGACCATCAATTCCTGAGTGCTCATAAAAACGCTCATCCTCTGTAGCTACGAGAGCATCTACAAAGTTTTTAGGTAAGTCAGAATATTTTAACTGAGAGCGGTTTTGTTGAAAGTATTTTCCAATAACAACACCATCTGCAGAGATAATCTCAGTGGCCAAGTTAGAATCGGGATTTTCAAGATCTTCAAATGATGGCATTGTTCCAAAAAGTCCCCATGAAGCAAGTAAGAAAAGTAAAATTATTCCGCTGATTCCGTATGCAAAGAACTTCCAGAAATTCTTTGTATATCGCTTGTAATCGCTACTCTTATTCTTGTTTGAATTATTTTTTTTCTTAGTAGTCATATACTATTATTCTATTTTTTCAATTCTTAAACCTACCTCTGTTATTCCGTCAAGCTCTTGAACTCCAGTTATTTTACCAGTTTCTCTAACAGCCTGTTTTATGTTTACCTTATATGTGCTTCTAAAGCGGACAGCTTCTTTGTAAAACAATTTACTTTCTTTTATATCTGTAAATCCATTACCAAGAAGTGTACCATCTGGTTCTGCCATTTGATACTCTAAGGTGTCAATTTTTGTAAAGCCATTAGGCAATTCTAGAGCAACAATTAAAAATAAATTGTTGTATTTATAATTGTCATTATCCCTTACGTTTATAAACATATTGTAACGCTGTGTTGAGTCAAGCTGAGGTAAATCAAAAGTTAGGACACTGTCTTTATGCCAAGCACTTCCAACTGATTTGTACTCATCAAAAACTCTAGTTTTGTCACAAGAACAAAGGACTACAGCTATTAAAAGAACTAAAATGCTATTTTTTAGCCTCATTTTTTTTAATAATTATAGGTTTTCTTGGTGTATTTGCTTGCGCGGTATTAGCGGGAGCAGCAGCCGGTTTTTTCTCATTTGGATTGCCTGTTTTTTTATGAGCAGGCTTTTTAGCATTGGGAACAATTTTATTATCCGCTGGCTTTTTAGCATTAGCGACAATTACATTCTCTCCTGCTTTTTTAGGCTTTTTATTGTTTCTCTTGCTCTTTTTAGGTTGGTCAAAACGAGTTAAACTCTCTTGTCCCATCGCATTATTAAAGTCTTTTTCAGCCTCTTGGATTATTTCAATAGCATAATCCTCTAACGCGGAAACCTTGTTTTTCAACTTGTTCTCAGCCATGATCTCTTTTACCTTATCAATTTTAAGAACATGCCAGTTTGAGAAATTATTAGTATAAGCAAACCACATTAATCCTTTAAAGATGTCTTGTTTTTGACAAATAGCATCTCCTTTTTCGGTAACTAATTTGGTTTCAAAATCAGGAAAACCTTTTAAAGCATCCATGTAAGTGTCTAACTCGTAGTTTAAACAACATTTTAATTTACCACATTGTCCAGCTAATTTTTGCGGGTTCAATGACAATTGTTGGTAACGCGCAGCAGAAGTATTGACACTTCTAAAATCAGTAAGCCATGTAGAGCAACACAATTCGCGACCACAAGAACCAATTCCACCCAAACGAGCTGCTTCCTGACGGAAACCTACTTGTTTCATTTCTACTCTAGTGCTGAATTCTTTAGCAAAATCCTTAATCAGCATTCTAAAATCGACACGGTCATTTGCTGTATAATAGAAAGTTGCTTTAGAGGCATCTCCTTGAAACTCAATATCCGAAATTTTCATTTCTAGTTTGTGCTGTATCGCTAATTCACGAGCTCTTACTTTCATTGGTTCTTCACGTTCACGTGCTGCAGACCAAATATCAATATCTTTTTGAGATGCTTTTCTATATATTTTCGGAATTTCATTACCATTGTAATTTGCTCCTTTTTTCTTCATTTGGATTTTAACCAATTCTCCCGTTAGCGTTACAATTCCAATATCGTGTCCTGGCGATGCTACTGTGGCAACAATGTCACCCATTGATAAAGTTAATTTTTCAGTATTGCGAAAAAACTCTTTTCTACCATTCTTAAAACGAACCTCAACACAGTCAAACGGTGCCTCACCGTTAGGTAAACTCATATTAGAAAGCCAATCAAAAACCGTCAATTTATTGCAGCTATCGGTGCCGCAAGTCCCATTATTTTTACAACCCTTAGGTGAACCACCATCAGAAGTTGAACAACTTGTACATGCCATAATTTTATATATAGTGTTGTGACGCGCACAACTTATGTTCTTAAAACGTTTAATGTGTAAAGATAGTATTTTTTAAGCGTAAGTTGCAATAGTTAACAACTTGATGGATTTGAGCTTTTTAAATCAAAAATGCCTATTTCAAAGGTTTGAAATAGGCATTTTTTAAATTTATTTGTAGTAATTATTTAATCTAAAACTTTATATAATTTATCTGATAAACGAATTCTAAAAGGCAATTTAAAAGTACAAATGTCATTTGCAACCGCTTTATCAGCAGTTTTATCGTTTACCAACATTTCTGTTAGGACAAGTTTTTGTTCGCCTGTGGTCATCCCTTTGATCAAGATAGTGTCACCAATATTGATTTCGTTTTCTTCAATTGTGAATTGACCAATGCTCGGTTTTGGATAAAAATGAGTTCCTCTACCTATGTATTGTTTTTTAATCTTTGGTTCTTTCTTAGCCAATGCTTTTGACTTTGTCAAATCAACCAAATTAGGAACCGAAGCTAAAGGATCTTGATTTGCTTCTCTATTTTTAAAAGTCAGCACATCTGATTTTCCTTTCTTGAAAATCTTATTTCCGTTTTTAACACCACGACGTACTGCTTTTTGCTCTTCTTCAGGTAAGTGAATAATATCAATGCAGTCTTGTGAACAACAGCCCTGCATGGCTTGAGCACATTCCTCACATTGAATAAAAAGTAAGTGGCAACCTTCGTTAATGCAGTTAGTGTGCACATCGCAAGGTTTACCGCATTGGTGACATTGTGAAACGATATCGTCTGTAATTCTTTCGCCTAAGCGGTGATCAAATACAAAGTTTTTACCAATAAATTTACTCTCTAATTCCTCTTCCTTAATTTGCTTTGCGTAGTTAATAATACCACCCTCTAACTGAAATACATTTTTAAAACCTTGGTGTTTAAAGTATGCCGAAGCTTTCTCACAACGAATTCCTCCAGTGCAATACATCACTAAGTTTTTATCTTCTTTAAAATCTTGTAACTGCTCATTAATAATAGGCAATGATTCTCTAAAAGTATCCACGTCAGGAGTAATGGCACCTTTAAAATAGCCAATTTCACTCTCGTAATGATTTCGAAAATCAACAACAATCGTATTGGGGTCATCTAAGATAGCATTGAACTCTTTGGCTTTTAAGTGCACACCTATATTTGTAACATCAAAAGTTTCATCATTCAAACCATCGGCAACAATTTTGTCACGTACTTTAATCGTCAGTTTCAAGAACGAGTGGTCATCATGCTCTACGGCAATATTCAATCGCATCCCTTTCATGAAATCGTAGGCTTCGATAGTATCTTTAAAAGCATAGAAATTATCTGCCGGAAGTGATAACTGAGCGTTAATACCTTCTTTGGCTACATAAATTCGACCAAGAACCACTAGCGGGTCCCAAGCACGGAATAAATCGTTACGAAATTGTGTTGGATCTTGAATTTGCGCATAAGCATAGAAAGACAAAGTAAGTCTTTGTTTTCCGGCATCATCAATCATGATGGCTCTTTCTTCTGCGCTTAAAGTGTTATACAGTTGCATGCTATAAACGGTTTAAGTGTGAAAAATTATTTTTGCAAAAGTAAGGAAAATGGAGAGAATTTCAAAGTTTCAAAGCTGTAGAGTTTTAAGGCCCCTAGCTTTTTTGGAGCTATTTCCAGCTATCTGCTATATCTCTTTTGTCCGCTAGCGCTACCACAAGAGGATGCCGCGACTATCTGGGCTAGAAATGAGCTTAGCCAATGCTATCTCAAATAAAAAATACTGCTGAAATCCCAAAGTAAGGAAATCAAGCAGTATTTTTTTTCTAACCAACCTTTACTCTATTACTAAATTTTAAAATATTTTTTATCGGTATAATTCACATAGAACCATGGCGTCATTAACAGCATTAAGAAAAAAAAGATTAAACTATACTTCTTGATAACCAACCCTGTTTTTTCTACAGCAATCCATGTCCCTTTTTCTAATTGTAGTTGGATGGTTTGCTCATTTGTGTTTTCTAAAACATATTGCGCCTTTGGGAAACCATCTACAAGCATAATCATTGCCATCTGGTTGTGCGGCATGTCCTTAAACATGGTATTTTTAAAATAGAAAGCATCGATGTCTTTAGGAATATTTAAAACTTCTACGATTAATTTAGATTCATGGCCTAATATAATCAGTGGTTTGCCAAATTTTAAAGTGTCTCTTTCATTAACAATAAAAAAGACATTTTTATTAAAATGATTAGTTACTAATTCCTTAAAATCCTCAGGGGTTTTATAGGCGGCTTTTGAATACAGATAATCTATTTCGCCTTCAAACGCTGATAGCGAACTCGTGATTTGCAAGATGAATTTTCCAGTATCTGTTTTAGAGAGTACGGCAGTAGATAAATCGGGTTGATGTGCATGACTTGAAAATGATGTGATGATCATAAGCAACATGAAAAACCATTGTTTTTTTATTTTATAATGCATATTCACCGTGTAAACTATTAATAAAATTGTTGTTTCCTGCAGCGTCAACATGGTAGTGGTATCCTCTTGTTGTATCTGTATGTCCACGTGAACTATCAAGATCACTAGCTTCTTTTCCTTCACTATCTAGGCGTTCATAAATTCCGTAACCGTCCATAGCATAGCCTATCATAGCAGCATGATTATCAGTTTGAGCAATTTTTGTAGTTAATCCCGTGGCAGCGTGATAATGGTAACCAGCAGCCAAATTAATATGTCCTCCCGCATCATCAAATGGCGCCAAAGTATAGGCAGCCAGAATTACGCTTGTAGGTGCTGGTGCGTCAAATACTACTCCGTTAAATGCCAATCCTCTAGAACTTGGTCCGTTAGACATAGGTCCGTTTCCAAACGCAATTGGAGAACTCGCTTTCTTGGGTGTTACAGGAATGTAATAGGTGTGCGATAAATTGGCTACGTAGGATGGTAGGCATTCTACACAATAATTTCTATATTGTTCTCCCACATTAGGATTTGCGGCTTCTTGACATTCTGTCTGCGTGCTGGTTTTTGTGATTGCTCCCGTTGTGGCGTCATACATCATCCAAGTATTGTCTTTATAAAATGTAGCCATGTTTTTTACAAACTCACCATCTACATCGTATACTTTACCGCCTTCAAGCCAGATTCCTCCTTTTGAAGCATCATCAGCAATATTTGTGGGGCACCATGGTCCCATTGTATGATCAGACGCTAAACTGTTGACGACGATTTTGTAGCAATCAGCAGTTGATCCATCAGATAAAGTTCTTGATTCGATTGTAATTGGGGAAACCAATCCACCAGTTAAAAAATTAGCTGGAATTACGTTCACTACAAATTCGTCGCTTGTTTCAGTAGTTGTTGCATCATCTTTATTACAAGAATTTACAAAAGTGAGCAGTAAGGTCGAAAATAAAAATAAGGCTGATTTAGTCATGCTGACGTTGATTTGTTGATTATTAGATATGGTAAATGTAGTTAGAACTACAAACTCATTCTGAAACAATCAGTGAATCCCCTTAGGTTTTCAGTCAAAACGCTAAATTAAATTATTTTCTTTTTTATTGCCGAGTGCAGGAATTGGAAATCTACTTACTTTTGGTTATTAACCACGTTTTCAGTCAATATTCTGGAAGCTTCTTTCAATTTCCCTTGTTCATATAGCCCTGGTAAATCTTTTAAAGGAGTTTTTATTGGAGCTTCATAATTAATATAATCTTGAAAAGTTACTCCTGCAATAACTCGAGTGTTAAAAGCAGCTCTAAAACGAACGCCACCTTCATTGACTTGATAATTATAAGCGAAGTAATCCATTAAATGTGTTTCTTGATTGATCCAATATTGGTATTGATCATCAAAATCTTTTCCGCCTCCGTCTTGACCAAAAGTCACCTCGATTACATCATATTTTTTCCCTTTGATAGTAGTTTCTTCTACATACTTTTTATTTACAGAAGCATCTTGAAGTTTGTGAGGAAGCGTTGCAAAATAAATAACGGAATTCAATGATTCGCCGTATTTACCAGCATCTTCAGCAGTAAGATTTTGCTTTTGAGTATTGATATAACGAGTGAAATCGCTGTTGATCATTACATCTTTGATAAGCGAATCTCCTTTTTGTATTGTAGAACTATATTCGTACTTACTACCATCGTTTTTAAAAAGGTATGTTTTATTTCTAAAAGTAAATGAATAATCAGCAGTATCATACCGCTTTCCACCATGGGCTTCAATAGCTGCATTTACAATAGAATCTGCTTTTGATAAAGATGCAACGGCTTCAATAGTATCGTTTTTTATAGTGTCATCTTGATTTTCTTTTTTAGAATTACAAGAAGTTGTAAGAGCCGCTAAAATGCAAATAGTAAGTATCGATTTTTTCATTTTATAAAAATATTGTTTTTTGCGAGTAGTTAAAAATGGATTTAAATATTTGTATAAAGTTTAACTTTGGTTCTACACTGTGTTTAGGAGTCAGGTGCTGGTACTTTGTTCGTTTGTTGCTTATGTTGTTTGGGTTCTTCCTTGGTCAGAATGAAAAATAGCAAGGGTATTTGTATATGTTTTTTTGCGTTTAATTTGTCTTTTTGAGAAACGAAGAACTGCTATGTGCTACTCATGCTGTTTGGATTCTTCCTTCGTCAGGATGATAATTAGGGTTTAAAATAGCTCAAAATAAAAACCGCAAACTCACAGGAATAATCTGCGAATTTGCGGTAAATAAATTTTGCGTTCTTTTCTTTAAATCAAAAGTCTTAACAGTATTCGTTAAAAGCATCTTGTAAGTTCTCAGCAATCATTTCAGCTGGACGACCTTCAATGTGGTGACGCTCTAACATGTGAACCAATTCTCCATTTTTGAACAACGCCATACATGGTGATGATGGAGGGAAAGGGAACATGTGTTGTCTAGCTGCATCTACTGCATCTTTGTCAACTCCTGCAAAAACCGTGATTAAATGATCTGGTTTTTTTGCTCCGTCTAAACTCATTTTTGCTCCTGGACGTGCGTTTCTTGCTGCACAACCACAAACAGAATTCACAACTACTAGTGTAGTTCCTTCTGCTTTTATTGCAGTATCAACTGCTTCAGCACTATGTAAATCTTGAAAACCTGCTACTGTTAATTCAGCTTGCATTGGTTTTACCATTTCTTCTGGATACATATCGTTATATTTTAAATATTAGTTTTGAATGTGCAAAGTTACGAAGTTTAAAAAGAACTCCATTATTTGCCCTATAAAGTTTTGTTATTGTTTGATAGCCGCCTTAATCCATTAGAATAAATAACGAACTGATCGTACTAATGACCAAATAAAAGGCATTTTAGGACATTTTAAAATCACCTTTATATCCTCGTAGAAAGAGGTGTCTTCATCCAGAAATTTAAAAATCAAAGCGGGACTTCCATTTTTAAACATCGAAGAAAATATCCCTGAACCTTTTTCGTTTTTTCGATCTAAAATATCTAATAAAAGCAGATCGTAAAACCAGAATTTGGTGCGTTTATGAAATTTTGTTAAATCATTCTCCCCTTGTAAAAAAGCGATTAATGCTGTTGATTTTTTATCTGATCCTTTAAACGTATAACCCGTACTAGCTTTGGTCCATCCGCCGGCAGTTCCTATGTTGAGAACGCGCTGAGTATTTTTTTTCCAAAAAGGATAGCAGGTCATCGGGATGCTTCCTTGCTCTTTTTCTATGATTTCGTAATCAGTGATGCCGAGTTTTGACATATAATTCTGAATCTCGTTTTCGTACTCGCTTTTTGCTAACAAATCATGTGAAAACAAGGTATATTCCAGCAAAGCTTCGGTGGTTGATGTTGGCAAAACGTACATAAAACGAGTGTTGCCTTTTTGTTCCACAGAGAAATCCATAAAGGTAGCTTGCTCCGGATTGAAAACCGCTTCTTTGCTCTTTATAAACCAACCTATAAAATGCTGTTGTAAAACCGGATATTTATTTTGGCTCTCGGCTTCGCCTTTTCGATAAATACTATTGAATACTTTGTCACCGGTGAAACTTTGGGTTTCGGTGGCAACATAAACATGGGTTTTTAATTCATTGATATCGGTTACTTTCTCGTTGAGGAAGTGAATGTTTTTTTGTTTCGAAATCAAATCAAACGCTTGGCTGTAAAAATCAGACGCTTTGATACAATTATAAGTGTAGGGTTTCAAGTCTAAATCCCGACGGAAATCGGTATTGGCAAACAAAGCCAAATCCCACTTTTTAGTTACCGATTGTCCCCATGTCGAAGGTCCATCTTGCCAGAAACACCAAGTACGATCGTTTTTTTTCTTACTGTCGGAATCGATTAGTAAAATAGATTTATCGGCAAATTTACCAGATGTAATCATTTTATAAACGGTCATTAATGTTGCTAAACCCGAGCCTGTAAAAATGTAATCGTAGTTTTTCATAAAGGGTATTCGAAATTTACTTCAAAAATAGGGAATTATTTCAGCTTTTGAAGAATTGAAAGCAGGTCAACAGCACGAATTACTGAATGTTGCTGGAAAATAATCGATTTTTCACTATCCAAAATTGTTAGCGTAGGGTAAACCACTTGACCGTTTATTGTTGCTAAAGCTGTCGCGAGTTCATGAATGCCAGTTTTCGTTCCTGTGGGTTGAAAATTGAAAGTATGATTGTTGAAAGTGATTGACTCGGTAAATTCGGCATCAAAAGGAACAAAATAATAGTTGTCGTTTAATGTTGCGATGATTTTTTTATTTTTAAACGTGCTGTTTTCCATCATTTTGCAGTAGGTACACCATTCCGTATGGATAAATACCACAATAGGTTTTGGATTTTGGATTGCTAATTGCTCCGCTTCCTGAAAAGTATGCGTCTTTAGTTGCGCAAAACCAGAAGGAACTGCACAAAATAAGAGGAATAAGAAGAGTATTTTATTTTTCATTTTCAGTATTGGTTTTACTTCAAAGTATATCGTAATCCTATGAAAGTACGAATTCCTTGATTGGGCGCATATACATAGGAGGGATCAAAACTAAGTGCATACGGATTGTCTGCAGTAGCTTGTACATTCCCGCTGCTGTCAAACTGTACGTTTTTGTCAAAAGGATCATCAGCTCTTGCAATAATGAATGGGTTGCTTTTATTTGGTGTCCAGTTTAATAAATTTTTGACACCACCGTAGATTTCGATATTCTTGAATTTATTGAATGTAAATTGAATGTTTTGAATGCTCCAAGTTGGGGAGTACTCACTACGCGGATCTAAATCTCCCAACAATGGCAAACGCATCGGACCGTATACATTTCCTGTATAATCGATGTCCAGAAATAATTTATTGATTCGGTATGAAATCGCCCAAGTAGCCGAGAATTTTTCGGTCAAAATTTGTCTGGTTGTAACTTCGTCTTCCGTTTTGGATACATCCATATACGTTGCTCCTAGAATCATCTTCAAACCATTATTGAACACAAAATCAAGATTGGTACTTACACCTTTTGTCACCGCATGACCATCTAAGTTTTTGTAGATAATTTGGTTGGGATTAGTATCATAATCTGGAATAATAGAGTTACTAAATCGCGTGTACCAAGCCGTAGTTTCTAGACCAATGAAGTTTCCGTTGTTGGTGTAGAATTTTTTAAGGTAATTTAAATTCACATTAAAAGAACGCTCTGGCTGTAAATCTTCAAGAACAATAACATCCCTAGATCCCGTTAATGCGGCATGTTCTTCGGTAAAAAGATTCACGATTCTAAAGCCTGTTCCAGTATTGAAACGCAAAATATTGTTGTCGTTGATTTTCCATTTGTAGGCAAATCTCGGTGTAAAAATGTTTCCGTGGTTGCTGTTGTAATCATAACGCGCTCCCAGCAATATTTTGTGATTGTCGTTGAAAGCGATTTCGTCTTGCACAAACAAACTCGGAATCCAATTGACGTCTGCGTCAACCGTTGCGGTGGTGTTGTCATCATAATATTGGTAACGCAAAGCGGTTCCAAAAAGCATGTCGTGTTTGTTTACTTTTTTGTCCCAAGTCAGTTGTCCAAAACCAATGCGTTGTTGTGCTAAATATGGAGTATCTCCGTATACTGAATTCTGATCATGGTCTGTATACGAGAACGAAAACAACATTTTCTCAACCGTTGGTAATTCATAAGCGCCTAGCAATTCCCAGCGTTTTGTGTAGATGCTTTCTCCGTACACTTCATCGCCTCCGCGAAAGCTTTTGTTCCATTGCAACTCTCCTCCCCAACGATCTTCGTAAAAATAGCGTCCGGCTACTGACAATAGCTTGTTGCTCTTTCGATTAAAATTCCATTTTTGAAAAATCGAAATTCGGTCTTGCAGCGTCAGATCTGTAAAATTATCGTTGTTGTTGTCAATTGGGTTGCTGTAATTAAAGTAATTTATACCCGTTAAGACCGTTGCTGCTTTGCCTACATTTCCTTTAAAACCTAAATCCACGTTGAGTTCACCCCAATCTGTGATAAAAGAATCTGCCGAAAACACAGGAGCATTGGTTGGATTTTTAGTAATAATATTGATTAAACCACCCACTGCTTCACTACCGTACAGCGAAGACGCTGGTCCTTTTACAATCTCGATACGTTCCAAAAGTGAATTCGGAATTCCAGACAAACCATAAACCGTAGACAAGCCACTTACTATAGGCATTCCGTCAATTAAAACGAGAGTGTAAGGGCCTTCGAGACCATTAATGTGAATGTCTCCCGTGTCGCAAACATTGCAATTGAGTTGCGGACGAACTCCGTTTACATTTTGTAATGCTTCAAAAATATTCGAAGTTGGGTTTTTCTTGAAAAACGCGGGTTTGTAAACCTCAACAGGAACGGAACTCTCTAATCTGCTTACGGGCTTTAGAGTTCCTGTAATCACAACTTCGTCTAGAGCGTTATTTTCTCGTAATTGAAAATCAAGAACAGTTTCTGTACTATCTGCTATAGTTATTGTTTGTCTTTCAGATTGAAAACCAGTATACGAAACCGCAATTTCATAGTCTCCTGCGGCCAAATCTTTTATAAAATAACTTCCATCTGCATCTGATACGATCGATTTTGACGCTTTTTTTATCAAAATATTTGCTTGTGGGAGCGGCATTCCATCTGCAGTAATGCTTCCTTGTAGACTCGATTGAGCATAGGAAAAGCTTGTTAAGAGTAGTAAAAAGGCAACTTTTAAGGTTTTCAAAATATATTTTTTAGGTTGTGGTTAATTATAAATTTAGACAAATCTAAAAATTATATTTGATTTAGCAAAAAAACATAATTACATTTGCCTTAAATAGTTATCAAATGGGTAAGTCGTTAGAAGAGGTAAACGAATCAGTTTCCACTCAGAATAAGAAATCAGTTTTTCGAAAAATATTAGCATTTTTTGGCCCAGCCTATTTAATTAGTGTGGGGTATATGGACCCCGGAAACTGGGCAACAGATCTAGCGGGAGGAAGCCAATTTGGATACTCATTGCTTTGGGTTTTATTAATGAGTAACATTATGGCACTGCTTTTACAGAGTTTGAGTGCCCGTCTTGGAATTGTAACACAGCGCGATTTAGCGCAAGCATCGCGCGAGACGTATTCGCCTTTTATTAATTACATTTTATATTTCTTGGCCGAAGTTGCTATCGCTGCTTGTGACCTAGCTGAGGTTTTAGGGATGGCAATTGGTATTAATTTGTTGTTTGATATTCCGTTGATTGAAGGGGTGATGATTACCGTTTTAGACACTTTTTTATTACTGTTTTTAATTAATAAAGGAATTCGAAAAATGGAAGCCTTTATCATTGCTTTGGTTCTGGTAATTGGAGTTTCGTTTGTATTTGAAATGTTCTTTGCGCAACCTGAGTTAGATAAAGTAATGTTAGGATTAATCCCGTCGATGCCTAATGAAACCGCTCTTTATATCGCTATTGGTATCATTGGAGCCACGGTAATGCCACACAACTTATACTTGCACTCTTCATTGGTGCAAACCCGTAAATTTGACCGCTCAAAAGCCGGAATCAAACAAGCTTTAAAATACAATTTAATCGACTCGACTATTGCCTTGAATTTGGCATTTTTTGTGAACGCCGCTATTTTAATCTTGGCAGCAGCCACATTTTATAAAGTGGGTATGCATAACGTTGCCGAAATCCAAGATGCACACAAGTTTTTACAACCGCTTCTTGGAACTAAATGGGCGCCTATCTTGTTTGCAGTAGCCTTAATCGCTGCAGGACAGAGTTCGACAGTAACAGGAACGCTGGCGGGCCAAATAATTATGGAAGGCTATTTAAATTTAAGAATCCAACCTTGGGTGCGTCGTATCATTACACGATTAATTGCAATCGTTCCAGCCGTTATTGTAATTACAATTTTTGGCGAAGGCGTAACCGGAAAATTATTAATTTTCAGTCAGGTAATCTTAAGTTTGCAGTTGGGATTTGCCATTATTCCGTTGATTCACTTTGTGAGCGATAAGTCAAAAATGCGCGGATTTCATATTGGTAAATGGACACAAATTGCTTCATGGATCGTGGCTTCAATTATTGTTATTTTGAATGGTAAATTAGTTTTAGACGAAATCACAGGATGGCTTGAAACAGCCGAAAACCCAATTATTTTATGGCTTACTGTAGTTCCGCTCGCTTTTGCTTTCTTGATATTGCTACTGTATATCGTGATTAAACCATTTATATCTAAGTCAAAAGCTGATTTTCACAATCACTCACCACATAATTTGAAGTTGCGTTTTTCTAAATCTAAAGATTACGATAAAAAAAATATAGCGGTCACCGTTGATTTTTCAAATGCTGACGAGGCTGCTTTAAACAGTGCTTTTGAACTAGGAGGGAAGCAGGCAAAATACACGCTAATACACATTGTAGAAACTGTGGGTGCTTTAATGTATGGAGAACATATTGATGATCACGAAACGTTAGTCGACGAGAAATTACTTGAAGAATATAAAGAAATGTTGTTCGAAAAAGGATTCAATGTTAGCATTCAGCTCGGTTTTGGTAAACCTAATAAGGTGATTCCAACAATTATAAATGAAGGCGATTTTGATATTCTTGTTATGGGAACACATGGCCACACTGGTTTCAAGGATTTGATTTTTGGTACTACTGTAGACAAACTGAGACATAAAATTACCATTCCGCTATTAATTGTAAGAGAATAATAATTAGGAGCTATTTCCTGCTTTCCGCTATATCTTGCTCTTTTTAATAAAAAAGAGCCAGGATGCCGCTGCAATCAGGGCTAAAAAATAAAAACGCATGACACTTTCAGAAGAAAATTATCTTAAAGCCATATACCATCTCACCGTTATTTCAAACGCTGATGTGAGCACGAACGCCATTGCCGAAATGATGGAGACCAAAGCTTCATCAGTAACCGACATGCTAAAAAAGTTAGCTGAAAAAGACTTGGTTCACTACAAAAAATACCAAGGTGTCTCCTTAACAGAACCAGGTAAACTGGCTGCTAAAATGATTGTTAGAAAACACCGTTTATGGGAGGTTTTTTTAGTTGAGAAATTGGATTTTTCTTGGGATGAGGTGCATGATATCGCAGAGCAACTAGAACATATCAAATCAGAGAAATTGATTAACAAACTAGATGATTTTTTAGGCAATCCTACCGAAGATCCTCATGGTGACCCTATCCCGAATGCAAAAGGTGAAATTTTTAAAATCGAAAAGCAGTTGCTTTCAGAACTTTTAGTACACCAAAAAGGTATTTGTGTAGGCGTGAAAGACACCTCATCAGAGTTTTTAAAATATCTGGACAAACAAGAAATCGCTTTAGGTTCTAAGATCGAAATCATCGCTAGAGAGAGTTTTGACCAATCTTTTAAAATAAGCGTAGACGGGAAATCCTTGTCTATTTCGAATAAGATTGCCTCTAACTTATTTGTAAAAATCAATTAAAATATAGCCTTGTATATTTAATTTTATCTCAACGTTTTGTAGTTAGTTTTTGTCTCTTGAAATTACAAAAGCACAAATGAATCAGAGCGATGTTTCTTATTTGAGATAGTATTAATTCTTGAACATATAACAAAAAACGCAAAGTAAATTTAATCTACTTTGCGTTTTTTGTTATACTATATTAGTGGCAGCCACAATCGTCACTAGCGCAACTCTTAGAGGATTTTTTCTTTTTAAAGAAGTATTTTTTGGCTAAAAACCCTACCGCTAGAGCAAGGATTATAAAGGCTATAATTTCTTGAATCATACTGTTTTATTTTAAAATTTGATAGGTAATTAGTGCTAGGAAATAAGCAAATCCACTCATAAATATTAATTGACCTAATGGCCATTTCCACGAGTTAGTTTCTTTTTTTGTCACTGCTAATGTACTTGCACATTGTAAAGCAAAGGCATAAAAAAGTAATAAAGAGATACCAGAAGCGAAATTAAATACTTTTTCTCCGGTCGCTGGATTAATTTCGGCAGCCATTTTATTCTTTATGGTATCGTCATTGTCGCTACCTCCCACGCTGTATATAGTTGCTAGTGTACCCACAAATACTTCTCTAGCAGCAAACGAACTAATAATAGCAATTCCTATTTTCCAATCGTAGCCTAGAGGCGAAATCACTGGTTCGATAGTTTTTCCCATTATTCCTATATATGAATTCTCCAACTTGTATGAGGCAACTTCGTTTTCTAATTCTACTGCTGTAAGAGCAGTACTTTCTGTTTTTGCTTTTACAATTTCTTCAGCATTTTTAAATTGTTTTCCGGGACCATAAGAAGCAAGAAACCAAAGAATGATCGAAATTGCAAGAATGATTTTTCCGGCTCCGTAAACAAAAGCTTTTGTTTTTTCGATTACATTTATAGCTACATTTTTAAACATAGGCAACTTGTAGTTTGGCATTTCGACCACAAAAAACGTTTTGCTTTTTATTTTCATCACTTTATTTAAAGCATAAGCTGAAAATATCGCCATTCCGAAACCCAATAAATACAATAACATCAGTGTTAACCCTTGTAAATTTAGAACTCCTAGAATACGTTTGTCTGGAATTACTAAGGCAATAATTATGGCGTAAACAGGCAACCTTGCAGAACATGTTGTAAAAGGGGTTACAAGAATTGTAATTAACCTTTCTTTCCAATTTTCAATATTACGTGTTGCCATAATTGCTGGAATGGCACAAGCCGTTCCCGAAATTAAAGGGACTACACTTTTCCCTGAAAGTCCAAAGTTTCGCATGATTTTATCCATTAAAAAGACGACACGGCTCATATAGCCGCTCTCTTCAAGTATGGAAATAAATAAAAATAAGAATGCAATTTGTGGTATAAAAATTAAAATTCCTCCAATTCCCGGAATGATTCCTTGCGAAATTAAATTTGTAAGTACTCCGTCTGGTAAGCTGTCTTTTGCCCAAGTACTCAAGGAAGCAAAGCTGCTATCGATGAAGTCCATTGGGATTTTTGACCATTCGAAAATAGACTGAAAAATCACAAATAAGATTAGAAAGAAAATAACATAACCCCAAACTTTATGTGTTAATACACGGTCTAATTTTGAACGAAAATCCTTTGCTATCGAAGCATCAACTTTTAAACCTACCTTTAAAGTGTCGTTGATAAATTGATATCTTTTGATGGTCTCTTTTTGCTGTAAGCGTTTTAAATCAGAGTGTGACTTGGTAAACGAACTATGAATTTCTTTTCTTTCTAGGTTTAAGAAATTCACATCTTGTGTGATGACCAACCATAATTTGTATAATAACTGACTAGGAAATGCTTTGCGCAAACTTTCAAAATATTCAGGGTCAATTATAGAGGCATTCAAGCAAGGTTCGCTCGAAATAGTTTTGTAAGTAACAATAAGTTTTTTTAATTCTTCGATACCAAAACCTTTTCTAGAACTTACTAATGCAATTTTAGTTTTAAGTTGTTCCTCTAGATAAGGTATGTCTAACGAAATTCCTTTATGTTCCATTCTATCGGCCATGTTAATGACTAAAATAGTTGGAATCTCAAGGTCTTTTATTTGGGTGAAAAGTAATAAATTACGTTTTAGATTTTCGACATCAGTTACTACAAGAGCAACATCAGGGTATAATTTATCATTTTTGTTTAAGAGCAATTCAATTACTACATTTTCGTCAATAGAGCTGGCGTTCAAGCTGTATGTCCCTGGTAAATCTAGAATATTTGCTTTGACGTTGTTAGGTAATTTACAAAACCCAATTTTTTTCTCCACGGTAATTCCGGGATAGTTCCCCACTTGCTGATTTAAACCGGTCAATTGATTAAAGACCGACGTTTTCCCTACATTAGGGTTTCCTATTAAAGCAACATTTATATTTTGATTAATCATTTTAAAGTTGGATTTTGATCAATTCAACTTCAATTTCTGCTGCTGTTTCCACACGAATAGCCAAATGTGATCCGTTAATATCCAGATATAAAGGGTCGCCAAAAGGAGCTATTTGTAACAGCTCTACTGTATTGCCAGGCAAACATCCCATTTCAAGTAGCTTCAACGGAATAACATCAATATCAAAATCCTTGATTATGGCTTTCTCTCCTTTTTTAAGTGAATTTATCGTGGTACGCAAGTCTTATTTAGATTGAATTAAGATTGCAAAAATACGGATTATAAAGGAAAAATGAATAGTATTTATCATTTTTGTAACTCTATTTGGGAAATTGGCTTAACATTAACTACGCTGTTGCGTTGACTTAGATTCACGTCATTAATGGTAAGCTGTATTATATTAATTTGTCACTTAGTTAGACCTAATTAAATATTTACAACTATAAGTTCTAATCGTGCATTATGATCTATCATTTTTTGAGATTTTATAATCCTATTTGGAATGTATTTAAAATTATATTTTCAAGTGGTTACCGATATCATGAGTCCGAAATATTTAATAAGCTGATACTGAATTTGCTGCATTTAGGATAAAAAATCACATTGTGTTATTTTTAAATAATTTAATATTTAATTAACAATATGTTTCGAATAGTTATAAAATATATATACTATTGCTGTAAATTTTAATAAAATTTTAAAGTAAATGTTTTAACAATCCCAAATCTCAAAATAACCTACAATGAAAAAATTATTATTAAGTGCTAGTATTGTGTTTCTCATGTTCTCATGTCAAAATGATGATACAAATTCAGATTCTACTAACGTCGCTGCTCTCGAAATTTCAGCTAAAAGATCTTGTGCAACACAAGATATGTTAGAATTACAATTAAAAAATGACCCAACTCTAGCAAAAAGAATGCAAGAGATGGAGTTGAAAAATGCTAGTATAATGGCAACGGGTAAAATAGTTATTGGTGTTCTAGAAATCCCTGTGGTATTTAATGTATTGTACAGTACGGCTGCCGAAAATGTATCACTTGCTCAGCTTCAATCTCAAATAGATGTTTTGAATGCTGATTTTCAAGGTAAAAATTCAGATTATAATTCAAGTAATCCATATAACAATGTTAGAGGCGCACTGAATGTTAAATTTTATCTCGATCAAGTTATTAGAAAAGCAACTACAAGAACTGTTTGGTACTCTGAAGATGAATTTATGAAGGATGCGACGACAGGTATTGCTGCTACTTCGCCAACTACAAAATTAAATTACTGGGTTGTTTCTAATCTAAGAAGCAAATCAAACAATAGTCAATTGTTAGGATATGGTAAATTTCCAGGAACAACAACTGCAGCCCTTGACGGAATTGTTTGTGGGAACTACTGTACAGGGACAACTGGTCTGGCTGCTGCTCCCTATAACTTGGGAAGAACAGCAACTCACGAAGTAGGACACTGGATGAACTTACGCCATATTTGGGGAGATGCAAATTGCGGTTCAGATTTAGTAACTGACACGCCCTCTCACGATTCACCTAATTATGGTCTTCCTGCTGCTGGGCTTAGAAGTACGTGTTCGGGTACCCCTTTAGAAATGTATATCAACTACATGGACTATACTGATGATAAGGGTATGTACATGTTCTCTAGCGGACAAGCAAGCAGAATGGCAGCTATTTTTTCATCTTCTGGATCAAGGGCGTCGTTTAGATAATATTTTAAATTTGGCATAACAAAAAGACTCGCTCTTGTAGCGAGTTTTTTTATGTACAAACGTTTTAATACTGAGTAATTATAACATACGTTAGCGCAAGTATGTAGCTGTTATAATGTAGCACTCAAAAACTAGTATAATGTTAGGTTACAAGTTTTATTTCCTTAAAGTAAACGTAAAATCATATAATGTATGCTTTGTTTTGCCTTGCTGTAGTGCTCCGTTAAGATAATTATAAGTTGTTTTTTCATTATTGCTTGAATCGATAAACAAATAATTATTTTGATCTACCATTGTAATAGGACTAAAGACAGCCTCTAATACATCAAAATAGGGTTCGGTTACAACTGGTTTTTCAAAATACAATAAGCAAGTCACGTATTTTATAGGTTTGCTTACAATTGATTTTTTTCCTTTTCGTAGAATTGTGTAGACCCCATTTTTCTCAGTGATAGTGCTGCTATCGTAAGCTTTGTTGTTTTTTTGTGAGATATAAATGCTTGATTGTAAAACATTATTTTTAAAAACGCCAATAAATGAGGTGCTTATTGTTGTTTTCCCTAAAAGAGAAATTACAGATTTACTATTAAGTTTATAGGTTGTTGTAGGTCCTTCAATCAATTTCGAAACAGTTAATTCACCAATAATATTTCCATTGACTGAAATATCATAAATGTGTTCCTGGTTTTGTGCATTAGTAAAAACGCAAAAGAATAATAAGACTAGCGTGTGTAAATACTTCATGAAAAACTATATTATATTCTTGACAATTTACTTCTTGACAAGTTGTTTTGGTATAACAATTTTACTTTGGAGCTAACCGTTACTTGAAGTACATTATAAAAAGTGATAGAAAGCTGTGTTTATTCTTTCGATAAAAAAGTAATATCTTCAATTAATTTTTGAATATCCTCTTTCTTAGTTCCGTCATAAAAACCGCGAACTCTTCTTTTAGTGTCTACTAAAACAAGGTTCTCAGTGTGTACCATATCATATAACTCTTCTGGTTTTCCTAGTTTCACGGCCAAGTATGATTTTCTAGCCATGGTGTAAATTTCTTTTTTATCACCAGTAACCAGGTTCCACTTTTTATCGTCGATGTCGTATTTTTTGGCATAAGCCTTAAGAACCGCAACATTATCATTCTCTGGAAAAACAGTATGCGACAAGAGCATAACTTTTGGATTGTCCTTGATTGCTTCTTGAACATCAAATAAGTTGGCTGTCATCTTTGGACAAATTGAGGTGCAAGTCGTAAAAAAGAAATCGGCAACATATATCTTGCCCTCATAATCTTTTTGAGTGACGGTCTTCCCATTTTGATTGGTGAAGGAAAAGTCAGCAATAGTATGGTATTTGCTAATGTATTGTACGGTGCTGTCGACTAATTCAGGATTGATATCACTAGGATTGAAAATAGGTAGTGTCTTTTCAGGTTTCAAAGCTGTATAGAACAAGAACAAGGTGATGATTGAAAATATAACGAAAACACCGATGAAAATACGGTACTTTTTAAGGATAGATTTCATATAAGATTAATTTGTACAAAAATACAAAACTGAATGTTTTATGAGGACATTTACACCCTTAGAATTTCGTTAATAATTTTATCATTAATTAGAAGTTTTATCAATAGCTTTGTAAAACTAAACAAATAAATTATAAACATGAAATTTAATTATAATAAGCCATTGCTTTTTGTGATTCCTGCAATCATAGGGTTTACAGAGATGCAAGCACAAAAAAAGGAAGTGACCGTTGAGCCAGGAATTAACACTACCTTCTTTGATAATACGGTGAAGCCGTCAGACAATTTTTTTAGGTATGTCAATGGAACTTGGTTGGACAAAACTGAAATCCCTAGTGATAGAACTTCGTGGGGAAGTTTTAACGAATTACTTAAAAAGACAGATGCTGATGCTTTGGCAATTTTGAAGGAAGCTTCTAAAAACCCAAAATACAAATCCGATACTGATCAGGGGAAGGCGATTAATTTGTACAGCACTATTCTAGATACAGTAGCTAGAAACAAGCAAGGTATTACGCCTTTAAAACCGTACTTAGCTAAGATTGATAAGGTTAAAAACGTTGAAGATTTACAAAAGCTGTTAATCGAAATGGAACCTATCGGTGGAATAGGTTTTTTTGGTGTTGGAGTAGGAGCTGATGATAAAAACAGTGATAAAAACTCTCTAAACCTTGGTGTAAGCGGATTGGGATTGCCTGATAAAGATTATTACACATCTGAAGAAAAAGACACAAAAGAAAAAAGAGAAAAATACGAATTGCATATTGCAAGAATGTTACAGTTTGCAGGGGAATCTGCAGCTGAAGCTAAAGTAAATGCTGCTAAAATTTTAGCATTAGAAAAAGAATTGTCTAGTCCGCGTCTTGATAGAGTAGAACGCAGAGATGGTAGATTGCAATACAACCCAATGACCATTGCCGAATTGCAAAAAATAACTCCAGCGATTAACTGGAAAAAGTATTTTGACGGAATAGGGTTTACAAAATTAGACAGCGTAATTGTTTCAGAGCCTAAATACATGAAGGCGTTGCAAACTATTCTTACTAAGAACAATGTTTCGGCTTGGAAAGAATACATGAAATGGGATTTGATCAATGGAGCGTCAGGATTACTATCGACAGATATTGAAGCAGCTAATTTTGATTTCTACGGAAAAACCTTAACTGGAGCTATCAAACAAAGACCTCGTGAAGACCGAGCATTGCAAACAGTTAATGGGACTATAGGTGAAGCACTAGGAAAATTATATGTAGAGAAAATGTTTCCTGCTGAAGCAAAAGAAAAAGCAGAGAAAATGATCAAGAACATCATCATTGCTTATGCTAATCGTATTAACAATTTACCATGGATGTCTGCTGAAACTAAAGTTAAAGCCATCGATAAATTGAATAAAATTAGCATTAAAATTGGGTATCCAGATAAATGGAAAGACTATTCTAGTTTAGAAATAAAAAGTATTGCTGATGGTGGTAGCTACTTAAGTAATATCAAAAACTTATCTAAATGGAATTTCAAAAAAGGAATTGATAAATTAGAAGAGGCGGTTGATAAAACAGAATGGTACATGTCACCACAAACCGTAAATGCATATTATAATCCATCTTACAACGAAATTGTTTTTCCAGCGGCGATATTACAAGCGCCATTTTACAATTATCAAGCAGATGAGGCTGTAAATTATGGTGGAATAGGAGCAGTAATAGGTCACGAAATATCTCATGGTTTTGATGATTCAGGTGCGCGTTATAATGCAGATGGAAACTTGGTAGATTGGTGGACTGCTGATGATTTAGAGCAATTTACTAAACTAGGAACTGCGCTTGCAGATCAATATAGTGCATTAGAGCCTTTGCCAGGTGTTCATGTAGATGGTAAATTTACATTGGGTGAAAACATTGGAGATTTAGGTGGTGTGAACGCGGCTTATGACGGTCTGCAATTGTATTTAAAAGAGAACGGAGATCCAGGTCTTATTGATGGATTTACTCCAGATCAGCGTTTCTTTATCTCATGGGCGACCGTATGGCGTACAAAAATGCGTGATGAAGCAATTAAAAATCAAGTAAAAACAGATCCACATTCTCCAGGAATGTATAGAGCATATGTTCCTACTCAAAATGTGGATGCTTTCTATAAAGCATTTGATATTAAAAAAGGGGATGGTATGTATATCGAACCTGAAAAGAGAGTGAAAATTTGGTAATATAAAGTATAAGAGTCCCAAGCAGCGATGCTTGGGATTTTTTTTATGTTAATTTTTGTAACTTAACTTAACTTTAAAATACTAATTAGGTAACATACTATCTTTATTAAAACAGTTCTAACAGCGATAGCAAACTGTTTCATAGCTGTATTAATATTAATTTAAACCAAGTAACGATGAATAAAAATTTTAAGAAACCGCTATTATTTGTACTTCCTGCATTATTTGCAGTGACTACAATTCAGGCGCAAAGCGGTAACGCAGAAAAAGAACCGGGTATCAATGTGAATTACATGGATAAATCAGTAAAGCCAAGTAACGACTTTTTTCAATATGTAAACGGAACTTGGTTAAGCAATACTGAGATTCCATCTGATAGAACACGTTGGGGTAGTTTTGATGCTTTAAGACAAAGAACTGATGAGGATGCATTGGCTATTTTAAAAGAGGCAGTTAACAATCCAAAGTATAAAGCAGATACCGATCAAGGGAAAGCTATCAACTTGTACAAAACAGTCTTAGATACTGTAGGTCGTAATAAAATGGGTATTGCACCATTAAAGCCTTATTTGAAAAAGATTGATGCAGTTAAAAACATCAAAGATTTAGAAGCGCTTTTAATCGAGATGGAACCAGTTGGTGGTATTGGTTTTTTTGGAGCTAACGTAGGGTCAGATGCTAAAAATAGTAATCGAAATGTATTAAGTGTAGGTCCTGGAGGCGTAGGTCTTCCTGATAGAGATTATTACGTTTCTGACGACGCTGACTCAAAAGAAAAAAGAGAAAAATACGTAGTGCATGTAGCAAAAATGTTAGGTTTCCTTGGTGAAAAACCAGCAGATGCAAAGGTACACGCAGAACAAATTCTTGCGTTAGAAACAGCAATGTCTCAACCTAGATTTGACCGTGTTGAAAGAAGAGATAGAAGAAAGTCATACAATCCTATGACGATTGCTGATCTTCAAAAAGTTACTCCTTCGATTAATTGGAAAACTTATTTTACTCAAATAGGTTTTAAAAATACCGATTCCTTAATTGTTTCGCAGCCTAAATATATGGCAGCACTTGAGACTATTTTCAAAGAAAATAAGGTAAACGACTGGAAGGCTTACATGCGCTGGTCACTCTTAAATAGAGCGTCAAGTCAATTGTCTACAGATATTGAGAATGCTAATTTTGATTTTTACGGTAAAACATTGACTGGAGCTGTTAAACAAAGACCAAGCGATGAGCGTGCACTGCAAGTAGTGAACGGTAGAATAGGTGAGGCGTTAGGAAAATTATATGTGGAGAAAAAATTTCCAGCTGAAGCTAAAGCAAAAGCAGAGAAAATGATCAAAAACATTTTTGTTGCTTTCGAAAACAGAATCAATAACCTATCATGGATGTCTCCTGAGACTAAGGTTAGTGCTGTTGCAAAATTACATAAATCAGTAATCAAAATTGGATATCCTGATAAATGGAAAGACTATTCGGCTCTTGAAATTAAAGGACCAGAGCAAGGTGGTAGCTATTTTGAAAACACAAAAAACATGGCTAAATGGCGTTTTGAAGAAGATTTATTAGATCTTAACAAACCTGTTGATAAGTCAAGATGGGGAATGTCACCGCAAACAGTAAATGCATATTACAATCCTTCTTATAACGAGATTGTTTTTCCAGCCGCAATTTTGCAGCCACCTTTCTATAATTACCAGGCTGATGAAGCGGTTAATTATGGTGGAATAGGTGCAGTAATTGGTCACGAAATCTCTCATGGTTTTGACGATTCAGGTTCGAGATACAATGCCGATGGTAATTTAGTTGACTGGTGGACAGCTGATGATTCTAAACAATTTGCAGCTTTAACAACAGCACTTGCTGATCAATACAGTGCATTAGAACCATTAACTGGAACTTTTGTAGATGGTAAGTTTACTTTAGGTGAAAACATTGGTGATTTAGGTGGAGTAAATGCAGCTTATGATGGTTTGCAATTGTACTTAAAAGAAAATGGAAATCCAGGTTTAATTGATGGATACACTCCAGAACAACGTTTCTTTATTTCATGGGCGACAATCTGGCGTACAAAAATGCGTGATGAGGCAATTAAGAACCAAGTAAAAACAGATCCGCATTCTCCTGGAATGTATCGTGCTTACGTTCCATTACAAAATATTGATACGTTCTACCAAGCATTTGATATTAAAGCTAATGATGGTATGTATGTAGCTCCAGAAAATAGAGTAAGAATCTGGTAAGCAGATACTTTATAAATAAAGAAAATCCCAAGCTAACGTAAATTGCTTGGGATTTTTTGTTTTAAGAAATTAGAGGATCTAATGTTTCTTTTTGGTTTTCGTTTAGTATTGCAAGTCTTCTGGTTCGTCTAATTGATTTGTTCACCATAAATAAACCGCTTAAAGTGATCGTTCCACCTATTGCTATAGCAATGTTTAATGTTTCTTCAAATAGTATGGCTCCTAATAAAATGGCGACAATAGGGTTAATATATGCGTATATACTACTAATCTCTGCTGGTAACTTCTGTAACATGTAAACGTAGGCGATAAACGACATGATCGAGCCCACAATCACTAAATACCCTATTGCATACCATGAGGTAACGGGAATGGAATTTAAAGGCACGCTCATTCCAGTAGTTTCTGTAATGGTAAGTAAGATGCTGCTAGAGATAAACATTTGTAAACCCAAACTAAAATACGGGTTGAATGTTGCTGCTTTTTTCTTAGTATACAAGCTACCAAAAGCCCATGTTATTGTAGCGATTATCGAAAGAAAAATTCCGAATCTAAAATCGGCTTGCAAAAAATCAGCCAAGTGGTCATAGAAAATTACGCAAACACCACTGAAACTCACAATCAAACCCAAGATAGCCAAACGTGCTAATTTTTCGCCTTGAAAAAAAGTAATAATTACAATCCATAACGGGAATATGGCATTCAAGATGGCACCAAGGCCACTACTTATAAATTTCACACCCCAAGTACTAAGTCCGTTACTTAAAGCAAAATTGAGTACACTCAATATTAAGATTGTCTTCCATTGTTTGCCTTTCGGCCAACGAGCTTTCTTGAAAATAAAGAAGCAAATATAGATACTGCCACCAATGAATTGTCTAATTGCAGCCAGTTGTAATGCCGGCATATGGCGTACACCTTCTTTTGAAGCTATCCATGTCGTTCCCCAGCAAAAGCAAACCACGGCTAATGCAAGTATAGGCATACCAATGTAATTTACACCATTGCTAACCTTCGTTTTTAATCTTTTTACCACTTTATAATGTTGTATTGGTAAAAGTGTAATCTAAAATTTTAATTAGCTTATCGCTGTTGATCGTCTTTCCTTCCGAAGGTGAATTGTGATCAAAAATAGGAGGGACAAGGTTTTGTTCTATCGCTTTTGCAATGTAATATTGCTCCCGAGTAGGGTGATAAGGAGCTGCAGCGTTAAAATTTTCTCCCCAAGTATTTGTTGCAATGATTCTCAAAATAATATTGATGCAATCTTGTTGGTCGATCAAATTAACAGCAGCGTCTGGATTAGAGATATCTTCTTTTCCAGCCATAAAACGAGCGGGATTTCTATCTGGACCTATTAAACCACCAAATCTTAAAATAGTAGATTGAAAAGCTGTTTGGCTTTGAAGTATTTTCTCTATTTCTAATAATTGTTTTCCGCTTTCGGTAACTGGTTGAGGTATTGTAGTTTCATATACAACTGTGTTTATGTCGCCATATATTGCTGTTGAACTCACAAAAAGTAAATTTTTTATAGATGATGTTTCAATTGCAGGAAGTAACAAGGTAATTTTTTTTACAAATGAGTTGGCATTAGCATCGCTGTAATCTTTATTTTTTCCGCGAAGTTTAGGCGGTATTGCGATAATTAATGTTTCGCTATCCTTTAAAAATTCCCCTATGTTGTGAGACAGTTGCTCACTTTGTAACTCTATAAAGTAGGGTTTGATTCCTGCAAGTTCTAAGTCGGGCAATTTTTCAGCTGTAGTTGTAGATCCTTTAACAATAAATTCTTGTTGGATTAAGGCTTTCGCCAAAGGCAAACCTAACCAACCGCAACCTAAAACGCTTATCTGTCTCATTGTATCTCTAATATAGATTGCAAAAATACTATAAATAGAAAGTAAAATGGTACTTATCAGATTGCTTTTTAAGGCAGCTTTTTATTGACTCAAATGATAGACTAGCATAAATTCATTATAGTTATTTAACCGAAGTAGTATCTATGGGTTTGTATACTGCGCGTCGCTGCTTAACTTGTGTAACTTTTGGTTCTTCATCGGCTTTTGTTGCAACATTTTGTGTTGGTATTAACTGCTGCTCAATCACAATTGCATCATTCAATACAAAGGGTGTTGGCATCATCCAATTGGCTCTTTTGACCATATTAAATAATGGGTTCTCCAATAAATCAAATGAAGATTCCATGATTTTCATATCAAATATTGTTGATTTAGGAATGGCAAAATTTAATTCTAATGCTTCGTTGTCAACAACGTAGTAGCTTAATAATTTTCTGCCCTTTCGATTCAACTGAGTTCCTTTTTGCTCTAATGCTTGTACTCCATTGGCTGTAAAATTATAAAAATTCATTTGTTCGCCAGCAAATAGATCGTAACGGTTGACTTTTCGATTCGGAATAATTTTAATTTTTAAATAGCGCATGTCTCGTGCTACCGAGTCTTTTTCGAAAATAACTGTTGGCTTTTTTAAAGGTCTCACCTTTGTAATTGTTTGATAAGTGAAATCAGAGTTGTATTTGCTAAAAAGTTTATTCTGACTTTGGTTAGTCACTAATTTAGGATTCTGACCTAAGTAGTTCTTAGTCCATGAATCTAAATTTGTGTCATAGGTTGCCCAGCTTGCTTTGTTAGTATCGGCGTTATAAATATAAAGCAAACTATTTGATTTAGCTTTGTTAGGGCCGTACGCTGCGTTTTCATTTGCTTTTATGAAAAAGAAGACACTTCCTAAAAGTAGTAACGATGACCAAACTATTTTGTATCGGTATGCTCCAAAAACAGGAAGTAGTAATGCAAAAGTCAAAGACGTCAACAAGGCGCTTCCGTACAAGATTTTTAATCCAAGGCCTATAGGTAGCATTTGTATAAATGGAACGATTAAAATAAATGCTGGTATTGCTAAAATAACATTTAAGACTTTGCTTGAGTGTTGTGTAATTACAAAATAGGTCAGGCTCAATAATCCACAATATACAGGTATGATTAAAAACCCTGCCCCAGTTAAATAGATAGCAAGCACTATATTAATTACAAGCCAAATAAATAAAGCCGCTACGTAATGATTCATAGTTTTTCTTCCTGCTGAAAACCATTGATAAAGGGCAAAATTTAATGCTAAGGTCAATAGCGTGAAAGCGGCGATGTAATCATGTCCATTATAGGTAAAGCCATTTAATAAGTCGTTGTATTGAGGGTAACAAATTTGTACTAGTTTCCAGCCTACAAATACCGTTATGAATGTGATTAATAAACTACTTAACAACGGAATGAAGCCTTTAATAATTTCTTGCGCTGTTAATAATTTTTTTCCAAGGCCTATAAAGACTAGTACAATAAATAAAATTAAAGCAATTATAGCCATGGGTAGCGCCCATGAGAAAGGATACATTAAGACTGTAAATGGAATATTGAAGTAAATGTTATCTTCAGTAGTTGGTTTAGGGCTAAGATTAGAGTTGCTAAAATAATCGAGTAAGGGCATTAAATACGCCCCTTGGTGGCTTAAGCTCGTTTTATCTAGGTTGGCACTAATGTCTTGAGCTGTGTGATAATTATAGTGGCCATCGATAAAAGCAAAATTATAGCCTTGAATCGCTCCCTTTTCTCTAAAGACTGTGAGATCAGTGTCATTAGGTAGCATCTTGTAGATGCTATACATTAACGAATTTGTTACAGGATATTGTGGAGCGGCCGCAGCAAAATTTTCGATAAGGTTTTTGTTCCCGACATTTGCCTCCATGAGCATGTAGCTAGGACCCGATGTTCCTCTGGCCTCAAAATTTAAAACTACGCCTACGTCTTTTGCCCAAGGATGCTCTGTTACAAATAAAGCGGCACCGTTTAAACCTAATTCTTCTGCATCTGTAAATAAGATTATAATATCGTTCTTGTGCTTCTTTTTGCTGTTTTGAAAAGCGCGAATTCCCTCTAAGATCGATGCAACGCCTGATCCTGCATCACTCGCTCCTTTTGAAGCAGAATGTGGAGCGCTATCATAGTGAGATAATAATAGCAATGCTTTCCCATTACCATTACCTTTTATTCGAGCAAGAATATTTTTTGACTTTGCAAGATTTCCCCAGTCGGTTAGTGTATATCCTTCTTGAGTAGTAGTCGTCAGTCCTAGTTCATGTAGTTGTGATTGCAAGTAAGAGGCAACGGTCTCGTGATTTTTTGATCCTACATAATGTGGGTACTGAGAAATGGACTCTACCTGTGCAAACGCACGATCTGTAGAGAACTCTGATAATGTACTTAGATCGTTAGTGATTGCTCTAGGCATCATTGTGTAATAAATAAAACCTAGAATAAATACTATAAACAAGGTGCTAACTAATTCGGCAAAGCTTTTCTTCATATTATTCTGTTCCAGTTTTTAAATGTCTTTTTTTACTAGCATGATATAATCATTGTCTAATAATAGGTAACCTTGGTCATAAAGGAAATAGTAGGTGTTTCCGGTTTTGGTATTCAAAATATTGGTAAAAAAATCAAAATCAAAACCCTTGCTAAGGAGTTTAGCTCGGGTTGTTTTTGATTTTCCGTCGATGTTTAGTAAGGATAGGATGCGGTAGTTTTTACGCAATTTGTTATTTATATTGCGCATGAAATTATTGCTGTCTTTGTTGATTTTGTTATTGTATGCATTACGGCAACCGTCGCTACAAAACTTTTTATCTTCCCGACCCACAATTTTTTCTCCACATTCTAAGCAAGTTTTCATCATTTTATTTTTTTCAAACTGTACAAATCATGTCTTCTATCTTTCATAGTGTTGACACTTCCATGTTCGTGAAGTTCTTTTAGTAAATTCATGTCGACATCTACAATTAGTGTCATTTCAGTATTAGGAGTTGCCTCTGCTTTGACACCGTTACTAGGGAATGCAAAATCTGAAGGCGTAAATACTGCTGCCTGCGCATATTGAATATCCATGTTGTTCACCTTAGGTAGGTTACCCACGCAGCCAGCAATTGCAACGTAGCATTCGTTTTCGATTGCTCTTGCTTGTGCGCAATGTTTAACACGAGTGTATCCGTTTTGAGTGTCAGTTAAAAAAGGGACAAATAGAATATTCATTCCTTGATCTGCCATTAACCTTGATAATTCAGGAAATTCGACATCATAACAAATTACAATTCCTATTTTCCCACAATCTGTGTCAAAAGTTTGGATAATGTCACCACCTGTTATCCCCCAATGGAACACTTCATTAGGAGTGATGTGTATCTTACGATACATTTCGTTTGTTCCGTCACGCTTACACAAGAAACCAACATTATAGACATGGTCATCTTCGATCAAAGGCATGCTTCCTGTTATGATGTTGATGTTGTATGAGATTGCAAATTCTTGAAATTTGGCTTTTACTGCATCAGTGTGACGTGCAAGTTCTCTAATGGCTTCAGCTTCTGATAAGTGATTGTAATCAGCCATTAATGGCGCTGTAAAGAATTCTGGAAATAAAGCAAAATCACTTCCGTAACCAGAAACGGCATCAATAAAAAATTCTGCTTGTTCGAATAATGCTTCTAAGTTAGAAAGCGAACGCATTTGCCATTGAATCAATCCCAATCTAACGACACTTTTAGTTGTGTTGATTAGTTTAGGGCTGTCGTCATAATAGATGTTGTTCCATTCGAGTAATACAGCGTATTCTAATGATTCTGTATCGCCTTCTAAATAGTTTTTAAGAACTCTTAATTCATGAAAGTCATTGCTT
>TARA_R110002033_G_scaffold79931_4_pt1 | contig 39493 bp, 36 predicted proteins | sample TARA_R110002033 | Tara Oceans TARA_R110002033 (sample SAMEA4397051) | marine metagenome | biome: Polar Biome; feature: [SRF] surface water layer (ENVO:00010504); material: water (ENVO:00002006), including particulate matter (ENVO:01000060) such as... | depth 5 m
ATCTTTTAAAGAGCGTTTTAAGCGTAGTACAAATGAAGAATTGCAAGTTTTTAATGTAGAGAGTTGGTTAACGCATCACGGCGCTAAATTGCAAGAACGTTTTCAATTGTCGGCCTATAAATTGATGAATCAATTATTAAAGACAATTGATATCACGCGTAATAATAAGGATGCCTTTAGTGTAATAGAAAAAAGTGCCACTAACATTCATATTATAGGTGTTGATTCTGATTTGTTTTTTACTGCAAAAGAAAATAAAGATACCTTTAAGCAACTAGCACAAGTAAATAGTAATGTTACCTACGGCGAGATAAGATCATTACATGGTCATGATGCATTTTTAATTGAGTTTCAGCAAATGGAACAATTGTTAAAAGGAATTTTTGATCAGAATGGAAAAAGTCAACGCATAAAAATTTTAAAATTCGGAGGAAGATCACTAGCGAATGGTGAGGGACTTAATCGTGTTCTTGATATTATCACTACTAAAGTGAAAAATGGAGAAAATATTGGGGTTGTTCTTTCCGCTAGAGACAAGGCAACAGATCAATTGGAATCTATTCTTAAAAAAGCTGCCAAAGGAAAAGAGTTTGCAAAAGATTTTGAGGCTTTTAAAGCCTATCAACAATCAGATTTTAATGTTGATGTATCTAGAGAATTTTCCGAGTTAGAAAAATTGTTCGAAGGAGTTTCTCTTTTGGGGGATTATTCCGCAAAAATTAAAGATCAAGTTTTAGCATATGGAGAGTTACTTTCAGGGAAAGTAACTACGAAACTATTGAATGGTAGGGGAGTTAAGGCTAAATTAATCGATTCAAGAAATTTAATAAAAACCGATGGTAATTTTGGTGATGCCAAAGTTTTAGAAGCCCTATCTAAAGAGAATGTGTTGTTGGAAATATCCAAATTAGCTATAAATGTCATTCCAGTTATAACTGGTTTTATCGCATCAAATCGTGATAATGAAACGACTACACTTGGAAGAAATGGAAGTAATTATTCCGCGGCATTGATTGCAAACTTTTTAGACGCGGCCGAGCTACAAAATTATACTCATGTAGATGGAATTTTTACAGCTAATCCAGATTATGTTGCCGATGCAAAGCGAATAGAAGAGTTGTCGTACGGAGAAGCAAATGAATTGGCCAACTTTGGGGCTACAATTTTACATGCCAAAACTATTATTCCATTAATAGAAAAGAATATTCCGTTACGCATATTAAATACTTTTAATAATGATAATGAAGGCACCTTAATAAGTGCGAAAACAAATAAAGAAGGTATTAAATCTTTATCGGTTATAGAAAATGTAGCCTTAGTGAATTTCGAAGGGCGTGGGTTGCTTGGTAAAGTTGGTGTAGATGCTCGCGTATTTAAAACCCTAAGCGCAAATAATATTAGTGTAAATATTATCTCTCAGGGTTCTTCGGAGCGAGGCCTTGGTTTTGTCGTTAATGCAGATAAAGCTCAAAAAGCCAAAGAAGTATTAATAGACGAATTTAGTACAGATTTTGAAACTAAAGATGTGAATATGATCACGGTGACTACCGATGTTTCGGTCATATCTATAGTAGGTCAGGATTTAAGTTCTTTCCATAAACCCTTTAATGAACTGATAAAAAACCAAATAGTGCCATTGCTATTCAATAATACAGTGACAGGGAAGAATGTGAGTTTGGTGGTTAAACGAGCAGACTTGTATAAGGCATTAAATGTAATGCACGGTCAGGTATTCGGAATCAGTAAAAAGGTGAATATCGCCATTTTTGGTCATGGCAATGTAGGGGGAACTTTAATAGATCAGATATTAAAATCTGCTAAAACTATTGAAGATCGAAAGGGAATTCAGTTGAAGGTATTTGCCGTTGCGAATTCAAAAAAGGTGCTTTTGAATAAAAAAGGAATTACTAAAAATTGGAAAGAGAACCTCATTGAAAAAGGCGTTGAGTATTCACATGAAAGCATATTCAACTATGCTAAAGAACACCATTTGGAAAATTTAATTGCTGTAGATAATACGGCTAGTAAACCTTTTGTGGAATCATATGTGAGTATGATAGAAAATGGTTTTGATATCGTATCATCAAATAAGATAGCAAATACCTTGAGTTTTGATTTTTATCAACAGTTAAGAAATGAACTACAAAAAAATCAGAAGCAATACTTATATGAAACAAATGTAGGTGCAGGATTACCTTTAATTGATACGATTAAGTTATTGCATTTATCGGGAGAAAACATTACCAGAATAAAAGGGGTGTTTTCAGGTTCTTTAAGTTATATTTTCAATACTTTTTCTGAGGATGAAAGATCTTTTTCTTCCATTTTAAAAGAAGCGATTGATCAAGGGTTTACCGAGCCTGATGCACGCGAAGATTTGTCAGGAAATGATGTTGGTCGTAAATTGTTAATTTTAGCAAGAGAATTAGATTTAAGTAATGAGTTTTCGGATATTAATATTCAAAATTTAATTCCCGAAGCATTGCAAAATGTAGGCGTAAAAGAGTTTAATAATCAATTAGAATCTTTAGATTCTATTTTTGAAGAAATTAAGAAAGGACAGCAACCAAATCATGTATTGCGATATGTGGGTGATTTGTCAGGGGATTTACAAAAAGAAAAAGGAGATTTAGAAGTAAAATTAGTTTCTGTGCCAAAAGAAAGTGCCTTAGGGCAAGTAAAAGGTTCGGATTCTATTATCGAAATATATACAGAATCCTATGGTGAAAATCCATTAGTTATTCAAGGTGCGGGTGCAGGAGCTTCAGTTACCGCTCGTGGTGTATTTGGTGATATTTTAAGAATTATAGAAAAAGGGTAGCGTAAAGAATTAAAGCAATGGATAGTAAAAATAAATTTGAAACAGAAGCAATAAGAACGCAAACTGAGCGCTCCCAATTTTTAGAGCATTCAACTCCATTATATGTGACATCAAGTTTCGTGTTTGATGATGCTGAAGATATGCGCGCTTCTTTTAGTGAAGAAAAAGAACGTAATATTTATTCTCGTTATTCTAATCCGAATACGAATGAATTTATAGAAAAAGTATGTAAAATGGAAGGTGCTGAAGCTGGTTTTGCATTTGCATCGGGTATGGCTGCCGTTTTTTCAACATTTGCAGCACTTTTAGATAGTGGGGATCATGTAATTTCAGCGCGTAATATTTTTGGATCTACCCATAGTTTATTCATGAATTTTTTACCTAAATGGAACATCACTTCCGATTATTTTGAAATAGATAATTTAGAAGCTATTGATAAATTAGTTAAACCTACTACTAAATTTATATATGCGGAGTCTCCAACTAATCCTGGAGTAGACGTATTAGATTTAGAGGCTTTAGGGAAAATTGCCAAAAAGTATAATTTGCTTTTAATTATTGATAACTGCTTTGCGACACCTTATTTGCAACAACCAATTAAGTTTGGGGCCGATTTAGTAATTCATTCGGGTACTAAATTAATGGATGGTCAGGGTCGTGTGCTGGCGGGAATTACAGTAGGTAGCGCAGAATTAATGGATAAAATATATCGTTTTTCTCGAATTACCGGTCCCGCTTTATCACCTTTTAATGCCTGGGTAATTTCAAAAAGTTTAGAAACATTGGCAGTTCGTGTAGATCGCCATTGTGAGAATGCCTTAAAATTAGCCGAGTTTTTAGAAAGTCACCCTAAAGTAAATTGGGTAAAATATCCTTTCTTAAAATCACACCCAATGTATGAAGTTGCTAAAAAGCAAATGAAAGCAGGTGGAAGTATTGTGGCTTTTGAGGTAAAAGGAGGCTTAGATGCTGGGCGAAAGTTTTTCGATGCTATAAAATTATTGTCTTTATCCGCAAATTTAGGTGATTCGAGAAGTATTGTTACGCATCCTGCATCTACGACACATAGCAAGTTGTCTACGCAAGAAAGAGAAGCCGTAAATATATCAGATGGTACAGTAAGAGTATCTGTTGGTTTGGAACATATTGATGATATTATTGCTGATATCAAACAGGCACTTGGATAAGGATTAGAGTATTTAAAACAATAAAAGCTCCTTTTAAATTTTTAAAAGGAGCTTTTTTTAAATAAGAATTATTTATTTTTTTCAAGAGTCATGGTATACGTGCCTGTGGTAGTAAAAGCAACACCATCTATTTCTTGGTTTAATTTCAAATTATATTCTAAAACAAAAGAGGTGTCTGTTAGTGTTTTGATGGTATATGCAGCTTCCTCTCCTTCTGTTATAACAATTAACAAACCACCCTCTTCAAGGGCCCATTCTCCATCTGCTATGAAGTCTTCGATGGTCTCTTCTTGAGAATAGCTTTGGCCTTGTATTTCAAATTCAACCAAGACAACAAAGCTTCCTGAACTCGTGTATTTATTTGGGGTTTTAGAAAAACTTAATGAAGCATCATATTCTTTTCCCGTTATAGTAGTAGGAAAAGAAAAGTCCATTCCTTCGATGCTTGTAGAAATTAAACCATCTACTACATCGTATCCAACAAGATTCCAGTCTCCAACAATTTTGGCCGAAATTTCTGTTAAATCATTTTCAGAATTTTCTTCTTTATCACACGATACAAATAAAGTAATGATGAATGCGAATGCGAATAAACTATTTTTTTTCATGGTGATTTTTAGGATTGTATTTGATAACGTAGTTAAAAGGATTTAAGTATTGAAATGTTAATTTTCATATCTTAGCCTTATGCTATCAAAAAAGACAAAATACGGATTAAAGGCACTTACATTCTTAGCGCAGCAGAAAGACAAGCAGCCGGTCCAAATTGCCGAAATAGCAAATGCCGAAAATATATCTCAAAAGTTTTTAGAAACGATACTATTGTCTTTACGTAAAACTGGCTTTCTGGGCAGTAAAAAAGGAAAAGGCGGTGGATATTACTTAATAAAGGATCCAGCTGAAATTCAAATGACCTCAATAATGCGTGTTCTAGAAGGGCCGATCTCCATGGTACCTTGCGTGAGTCTTAATTTTTATGAAAAATGCAACGATTGCCCAGATGAAGCAGCTTGTGGAGTACATAAGTTAATGTTGCAAGTGCGTGATAGTAACTTAGAAGTATATAGAAACACAACTTTGGCTGATTTAATATCTTAATCAAACTTCTTAAAAATCGATTATCAATTTGATAATTTTTACGGCTTTTTTTTAATAATCTATTAAAACTATAGGGTAAAGGTAATTTTCTTTGGCTTTTATCATCTTCGTTATCTAAATAATATTATTTTCGCTTACTCTATTGAATCTATAGGGTAATAGAAAAATTAATTTCATGATTGCAGATCAATTGATTTTAGATAAAGAAACTACGCGAGCCACTTATAAAGATGACAGAAAATCTGAGCATCCTAAAAGAAGTATTGTGAAATCCATAAGTTGGAGAATTATTGGAACTATTGATACTATTATAATTTCTTGGTTGGTTACAGGGACATTAAAATTGGCATTTTCTATTGGAGTGGTTGAGCTTTTCACGAAAATGTTATTGTATTTTTTCCATGAAAGATTATGGGATAAAATTAAATGGGGTAAATAGTAAAAAAATGAACTTTACAGAAAAACAATTAAAAGAATTAAATGCGCAACTGAAAGGTATTCCACCAGTGGAAATCATTTCTTGGACTTTGCAGTACGCCAAGAATGCTGTGGTTACGACCAATTTTAGACCCTACGAAGTGGCTATTTTACATGCTGTTTCTGATGTTAAAAATGATATTCCTGTGATTTGGTGTGATACGGGTTACAATACTCCAAATACCTACAAGCATGCTGAAGATTTAATTTCTCGATTAAACTTGAATATTAAATTGTATGTGCCTAAGCAAACTTCATCACATAGAGATGCGGTCATGGGAATTCCTGGAATAGATGATCCTAATCATGCTGTGTTCACGGAACAAGTAAAATTAGAACCCTTTAAAAGAGCGATGTCAGAACTTAAACCTGATGTTTGGTTTACTAATTTACGAAACGGACAAACAGCTTTGCGCGACACTTTAGATATTTTAAGCGTAAGCAAAGATGGTATGCTGAAAGTAAGTCCGTTTTATCACTGGTCAGATAGCCAATTAGATGCCTATTTAAAGAACTTGAAATTACCTAACGAGCATAAATATTTTGATCCTACTAAGGTTTTAGAGAACCGAGAATGTGGGTTACATACTTAAAATTTAAACTTAAAATTTACGTTGGATATTAAAATTTAATTCTTGCGCACGATACTTGAAACTTGACATGAAAGATACATCAAATATAAATCCATTAGAGAGTGAAGCAATTTACATTATTAGAGAAGTGGCTGCTCAATTTGAAAAGCCAGTTTTATTATTCTCTGGTGGTAAAGATTCTATAACCTTAGTACGTTTAGCACAAAAGGCCTTCTGGCCTGCTAAAATTCCTTTTCCTTTAATGCATATCGATACAGGTCATAATTTTCCTGAAACTATCGAATTTAGAGATCGACTTGTGGAAGAGTTAGGCTTGGAATTAATTGTTCGTAATGTTCAGGATTCTATCGATCAAGGGAAAGTGAAAGAGGAATCAGGTAGGTATTCGAGTAGAAATTCGTTGCAAACAACCACATTGTTAGATGCTATTGAAGAGTTTAAATTCGACGCTTGCATTGGTGGTGCCCGTAGAGATGAAGAAAAAGCAAGAGCAAAGGAACGTATTTTTTCTGTTCGCGATGATTTTGGTCAATGGGATGAGAAAAAACAACGGCCAGAGCTTTTTGATATGTTAAATGGACAAATAGAATTAGGTCAAAATGTGCGTTGTTTTCCTATTTCTAACTGGACGGAATTAGATGTTTGGTCTTATATCGAAAAAGAACAAATTGAAATACCTTCAATTTACTTCGCTCATAAAAGAAAAATATTCTTGAGAGACGGACTTATTTGGTCGCATTCTGACTATGTGTATCAAGAAGAAGATGAAGAAGTAATCGAAAGAATGGTTCGTTTTAGAACTGTTGGCGATATGAGTTGTACAGCAGCCGTGTTTTCTGATGCTTCTGATATTGCATCCGTAGTTCAAGAAATTAGAGATTCCTCTATTTCTGAGAGAGGTGCCCGAATAGACGATAAGCGTTCGGAAGCAGCAATGGAAAAGAGAAAACAACAAGGATATTTTTAGTGGTTGTTAGTTTATAGTTGTTAGCATTTTTAACAACAACGGAATAATCAATATATAAGAACAAAAAAAATTAGGTGTTTTTTGAAAGTAATAAGACATAATTAAAACAATCAACAGACAACCAACAACGAACAACGAATTTTGAGATGGAAGTACTAAAAATAGCAACAGCAGGAAGTGTAGATGACGGAAAAAGCACCTTAATTGGTAGAATTCTGTATGATACAAAATCCTTGACTAGTGATAAGCTTGAGGCTATCGAAAAGACAAGTAAGCAAAAAGGATATGATTATTTAGATTTTTCTTTAGCTACCGATGGGTTAGTTGCAGAGCGTGAGCAAGGAATAACTATTGATGTGGCGCATATTTACTTTTCTACCGCTAAGAAAAGTTATATCATCGCGGATACACCAGGCCATGTAGAGTATACTAGAAACATGGTTACCGGAGCTTCTACATCACAAGCAGCAATTATTTTGATTGATGCTCGCAAAGGGGTTATTGAGCAAACAAATCGTCACTTTTTTATCAATAATTTACTTCGTGTAAAAGATGTTGTTGTGGCGATAAATAAGATGGATTTGGTTGATTTTTCAGAAGAAAGATACAATGAGATCAAAGCTGATTTCACTGAATTAATGGGAAAAAGAGATTATCAAGGCCAAAACATCACTTTTATTCCTGTTAGTGCTTTAAAAGGAGATAATGTGGTTAATAAATCTGACAAAACACCTTGGTATTCTGGTCAGACTTTATTGGAGCATTTAGAAAATTTAGATATGGCGGCGGTTTCTAATTTAGGAACACCACGTTTTCCTGTCCAATATGTCATCAGACCAAAAACAGAAGATTTTCATGATTTTAGAGGATTCGCTGGGAAAGTATATGGTGGAGAATTAAGTGTGGGCGATGAGGTTGTTGCTTTGCCATCACAAACAAAATCAAAAATAAAAGAAATTTATTTCTACGATAAAAAATACCAGACCGCCTCAAGACGTTCGTCGGTAACGATCACATTAGAAGATGAGATAAATGTGAGTAGAGGAGATATGATTGTAAAAGTTGGGGATTTGCCAACTGTAGATAAACAATTTACAGCAAATATTTCTTGGATGGATTCAGAGAAATTAGAACCAGGAAATAAATATGTTGTACAACACGGTGTAAACAAAGTATTAGCCAAAGTTGAAGCTATAAATCATAAGATAAATCCTGATTACTCAGGAATAGATACTGAGGTGAAAGCCTTAGGTATGAATGATATTGCTGAAGTAACTTTTAAATTGAATAAGCCAATTTTCTTTGATGCCTTTAAAAAGCACCGTACCAATGGTTCTTTTATATTAATTGATACAAAGTCCAATAATACAGTAGGGGCAGGGTTTATACAGTAAAGAGAATAAAGTATTAAGGGAAAAATTAAAATAGTAGCAGGTTGAAGTTGCAGAGTACACAGTACTTTATACGTAATACCAACTACTTAATACTAAGAAAGAATGCAGAGTTTTAGAACAGAAATAGAAAATCCAATTGTAGAAAAAGACATTATCGATTTAGCCGATAAAATCGAAATGTTCCATAACGGTAAACTAGACGAAGAGAAATTTCGAAGTCTACGTTTAGCTCGTGGGGTTTACGGTCAACGCCAACAAGGTGTACAAATGATTCGTATAAAACTACCTTATGGTAAAGTTTCATCGGAGCAGCTAAGAAGAATTTCTGATGTTTCTGAAGAATATTCTATTGGTCGTTTGCATATTACTACACGTCAAGATATTCAAATTCATTTTGTTGACTTGAATAGAACCCCTGAATTATGGGCAGAATTGGAGAAATCGGATATCACACTTCGTGAGGCTTGTGGGAATACAGTACGTAATGTGACTGCCAGTGAAACTGCGGGTATCGATGTTGATGAACCATTTGATGTTTCTCCTTATGCACATGCTTTGTTTCAATATTTTCTAAGAAATCCTATTAGTCAAGAGTTAGGGCGTAAGTTCAAAGTTTCTTTTTCTTCTAGTGATGCAGATACAGGACTATCTTATATGCATGATTTAGGTTTTATTGCTAAAATCGAAAATGGAGTAAGGGGTTTTAAAGTAATGTTAGGTGGTGGATTAGGTTCACAGCCACGTCATGCAGATGAATTGTATACTTTTTTACCTACTGATAAAATAATTCCTTTGATGGAAGGTGTTGTTCGTGTTTTTGATAGATATGGAGAACGTAAGAGTAGAGCTAAAGCACGTTTAAAATTCTTATTAAAAGATTTAGGCTTAGACGGGTTCAAGGCTTTGTTGGAAGAAGAGCAATTGGCAATTCCAGTAAAATCTTTCCTTATTGATGCGACGGTATATCCAGAAGCTCAAATTGCGGAGGTAGCCATTCCAAATGTTGAAATAAAAGATCAAAAAGCATTTGAAAATTGGAAATCAACAAACCTAATTCCTCAAAAGCAAGTAGGGTATGTGGCCATTGGAATTAAAGTTTTATTAGGAGATTTTTATCTTAAAGAAGCGCGAGCATTAGCTGATTTAGTTGAAAAATATGCAGCAAGTGAAATAAGACTTTCGTTACGTCAAAACATAATAATTCCTTATGTAAAAGAAGAGTTAGTTCCTTTTTTCTATACCGAATTAGAAAAATTAGGCTTTACAGAAGCTGGTTATAATAAAGCTATTGATATTACGGCTTGTCCGGGGACCGATACTTGTAATTTAGGTATTGCGAGTAGTACAGGTATTGCTGAAGAGCTGGAAAGAGTAATGAAAGAAGAATATCCTGACTATATTAATAATCCAGATGTGGTGATTAAAATTAGTGGATGTATGAATGCTTGTGGTCAGCATAATATGGCAAATATTGGTTTTCAAGGAATGTCTGTGCGAACCAAAGCTAAATTGGTAGCTCCGGCGCTACAGGTATTGCTAGGTGGTGGTAATATAGGCAATGGTGAAGGTAGGTTTGCGGATAAAGTAGTGAAAATACCAAGTAAAAGAGGGCCAGAAGCATTGCGTTTAATTTTAAACGATTTTGATGCTAATGGAAACGGATTATCATTTCCGGATTATTATGCCGAGAAAGAGCAAAAGTACTTTTATGATATCTTGAAACATTTATCTGATGTTGAAAATTTGACTCCTGAAGATTTTATCGATTGGGGGAATTCAGAAGAATATGTACAAGCTATTGGAGTAGGGGAATGTGCTGGCGTGGTAATCGATTTAATTGCAACATTATTATTTGAAAGCGAAGAGAAAATACAAAATGCAGAAGTTACCTTAACTGATGGTAAATGGGCTGCAAGTATATTTCACTCTTATGCTTCCATGGTAAATACAGCAAAGGCATTGCTTACTGCTGAAAATGTAAAAACAAATACCCATATCAGTATCATTAAAGATTTTGATGAAAAATTTATTTCTAGTGAAAGAATTAAATTGGCTAGCGGATTTGAAAATTTAATACTTCAGATTAATAAAAACGAACCAACCGAGGAATTTGCAACGCAGTATTTAAATGATACTAAGCAGTTTTTGAAAAAAGTGCAAATTTTTAGAGAAGTAGAATTAGCAGAAGCATAGTCCGATGATTCCAACAAACAAACAAACAAATTCGAATACTTCAGGCTTACTTACAGTAATCGGTGCAGGTCCTGGTGATCCAGAATTAATAACGCTAAAGGCGATAAAAGCTTTACAAGCTGCTGATGTGGTTTTGTATGATGCTTTAGTGAACCCTGAGTTGTTAAAGTATGCAGCGAATGCAGAACTCATATTTGTAGGCAAGCGTAAAGGGTGTTATGCGTATCAGCAAGAACAAATAAATGAATTGATTGTAAGTCGTGGAAAAACGCAGCATGTAGTTCGTTTAAAAGGAGGCGATCCTTTTATTTTTGGTCGTGGTGCTGAAGAAATGGAATACGCAGCAAAACATGGTTTACAAGTAGCAATGGTTCCGGGTATTTCATCGTCAGTGGCTGTTCCAGCCTCACAAAATATTCCAGTAACCAAAAGAGGTGCTGCAGAGAGTTTTTGGGTGATTACAGGAACCACCAAGGAGCATAAATTATCAACGGATGTTGCCTTGGCAGCAAAATCAAATGCAACAGTGGTTATTTTAATGGGCATGTCCAAATTACCTGCAATTGTTGCTTTATTTGAAAAGGAAGGGAAGTCAGAAACTCCTATTGCCATTATTCAAAATGGAACTAGGGAAAATGAAAAGATAGGAATTGCAACTATTTCGACGATAGCATCTGAAGTAGAGAAACAGCAATTAACCAACCCAGCAATTATAATTATTGGCGAAGTAGTTAATCATAGAGCAGCGTTATCAAACGCAATAGAAACATATAAACAAGTGGAAGAAGTAGCAGTTTAGGGCTGATTTTTTATTAAATTTTCGTCAGTTCGAGTGATTTTCTAAAGAAAATGGTGTCGAGAACAAGAAAATTGAGAACCTAAAGCATAACTCAAACATGAATTTTTTGAATAAGTAGAAATGATAAAAACAGATATCTTAATTATTGGAGCAGGGCCAACGGGATTATTCACCGTTTTTGAAGCAGGGTTATTAAAATTAAAATGCCATTTAATTGATGCGCTTCCACAACCAGGTGGGCAGTGTTCAGAAATATATCCGAAGAAACCTATTTACGATATTCCAGCTTTCCCAGAGATTTTAGCGGGTCATTTAGTAGATAACTTAATGGAGCAAATTAAACCTTTTGAGGCTGGTTTTACTTTAGGAGAACGTGCTGAAACTTTAGATAAACAAGAAGACGGCTCTTTTATTGTTACCACCAATAAAGGTACAAAGCACCATGCTCCAGTAGTCGTTATTGCGGGTGGTTTAGGTTCTTTTGAACCCAGAAAGCCATTAATTCCAAATATTATCGATTTTGAAGATAAAGGTGTTAATTATTTTATCAAGGATCCAGAAGTGTATCGCGGGAAGAAAGTTGTCATAGCTGGTGGTGGAGATTCTGCCTTAGATTGGGCTATATTCTTAGCAGATGTGGCTTCAGAAGTATCTTTAGTACACCGAAGAAATGAGTTTCGAGGCGCTTTAGATTCTGTTGAAAAAGCAGCAGAACTAGCAAAATTAGGTAAAATCCAATTGTTTACAGAGGCTGAGGTAATTGGTGTTAATGGTGAGGGAGAAGTAAATTCTGTTACCATAAAACATAACAATCCTGAAAAAGGAGAAACAATACTAGAAGTAGATAACTTCATACCTTTATTTGGTTTATCTCCAAAATTAGGCCCGATTGGGGATTGGGGGTTAGAGATTCATAAAAATGCAATCAAAGTAAATAATGCAAAAGATTACCAAACGAATATTCCAGGTGTTTTTGCAATAGGTGATGTAAATACGTACGAGGGTAAATTAAAATTAATTCTTTCTGGCTTCCACGAAGCGGCGGTCATGTGTCAGTTTGCATATCAGATTATAAATCCTGGTAAGCGCTATGTTATGAAATATACCACAGTAGGTGGTGTAGAAGGATTTGATGGATCTAAAAAAGAGGCTAAAAAAGAAGTTGTACAGAGTATACTCGCTTAACTTCTTTAAATTAATATCTAAAAGCCTTCTAGCCACAAGTTAGAAGGCTTTTATTTTATAGAATATTTGGTTTTAATTACGCTGTGGCGTTTCTTTGCAATCTGTAAATTAGTTCATTGCAACATTGAAAAATAGTTATCAAGAAAGGTGGAGGGACTAGACCCAATGAAGCCTTGGCAACCCTTTTAAAAGTAAGGCTACTTAAAAAGAAGGTGCTAAGTTCTATTCAAAATTTAATATTTTGAAATAGATAACAAAAGCGGAACATTTCGTCTTAGTTTTTACTTTACTTGATAATTTTATAATAGTGCATTTCATTTGCAGAGAAAGCAAATGATCGCGCTATCCGCTATATTTTTTTTGCATTGCAAAGCAAAAAAAAGATGCCGCTGCTATTTTATCCTGAGCGAAGTCGAAGGGCGCTAATGCAAGGCAGTATTTTTAGAAAGAAGAATGAAGAATATAAAAGACATACTAAAAGAACGAATCTTAGTGCTAGATGGTGCTATGGGAACCATGCTTCAGCGTCATAAATTTACGGAAGAAGATTTCCGTGGAGAACGTTTTAAAGATTGGGAACATCCATTACAGGGTAATAACGATTTGTTATCCTTAACGCAACCAGAAGCAATTGCCGATGTGCATCGGCAATATTTTGCAGCAGGTGCAGATATTGTAGAGACCAATACATTTTCAGGAACTTCGATCGCGATGGCAGATTATCATATGGAAGATTTGGTGTATGAGCTCAATTACGAGTCTGCAAAAATAGCCAAGCAGGTAGCTGATGAATTCACAGCAAGAGAGCCTAACAAGCCTCGTTTTGTGGTAGGGAGTATTGGCCCGACAAATAAAACGGCAAGCATGTCACCAGATGTTAATGACCCTGGATATAGAGCTGTTTCTTTTGATGAACTTAGAATTGCTTATAAACTACAAGTGGAAGCTTTGTTGGATGGTGGTGTAGATCTGCTGATGGTAGAAACCATTTTTGATACGTTAAATGCAAAAGCGGCTTTATTTGCAATTGAAGAAGTAAAAGAAGAGCGCAACATAGATGTGCCTATTATGGTAAGTGGGACAATAACAGATGCTTCTGGCAGAACATTATCAGGGCAAACAGCAGAAGCGTTTTTAATTTCAATATCACATATTCCTATTTTATCAGTTGGTTTTAATTGTGCTTTAGGAGCTAGTCAATTAGTGCCACATTTAGAAGTGTTGTCTGCTAAAACAGACTTTGCAGTATCTGCACATCCAAACGCAGGTTTGCCAAACGCTTTTGGAGAATATGATGAAACACCTGAACAAATGGCGGCACAAATTAAAGAATATGCGGAAAAAGGATTAGTGAATATTGTAGGAGGTTGTTGCGGTACAACGCCAGAACACATTTCTGCTATTGCTAATGTCGTTAAAAATTTTAAACCAAGAATTGTTGTTGGTTGATTGTTGTTAGTTATGGAATATACAGGCTTACATGTGTGGAAAGAATCAAGAAAATTAGTAAGTTCTGTTTATTTGCTTACAAAAGAATTGTCTAAAGATGAACTTTATGGGTTGACTAGTCAAATCAGAAGAGGTGCTGTATCAATTCCTTCTAATATAGCAGAAGGGTGTGGAAGACGGACATCGGCAGATACGATTCAATTTTTGCATATTTCAAGAGGGTCACTATTTGAACTAGAAACACAATTGTATTTAGCATTAGATCAAGAATATTTAACAAAAGAGAATTTTACAATAATATTAAATCAAATTTATAGCTGTAAAAAGTTGTTAAACGGATTTATAAAATATTACAAAGGGTTGTAATTATGAAGAATCAACACCAACAACCAATAACCAACAACCAACAACAAAAAAGGTACTTAAAATTAAGCGGACTCGAGCCTTTAGTGCTTTCTGAAAACACCAACTTTGTAAATGTTGGAGAGCGTACCAATGTTGCTGGTTCAAAAAAATTCCTTCGTTTGATTAAGGAAGAGAAATTTGAAGAAGCTTTAAGTGTTGCTCGAGATCAAGTGGAAGGGGGTGCTCAGATTATAGACATTAATATGGATGACGGACTTATCGATGGTAAAGAAGCCATGGTTAAGTTTTTGAATTTGGTGATTGCAGAACCAGACATTTCGAGAGTTCCTATCATGATCGATAGTTCTAAATGGGAAATTATCGAAGCTGGACTCCAAGTGGTACAAGGAAAATGTGTTGTTAATTCCATCAGTCTAAAAGAAGGAGAAGAACAGTTTAAACATCATGCGAAGTTAATTAAGCGTTACGGGGCTGCAGTTATAGTCATGGCTTTTGACGAAACAGGTCAGGCAGATAATTACGAACGTAGATTAGAAATTTCAAAACGTTCTTATGATATTCTGGTGAACGAAGTAAATTTCGCTCCAGAAGATATTATTTTCGATTTAAATATTTTTCCTGTAGCTACAGGAATGGATGAGCATAAATTAAATGCTTTAGACTTTATAAAAGCGACCAAATGGGTAAGAGAAAATCTGCCCCATTGTAGCGTTAGTGGAGGTGTAAGTAATGTGTCGTTTAGTTTTAGGGGTAATGACCCTGTTCGTGAGGCAATGCACTCCGTGTTTTTATACCACGCCATTCAGGCAGGTATGAATATGGGTATTGTGAATCCTAGTTTATTGGGAGTTTATGATGATATTCCTAAAGAGTTGTTAGAACGCGTAGAAGATGTTATTCTGAATAGAAGAGATGACGCAACTGAACGTTTATTAGATATTGCAGAAGCTGTTGTAGGTACAGCAAAAGAGAGTAAAGTAGATTTATCTTGGAGAGAGGAACCCCTGCAAAATAGAATTACCCGCGCTTTGGTAAAGGGAATTGACCAATATATAATTGAAGATATTGAGGAAGCTCGTGTTAGTGTTAATAAACCCATTGAAGTTATTGAAGGTCATTTAATGACGGGAATGAATGTCGTTGGTGATTTGTTTGGAAGTGGAAAAATGTTCTTGCCGCAAGTGGTAAAATCGGCTCGTGTAATGAAAAAAGCAGTGGCTTATTTATTGCCATATATAGAGGAAGAAAAGCTGCTGAACCCACAGGAGGGTGATGATAAAGGAGCAGGTAAAATATTGATGGCTACAGTAAAAGGCGATGTTCATGATATTGGAAAAAATATTGTGAGTGTGGTTTTGGCGTGTAATAATTATGAAATAGTAGATCTTGGTGTAATGGTTCCCCCAGAGAAGATTATCAATGCAGCAATAGAACATGATGTTGATATTATTGGGTTAAGCGGATTGATAACGCCTTCTTTAGATGAGATGGTATTCTTAGCTAAAGAAATGGAACGTCAGAACTTTAAAGTGCCTTTGTTAATTGGTGGAGCAACAACAAGTAAGGCACATACCGCTGTAAAGATAGATACACAATACAGTCAAACTGTAGTGCATGTAAATGATGCCTCTAGGGCCGTTACTGTGGTTGGAGATTTATTGCAGAAAGAAACATCGGAGGACTATAAGAAGAATATTAAACTTGACTATGAATCTTTCAGAGATAAGTTTTTAAGTAGAACAAAGAAAAAGGAATATAAGACCATTCAAGAAGCTCGGAAAAATAAGTTTCAGATCGTTTGGGAAGATACTCAAATTGTAAAACCTACTCAATTAGGGATTCAGGTTTTTGAAGATGTACCATTGGAAAAATTGGAAGCGTTTATCGATTGGTCTCCATTTTTTAGAGGGTGGGAGTTACATGGTAAATATCCAGATATACTTACCGATGATGTCGTTGGCGAACAGGCGGTGGAACTTTTTGCTGATGCTCAAAAAATGTTGAAAAAAATATTTTCAGAGAAACGCTTAAAAGCAAAAGCTATTTTTGGATTGTTTCCAGCAAATGCTATTTCTGATGATGATATTGCTTTGCAATTTGAGGGTGAAGAATATGTTTTTCGAACCTTACGCCAGCAACTGAAAAGAAGAGAAGGAGTAGCAGATTATGCTTTAGCAGATTTTATAGCACCAAAAGATTCTGGTAAGCAAGATTATATCGGTTGTTTTTGTGTGAGTACGGGTTTTGGAGTTGATGAAATGGCAGATGGGTACCGAGATAATTTAGATGATTACAACTCCATTTTAGTAAAGGCTCTTGCAGATCGTTTGGCGGAAGCTTATGCAGAATATTTGCATAAAGAAGTGCGAATTAAACATTGGGGATATGCCGCAGATGAAAGCCTGAGTAATGAAGACCTAATCAATGAAACGTATAAAGGTATTCGCCCGGCACCAGGGTATCCTGCATGTCCAGATCATTTAGAGAAATTAACCATTTGGGAGCTACTAGATGTTGAAAATAAAATAGGCGTAAAATTAACCGAGAGTTTGGCGATGTGGCCAGCATCAAGTGTTAGTGGTTATTATTTCGCAAATCCAGAGGCTCGTTATTTTGGCTTAGGGAAAATAAAAGAAGACCAAGTAGCCGATTTTGCAATAAGAAAAGGTATTTCTTTAGAAGAAGCAACGCGATGGTTGGCAACGAATATAGCAGACGATTGATATGAAAAAATTTATTGAGCTCAGCTTAGGTAGTTTTATGATTAGTCATGGTTATGATGAAAATAATAAAGAAATAGAAGCGCATATTGCTGTTCAAGGTTTTGCTAAAAAGTTAGTTGCCGTAGATCGAATTAAATCTTTAAGTGAAAAGTATATTTTGACAGACTATCTAGAAGGTAGATGGATCTATTGGGAGTACGAAGAAGCCTATGAAGAGGTGAAAGCAAAATTAGTGAACTTGTAGCAAAGTTACGTTAGGGATAGTAGTGGCATACTTTTTTACTTGAAAATAAAAAAAGATATAACGAATAGCCCGTTTAAACGCCCAAAATAAGAGTAAGATTGTAATTAGAATACAGAAATGAAAGTAACAGACCATATCAAAAATGCAAAAGGAAATACTTTATTTTCTTTTGAGATTGTGCCACCAGTAAAAGGGAATAGTATTCAGGAATTGTATGATAATATTGATCCTTTAATGGAGTTCAACCCTCCTTTTATTGATGTTACAACTTCTCGAGAAGAATATATTTATATTGATAAAGCAGGGCTGTATGATAAAAAAATTACGCGGATGCGCCCAGGTACTGTTGGGATATGTGCATCGATAAAACATAAGTTTGATGTGGATACGATTCCCCATGTGATTTGTGGAGGTTTTACGAAGGAAGAAACAGAGTATATGCTGATTGATTGTCATTACTTAGGTATTGATAATGTGATGGCCTTACGTGGTGATGCAATGAAAGAAGAGAAGTATTTTACACCAACAGAAGGGGGAAATGTGTATGCATCTGACTTAGTATCTCAAATTCAGAATTTAAACAAGGGTAAATATGTACATGATGATGTTCAAGGTGAAGACCGATCAGATTTTTGTATTGGAGTAGCGGGTTATCCTGAAAAACATTTGGAAGCTCCTTCTTTTACCTCAGACTTAAAACGCTTAAAAGAAAAGGTAGATGCGGGTGCAGATTATGTGGTTACTCAGATGTTTTTTGATAATCAGAAGTTTTTTGAATTTGAAGCAGCAGCAAAAGCCATGGGGATAAATGTGCCAATTATACCTGGTATTAAGCCTATTGCAGTAAAACGTCATCTACAATTGTTACCGCAAATTTTCAGTTTAGATTTGCCACATGATTTAGTTGAAGCTGTTGAAGCATGTAAGAATAATACTGAGGTTAGGCAAGTAGGTGTTGAATGGGCAATTCAACAATCTAAAGAATTAAAAGCTGCTGGAGTACCTGTATTACACTATTATTCAATGGGAAAATCCAATAATATTAAGGCGATAGCGAAAGAAGTTTTTTAAATAAATGTTCGTTATAAGTTTATGGTTGTTAGTGAATTCTTACTTTTGGAGCAATTAATACAAACAATGAAATGAGTCATAAACAATTCAAAGACTTCTTCATATGTTACTAGGTGAATTACATCTGACCATTAAAAAAAATATAAAAAGACAGATGAAATTTAGACTTTCGGTATACTTTATTTTTATAGCTTCCCTTGGTTTCTCTCAAAATAAAGAGCAGGCAAAAAAATATACACTAGATGCTAGTCAGTTTTACGGAACTATTTTGCTTCATAATCCTGATGTTACACATTTAATAGACTCGCACCCAGGAGGTTTAATCCTTAGCTTAAATCGTAAAACTTATGGTTTAGAGGATTGGGAACAGCGCTATAATTACCCAGATTTAGGATATTCCTTTATTTATCAGGAGTTTAATAATGAAGTTTTAGAGCGTAATTTCGGATTATTTGCACACTATAATTTCTATTTTTTAAAGCGAAATTTACAATTCAGAATAGGGCAGGGCTTGGCCTACAATACAAATCCTTATGATAAGGTAACTAACTTTCGAAATAATGCCTTTGGCTCTAGTTTTTTAAGTTCTACCTATTTAATGTTTAACTTTTATAAGGAAAACATAGTAAAAGGGTTGGGGTTTCAAGCAGGGGTAGTGGTTATTCATTATTCCAATGCCAATGTGAAAGCACCTAATACATCAACAAATACATTTGCTTTTAATGCTGGGGTAACTTATGATTTAGACGGAGGGAAAAAGATAGCCTATATAGAAACAGATCAGGAAAAAATTACCGAACCAATTCGGTATAATTTAGCTTTTAGAACAGGCATTAATGAGAGTGATATTATTAATTCTGGTCAATACCCATTTTATATTTTCTCGGCATATGCAGATAAACGTTTAGGAGCTTTGAGTGCGCTTCAAGTGGGTGCAGATGTGTTCTTTTCTAAATTTTTAAAAGAACAAATCAAGTATCAATCAATTGCATTTCCAGAGAAAAATGTCGCTAGCAATACGGATTATAGAAGGGTGGGTGTATTTGTTGGACACGAATTGTTTATTAACAAAATGTCAATCATCAGTCAGTTAGGCTATTATGTATATTATCCATACGATTTTGAGGGTCGAGTATATAATAGAATGGGAATGAAGCGTTACTTTAATAATGATTTCTATGGCGTAATTAGCTTAAAGTCCCATGGAGCAAAAGCAGAAGCAGTAGAATTTGGAATAGGCATTCGATTATAAAAAAATGACAAGAATATATATCCTACTAATTGTAGTTCTATATACATCTTTTGGATGTACTAGTGAAAATGCGCCAGAATGTTTTAGAAAATCAGGGGAACTTATTCGTGAAGAAATAGTAGTCGAAGGATTTTCTAAAATTACTGTTTTTGAGGGTGTGAAAATAGTGGTAAAGCAAGAGACGGAGCAAAAAGTGGAAATTGAAACAGGAGAGTTGCTAAGAAATGATGTCACTGCCGAGGTTATTGATGGCCGATTGATTATGCGAAATGAAAGTGGATGTAATCTGGTGCGTGATTTTGGACTCACCACAGTTTATATATCATCACCAAATATTTCTGAAATTAGAAGTAGTACTGGGTTGCTAATTAAGAGCGACGGAGTGTTGACCTATCCTAGTTTAAGTCTGCTTTCGGAAAGCTATGGAGTACCAGAAGCAGATACGACCGACGGTGAATTTGATATTGAAGTAAATAATACTAGTGTATCAATAGTGTCAAACGGAATAGCTTATTTTAAAATTAAAGGTGCTACTCAAAACTTTAGTGTCAACTTTGCTGCAGGAGATTCTCGTTTAGAGGCAAAAGGGCTGATTGCCAATGTTATAAATGTAAACCATAGAGGGTCTAATGATATGTTAGTAAATCCGCAACAATCATTAAAAGGTACAATATTAGGTACAGGAGATGTCATAAGTTATAATGTGCCTGCTATAGTTGAGATTACAGAATTATATAAAGGTAGATTGATATTTAATAACGATTAGTGAAACCTATATTCGCACATTTAAAAGATTTTTTTGCATTCAATCGAGTGGTTGAAGCTGATAAACAATTGCAGGGCTTAGCCGAAGCTGATCGTTTATTACGGCAATTAATAGCTACTAAAAAAGCACCAGGAATAGCTATTTCGGTTTTCAAAGAGGGAGAGGTTTTTTTTCAACAAGGCTATGGTTATTCCGATTTGGATAAAAATGTTTTAGTTAACCCACAAACTACAGTATTTAGAATTGCCAGTGTTTCTAAACCCATAGCTGCAACAGCATTAGCCCATATGGTTGCTGATGAAATTATAGATTTGGATGCGTCGTTTTACAGTTATGTGCCTTATTTTCCAAAAAAGAAATGGGATTTTACCATCCGACAATTGGCAAGCCACACAGCAGGTATTAGAGGGTATAGGGGGAAAGAGTATGGTTTAAATGAACCCTATTCGATAAAAGAAAGTATTGCTATTTTTAAAAATGATGAGTTATTGTTTCAACCTGGAACAGGCTATCATTACAATAGCTATGATTGGGTGCTGATTTCATTAGCAATGCAAGAAGCAAGTGGAATACCCTTTGAATCGTATGTAAAAGAAAAAGTACTCGTTCCATTAGCACTAGAGAATACCTTTGCAGCAACGCCAAATGGTTTGGATGTTTTGGATACGGATACCCTAAAAATAACTAAATTTTATTCAAAATGCGCTACCGGATTTCGAAAAGCAATCGCTGTAAATAATTACTACAAATTAGCAGGTGGTGGCTATTTATCAACTTCTGAAGATATAGTGAAACTTGGACAAGCGTATTTAGATAAGCGAATTTTAAATGATGAGATTTTAGAACAATTTATGAGTTCTGAAATAGTAAATACTGAATTGACCTACTATGGTTTAGGTTGGCAAGTTAGTAAGGATAAAAAAGGAAGACCTTTTTATGGCCATATTGGTAATGGTGTTGGAGGGTATTCTAACTTTTTTGTTTACCCAAAACAACAAATGGTAATTGCAATATTAGTAAATGCAACCAATCCTAATATTCAGAATGAGTTGGATGAGGTTATAGATGTACTCTTAAGAACAACGCCTGAAGTAATGTAGTTTTTTTTCTACAATAAGTAAATATATATAGCATTCTCTTGCAAATGTTAGCGTTGAGCTAATAATAAAATAACAACAACCTTATTTAAAATTATAAAAAAAGTTAACCTACTATTATTATGTTTTTTAACAGCAGGCATATGCTCTTGTTCCAAAGATGATGATGCTAAACTTTCTAGCAATATTGACCCCGATGGTGTTAATTTAATTGAAGATGCTCAAATAGATATCAATGCTGCAACTGCAGGAATTGTTATCGGAGCGGTATTAAAAACAGGGGATCTAGTTCCTACAGGTGATTTAGTTTTTAGTGTTGATTATGCTACACAAACGGCTTTTCAAAAAACGGGATTTGATATTATATTTAAAGCTCCTGCAGATTACGCTGGTGCATATATCCAATTGAAAGATGACAATGGTATGGCAGATTCTTATTTAGATGTGCCGTTAAGTGCTATGTCTTATTATAGTGGAAAATTTACTGAAACCAAGAAAAAGAATTTATTTTCAAAGAGCGCTGTTTCAACTCGTAAAGATGAAAATACGTCTATTAATGTTGATTTTTCAGCACAAGTTCCCGCAGGAACTTTTTGTTATGTAATTTGTCTTTATGATGCTCAAGGTAATATTAGTCAACCATCTGAAGTTTGTGTTACTGTTGAGTCATGGGGTGGTAATATTAACCTAGTTGGTGATTGGGGTTATACAAAACAAGTTGAGAATGGCCATGTTGTAATCGCTGGAGAAGAATCTTGTAGTGAACATATGGGCCAGACTTTATATTGTGATAGTGGAATAACTAAAGAAGTGACTTTTATTAACTGTACTAGTATTGATGCTCTTGATATGACATTTAAAAGCGATGGTACTTACACTTATTATGTAGATAGTGTTGATAAAAATTTAGATTATGAAGCATCACAAGCCTCATGTGAATTGGTTTATCTAGATAATCGTTATGTGTATACTTCCAAAGGAAATTGGGCTTTTAATGAAGAAGAAAGTAAACTTACCTTAGTAGAATTTGAATACTCCTTTACGGAAGATGGTATTGTTGAAACAGAAATGAATGTTGAAGGTGAATTAGTTTTAGAGGGTAAAATAGAGCTTACTGCAAATAGTTTTGTACTTACAGAAACGTATACTTACCAAGAAGAAGTAGACGTTTATGAGTATTATTTAAATAAAAAATAATAACAATTAAGTTTGAATTAAACAAAAAAGGCTTCCAATTTGGAAGCCTTTTTTGTTTAATAATGCTCGTCTTTTTATAATTTAACAGGCTAGTACAAGTACATAAAATGGAAGAGATAGAAAAACCAAGAATTTCTAGATTAACAGCAATCTTAACTCAACTACAATCTAAAAGAATTTTAACGGCTAAAATGCTTGCAGAAAAGCATATGGTGAGTGTAAGAACTATCTATAGAGATATTAGAACACTAGAGGGCTCAGGTATTCCTATAGTAACAGAAGAGGGGAAAGGTTATTCTTTAATGGAGGGGTATCAACTTCCTCCAATAATGTTTACTGAAGACGAAGCGAATGCATTAATTACAGCTGAGCAATTAATTATTAAAAATAAAGATGCTTCTTTTGTTCAGAACTATAGTGTCGCTATTCAAAAAATAAAAGCAATATTAAGACACTCCCAAAAGGAAAAAACCAATTTACTGTCTGAGCGTGTTTATTTTAGAGGTAATCATGAAAATCAAAAAACGAGTAATTATTTGATGCTGTTGCAATCTTCGATAACTAGCTTTGAAGTTTTGGAGATTGAATATTTATCCCTTCAACAAAACTATACAAAACGGAGTATTGAACCTTTTGCACTCTATAGTGCAGATGAGAATTGGCTTTTAATTGCTTATTGCTTACTCCGAAAAGAATTTAGATCTTTTAGAATAGACCATATTAAAAAAGTAAAGCGAACTAATACTTATTTTGAATCCCATAATATGACATTAGAAAAATATTTTCAAAAATGCTATCAAAAATATCAAAACACCCCTGACACACCCTTGTCATAGCTCCTAATTATCTTTGAAAAAACCCTAATAATTTAAGAAAATGGAGACCATCAAAAAAGGCAAATTAACTATTGTAGGTATTACAGTAAGAACAACGAACGAAAACGGGAAAGCAGCAAAAGATATTCCAAAGCTTTGGGATAAATTCATGAAAGAAGATGTAAGAAACAAAGTAATAAATAAGGTTGATGAAACTATTTATGCATTGTATACAGACTATGAAAGCGATCATACGCAACCTTACACAACTTTAATTGGCTATAGTGTTAAAAATTTAGATAATATACATGAAGATTTAACGGTGAAAATGATACCAGCCACAACTTATGCCAAATATATTGCTAAAGGAGATTTAACTAAGGATGCGGTTTACAATGAATGGCTCAAAATTTGGGATACTGACCTAGAGAGAGCATATACCGCAGATATAGAGATTTATGGCGAAAAGGCAGCTGACCCAAAAAACGGAGAGGCTGAAATATTTATAGCGCTTAAATAGGCTAGTTGAAATTAACATACAGTTTATTTATTAAATGTTTGTATTCTTTGAATTATATGCAACAATTCACTTAAATACTAAGAGATTAAGAAAAAGATAGTTGTATATTTTGATTTTTAAATTTTAGTATTACTTTAGCCAAAGTTTAGTACAATTATGACAAAGCAATATTTCTGGAACGGTTTCTTTTTTTACTTCTTTTTTAAGAGAGGTGCGGGACTGTTGTAGTATATTTAAAAATATAAACAAGTAGAAGTCCCGTATAAAACGGGGCTTTTTTTTTGATGTTTTTTTAAAAATATCCACTCTGAAATAAGTTCAGAGTCTTTATAATTTATAAGATGAAATTAAAAATTGCTATTCAGGGAATAAAAGGTTCAAATCATCATCAAGTAGCAAAAGACTATTTTGGTGATCATATAGATTTAGTAGAATGTCTATCATTTGATGAACTTGTAACCCAAACATTAACAGGTAGGGCAGATAAAGCTGTTATGGCCATAGAGAATTCTATTGCGGGTTCTATTATTCCCAATTATGCTTTAGTTTTTCAAAATAATTTACATATCATAGGAGAGCATTATTTGAATATACATCATAATTTAATGGTGTTAAAAGGACAAAAGTTAGAAGATATTGAAGAGGTACATTCTCATCCTATGGCTTTGTTACAGTGTAAAGAATTTTTAAAATCATATCCACATATTAAATTAGTTGAAGCTGTGGACACTGCAGAAACTGCACAACAAATACAAAATAAACAGTTGAAGCATATTGCTGCCATTGCTCCGAAAGCGGCGGCAGAATTATATGATTTAGAAATTATTGCTTCTGAGATACAGACGATTACAAATAATTCAACCCGTTTTATAATACTAAAAACTAAAAATAAGGAATTACCACAAGATCAAATCAATAAGGCATCCATTCGTTTTATTACTGATCATAAACGTGGTAGTCTAGCGGCAGTTTTGAATGTAATGAGTGACTGTAATTTGAATTTAACAAAAATACAATCACTACCTGTTATTGAAAGACCTTGGAAATATGCCTTTTTTGTAGATGTTACTTTTGAGGAGTACCAGCATTTTTCAAAGGCTAAAGCATTATTGGAAATAATGTCTGAAGAGTTTAAAATATTGGGGGAATATAAAAACGGTAGAATATGATTCGTACAGCAGACAGACTTAGTGCCGTAGAAGAATACTATTTCTCAAAAAAATTGAGAGAAGTTAGAAGCTTAATGGCGGAGGGCCGACCTATAATAAATATGGGAATTGGTAGTCCCGACCTAGCGCCTTCTAAGGAGGTTTTAACGGCAATACAGCAATCCGTAACTGATGCGGGAGCTCATCAATATCAGAGTTATCAAGGTTTACCAGAGTTTCGACAAGCAATCGTAGATTTCTATAAAAATAAATTTGAGGTACCAATAAATCCTTTAAATGAGGTTTTGCCACTAATGGGTTCTAAAGAAGGGATACTTCATATAAGTATGGCTTTTTTGAATCCTGGGGATGAAGCATTAATTCCTAACCCTGGTTATCCTACTTATACCTCCGTTACTAATTTGGTTGGTGGAGTTCCTAAATATTATGATTTAGTAGCTGATAACCATTGGTTTCCCGATTTAAAGGATTTAGAACAACAAGATTTGTCAAAAGTAAAGTTAATGTGGGTAAGTTATCCTCATATGCCTACTGGGGCTACGGCAAGTAAAGCACAATTTCAAGAACTTGTGGCCTTTGCAAAACGCAATACTATATTATTGGTTAATGATAACCCTTATAGTTTTGTTTTAAATGATACTCCTTCGAGTATTTTAAATATTGATGGAGCAAAAGATGTTGCGCTAGAATTGAATTCTTTAAGTAAGACTTTTAATATGGCAGGCTGGCGAGTTGGTATGGTTTTAGGGAATGAAACTCATATTAATGCTGTTTTAAAAGTTAAAAGTAATATGGATTCTGGGATGTTTTATGGCATTCAAAAAGGCGCTATTGCAGCTCTAAAAAGCGAACAAGATTGGTTTGATGGTTTAAATGTAATTTATCGTAATCGCCGAAATTTAATAGTGCAATTAGCTGAAAAGTTAGGGTGTACCTATGATAGAAATTCTGTTGGGATGTTTGTCTGGGCAAAATTACCGGAAGCAATTAAATCATCAGAAGAATTTATAGATGGTATTCTGTATGATAAAAATATTTTTATTACACCAGGAACAATTTTTGGTAGTAATGGAGAAGGGTATATTCGATTTTCACTTTGTGTTCCGGAAGAGAAAATTAAAGAAGCAATAAGTAGATTTTAAGAAAGAAGATGAATGTATTTGTAATTGGTATCGGATTAATAGGTGGTTCAATGGCTAAGGATATAAAAATCCATAATCCAGAGGCTCTGATTTATGGGATTGATACCAATGAGAACCACTTAGAAGAGGCATTGAATTTGGGTGTAATTGATAAAAAAGCTATTTATGATGATTTGTCAATAGCGGATATAGTTATCGTCTCAGTGCCTGTAGATATTATGGTTTTGGAGCTTCCTAAAGTTTTGGATGTCGTAAATGATGAGGCAGTGGTGTTGGATGCAGGCTCCACAAAAGCGTTAATTTGCAGTGCGATTGCACAACACCCGAAAAGACGAAACTTTTTGGCTTGTCATCCAATTGCAGGAACTGAATTTTCAGGACCGTCGGCTGCTATTCATAATTTATTTAGTGGAAAAACTAATATTATATGTGAAGTAGAAAAAACAGCATTCAAATTACAAGAAAAGGCATTGGCTATTTTTCAACAATTAGGAATGCGTATCAGATATATGAACCCAGAAGCTCATGATAAACATATAGCTTATGTATCACATTTGTCACACATAAGTTCCTTTATGTTAGGAAAGACGGTTATTGAGAAAGAAAAGAATGAACGTGATATTTTTGACATGGCTGGGAGTGGTTTTGAAAGCACAGTGCGGTTAGCAAAAAGTTCGCCCGCAATGTGGACACCAATTTTTAAGCAGAATAAAGATAATGTGGTAGAAACTTTAGAGGAATATATCCAAAATCTTAAAGATTTTAAACAAATGCTTTTAGAAGATGATTATGAAGGCATTTATAACGAAATGAATAGTACCAATAGAATAAAAGAAATATTAAACGGAATACCACTTAACAAAAAATAGAACAAGCAGAAATGGAAAATTCAAAACAAATGAGAACATGGTTGGATGATATGAAATTAGATCATCCTCTAGTAATAGCAGGGCCATGTAGTGCAGAAACCGAAGAGCAAGTATTGAGAATTGCTCATGAATTAAAAGATACTGATGTAAACTATTATCGTGCAGGTATTTGGAAACCAAGAACTCGTCCAGGAATGTTTGAAGGGGTAGGAGCATTAGGTTTAAAATGGTTGCAAAAAGTTAAAGCGGAAACGGGAATGAAAACTTGTACGGAAGTGGCAAACGCTGCACATGTAAAGTTAGCATTGGAGCATGATGTAGATTTATTATGGATTGGTGCACGTTCAACCGTAAGTCCTTTTATAATGCAGGAAATTGCAGATGCTTTAGGAGAAACCGATAAAATTGTTTTGGTTAAAAACCCAGTAAACCCAGATTTAGCATTATGGTTAGGCGGTATAGAAAGATTGAAAACTGCTGGTGTAAAAAATCTAGGAGCTATTCATAGAGGTTTTTCAACTTATGAGAAAACAAAATATAGAAATATTCCAGAATGGCAATTAGCGATTGAGTTTCAAAACAAATTTCCTGACTTACCTTTAATTAACGATCCTTCTCATATTACTGGGAATAGAGATATGATTTTTGACGTATCGCAAACGGCATTAGATCTGAATTTTGATGGATTAATGATCGAAACACATTTTGATCCAGAAAATGCTTGGAGTGATGCTGCTCAGCAAGTTACGCCAGAAAAATTAATTCAGATTATGCGTGATTTAAAGATTAGAAAGGAGACCGATCCAGAAGCAGAGTATAATAGTGAATTAAGTAATCTAAGAGCTCAGATTGACGTTGTAGATAGTCAGTTAATTGAAATGCTAGGTAAAAGGATGAAGATTTCAGACGGAATCGGAGGATTGAAAAAGCAAAAAAATGTTGCTGTATTACAATCTAATAGATGGAATCAGATATTAGGAGCCATGATTTTAGAAGGTGAATCAAAAGGATTAAGTGAAGAGTTTGTTTTGAAAATGTTTAAAGCAATTCACCAAGAATCTATTAATCATCAAGAGAAAGTGATTAATTCATAAGTGTAAAATACGATTTATTTATATTGAAATTGAAACCCGTTTTTATGAACGGGTTTTTTTATTTTCAAAACTGTAACATTCTTACAATGTTATTGTCTTTATAGAAATCAAAAACGAACATATTATGAAAAAAATTATAGCTATTTGTGTATTTCTAATTTCTTTAAATGCTGTAGCACAAAGGATTATTGATAAAAATATGGGGAATTTTAATGAGATTAAGGTGTTTGACTTAATAGAAGTAAATCTTATAAAATCTGATGAAAATAGAGTTTTAATTAAAGGTGAGAATGTAAGTGATATTAATTTGGTGAATAAGAATGGCGTACTTAAAATTCGAATGGAGTTGGATAAGATATTTCATGGAGAAGATACATTTGTAGAGGTGTATTACACCAATATAAATGTTATTGATGGTAATGAAGGTGCGAGAATAACCTCAAACGAAACTATCGAGCAAAATGCAATTGAGCTTAAAACACAAGAAGGGGCGCAAATAAAAATAGGTTTAGATGTGGATTATGTTACAGTTCGAGCAGTAACTGGTGGTATTGTTGAAGCTTCGGGTATCGCGGAGAGTCAAAATATAGTTTTAAATACAGGCGGAATTTTTGAAGGTAAAGCCCTAAGATCTCAAGTATCCAAAGTTAAAATAACCGCCGCAGGAGAAGCCGAAATTTATGCATCTGAAAGTGTAGATATTAAGGTGAAAGCAGGTGGTGATGTAGATGTGTACGGAAACCCTAAAGAGGTAAATAAAAGCACATTTGCAGGTGGCCGCATCCGCATAATGGATTAAGAATGTGTAGTATGTAAAAAAGGCTTTGTTCTATTCAGAATAGCACAAAGCCTTTTTACTTTTTTACAAGGGTTACTTATTTCTTAAAGATATATCTAGTAATAAAAATACCTTGACCGTCACCTTTTCCGCCTTCACTCTCAACAGCACTAGTTACAAAGGCAAGTTCCCATCCTTCTTTTATCATTGTGTTAATTTTAGAAGTAATAATAGCATCATTCGCTGCAATGTTCTGAAAGCGAATACCTCCAATGTTATAAAAGTTTAACAATTTTGTCTCATCAAATTCTTTTACTCTAATTTCGTCCCTTTTAGATTTATTTCTTGTGTTATCCTCTTCAGTTTGTGTGGTAGTGTATTCTTGGTAATCTTTCTCTTCGTTTGCAGAGATAATCCTAGAACGACCTAATCCGTTAGGAACAATAGATTCAATACTAGTAATTATTTTAAATTGTTGAGCATTAGCATCAATAGACATCGCCACTAGTAAAATGGCAAATAATAAAACTTTTTTCATGGTATTTAAATTTTGGTTATTCAATACTAACTCCTAAAATGGCAACTTATTTCTTTCTATTTTGATTATTTTCTAATTAGCCTTTAAAAAATGCAAATGCATTGAAGGCAGTTGTTACATAGAAAAGTTGTTATTTTGTATTATATAAATTGTAAAGAAATTTAATGAAAGGGGTCGTATATAAATCAACCGGAAGTTGGTATACTGTAAAGGCAACAGATGGTAGTTTCTACGAATGCAGAATTAAAGGTAAATTTCGGATTAAGGGAATTAAAAGTACAAATCCTATTGCTGTTGGTGATTTGGTGACTTTTGAAATAGAAAAAAATGGTGATGAGACCATTGGTGTAATCAATGATATTTCCAATAGAAAAAACTATATCATTCGTAAATCTGTTAATCTATCTAAGCAAACTCATATCATTGCGGCTAATTTAGATCAGGTTTTTTTAATGGTAACTTTAAATAATCCTCCTACTTCAACAAGCTTTATTGATCGTTTTTTAGTTACTGCTGAAGCGTATCATATTCCGGCTATTTTATTATTCAATAAAATAGATACTTATAATGAAGAAGAATTAGGGGAAATAAAATATTTAGCAGCTACCTATAGAAATATAGGATATACTTGTATTGGGATTTCTTCAACAACAGGCAAAAATATAGACAAAGTTAAAGAGTTGATGATAAATAAGACTAGTATGTTTTCTGGACATTCGGGTGTAGGAAAATCTACTTTGGTAAACGCTATTGAGCCACAATTAGATTTAAAAACCAAAAAAATATCAGCACAACATTCACAAGGGCAACATACGACCACCTTTGCCGAAATGTTTGATTTACAAATCGGCGCTAAAATAATTGATACTCCCGGGATTAAAGGATTTGGTGTTGTGGATATGGAAAAAGAAGAAGTAGGAAATTATTTTCCAGAATTCTTTAAATTGAAGCAGCATTGTAAATTTAATAACTGTTTACATATCGAGGAGCCTAATTGTGCTATTAAAGAGGCGCTGGATAAAGATGAAGTTGCATGGAGTAGGTATAAAAGTTATGTGCAAATAATCACCGGTGAGGAAGAAAATTATAGAACAGATATTTACGGAGAGAAAAAGTGAGAGTAGTAATTCAAAGAGTTTCCAAGGCGAGTGTTACAGTTGATAATAAACGCATAGCTAAAATAAAAGAAGGTCTTCTTTTATTTTTGGGAATAGAAAACTCGGATACGCTAGAAGATATAGAATGGTTGTCAAGAAAAATTGTAAATCTTCGTATTTTTAATGATGATGATGGTGTAATGAATAAATCACTTTTAGATCTTAATGGTGATGCCATAGTTGTGAGCCAGTTTACCTTACATGCAGCAACTAAAAAAGGAAATAGGCCATCGTATATAAAGGCTGCTAGGCCAGAAGTAGCGATACCATTATATGAACAATTTGTTGCCCAATTAGAAAATGACCTTGATAAAAAAGTAGGCGCTGGTATTTTTGGTGCTGATATGAAAGTTAAACTTTTGAATGATGGTCCAGTAACTATTTTAATCGATACCAAAAACAGGGAATAACGATTTTTGTCGATTTTTTAGTTGATTTTGTAAGAATTTGCATTAGATTAGTGTTGACCAATTATCAAACCGACCCAAACCTAATGCGCATATTTATTTTTCTAATGGCGACTTTCTTCTGTCAGCTTGTTTCATCCCAAAATTTAAATTATCAATCCCTTACTATAGCTCCAGCGCTTAAAAAAAATGCTAATGCTGTTGTACGACTAGATGAAACAACCATTCATATCAATTCCATTCAAGAAATGGTTGTGAATAAAAAAAGAGTGGTGACTATTTTGAATCAATTGGGAGATGATTATTTACGGGCACGAGAATGGTTTAATGACGATGTTAAAATTTTGAATATACAAGCAATAATGTACGATCAAAATGGTAATGAGCTTGAAAAATTTAAACGGAAAGATTTTAAAGATGTAAGTGCAGTTAATGGTGGAACTTTATACTCCGATTCTAGAGTTTTGTATTTAGAGTATACGCCAATTACCTATCCGTATACAGTTGAATTTACTTCAGAGATAAAAACTCATAATACCGCTAATATTCCTTCCTGGTATTTTTTAGATGGTTTTTTAGTAAGTACGGAGAAAAGTAAGTATTCGATTAATTATAATTCGCCAGAATTAAAACCGATTCTTAAAGAAAAGAATCTCGAGCATATTGATGTTCGAAAGACCGAAACCGAGAACACTATTATTTATGAAGCAACTAATATTTATGCCATTAAATACGAATCTTTAAGCCCCTCTTTTAAAAAGATTGTTCCTCAGGTAAGGTCGCGTATGGTAAATTTTTATTATGGAGGGTATAACGGGAAAATTGAGAATTGGAAAGATGTTGGTCTATGGATGTATTCTAACTTAATTGAAGGGCGTGATGAACTTTCTGAGGAAACAAAAAATAAAGTTCATTCTTTGGTTGATAAAAGTACCGATGATCTTGAAAAGGCTAGAATAATCTATAGTTATGTTCAAGAAAACACGAGGTATATAAGTGTGCAAGTAGGCATAGGAGGGTTGCAACCTATTACTGCCATTGAAGTCGATAGAGTTAAATATGGTGATTGTAAAGGATTGACAAATTATACCAAGGCTTTGCTTAGTGAGGCGGGAGTTATCTCATATTATACACATGTAGAATCTGGAAATTATAAAGTTAATTTTGAATCAGATTTTCCAGACTTAGGTGCTGGAGATCATGTTATTTTGGCAATTCCGTATAATGAAAAGTTATACTGGATCGATTGTACATCACAAATACATCCATTTGGATTTATAGGAGATTTTACAGATGGTCGGCAGGTTTTGGTAATAAAGCCAGATGGAGGAGAACTGGCAACTACCACGGCCTACTTAAATGAACAAAACGCACAAATAATGATTGCAACTTATTCTCTTTCAGAAAATAATTCTCTTGAAGGAGATATTACAATTAAAACAAAGGGTATTCAATACGATAATCATTTTCCAATTCAAGACCAATCGGAGGATGATATTATGAAGCATTATAAAGACAATTGGGGTAATATTAATAATTTAAATATTAGAAGTTTTAACTTTACGAATGATGTTGATACAGTAGAGTTTGTTGAAAATATCAGTGTTTCTGCAACTAATTATGGAACAAAAAGTGGAGAGCGAATTTTGTTTGCAGTTAATGCATTTAATAAAAATGGTTTCGTACCCAAAAGATATAGAAATAGGCAATTTCCATTAGAAATACAACGGGGGTTTTTAGACGAGGATGAATTTGTAATTAATTTACCCCAAGGTTATAAGGTAGAAGCTATACCGAAGGCTGAAAATATCGAGAATGAATTTGGTACTTACATCATGACTATTGAAGAAACAAACGAGGGTAAATCATTATTATATAAGCGCAAATTATTAATAAATGAAGGCGATTATTCAAAAGAAAAATATGACGATTATAGAAATTTCAGAAAAGAAGTATCTAATAATGACAATGCCAAAGTAGTTTTAATTAAAAAACCTTAACCCATTATTCTATGAAGCTATCTTCAAAACTAGTAGTTGTAACTTTATTTTTATGTGCATTACATATAACGGCACAAGATTATAAATTTGGAAAAGTTTCCGAGGAAGAATTAGCTGAAAAGTATTACGATAAAGATTCTTCGACGGTAGCGTCTGTATTATTTAGAGAATTGAGTATTCGTTATGAGTATATACAATCTTCAGGTTTTAAGGTTGTTACTGATGTTCACGAACGCGTAAAAATATATAAAAAAGAAGGCTTTGATTATGCAACGGTATCTGAGCAATTATATAAAAGTGATACAGGAAGTGAAAAAGAATCATTTAAAAGCCTTAAGGCGTATACCTACAATTTAGTAGCTGGTAAAATTGAAGAAACAAAGTTAAAAGGTTCCGATACGTTTACAGAAGAAGTTTCAAAATATTACAATAAAGAAAAATTCACACTGCCTAATGTAAAAGAAGGGAGTGTTATAGAATATACATATACCCTTGAATCACCTTTTTCTTATAGTATAGATGAGATTGTTTTGCAATACGATATTCCTATTAAGAAGCAAGAAATTTCAATAGCCACTCCAGAATATTTTGTTTTCAATCCGAGCATTAAAGGATATTTAAATGCTATACCTAAGATAAGCCGTAAATCTGGCAAAATTACGATACAAAGTAAAACAAGAAATTTAGGAAATTCGGGTTTTTCCACTACAAGTACTAAATTTAGTTCAAATTCAATAGATTATCTAATAAATATTGCTTCATATAGCATGATGGATGTACCTGCTTTAAAAGAAGAACCATACGTAAATAATATGAATAACTATAGGGCTACTGTAAATTATGAATTACAATATGTACAATTTCCTCAAGAGCCTATAAAAAATTATTCAACCACTTGGGATAAAGTGGCAGAAACGATATATGACAGCCCAAACTTTGGAAAACAACTTGAGAATTCAAGATATTTTAAAGATGAACTGCCTATTATATTAGCCGATGCTTCTAATGAAGCTGAAAAAATGAATGCTGTTTTCTTTTATGTACAACAATATATGAACTGGAATGGGTATTATGGTAAGTATACAGATCAAGGCGTGAAAAATGCTTATAAAGAAAAAACAGGAAATGTAGCAGATATTAATTTAATGTTGGTGGCTATGTTAAAAGAGGCAGGGTTAACATCGTATCCAGTTTTAGTAAGTACTCGAAATAACGGTATACCAATATTTCCAACTAGAGAAGGTTTTAATTATGTTATAGCATCTGCTGAAATAGATAATGAGATTGTACTGCTAGATGCAACCAATAAATATGCAGAACCAGACTTACTTCCAAATAGAGCATTAAATTGGTATGGTAGGTTAATAAAAGAAGACGGCTCCTCTATCTCGATCCCGTTAAGCGCTAAAATGCAATCTCAAGAGGTAAATATGATTCAAGCTACTATGGAGCCAAATGGAAGTTTAGAGGGTATAATGAGGACCATTTATTCAGATTACAATGCATATAATTATAGAAATGTAAATAATGAGTTTAGTGAAGATGCCTATTTAGAAAAATTAGAAAATAAGAATAGTGCTATGGAAATATCAAATTATTCCATAGATCATAAAAATGATTTAGGGAAATCTATAACTGAAAAATATGAGTTTACAATGGATAACCAAGCAGATATTATTGCAGACAAGATTTATTTTTCTCCAACCCTATTTAAAACCGAAAAGGAAAATCCATTTAAACTAGATCAAAGAGATTTTCCAATAGATTTTGGGTATCCATGGACAGAAAAATTAATGATTAATGTGAAAATTCCTGAAGGCTATACTGTTGAATCTATACCATCGGCAGTGGCCTTGAATTTGCCTAATAACATGGGGTCCTTTAAATATATTATTTCAACCCTGAACAATGTAATCAAAGTAGTTGTAAGTACCGAATTAAATATATCTATTATTGCAACTCAAGACTACCCTGCCCTAAAAGAATTTTATAGACTTTTAGTAGAAAAAGAAACAGAAAAAGTAGTTTTGTCTAAAATATAAAGACATGAACATAGCTGATTCACAACAAGCAGTAGATAATTGGATTAAAGAGCACGGAGTTCGTTATTTTAATGAACTTACCAATATGGCACAACTTACTGAAGAAGTTGGTGAAGTAGCTCGTATTATTGCACGTAGATATGGGGAACAAAGCGAAAAGGAATCGGATAAAAATAAAGATCTTGGCGAAGAATTAGCAGATGTACTTTTTGTAGTATTATGTTTAGCAAACCAAACAGGAATAGATTTACAACAAGCTTTTGATAAAAAGTTAGATTTAAAAACCAAGCGTGATCATGATAGGCATCACAACAATAAAAAGCTTAAATAGTGTATATTTGTCTCTTATTTTTTTAGACGACCATATTTCTAAATCGTATTATATTGAGACTACAATTATTACCTCCAGAGAGCAATCATATTATATCTACTATTAAAATTACAGGCTCTAAGAGTGAGTCAAATAGAATCTTGTTGTTGCAAGCTTTGTACTCAAATTTAGGTATTGAAAACTGCTCTAATTCTGATGATGCCCAGGTAATGGCAAAAGGTTTGAAAATTAATCATGGAGAGGTAGATATTCACCATGCAGGTACTGCGATGCGTTTTTTGACAGCCTATTTTGCATCGCAAGAAGGAAAAGAAGTGGTGCTTACAGGTTCACAACGCATGACGGAGCGTCCAATCAAAGTTTTGGTAGATGCACTACTAAGTTTAGGTGCAGATATTAGCTATGTTAAAAATGATGGGTATCCTCCGATAAAAATAATCGGTAAAAAGCTTGTGAAAAATACGGTTTCACTCCCAGCGAATATTAGTAGTCAGTATATATCTGCTTTATTATTAACTGCTCCAAGTTTGGAAAATGGGATTGAGCTGGAGTTAGTTGGAAAAATCACTTCCATTCCCTATATAAAAATGACTCTTACTTTATTATGTCAAATAGGAGTCAAGAATTCTTTTAATGGAAATAACATTAGTGTTTCTTCCATAAAAAAGGTAGAAACGAAAACACTGATAGTTGAATCCGATTGGAGTTCTGCATCCTATTTTTATAGTATCGCAGCGCTATCTGAAGTAGGCTCCGAAATTACATTATCAGCATATAAAGAAAATAGTTTACAAGGAGATAGTGTGCTTTCAGAAATTTATAAGAGTTTTGGAGTTGAAACTGTTTTCGAAGAGTCTACCATTATCCTTAAAAAGGTAAGTACTCCACAGGTTACTATTTTAGAATGTGATCTAGCCAACGCTCCCGATATTGCCCAAACAATTGCAGTTACATGTTTAGGATTAGGTATGGGATGTTACCTGACAGGTTTGCATACGTTGAAAATTAAGGAAACCGATAGGTTAGAAGCATTGCACACCGAATTATCTAAGTTAGGAGCAGCTATTTCAGTAACGGATAAAACATTGACCTTGAATGCTACCAATAACATTAATAAAGACATCGCTATTGACACCTATAATGATCATAGAATGGCAATGGCTTTTGCTCCTTTAGCCTATAAAACTTCTATTATAATCAATAATGCTGAGGTAGTTTCAAAATCGTATCCTGATTTTTGGGAGGATATGAAATTGGTTCAAATCGACATTAAAAAGCTGGTTTAATATAATTTAAAGATAAAAGGCAATTTACTTGACAACGCCCTATTCAGGATTGTATCTTTGCATCCGCATTAACAATAACAAATAAAATACTACATGAAATTATCCGGATTTAATTTTGAGCTTCCAGAAGAACTTTTAGCGGAATATCCTGCAGAAAACAGGGATGAATCCAAATTAATGGTAATTCATAGGGAAACAGGTAAAATTGAACATAAAATGTTTAAAGATCTTATCAATTATTTTGATGAAGGTGATGTAATGGTTTTGAATAATACCAAGGTTTTTCCTGCTAGACTTTATGGTAATAAAGAAAAAACTGGTGCGCGTATTGAAGTATTTTTGTTAAGAGAATTAAACGAAGAACAACGTCTTTGGGATGTTTTAGTTGATCCTGCCCGTAAAATAAGAATTGGTAATAAATTATATTTCGGTGACGATGATACGTTAGTTGCTGAGGTAATTGATAATACAACCTCAAGAGGTAGAACACTTCGTTTTTTATATGATGGTTCTTATACCGATTTTAGAAAAAAATTGAAGGAATTAGGAGAAACACCACTTCCTAAGTATATAAAAAGAGAAACTGAAGCAGAAGATGCGGAGCGTTACCAAACTATTTATGCAAAGCATGAAGGGGCAGTAGCGGCACCAACTGCTGGTTTACATTTTTCTAAACATTTATTGAAACGTTTAGAAATTAAAGGTATCGATTTTGCTGAACTGACGTTACATGTTGGTTTAGGAACATTTAATCCAGTAGAAGTAGAGGATCTATCTAAACATAAAATGGATAGTGAAGAGCTAATTATAGACGAGAAAGCTACTGAAATAGTAAATAATGCGAAGAAGAATAAAAAAAGAGTTTGTGCTGTAGGAACAACTGCAATGCGAGGTCTTGAAAGTGGAGTGTCTTCGCAGCATACGTTAAATACTTTTGAAGGATGGACTAATAAGTTTATTTTCCCTCCGCATGAATTTAGTATTGCAAATTGTATGGTGACTAATTTTCACCTTCCAAAATCAACCTTATTGATGATGGTTTCTGCTTTTATGGGGCACGATTTGATGAAAAAGGCCTACAAAGAAGCAATTCTAGAAGGATATAAGTTTTACTCTTACGGAGATGCAATGCTAATTTTATAAATATCTTTATTCATTAAAAAATCCCGCTTTAGTTCTAATCTTAAAAATAGACGTAGCGGGATTTTTTTTTAATAACACCTATCTTTAAATTGTGGATACCATAAAAAAGAAAGACATACGGGCACTTACCAAAGAACAATTGCGAGAATTCTTTGTAGAAAATGGAGACAAGGCTTTCAGGGGTAATCAAGTATATGAGTGGTTGTGGCAAAAAGCTGCTCACTCTTTTGATGCTATGACTAATGTATCAAAAGAAACTAGAGATATGTTAGAAGCCAACTTTGTGATCAATCATATCAAGGTAGATGTGATGCAGCGAAGTAATGATGGTACCATTAAAAATGCTGTTCGTTTACATGATGATTTAATTGTGGAATCGGTTTTGATTCCGACAAAAACTAGAACAACGGCATGTGTGTCGAGCCAAGTTGGGTGTAGTTTAGATTGTAAATTTTGTGCAACTTCGCGCTTAAAACGTATGCGAAACCTAAATCCTGATGAGATTTACGATCAGGTAGTGGCAATTGATAATGAAAGTAGATTATATTTCAATAGGCCATTAAGTAATATTGTTTTTATGGGGATGGGAGAGCCTCTAATGAACTACAACAATGTATTAAAGGCAATCGATAAGATTACATCTCCAGAAGGTTTGGGTATGTCGCCAAAGCGTATTGTAGTATCTACTTCAGGTGTGCCAAAAATGATTCGTAAAATGGCAGATGATGAAGTTAAATTCAAATTGGCAGTGTCTTTGCATTCTGCTATTGATGATATTCGAACTTCAATAATGCCCTTTAATGCTAATTTCACACTTACAGATTTAAGACAGTCGTTACAATATTGGTATGCTAAAACTAAAAGTAGAATTACCTATGAGTATGTGGTTTGGAAGGGGATTAATGATGCGCAGAAAGATGTAGATGCATTGGTTGAGTTTTGCAAGTTCGCGCCCTCTAAAGTCAATTTAATAGAATACAACCCAATAGATGATGGGGAATTTCAACAAGCTTCAAATGCGGCAATTGACATGTATGTGAATACCTTAGAAAATAATAATATTGCTGTTACTGTACGTCGATCTCGTGGTAAAGATATAGATGCAGCATGTGGTCAATTGGCTAATAAATCATAAGAAAAAGAACCGTTAAAAGTATTTAGCGAGCTATAGCTCGATTAATAGTAGGGAATGGTAATTACTTCATCCTTTTTGCTAATTTTACAATCCAAGAATATATAAGGCCTATTAGGAGTATTATTTGTGAAAATTGTAGCTCAAATAAAAGAACCGATTTATATGGAAATGGAACTTTTCGAAAAGAA
>TARA_R110002033_G_scaffold1096_26_pt1 | contig 38787 bp, 36 predicted proteins | sample TARA_R110002033 | Tara Oceans TARA_R110002033 (sample SAMEA4397051) | marine metagenome | biome: Polar Biome; feature: [SRF] surface water layer (ENVO:00010504); material: water (ENVO:00002006), including particulate matter (ENVO:01000060) such as... | depth 5 m
TCTGCCATAAACTGAGATATGAGTCCTTTTCTACCTGAACCCAATACCTTTCGTACCCCAACCTCATTAGCTCTCTTTTCGCTTCGTGCAGTAGCTAAATTCATGAAATTTACACAGGCTATCAATAGTATAATAATTGCTATAAGACTGAAAAGACGTACATATATAATTTGTCCTCCAACATTTTTTCCTCCTTCAAATTTTGATCTTAAATGCCAATCTTTCATTGGATGAAGAAAGGCGTACGCGTCATCCTCTTCGGTTTTTATAGGTAGTATTGCCTTCACCTTTTGGTTGACTATATCGAAATTTGCTTCGGGAGCAAGTTCTACAAACGTATCGGAAAAATTAGCACCATACTCTAGCATCCAATCTTTACCAACAGCGAATCTTTCAAAAGGTGCAACCCAGTCAAAACTATAGGTTACATTACTTGGCAAATCTTCAAAAACTCCAGAGATAGTATAATTAGTATCATTATTAACCCTAAGAACTTTACCAACAACCGAGCTATTTTCACCATATAGTTGCGTAGCTGTTTGTTTTGATATTATAATTGCATCGACCTCATTAAATGCAGTTTCCAAATTACCTTCCACAAAAGAAAGACTGAACATGCTCAAAAAATCAGGGTCTGCATACTTACCTTTTTTATTGATAGATTTATCATCTACCTGCAACAGTAAATCATCTCTTTTGGTTCTAGCCGCACCAACAATACCTGGTACTTCCGTTTTTAAAGCTTCTGCTAAAGGACCGGGAGTTGCTTGAAAAAAAGTTCGCCATTCACCATCATACTGCTGGTTGGTTGGTACATAATAAATTACATCTTGCTTTGCGAAATTTTCGTCATAACCTACCTCATCTTCTACCCAAAGTAAAATCATAGCGGCACAGGTTATACCTATTGCCAGACCAAAAATATTGAGCATACTATACCCTTTATTTTTCCAGAGATTTCGCCAAGCGATTTTGATGTAGTTCTTAAACATGATGTTCGTTTTTTGACTGATTAATTATGTATCCTTGATTAAGGAATAAGTTTGGTTGGTTTGGTTTGATGGCTGACTAATTGTTGATTGATGAATAAACTCCCTTACATCATGGCTCCAATTGCCCTGTTTTGACTTTCGGTAACAATTTGACCATCGAATAGATTTACAACTCTGTGTGCGTAGTGCGAATCTCTATCTGAGTGTGTAACCATTACTATAGTGGTTCCTTCTTGGTTCAATTCCGTTAATAAATTCATTACTTCAATTCCGTTTTTAGAATCTAGGTTACCCGTTGGCTCATCGGCTAAAATTAACTTCGGATTTGTTACAACCGCTCTAGAAATGGCAACACGTTGCTGCTGACCACCGGATAACTGTTGTGGAAAATGCTTTTCTCTATGCGCAATTTTCATACGCTCTAACACCTTCATCACTTTTTCTTTTCGTTCAGCCTTGCCCATTTTTAAATAGATTAAAGGCAATTCAACATTTTCATATACCGTTAGTTCATCTATAAGATTAAAGCTTTGAAAAACGAAACCTAAATTACCCTTACGTAACTGTGTACGTTGGCTTTCTTTTAAACCACCAACTTCATTACCGGCAAAATTGTAACTGCCATCTGTAGGATTATCTAGCATGCCTATGATATTCAGTAAGGTAGATTTACCACAACCTGAAGGTCCCATAATTGCTACAAACTCACCATCTTCCACTTTTAGGTTAACATTGTTCAACGCCAAGGTTTCTACTTCTTCTGTTCTAAAACTTTTTTTAAGATTCGTAATGGTTATCATTTTCGATTGATTTTAATTGTTATGTAAAAGACAGCGCTACACCGCCCTATGTGACAGTTTATTTCTATTTTAATACGATTCTTTCAGCTTCCCCGAAATTATCATAGTTACTTGTTATTACCTTTTCACCAGATTCCAAACCTTCTAAAACTTCATAGTATCTAGAATTCTGCTTTCCTATTCTAATGTTTCTTTTAATGGCTTCTCCTCCATCCGTGTTCACCACGAAAATCCATTGTCCGCCAGTACTTTGAAAAAAGCTTCCTTTTGGTAATAAAAGTGCATCGTTAGATTCTCCTAATTGTAATTTAATGTTGTAGCTCTGACCTGATCTAATAGTTTCTGGTTTGTTATCAGTAAAAACTAAGTCCACCTTAAATCTCCCGTTTCTAACTTCAGGATAAACCTTTCTTAATCTCAATGGAAACTCAGCTCCGTTACGTTCTAAAACAGCTACTAAATCTCTTTTTACACGATCAATATAATGCTCATCAATATCTGCTTCAATTTTATAATCGGTCAAAACATTTATTTGACCTATACGCTGACCTTGTGCAATACTTTGCCCAATCTCAGCATCTAAAAATCCTAATTGACCATCTGCAGGAGCACGTACATTTAAGTGATCAAGTCTTTGATATACCATCCCCAAGGTTTTTTGCATACGGTCTAAATCTGTATCCAAACCTTTTAATGAAGTTGAACGCAACTCATCATCTTGTACGGTTTGCACTTTTATAATCTCATATTGCTTTTGAGACAATTCATAGTTTTCCTTTGACAATTGAAAAGCTTCCCTAGAAATTAATTCTTCATCAAACAACGCCTTGTTCTGCTCATAATTTCTCTTCAATCGTTGCAAATCTGTACTTGCGGTTGCCAATGATTTTCTACCTTCAACTTGTCTTGAATCGAAATTTAATTTTGTTGATCGCAAATCGTTTTGCTTCAATGCCAAATTACTTTCGCTTGCTAAAATCTGCTCGTACAAATTCATGTTTTCCAGCTTAAGGATGATATCTCCCTTTTTTACCATGGCACCTTCTTCAATAAGTTTTTCACTTACCCTACCTCCTTCATAAGCATCCATATATATTGTGGCTATTGGTGCTACGTTACCATTTATAGTAATGTAATCGTCAAATTTCCCAGCGGAAACCTCAGCTATTGACAGCTTGTCTTTTTCTGTTCTAAATGTTGAAACTGAACTAGCAAACAATAATTGATACCCCACAAATAGTAGTAAAACCCCCAATGCGATGTAACCGTAATGTTTCGGTTTAAGACCTTTTTTCTTTTCTAATTTTATATCCATCTTTTTCTTAATTCGTTGTTCGTTGTTGGTTAATCGTTAATCGCAGAGCTCCATTTTTAATGGATATCAAAAACTGGCAGACCTCTGTAAAAATCTAATGTGCTCTTGTTTATTTCTGACCTTAATTTTACTTGTAAATTTTCATTTTGGGCACTCGCATATAAATTCTTAGCTGTAAAAAGTTCTAAGGCATTTATCAATCCTTTTTCATATCGTTTTTGAGCAATAGTAAAAGCTAGATTTTGAGCTTCCATTTTCTGGTTACTCTGTACCAACTCTACCTCAAGTGAGTTATAGTCTTGTACCAATTGCTGTATTGCTTGAAACAATTCTTGCTCTTGTGTCTTTAGGTTATTCTCTGCACGAAGCTTTTCTATTTTAGATTGTTTTACCCTAGATCTTGCAGACCACCCGTTACTAATAGGTACATTTAAATTTACACCTATATATTGTGAAGTATTGTCTCTAAACTGCTCTCTAAATGGTAACGTATTACCTAAGGTATCTCTTGTGGTTTCAAAATAACCTGTACCTATACCAGCAAAAAATGATAAAGAAGGATATAGCCTACCTCTTGATACTGCCACCTGTTTTTTAGCCGCTTTAGCTCTTAATTCCTGTGCTTTTATCATTGGCAAAAACGCCCTTGCTTCGGTATAAATAGAATCAGATTTCATTTCTTCACTTTCAAAATTAGATACTTCTTCTTGCAGGTCTTTTTGAATTGCTATTTCTGATGTATTCTCTAAATTCATTTCTTGAATTAAGGTTAGCTTTGCAGCAGCCAATTGATTATTGCTTTGCGTTACGTTCAACTTATCTGTCAATAACAAAGATTCTGCCTCATATAAATCTGCACCCGCTTTTAAACCCAATTCTACCTGCTTCTCTACCAAGTTATAGTTGGATTGCGATACAATTAATTGCTCTTTAGATATTTCTACTAATCCTTCAAAAAATTGGATATCATAAAAAGCTTGCATTACCCTAAATGCCAAAAGATATTTTTGTTGCAACACTTCTTCTTGGGTTGCTTTAAATAAAAATTTTGATGCTTTTATTGAATTGATTTTTTGAAATCCCTGAAACAGATCAATAGAAGATTCTAGAGAATAGTTATTAGAATAAAAGTCTTGATTTACGAACGTTCCCGTATTAGGATCTTCTGCTCTACCGTAGCTAATTAAATAACTAGAAGATGCATTTACAGATGGCAACAGGTTACGAACAGATTGCCTATATGTCTCTCTATTGCCTTGGTTAGTATATTCGAAGTCATTTAACTGTAAATTATGCTCTAAAGCATAAGTGACGCACTCATCTAATGTCCAAGTTTGTTGTGCAATAATAGATCCCCAAATGGAGCATATTAGAAGTGTCGCTATTTTAAATTTTTGATTCATTTCTTAATTGGTATGCCATTCTCTATACTATATGCGTGCCACAACTTTAATTTATTGGTTTACAGTCTTTTACATATTCTAAAAATTATTTTTAATAGCATCAGTGTAAAAATGTTGTACAGATAATGTCAAATATTTTTACACTGACATGAAAATACGAACTTCTCTATGTAGATTTAGAAGAGTTAATAGAATGTTGCCATGATCGATGCTAAAATACTTGTTGTAGATGATACCAAAAGTGTATTGAGCGCTTTAGAGATATTATTACAGTTTGAATACAAAAGTGTTCAAACCATTTCTAACCCCAATCTACTTACCTCATTCCCCAACCTAAAAGAGATTGATATCATACTATTGGATATGAATTTTTCTGCGGGAGTAAATACTGGTAATGAAGGATTATATTGGCTACGTGAGATAAAAAAGAAAGCTTCACACATATCGGTAATAATGATGACCGCTTATGGCGCAGTTGAACTTGCGGTAGAAGCTATTAAAGAAGGGGCTACAGATTTTGTATTAAAACCTTGGAATAACGAACGACTGTTAACTACCGTAAAATCTGCTTACGAGCTTAGAAAATCCCAGAAAGAAGTTCAGCATTTAAAACAAAAAGAGAGTAACCTTAAACAAGTTATTAATCAGAATACAAATTACATTATCGGTAATTCTAAAGCACTAAACGGTGTATTGAGTCTTGTGCAAAAGGTTGCCAAAACAGATGTAAACATTTTGGTTACCGGCGAAAATGGAACCGGAAAAGAATTAATTGCTAGAGAGCTTCATAAATCATCCGTCAGAAATAATGAGGTCTTCATCTCGGTAGATATGGGCTCTATCTCAGAAAATTTGTTTGAAAGTGAATTATTCGGTCATGTTAAGGGTTCTTTTACCGATGCCAAAGAGGACCGAGCAGGAAAATTTGAAGCTGCTAACGGCGGAACGTTATTCCTAGATGAGATTGGAAACCTTTCACTGCAAATGCAGGCTAAACTACTCTCAGTGATACAAAACAGAGTTGTGGTTCGTGTTGGCTCAAATAAACCTATTGCTGTTGACATACGGTTAATATGTGCCACCAATTGTAATTTAGACCAAATGGTAGCAGAGGGACTCTTTCGTGAGGATCTTTTATATAGAATAAACACCATACAAGTACAAGTACCGGCATTAAGGGAACGTGATAATGATGTTCTGGTGCTATCCGATTTCTTTTTAAAGAAATTCGCTAATAAATATGGAAAGCCCAGTTTGAAAATTAACCAAACAGCGCAAGAAAAATTAATGAGCTATGCTTGGCCCGGCAATGTAAGGGAGCTTTTGCATACTATGGAACGTGCCGTTATACTTTCTGAAGGGAATGTACTAAAACCAACAGATTTCCTGTTGGAATCCAAAACGACCATGACCATGGAAAACGGTCCGAAAACCCTTGAGGAAATGGAACTGGTTATGATTACAAAAGCCCTTAACGATAATGATGGCAATTACAGTGCCGCTGCCGATCAATTAGGTATTTCAAGACAGACGCTTTACAATAAACTTAAAAAATCGGGTAAATGATGGTTAGCAAAAGTATATACTACCAACTTGTTTTTAGAATTATTCTAATAGCTGTTTGCGCCCTTTTAACCGCATTCCTATTTGCAAAAGAGCATTATCTACTCGCCATCATATTAACCCTTGTTTTTATTGGACAAACTTACGGACTCATACATTACGTTAACCAGACTAACAGGAAAATAGCTTATTTTTTTGATGCTATAAAGAATGAAGATTTCACCTTACGTTTTCCTGAGAAACTAAGTATAAAATCTATTGAAGAGCTGAATCATAGCTTAAACATGCTGAATAACATGATTCAAGATATTCACGTAAAAAAACAAGCTCAAGAACAGTATTATCAAGAAATATTAAGACAGGCAGACATTGGTATTTTTACTATCAATGAAAAAGGACATATTCTTTATGCTAACCCAACTGTACAAAACCTACTTAATTACAGACCGCTCAACCACATTAAGCAATTGAAACAAATAGACCCAAATCTTTATGGTCTGTTCGAATCTTTAGAACCTTTTGAAAGTACCTTATATTCCTTAGGCAATGAGCGTGGCAAAAAAGAACTAACCCTAAAATGCACCCCTATTTCTATTGAAGGAAAGCAATTATTATTAGTGATTGTTCACGATATTCAAAAAGAACTGGATGACAAAGAAACAGATTCTTGGGTAAAACTAATACGTGTTTTAACCCATGAAATCATGAATACCATTACACCTATTACTTCAATATCCGAATCTATATTAAAATATTTCAAAAAAGGGAACCAGCTTTCTACTCCGGAGGAATTTGGCGAACTACAGATAAAAAATTCCGCAAAGGGTCTTGAGGTAATTAAAGAACAGGGTAATGATTTAATGAGCTTTGTACAGTCATATAGAACTTTTTTAAGTGTGCCAGATCCAGATCGGGAATTGATACCTGCGAGCAAGATTTTAGAAAAGGTTCGACTTTTGCTACAAGAATATACCAATGGTCATAACATCATTTTAGAGGTATCTTCTGATCCAGAAGATTTAGAGCTGTATATAGATGAAAAGCAGCTTACACAAATACTCCTAAACCTAGGTAAAAATGCTCAACAAGCTTTAGAAGGGCAAGATGAAGGTAAAATCATCATTAAAGCAGGAGAAGGTTCAGACGGAAAAAAATACATTAAAGTTACAGATAACGGACCCGGAATTTCACCTGAACTTATAGATGAAATTTTTGTGCCATTTTTCACCACAAAAAATACTGGAACAGGAATAGGACTAAGCTTAAGCAAGCAGATAATGCGTTTACACGGTGGTTCGATTCGAGTAGTGTCTAATGAAACAACAACGTTTACATTGACCTTTGAATAATATTAAATTTCAGTTTTAAGTTCTGTATAAGGATTCCAGAAGTATTTTTCAAGATTAACAATTTGTAAATCCTTTATCTCTACTCCTTCACTTTCTAAAAGTTGTTGCATGAGATTGGTACCATCAAAATGATGTTTACCAGTAAGGAGTCCGGCTTTGTTTACCACTCTATGCGCAGGAATATCATCCATATTATGTGATGCATTCATAGCCCAACCTACCATTCTTGCACTGCGGGCCGCACCTAAATATTTAGCGATAGCACCATAGGAAGTCACTCGACCTTCCGGTATTAACCTTGCCACTTGATATACTCTTTCAAAGAAATTCTCGTTTTCAGGTTTCATCGTATTCTTTCGTTAATTAAACAACCTAAAAGCAGTGATTACAAAAAGAAGTACCATTAATCCACTTAAAATATAATTACTGTTCTTAGTGAAGGATTTTGTTTTATGCTCCCACTTATTAAAGTAAATAACATAAACATACATTGCCAAAAATGTACCACTACCTGCAGCCAGAATAAATAAAACTTCATCAACTATTCTGTAGGTCATGATACCTTGCGAATGAAAAACGGTATTTAAGCCACTGTAATACGGAATTGCCAAAAGATTAATTAGTGCTAAAAATACCCCTTTAGAAAAGCTATTTCGCTTCTTCGCCTCTACTATTATAAAAGGCTTTTTAACTTGTTTTCTACCCTTAATAAAAAAGAATATAGCCAACGCAAAAAACACCAATAATGCTGTTTGTAATAGCAACTCTACAATATGCTGGTTTCTAGATATGAGTTTAGCTATACGTACTGCAACATAAGTTTGTAACATTACGGCAAGTGCCACGCCTAACGCAAATATTAATCCGTTAGCCTTCCCTTTTTCTACACTTGTTTTAGCAGCATTTAAATTAAGTAGGCCTGGTGGCAACGATGCAAAAAAAGCAGCCCCAAACGTAAAAACAAATAAGATTGGCAATTGTTGCATTAAATCAATTTACCTTGAACCTAATAAAAGTAATAGGCTTTCCTTTTTCAAGATACTGATTTTCATAGAAAGTCTGTATTTCTAAGACCTCTTTAGGGCTACCTTCATTCTTATACACATCATGGTTGGCATAAAGTACCTCTAAACCTAGGCCGTGGAGCAACCCTAAGGTATACCCATGCATAAACTCGCTATCCGTTTTAAGATTAACCGTTCCTTCTGGTTTTAAAACTTGTTTGTACCGTTCTAAAAATGTAGCATTGGTCATACGGTGTTTGGTACGCTTATATTTTATTTGTGGGTCTGGGAAGGTGATCCAAATTTCAGACACTTCCTCTTTTCCAAAAAGATGATCAACCAATTCTATCTGAGTTCGAATAAAACATACATTTGGTAAATCTCCTTCAACAGCTTCTTTAGCTCCTTTCCAGAAACGGGCGCCTTTTATATCAATACCAATAAAATTCTTATTTGGAAATTTCTTTGCCAATCCAACGGTATACTCGCCTTTACCACAACCCAATTCCAATACAATAGGGTTGTCGTTTTTGAAATGGGTATTCCATTTTCCTTTCAAAGGGAAACCGTTTACCACTTCATCCCTAGTTGGTTGAATTACGTTTGAAAACGTTTCGTTTTCCTGAAATCTTTTTAACTTATTCTTACTTCCCACAATTATCACTTATAAACTGCGGCAAATCTAAGAAAAAAGAGAGGGTTAGCGTTTATAGTACTTCTTCTATTTGAACGATACTTTTCTCTAAAGTAAAAGAAAACTCCGAACCTACCTCTACAGCGCTTTCCACATATATTTTTTCTCCGTGGGCTTCAATGACATGTTTTACAATTGCAAGACCTAATCCAGAACCGCCTTCACGGCGACTACCACTTTGATCTACCCTATAAAAACGTTCAAAAAGCCTTGGTATATGAACCGCTGGTATGCCTTCACCATTATCCGTCACCCTTACAATAACCTTATTCTTTACTAAATTTTCAACACTTACCTCTGTAGTACCATTCTCATTTCCATACTTTATAGAGTTGACTAATAAGTTAGTAAGCACTTGTTGTATTTTCTCTTTATCGGCAAAAACCAAAATCGGTTTCGGATAAGCAATATCGAATGTTAACGTAATATTTTTTTTATCGGCTTTCATCTCCAACAAATCAAATACACTTTGAATTAGCTCTACAATATTAAAAGTTTGCTTTTCTAACCTAAGATCCCCCACCTCTAATTTAGTAATGAGGTCAAGGTCTTTAACAATGTATATTAAACGATCTACCGCTTTATTTGCGCGAAATATGTATTTCTTTCTTACGTTTTTATCATCGATTGCACCATCTAATAAAGTCTCTAAATACCCTTGAACAGTGAACAACGGAGTTTTTAATTCATGAGAAACGTTCCCTAAAAAATCTTTACGGTACTCTTCCCTAATTTTTAAAGTATCTATTTCTATTTTCTTATCCTTGGCAAATTTTTCAATTTCAGCCGTCAACGTTCGCATATCTGTCATAACAGGATACGATGGTATCGTTGAAGATTCCAACAGCTCTACCTCATCATAGATTTTTTTAATACGCATGTAGATGAACTTCTCTATCCTTACCTGTAAAGTGACAAAAGAAATAATGAAAAAGGTAATTGCAGCCAATATTAAAACCCACCAATTTATGGTGCTAAATTGCCATTGCAATACTGACAATATAAGTGTGCCAATAATTACTATATAGAGTGATGAACGAAATGCAAAACGATATGATTTTCTAGAACGTACTGGAGCTGCCATTTAAAGAACAAACTTATATCCTACTCCCTTTACAGTTTTAAAATGGTCCTCTCCTATTTTTTCACGAAGTTTTCTAATGTGTACATCTATAGTACGACCACCAACAACAACTTCATTACCCCAAACTTTGTCAAGAATTACTTCTCTCTTAAATACTTTACTTGGCTTAGAAGTCAATAAGGCAAGAAGTTCAAACTCTTTTCTAGGTAAAATGATTTCTACACCTTTCTTAATAATTTTATACTCTTCTCTATTAATGACAATATCACCCACCTTGGTAATATCTTCTTGAGTATTTTCGTCATTTTTAACACGTCTAAGAAGTGCGTTTACTTTACTCACCAATACTTTTGGCTTTATAGGCTTAGTAATGTAATCATCTGCACCTGCATCAAAACCGGCTACTTGAGAATAATCTTCCCCTCTAGCTGTTAGAAAGGTAATAATAGAACTTTCCATACCAGGGGTTCTTCTTAGAATCTCGCAGGCTTCTATACCATCCATTTCTGGCATCATTACATCAAGTATAATAAGGTGCGGTAATTTCTTTTTTGCTTTTGCAACACCATCGGCACCATTCTTAGCTGTATAAACATCATACCCTTCCGCAGATAAATTATAGGCTACAATCTCTAGGATGTCTGGTTCATCATCAACTAAAAGTATCCTAATGTCCTTCTTTTTCATGGTTTTCAAATTAGATTGATTCGCTCAAAAGTAAAGATAATACTCTTACAGCAACGTCACTTAACATTGATTTAATGTAGTAACGTTTAGGTAACATTAACAAAATAAATGTTTAACACCTAGCTAACTCGAACATTACAACCCTTCTCTTTCTTTGCCGTGCAATAAAATTGTATGTGTCAAGAACACAATTACCAACCTAGTTAAATTAATAAATTTAAAAAGAAAAGATGAAAAAAATTATTTGGTCACTTGCTACAGTAACTGCTATAATCGCTGCAGCATCTTGTGAAAAAGAAACAGTTGTAGAAATTGAAAAAGAAGTTATCGTTGTAGATACAGTTACAACTGAAACTGAAGTTCAAACAACAATTACAGTTAGTGATGACATTACAACCGATGTTACTTGGACAGCTGACAAAATAGTTACTTTAGATGGTAGAGTTTTTGTAACTGAAGGAGCTACATTAACCATTGAGCCAGGTACAATTATTAAGGCTAACGCAGGGTCAGGTGTTAACGCTTCTGTATTAATAGTAACAAGAGGTAGTAAAATTGAAGCCGTAGGAACTGCTACAGCACCAATTATCTTTACATCTTCTGCTGATAACATTGAATTAGGTGAAACTGCCGGTACTAACCTTGATCAAAACGATCGTGGTCTTTGGGGGGGGTTAATTATATTAGGTAACGCACCTGCTTCTTTTGATGGTGATGCTGAATCTGCTCAAATCGAAGGAGTTCCTACAGATACTGACGGTGATAAAGGATTATACGGTGGATCTGATTCTGCTGATGATTCAGGTACTTTACAGTACATCTCTATTCGCCATGGTGGTGCTTTGATTGGTGAAGGAAACGAAATAAACGGTCTTACTTTAGGTGCCGTTGGTACTGGAACAACTGTTGACAACATTGAAGTTGTTGGTAATGTTGATGATGGTGTTGAATTCTTTGGTGGAAGCGTAAACGCTACAAACTTATTTGTATGGGCACAAGGTGATGACGGTCTTGATATTGACCAAGCTTACTCTGGTACTATTGATAATGCAGTCGTTATACAAGGGGGTATTTCTGATCACGCTTTAGAAATTGATGGTCCAGAAGGTTCTTTACAAGGTGGCTTTACTTTAACAAACGCTACTTTAATTGGTTTAACCGACAACGTTGAGAATGGAGAAATCGCAGATTACCGTTCTAACGCACAAGGTACTACCAACAATATATTAGTAACTAATTTCACAGGAGTAGGTACTGATTTACAACTTTCTGATATTGAATTAGACAACGAAGGTGTTGCTGCTAATTATACTGCAGGTTCACTAGTATTTACAAACTGGGAAATTGTATTACCAGAAGGTGTTACTGCTTCTTCTGAAGTTTTTAATGACACTACAGACAGTACAACTTTTGAAGCTGATGCAACAACTTTCTCATCTGCTGTAACAGAAGGAACTGTTGGTGCTGATACATCTGCTTTTTCTTGGACTTACGCTAACACAAAAGCTAGCTTAGGTTTCTAATTATAAATACAAATAATAGTTACACATAATAATTGCTCGTCCTAAGATAATTTTTAGGCGAGCAATTTATTTCTTTTTAACATTTTCAACTCATTACTTATGAAACTCAAGTTATTATTAATTTTACTCATCACTTTTTCCGCTCAAATAATATCTGCGCAAGAGGGTATTATATCAGGAACTGTGAACGACGGTGAATTTAATGACGTTCTGCCTTTTGCTAACATTCTTATTAAAGGAACTACAAAAGGTACCACATCAGATTTTGATGGAAAATATGTTCTAGACGTAGAGCCAGGCACATACACCGTTACTTTTTCGTATTTAGGATACGAAACAAAAGAAGTAGCAGAAGTAATCGTTGCACCTGGTGCAGAGCAAATAATAGATATTACATTAAACCCGCTTGCCAATGCGCTAGACGAAGTTGTGGTTACTACTACAGTTAGTAAAAATACAGAAGCTTCCGTGTTAAACCTACAAAAGAATTCGGTAGCATTATTAGATGGTTTATCCATACAAAGCATTAAAAAATCTGGTGCTAGCGATATTGCAAGTGCTATTAAATCGGTACCTGGTGTATCTGTACAAGGCGGTAAATTCGTTTACGTTCGTGGTTTAGGTGACCGTTACACTAAATCCATTTTAAATGGTGTAGATGTACCTGGTCTTGATCCAGATAGAAACACACTTCAATTAGATATTTTCCCTACCAATATATTAGATAATATTATTGTTGTTAAATCTGCAACCGCAGATCAACCTGCAGATTTTACAGGTGGTGTGGTTGATATTGTTACTAAAGATTTCCCATCAAGAGCAGAGTACAGTTTCTCTGCTGGTTTAGGTTATAACTCTAGCATGCACTTTAAGGACAATTACCTTAGCTATGATGGTAGTCCAACAGATGCATTAGGTTTTGATAATGGTCAAAGAGATTTAGCAATACCACAAAATATAGAAACTCCTTTACCTGTTGTAGACGGTAATAGATCTGCTGCCTTAACAAGATTATTGGAACCAAATCTAAAAGCACTAGAAAATCAAAGTGGTGCAGATTTCAATATTGGTTTTACAGCTGGCAACCAATACGACCTTAATGAAGATGGAACTAAAAAAATAGGTTACTTAGCCTCTCTTACGTATAAAAACAGTACTGATTTCTACGAAGATGCTGTTAGCGGACAAGTATTTAGAAAACAAGATCAAGACAAATCTGTTCTTGAACTAACCGATGATAGAACACAATCTGGTAATATTGGTGTTAACAACGTACTTATTAGTGGGCTTGCAGGTATTTCATTAAAAAGCCTTCAGTCTAAATACAAGTTGAATGTATTACATATACAAAATGGCGAATCTGGTGCCTCATACATTAGACAAGATAATTTTAATGTAAACTCTAATACTATTTTCAAAGATGTATTAACGTATACACAACGTTCTATTACCAACATTCTATTAAATGGTGAACACACGAACGAAGATGCTTCTTGGAAAGTTTCTTGGAAAGTTTCGCCAACATTCTCTAAAATCTATGATAAGGATTTGAGAACGACTCCATTTAGATTTGAGCCAGAAACTGGAAACTTTACTATTTCTCCTAGTGAATCTGGAGACCCTAGTAGAATTTGGAGGGACTTAGAAGAATACAATGTAGCTAGTAAATTAGATCTTACAAGAAAGCATCAATTATTTGGTAGAGATGCAAAACTTAAATTTGGTGGTGCGTTTACTATTAAAGAAAGAGACTTTGTTGTTAATCAATTCTCGACACCTATACAATCACAAGCAGGAAACTATAGTTTAAATTTTGAAGGTAATGCAGATTTAGTTTTAGCTCCTGAAAATATTTATGATCCTGAAACAAGAGAAGGTACTTATGTAAGACGTGATTCTAATATATCTGATTCTTTCAACTCTCAAATTACAGTTGGTGCAGGTTATGTTGGCGATGAATTTAAACTATCTGATAGGTTTAACGCAATTGTTGGTGTAAGATTTGAAAAGTTTGACCTACGTTACTCAGGTGAAAACCAAGATGGTGAAGTTTTTGACAATCAAACAATTTTAGATAAAGCAGATTTCTTCCCTTCTGCCAACTTTATATACGAACTAAACGAAGAAGCAAATAAGAAAATAAGAGCTTCGTTTTCTAGTACTACAGCAAGACCTTCTTTTAAAGAGGCTTCTAACGCACAGATTTTTGACCCTGTATCAAGTACTTTCTTTATCGGTAATATTGATATTCAACCAACCTATATCAATAACTATGATATAAGATTTGAAGCTTATGGCGAAGGAACAAATTTCTTCGCGATCAGTGGTTTTGCTAAAACTTTTGATGATCCTATAGAACTTACTTTTATTAGAGAAGCTAGAGGACAATTTATTCCTTTAAACCTAGGTGATGCCAAAGTATTTGGTGCTGAATTAGAATACAGAAGAAATATGGGCTTTATACCAGGATGGGAAAATTTCAATTTCAATGCTAACATTTCTGTTATTGAATCTCAGCAAACATACAGTGAAGATGAAGAAGCAGCAAGAATCGATAACTTAAGAACAGGTGAAACATTAGATGATACGAGACAATTACAAGGGCAGTCTCCTTTACTTTTAAATGTTGGATTTAGCTACGATAATAATGACAATGGATGGCAAGGTGGTATCGTTTACAATGTTCAAGGTAAAACTTTAGAGATTGTAGGTAACGGCGATATTCCAGATGTTTACACGCTACCTTTCCACAACTTAAAAATGAACTTAAGTAAAGAGTTTGGAAAAGAGAACAGCAGTAAAATATCTTTAAAATTCGAAAATATCTTGAACGATGACATTGAAAGTGTTTACCAATCTTTTGGAGCTCAAGACCAAGTTTATTCTTCTAGATATCCAGGACAAGCTATTTCTTTAGGATATAGCTACCAGTTCTAAAATCTTTAAAATTCAGTAGCCAAAAGCCCGCAATTTGCGGGCTTTTTTTATTCTTAATAACCTATAACCATTTGATAACATTTAGCTCATAATAGATGTGGGATTATATCTTAATTTTAGTAAGAATCTTAATATGATGAAAAAAAATACCTTTTTTTTAGCTAGCTTTATTATGGTCATTTTAGCTTCTTGCTCAAAAGAAGAAAATATAGACGAGTCAACATCTGATGAAATATTAAAACCGATTTCTAATGATGATGCATTTCTAATTCCTTCAGGAACACAAATCGTAAAAGACTCATTGCAATTTACAATGAGACTAAAAGACTTTGATTTGGAAATCGATTTTAATGAAATTCACTCAATATCTTTGTTTTTTAAAGACCCCATTTTAAATGAAATGAAACCTTTAGCTTATATCGATTTAGAGAGGGACTATCGCATATCCTACGAAGGAGGAAGCGACCTTGAGGAATTAGACTATACCATTTATATTGAAAATGCTGACGGAACCGATTATTTTAGTTCAAGTTTCGAACTTAAAAACCTGACGATTATAGGCTTAAATATTTCCAAAATTAGAGATATCCCTACAGGAACTTTAGATTATAGAGATTTTGATCAGTTAGTTGATTATTTTAATCTTCACGATTAATTCTACTCTTAATTTTTATAAAAAAAGCCCGCAAATTGCGGGCTTTTTAAATTCAAAAAATTCTTACAAGCATAGACTACACGCTACTAAAATCAATAGAAAAAGCGTAGTTAAAGTCATAAAAAGTGCATTTCATCGATCTTTTTGCATTTCATCGATCTTTTCACAATATCCACTCTTACAAAAACTAAAAGGAGTGTTAAATTCATATATTTGTGGCATAGCATTTGTAACCAGCTATATATGAAGCAACTTTACCTAATCATCTTCTTTTTTGTTATTTCCTTCAGCTATGGGCAAAGTTCTCAAAGCAATGGAGATATTGATGGTTTTAGTATGTACCCAAATCCGGTTACTACAGGTAAAGTCTATATTTCTACAAACCTTAATGCTCCGAAAGAAATTTTCATTTATGATGTTTTCGGTACATTATTACTAAAAACTACCATCTTAGGTAAAGAATTGAACTTGTCAAATTTAGATGCTGGTGTTTACGTTTTACGTGTTCTTGAAAAAAACAAGATGTGTACACGTAAATTAATTATCAAGTAATAGAATCACCAATTTTTATCTTACTTCTTAAAATCCTTATCGGTTAAATACACATTTTTCCGACGAATAACTTCGCCTATCTCATTGACCTACATAATCTTAGGTTTCACAACATTTTCGGTATCCTAGTAACACTTATATATACCTTTGAAGTGTTGATCCCAAATCAATAAAAAATGAAGAAAATCTACTTTATGCTATTTATGGTAGTATCTGTTGGGCTATATGCCCAAGACACCATAGATATCAACAACCTACGTAACGATGAAATTGCCGGTTTTAAATTATATCCAAATCCAGCAATTGCAGATGTTGTTTATGTAACAACACAGTTAAACAACCTAAAAGAAGTTAAGGTATACGATGTTTTCGGTGAATTAGTGCTGACCGAAAAATTGTCTACAAAGGCAATGAATATTTCCCGCCTATCCCCTGGTGTGTATGTTGTGCAAGTAACCGAAAACGGTAAATCAATTACCCGAAAGCTTGTTATTAAATAAATATCCTACTTAATTTCTATCCAAAACCATTAAAATAATTTGGTTCAGTACCTTTGTCATAATCGGTAAGAACCAATGGAAAACAATGCAATTTTTGATATTCGCACAAAGAGGGATTTTTTAACTCAAGCACTGCGTATTTTCAAGTTTCAATACACCAATAATTCCGTCTACCAAGCATTTTGCAAACTTTTAAATGTTGACCCAGATGCAGTTCTTACTTTAGAGCAAATTCCATTTTTACCTATAGAATTTTTTAAGTCTAAAGAAGTTCTAAGTACTACCACCTTACCAGAAATAACTTTTACCAGTAGTGGAACAACCGGGAGTGAAACAAGTAAACACTTCGTTACCGACCTAAGTATATACGAACAAAGCTATTTAAAAGCTTTTAATCACTTTTATGGAGATATTAGCGACTATTGTGTTCTTGCGCTATTACCTTCATACCTAGAGCGCACAGGTTCTTCCCTAATTTACATGGTTGAAGATTTAATAAAAAAATCTAATCACCCAAAGAGTGGTTTCTTTTTAAATGAATATGAACAACTTCAGGAATTGATACTTGAACTCCAAAAAACCAATACTAAAATATTGATTATCGGAGTTTCTTTTGCCTTACTAGAGTTTACCGAACAGTATCAACTATCCTTAAAAGATGCTGTAATTATGGAAACGGGCGGTATGAAAGGTCGCCGAAAGGAAATTGTACGACTAGAGTTACATCAATTATTATCACAGGGTTTCGGAGTGCAACAAATACATTCAGAATACGGAATGACAGAGCTTTTGTCACAAGCCTATTCTAAGGGAAAAGGCGCATTCGACTGTCCTAATTGGATGAAAATTCTAGTTCGAGATACCGAAGACCCACTTACCTATTTAAACACTGGAAAATCTGGCGGAATAAATGTTATAGACTTGGCGAATATTAATTCTTGCTCATTTATAGCAACTCAAGATTTAGGTAAAATGAACCAAGATGGCACTTTTGAAATTATTGGAAGATTTGATAATTCTGATATTAGAGGATGTAATTTAATGGTGCTTTAGTTTTTACTTAAAGAGTAATCTAATCCAGGACCATCACAAGCCATCCATAAGCTTGAAATCATTGTAGATGTTCTGTACATTAAAAGTTCTTTAGCATCGCCTGTACAATTGCCTGCTAGCTCTTTTCCCGTTTCAAAAGTAAGTTCTAAGTAATGATTAGCATCATCATCATATTCAATTACCTCAAAACTACCTGTAGCTTCAAAAATTAACCCATCTATAGTTCTTGACTTTAAGAAAGTGCCCTCAGGCGAAAAGATATAATACTCTTGCCATTCCATTTCTTCTCCTGTTGTTTCAGAATTTTGAAAGCTCCCTGACATTTGCACCAATTCCCATTTCTGTTCAGAAAAAACGAACTGAGTAGACGCTAAACCGAAGTCATCATCACTAGAACAGGATGCAAGAAATATCAGATATAGAGATAAAACGGCATATTTTTTCATAATACAAAGCCTTTTATGTATTTACAAGATACCTAACCGTTAAATAGTTGCGTCAAGCCGATCTTAAATTAAAGCCCTAAAATTTTAGCATCTACAAAGAATGTAGAATTAACCTCTAATTCATGATCTGTACTCATTAATTCATCAGTAACGGTATTCAATCGCAAGCTGAATTCATCTTTCTTTATGTACTCTTTCAAATCTGTATCTGAGGTATCTAAAGTAATGACATTACCTGCATCTTCTGGCACTTCATCCAAATTTGCAATTAGAATTTCTTCTAAACCATCTGCCGATATATACACTTCTATAGAATTTAGAAAGCTGAAATCTGCTTCTTCTGGCGAAATCATAACCAACTCTAAATCTGTTAATTTAATTTCTTCGATTAAGTCTTTTCTGGTGTCATTTACAGCAAAAGTAGATTCCGAATTAGTTTCCATTTCTGGGGTAAAAACGTCAAACGGTAAATTAATTCCTGTAGATGATGGTATTGTAGCGCGTTGGCTATACTCCATATCAAACTTTGTCAATTCATCTATTATATCGCAAGCAGTAAACAATACAAGTAAACAGATAAAGGAAATATACTTTTTAAACATAATTTGGGGGTTTATGCTAGAAAACGTAATATGAACAAATTTATTCTAAGGGAATAGCAACATTCCCCCTTAAAACTGTCTTATCGTACAAAAATATAGGTTACCTCATCATCAGAAATCTCTGGACTATCTTCATAAGTAAGTGTGAGTTGCGAACCTTTAACTTCAAAACGAAACACCTTACCATCTGAAAAATTTATACGATTTGCTTGCCCTCCGTAAAAATGCTCTCCATTTTCCCTAAAAAAAGCATACTCGCTTTCATGGGTAACAGTTACCATACTTCTTTCAGTATTAAAGTCGATTTTGGTTAACGAAAAATCTATATTAGGTTCAAAACCACAATAGCAAACTACATTAGAGAGTACCCATTCACCCTTTACAGCTTCATCTTCAATTACGCGATCATCATCTGAATTACAACTTAAAAACAGTAATGAAAAAACAATTAACAATCTCAATTTCATTATATTACAATTTTAAATAAGAGTGCACAACAAGCTCAAAGTTGTTTTTTAGTTAAACACCAATACAAAATAATTTTTCTTACCTCTTTGTAATAGCACAAATTTATCGTTAATTAAATCATTAGCTGTAATTAAAAAGTCTTCTTTTACTTTCTCTTTATTTACCGAAATCGAGTTCTGCTTCAACTCTCTTCTTGCCTCACCATTAGAACCTAAGAAGTTCGTTTTTGCCGCTAATGCCCCAATCATATCAAGACCATCTGTTAATTCTTCTTTTGAAAGTTCTGCTTGTGGCACACCTTCAAAAATGTCTAAAAATGTCTTCTCGTTCAACCCTTTTAAATCTGACGCTGTAGATTTACCAAACAAGATTTCACTAGCTTTTACCGCATTGTCCAAATCATCTTGTGAGTGAACCATAACCGTAATCTCGTCTGCCAATCTCTTTTGTAAAAGTCTTAAATGTGGTGCCTCTTTATGTTGTTTTATTAAGTCTTCAATTTCTTGTTGACCTAAAAATGTAAAAATCTTAATGTATTTATCGGCATCTTCATCTGATGTATTCAACCAATATTGGTAGAATTTATAAGGTGATGTTCTTTCTGCATCTAACCAAACATTACCTCCTTCGGTCTTACCGAATTTTGTTCCATCGGCTTTTGTAATTAACGGACATGTAAGGGCATACCCTTTACCACCGGCAATTCTTCTTATTAATTCTGTACCAGTAGTAATATTACCCCATTGATCGCTACCCCCCATTTGAAGGCTACAGTTATGTTGTCTGTATAAGTGAAGAAAATCATACCCTTGCACTAATTGATAGGTAAACTCGGTAAATGACATACCTTCTTTGGCTTCTGAAGAAAGTCGTTTTTTTACAGAGTCTTTAGACATCATGTAATTAACCGTAATGTGCTTACCTACATCTCTAATAAATTCTAGAAATGAGAAATCTTTCATCCAGTCATAATTGTTGACCAAAACCGCAGCATTATCATCACTACCACTAAAATCCAAGAAACGAGATAATTGTTCTTTCAATGCATTTTGATTGTGACGCAGTGTTTTTTCGTCAAGTAAATTACGTTCTGCAGATTTACCTGAAGGATCACCGATCATACCTGTAGCACCACCAATTAAAGCATATGGCTTGTGACCAGCTAATTGAAAATGGCGAAGCATCATTACCCCTACCAAATGACCTATATGTAAAGAATCTGCTGTTGGATCTATACCTACATAAGCAGACTGCATACCTTCTAATAAATGCTCTTCTGTTCCTGGCATTGCATCATGCAACATTCCACGCCACTGTAACTCCTTGACAAAATTTGTCATCTCTTCCTGAATTTTAATTGAAATGCAAATATAAATGGAATTCCTACCAGTACATAGTAGATTTAAGCATGAATTTCACTCCTATTCGCTAAATTTGAACTATGGTATTAGTTACAGGAGGCACAGGGTTGGTGGGGTCGCATTTGCTACTGAAATTAACAATGGAAGACAATATTGTTCGAGCACTTTATAGAACAGCGGATAAATTAACGCACGTAAAAAAAGTTTTCTCTTATTATTCAGACAACTACGAAGCATTATTTGAAAAAATTGATTGGGTACAAGGGGATATTTTAGATATTCCTTCCTTAGATACTGCATTTGAAAATATAGCCCAAGTATACCATTGTGCCGCATTTATCTCTTTTAATCCATCTGATTTTAAAAAACTAGAACGTATCAATAGGGAAGGAACTGCGAATATTGTTAATATGTGTATTACCGCAGGTGTCGATAAATTATGCCATGTAAGTACCATTGGCACAATAGGAAGAACTATTACTAAAGAAGAAGCAGATGAAGAGACCGAATGGACGCGCCAAAATGCCAACCCATATGCCATTACTAAACAACTTGCCGAAATGGAAGTTTGGCGTGGTGCTCAAGAACAACTAAAAATGGTAATTGTAAACCCTGGCGTTATTCTTGGACCTGGATTTTGGAATAGCGGTAGTGGTTCTTTTTTTAAAACCGCCTCTAAAGGCTATAGTTATTACCCCCCTGGTGGTTCTGGTTTTGTAACCGTTACCGACGTGGTGAACATTATGATTCAGCTTATGAATTCTCCAATTCACAGTGAACGCTTTATTCTAGTTGCAGAAAATTTATCGTACCAAGAGATTTTGCAAAAAATTACGTCTTCTATGGGGAAAAAATCACCCTCTAAACCATTGAAATTTTGGCAACTGAATATTGGCAGAATTGCAGATAAGATAAGAAATCTACTAACCGGAAGTCCTAGAACAATTACAAAAAATACTATCTACGGGCTAAAAAACCCAAATACATTCAACAATTCAAAAATTAAACAAGCATTGCAAATTGAATTTGAACCTTTAGAAGAACAAGTAGCATTTTGTTCTAAGCAATTTATTTCTGACCAGTCTTAGCCGCAATAGAGTCCTTTTCCTTTAGCTCTATTTTCTTTTTTGTTTTCTTGGCAAGGCTAATACTATCCCTAAGTTTTTTCTCCATATCCAATTGTACACGTTGCGCTTCTAGCTCAGACTCAACCTTTTTATACATATTCTCATACCTCAGAGGTTTTGAAGCATAGTATCTATCGCTATCTACAAATTGTGCACTATCAATTTCAAATTTTTCAAAAACGAATGTAGTAGGCTCTATTCCGTTCTCCCTTAACTTTCCAAGATTGGTTGTTTTTGCAGCATTGACAATGGCCATTTCTTTTATAATGGACACCATTTTATCTTCCGGAATTAAATTATCTGGCTTTTCAATCAATTCTTCTGCACAAGAAGAAAATAATAACATTCCTAAAACTAATAATAGTACTTGTCTCATGGTCTATTAAATGTTAGTCTTTTTGCATTTCGTTTTTCTGAAAACTGACCATTACTATAACCTAAATGTCCATTAACGAATGTGTGTATTACCTTAGATGAGAATGTAGTATCCTCAAAAGGAGACCATTTACACTTATAAGCAATATTCTCTTTTGTAACCGTCCATGGGTTATTTAAATCTGCTACAACTAAATCTGCATAATACCCTTCACGTATATATCCACGCTTCTCTATCTGAAATAGAATTGCCGGGTTATGACACATTTTCTGTACCATCTTTTCTAATGAGATAACATCGTCCTTTACTTTTTCTAACATAGCATTTAATGCATGCTGAACTAATGGACCACCAGATGGTGCTTTTGTATAAACATTATTTTTTTCCTCTAATAGGTGTGGTGCATGATCGGTAGCAATAACATCTATTCTGTCATCTAACAAAGCATCCCAAAGCATGTCTCTGTCATTTGCTGTTTTTACTGCAGGATTCCATTTTATTAAAGTTCCCTTTTTAGCATAGTCGGCATCTGAAAACCAAAGGTGATGAATACATACCTCTGCAGTTATCTTCTTTTGCTCTAAAGGAATATCATTCTGGAACAAATCGGTTTCCTTACCCGTAGATAAATGAAACACGTGTAATCTAGCACCTGTTTTCTTCGCCAATGCTATTGCTCTTGAAGAGGAAAGGTAACATGCTTCTTCACTACGAATAATAGGATGCAATTCTAACGGAATATCATCTCCGTACTCTGCTTTATATTTTGCTAAATTTTCTCGAATGGTAGTTTCATCTTCGCAATGTGCTGAAATTACCATCTCTGTATTTCTGAAAATATTTTCTATTACTTTTTCGTCATCTACCAGCATATTCCCCGTAGAAGAGCCCAAAAATAATTTTATACCAGAACAAGCATTCTTATCTAATTTCTTTAGCTCCTCCAAGTTATCGTTAGTACCACCAAAAAGAAAAGAATAATTGGCAAATGCCGAGTTAGCAGCTGTTGCAAACTTTTCTTCAAGCTTTTCAATAGTCGTCGTTTGTGGTGTTGTATTAGGCTGCTCCATAAATGTTGTTATACCACCGGCAAGAGCTGCCCTACTTTCTGTTGCAATAGTACCTTTGTGCGTAAGACCAGGTTCTCTAAAATGCACTTGATCATCTATAACGCCTGGCATAATATGTTTACCTGAACAATCTATTACCTCAGCATCTGCATCAGATATGTCTTTTGCTATTTTTACGATTATTTCATCAACAATAAGAATATCACTTTCCTCAATAATCCCTTCGTTAATAATAATTCCGTTTTTTAATAAAATCTTACCCATAACTAAAACTTATTTTTCAAAAATAAACTTCTCATCTTCATTATAAATACACCCCAAATAGCCTCACTTATAATTGATGAACTCATTTTAGATTTTCCCAAAACACGGTCTCTAAAAATTATAGATACCTCTTCTATTTTAAAGTGTTTTAAGTGCGCCCTAAACTTCATTTCTATTTGAAAAGCATAACCTACAAAACGAACGGAGTCTAAATCTATAGCCTCTAATACATGTCTTTTGTAACACACAAAACCTGCCGTTGGATCATGCACGCGCATACCCGTAATTAACTTTACATAAATAGAAGCCCCATAAGATAATAACACCCTATACATTGGCCAGTTTACGACGTTCACCCCATTTTTATATCTAGAACCCACAGCAAGATCTGCTCCGTTTTCACATGCCTTTAATAACCTCAACAAATCTGAAGGGGTATGAGAAAAATCGGCATCCATCTCAAATATATAATCGTAACCCTCGGCTATCGCCCATTTAAAACCATGTATATATGCGGTTCCTAATCCAGATTTTTCCATTCTAGTTTCTAAAAAAAGTTTTCCATCAAACTCTTTTTGAAGACTACGAACACAATCACCTGTTTTATCTGGCGAATTATCATCTACGATTAGCACATGAAATTCTTTCTGCAAATCGAATACCGCCCTAATTATGGCCTCTACATTCTCAATTTCATTATACGTAGGTATGATTACAATACTACTAGACATAAGTTATTTATAGGTGTTTCGACAAAAGTAAGGTTTTAATAGTCTTCTTAAAATGGCCAACAATACCTTTATGAAATTTTTAAACTAGATAGCTAACCTTAAATTTGTAATTTTGTCACTTAGTAACCTATGCAAATGTTGACTAAAATTCCAAAGCAGTTTTACTTTTTTTTAGCTGCAATATTCATTTTAAATCTTATTCAATCCAATTTTACGCAACTCATTTTTGATGAAGCTTATTATTGGTATTACAGTCAGAATATGGCTTGGGGCTATTTTGACCATCCACCAATGGTAGCACTTTTGGTTAAAATAAGCAGCTTTTTCTTTAACGGAGAACTTGGTGTCAGGTTTATGAGCTGTGTATTATCCGCAGTCAATATCTTACTACTTTGGTTGATGATAGACAATCCAAAAAAGAATGATTACGTAAAACACTTTTTTGTTCTTGTCTTTTCCATGACATTATTAAATGCGTATGGATTTTTCACTTTACCAGACACTCCACTTTTATTTTTCACAAGTTGTTTTTTATTGACCTACAAGCACTTTATAAAAAAGCCTACAGCTGTCATAGCCATATTGCTTGGTGTTTTTATGGCTGCTTTAATGTATAGTAAATACCATGCTGTATTGGTCATCTTCTTTGTCTTATTATCTAATCTAAAATTAGTAACCAATAAATACGCATGGCTATCTGTAACTGTTGCTCTGTGCTGTTACGCACCACATTTTTATTGGCTATATGACAATGATCTTGTTTCTATAAAATATCATTTATATGAACGACCCAATGGTGCTTATAGTTTTGAGAAATATACCCTAGGCTTTTTTGTTAATCTGGTTGCCGTATTTGGACTAACATTCCCTTTAATCTATAAAGCTCTTTTTAAGACTAAAGGAAATGACTTATTCAACAAAGCACTTATATACTTAACATACGGTGTTCTTATCTTCTTTTTTATATCTAGTTTTAATAGAAGAGTGCAAACACAATGGATTATTATTATTTGTATTCCTCTAGTCGTTATCGCTTTCAATTATATGCTACAAAACAAGCAAGCCTTAACTTGGATTTTTAGACTTGGTCTTATCAATACAGTTTTAATTATTTATCTACGAATGGGACTCGCCTATCAACCGCTCCTTTTTAATTTCTTTTACGAAAGTCATGGTAATAAAGAATGGGCACAGGCTATTGAAAAAGAAGTAGGAAATATTCCTGTAGTATTTGAGAACTCATACAGAAATGCACCCATGTATTCTTTCTATACTAACGGCACGCCAACATTTTCCTTAAATAATTTTATGTACCGTAAGAATCAATATTCCATAAACGATTCTGAAGAAAAAGTACGTGGTAAGGATGTCGCCTATATCTCAAAATATTCTAACAACCCTACTTTTACTTATACAAGAGAAGATGGCGGACTCTATAAAGGTAAGTACATATCTAATTTTCAATCGTATCGTAAATTAGAGTGTATTATTGAGGACACTCCTGTTTCATTGAATTCTGATGAGGACATTTTACTAGAAGTCTACAATCCTTACAAAGAAAGCATTGAGCTTAAAAAAGTGAAATTCGCAGTTACCTACATGGACGACTACAAAAGTCCTGTTGAAACTCTTAAAATAATACCAGAACTCGTAGAACCAAATACAACACTCTTAAAACAAAAAGACACCACAAATTTTAAATTTCAATTACCTAAAACCAAATTGAAAAACATTGGTTACTTTAGAGTAGTTATTTCTGAAAATGACCTTCTTTATGGGCTAAACGGAAAACCAATTCCCATAAATTAATGGAACCTATTGCAAGAACATTTGGGCAAACCGATTGGATTACCATAACACTTATGGCCAGCTTGCTATTTCCATTAATTGCAAAAAGCATCTATTATCCACGATTTTTAAACTTCATTATCCTTCCTTTCAATAATAAGTACATTAGCATGTACACTAAGAAAGAAAAACTGTTTAATTGGTTTCATTTTCTAATGAGCATCTTTCAAATCATAAATACTACATTATTTATATTTTTTATTTGGCGAGCTTACTTGAATCCTACAGAGTCAAAAAACCCTTACATATTTCCATTATTACTTGCAGGTGTTTTCTTATTTATTACTGCGAAAACAATGTCCCAGCTTTTTAACGGGTTCATATTTAATTCCTACAATACCTTTAATGATTTGATTTTTAAGAAACTAACCTACCTTAATTATTCCAGCATTATTCTTTTCATTACTAATGTGTTCTTGGCATATGTTTTTATAGATTCAACAATTGTAATTATTATTGGGTTGTTTCTGTTTCTCGTTATTAATATAATTGGTTGGGTTACAGTATTAAGGAATTATCAAAAATTGATTAGCACCTATTTTTTCTATTTTATTTTGTACCTTTGCGCACTCGAAATTGCACCCTTAGTTATTATGGGAAGCTTTCTAAAATAGTGCAGCGTATGAAAGTAAAAACGATTTTGGTCTCTCAACCCGAACCAAAAATGGAAAACTCCCCCTATTCCAAACTCATTGACAAAGAGAAAGTAAAGGTTGATTTTAGACCATTCATTCATGTAGAAGGAGTTGACGCAAAAACAGTGCGCCAGCAAAAGATAGATTTGAATGATTTTACTGCGATTATCTTAACCAGTAGAAACGCAGTAGACCATTTCTTTAGAATAGCAGAGGAAATGCGCTTTAAAGTGCCAGATTCCATGAAATATTTCTGCCAATCTGAAGCTGTTGCCTATTATCTTCAAAAATATGTGGTCTATAGAAAACGTAAGATTTACGTAGGAAAAAGATTATTCACAGATTTGGTACCGTTGATCAAGAAATATAAAGATGAAAAATTCTTACTTCCTTCATCAGATGTACTTAAAAGTGATGTTCCAGATACTTTAGAAACTTTAGGAATTAATTGGAAAAGAGCTATTTTTTACAAAACTGTAATTAGTGATTTATCTGATTTAAGAAATGTATACTATGATATCTTAGTATTCTTTAGTCCGTCTGGTATTGAGTCTTTATTACAAAACTTTCCAGATTTCGATCAAAAAGAAACTAGAATAGCAGTTTTTGGAAACAGCACAGTAGATGCAGCTACAGATGCTGGCTTAAGAATAGACATTAAAGCCCCAACACCTGAAACACCATCTATGACGATGGCACTACAGAAATATATTATGAGTGTAAATAAATAATACACTCAATAACATTATAATAAAAAAGCCTTGCAATGCAAGGCTTTTTTTATGACTTAAAATGCGTACCGTTGTGGTCCGCCTCTTCTTATTTCTTCACTGGCATAACTTTCAAATTTCTTGAAGTTCTCCCTAAAAGCATTTGTTAACTTAAATGCAGTTGTGTAATATTTACCATCATTGTTCCAAGTTGATCTTGGACTTAGTACTTCACTTGGCACACCTGGGCACTCTCTAGGCTGCGCTACACCAAATACGGAGTGGATATGATACTTATCATACGAATATAAGCCTAAGTCACCGTTTAAGACCGCTGAGATCATAGCTCTTGTGTATTTCAATTTCATACGTGTACCAACGCCGTAAGGTCCGCCTGTCCAACCTGTATTTACAAGCCAAACATTTACACCAGACTCCTTCATCTTTTTACTTAGCATTTCTGCATACTTAGTAGGATGTAATGGCATAAACGGCGCTCCAAAACATGCCGAAAATGACGGTACCGGCTCTACAACACCTGCTTCCGTACCCGCTACCTTAGCAGTATAACCAGATATAAAGTGATATGCAGCTTGACTTGGAGTTAGTTTAGATATTGGAGGCAATACACCAAAAGCATCTGCCGTTAAAAAGAAAATATTCTTAACATTCTTACCAATTGATGGTTGTTGAATATTATCTATATGATGAATTGGGTAACTAACCCTTGTGTTCTGTGTAATTGAAGTATCGGCAAAATCAACATTACCATCTTTATCCAATACTACATTTTCTAAGATAGCACCTGGTTTAATAGCACCGTATATTTCTGGTTCTTGCTCTTCAGATAAGTTTATAACCTTTGCATAACAACCACCTTCAAAATTGAATACAGTATTTCTACTTGTCCAACCATGCTCATCATCTCCAATTAATTTTCTATTAGGATCCGTTGACAAGGTTGTTTTACCCGTACCTGATAATCCAAAAAAGATTGCGGTATCCCCATCTTCACCCACATTAGCAGAGCAATGCATTGGTAATGTTTCTTTAAAAACAGGTAAAATAAAGTTTAAGGCAGAGAAAATTCCTTTCTTAATCTCGCCTGTATATCCTGTTCCACCAATTAAGGCAACTTTATCTGTAAAATTTAAAATTGCAAAATTATGCTGTCTTGTACCATCTACTTCTGCATCTGCCATAAAGCCAGGAGCATTAATTACAGTCCATTCTGGAGTAAAGTCTTTTAACTCAGCTTCAGTTGGACGAAGAAACATGTTATAAGCAAACATATTAGACCAAGGATATTCGTTTATAACCCTAATATTTAATTTATAATCCTCATCTGCACAAGCATAACTATCCCTAACAAAAAGTTCTTTTTCATTTAAATAGGAAATTACCTTTGCGTATAATGATTCAAATTTTTCTTGTTCAAACGGAATATTAATATTTCCCCACCATACCTTATCTTTTGTAATATCATCTTTTACGATAAATCTATCCATAGGGGATCTACCGGTGAATTCACCAGTATTGACAGCAAGCGTTCCATTGCCAGTCTCAACTCCCATACCCATTTCTAGTGTGGCTTTTTGTAGTTGTTCTGGTGTTTCTTGATAATGAAAATTGGCGTGTGTAATCCCATATTGTTTTAGGGATATGGTATTCGCATTTGTCATTGAGCTTTTCATGCTTTAGAAAATTTGTTCGTGTAAAACTAAAAAAATAAAAGCTGAACCATTGATTTTCAGAGCTCAATTAGCCGCATTCGTCGTCGAAATACGAATTCAATTAAAGAATCGTGAAAAATGAAAAATATTCGCAGACACTTTATTCCTTTTAATACACATTATAAAGAAATAACGCATATTAAATGCATTATTGTTATTTTGGAATTAAAATTTTAAGAAATAAATAAAAAAAGTCGTGTTTTTTTGACAACAGATTTTCATTTTACACTGAAATAATCAGCCGTTTTTGTAGCTAAAAGCACGGCTGCGTGCTTCATATTATACTCAAGATCCTTACTCTCATCTTGAATTTCAAATACATCGAAAATACCCCTTTGTTTTAATACATGTTTAGAGATGTCCAACTTTCCACAAATAGCAATTACAGGTAAATCATACCTTCTACCCAAATTAATTATCCCTTGCAATAATTTACCATTCAAAGTCTGCTCATCAATTTTACCCTCTCCTGTAATAATATAATCAAAACGTTCTCTTGCCAAAAGCTTATGAACACCAGAAAGCTCTAAAATAAAATCTATACCACTTAAAAATTCTGCATCGAAAAAAGTTTTCAACCCAAAAGCAGCTCCTCCTGCCGCACCAGCACCAGGTAATTCTGCATGATCTACGTTGTATTTCTTCGACACAATGGTATTTAGATTTTTTAGCCCCATATCAAGATCTTCAATAATCACATCTGTTGCTCCTTTTTGTTTGGCATAAACATAAGCAGCTCCATTTTTACCGAATAATGGATTGGTAACATCATTTACCGCATAAAACTTAACCTTCTTTAAATCTGTAGATATGGCTGTATCATCTATAGTTTTTAATAATTGTAAGCTAGACCCTATTGTATCTAACTTCTCTCCCTTATCATCTAAAAATAGATACCCCAAAGCTCTAGCCATGCCAATACCACCATCGTTTGTAGCACTACCCCCTAAGCCAATATAAATATGCTCTACACCTTTTTCAACGGCGTCCTTTATTTGTAAACCAGTTCCATAGGTTGTGGTTAACATAGGATTTTGCTGTTCTGGCAACAACAACTCCATACCAGATGCATTTGCCAATTCTATGTATGCAGAATTTGTTTTCTGATTGTATAAATAATAAGATTGAATCAATTTCCCTAATGGGTTCTCGCTAATTACCTGCATAGAAATGCAAGGTATGTAACTGGCAACGGCATTCATAAAACCATCACCACCATCTGATGCTTTGATGTAGTGAGAGGCATACGGAATACCTGATTCTTTTATACCTGAAATAAAAGCCTTGGTAAAGGCTTCACTCGATAAAGACCCTTTAAATTTATCTGGAATGAGTAATAGTTTCATTTATTTAAATTTTTGGGGGAAACTATTTATTGAAATATCCCATAACTCTGGGAGTACAAAATATACGAAAAAGGTTAATATAATAATAGAAATAACATTCATAAAGAAACCTTTACTCACCATATCCGGTATTCTTAAGTAACCAGACCCAAAAACAACAGCATTTGGTGGCGTGGCTACAGGCAACATAAAAGCACATGATGCCGCCACCGCAGCACCTACCATTAAAACGAAAGGATGTACATCTATAGTCAATGCCATCGGAGCCAAAACTGGCAGTAACATTGCCGTAGTTGCCAAGTTAGAAGTTATTTCGGTTAAAAAATTCACTGCTGCAATCAGCACTAGTATCAAAATAATAATTGGCAAACCTGCCAAGGATGTCATTTGACTTCCTATCCAGACTGCCAAACCACTCACCTCAAATCCCTTTGCCAGCGCCATTCCACCACCGAACAATAGAATTATACCCCATGGCATTTTTACCGCTTCTTCCCAATTTATAATCTGATCTCCTTTCTTTTTAGACGGAATCAAAAACAACACGATTGCAAAAAATATAGCAATAATGGTATCATCTAAACCAGGTAGTATTTTCTGTAATAAAAATGAACGCGTGATCCAACAGAAAGCTGTTAATGCAAATACGAATGCCACAACTTTCTCTTCATATGATATTTTACCAAGATTAGATAACAATCTTTTGATTTCTTCCTTACCGCCCGGAAAGGATTTTTGCTTAAACTTGAAAGCATACTTCGTTAGATATTTCCAACAGATAAAAATAAGTATGATGGATATTGGCAATCCAAAAGCAAACCATTGCATAAAGGTTATTTCATAGCCATAAGTATCTAAAACTACACCTGCTAAAACCAAATTTGGCGGCGTACCTATTAATGTTGCCACACCACCTATAGAGGCACTATAGGCAATTGCCAACATTAATGCCTTCCCAAAAGTTTTATTCTCGTCTTCAGCTGTTTTTGGATTATCTTCTAGTTGCTTAATTATCGCCAAACCTATCGGTAACATCATCACCGATGTTGCCGTATTTGAAATCCACATAGATAAAAATGCGGTAGCCACCATAAAGCCAAGAATAATCTTTCTAACATCTGACCCTATTAAATTGATGATATTTAAGGCTATTCTTCTGTGTAAATTCCATTTTTCAATAGCTATAGCTATTATAAAACCGCCCATATACAGAAAAACATACTTATGACCGAAAGAACCTGATGTTGCCGATAATTCTAACCCACCAGATAATGGAAATAAAACCAAAGGCAATAGCGCTGTTACGGCAATTGGAATAGCTTCCGTAATCCACCATACGGCAATCCAAATGGTTGAAGCCAGCACTGCATTGGCTTGCTCAGAAAGCCCTACTGGATGAAAAAAGAAATGAATTATAATAAATGAAAGAGGACCTAAGATTAATCCCAGTAATTTTGTTTTACTCATACTAGCGCCATTATAGGTTGAAAATACGTTATTTAAGTGCTAAAATGCCGTATTAACCTGTCTATTTCAAAATTTTTGACTTCACAATTCCGTAACCTAATAATGCCCAGGCCGCCAATAAAAATAAGCCGCCAATAGGAGTGACAATTCCAAAAACTTTAAAGTCAAAATCTACAAGTGAATTCAAGGCCAGTACATAAATTGAAAATGAAAATAGCACTACACCAATTACTGTACATAGGTATATTGTCTTTTTAGATTTCACCATTTCAAAAGGTATTAAGCCAAGAGCGAACAGAAAAAAGGCATGATACATTTGATACCGAACTCCTGTTTCAAAAGTTGCCACAGCTTGGGCATCCACTATATTTTTTAACCCATGTGCGCCAAATGCACCAAATGCAACCGCCAACAGTCCAAATAGACAAGCTGTACCTAAAATTGTTTTTTTCATAACTTTTTCTATAACATTATTTATAAATGTAACAATTTGATACCTTAGTAAAATCGTTACAATCAAAAATACTGAAAACGTATGATGCGAAAAATTCTTGTTATCGGCGCAGGTAAGTCCACCTCTTATTTATTGGATTATCTTTTAGGAAAAGCGGAATCTGAAAAATTAGAAATCACCATTGGTGATATTAACCCTGATGCAATATCACCAGCTATCGCCAACCATGAATATTGTAATGTTATTGGTCTAGATATTTTTGATGATGCTGAAAGGAAAAAAGTAATTAAAAACGCTGATATCGTTATTTCAATGCTTCCTGCTCGTTTTCACATTAAGGTAGCAGAAGATTGTGTTACTTTAAAAAAACACCTTGTAACTGCATCTTACGTTAGTCCAGAATTACTTGCTCTTGACAAAAAAGTTAAGGAAGCCGGACTCGTATTCATGAATGAAATAGGTCTTGACCCTGGTGTAGATCACATGAGTGCCATGCAAGTAATTGACCGTATACGCGATAACGGTGGCAAAATAATATTATTTGAATCTTTTTGTGGAGGTCTGGTAGCCCCAGAACATGATAATAACCTTTGGAACTATAAATTTACATGGAACCCAAGAAATGTTGTACTTGCCGGCCAAGGTGGTACCGCTAAGTTTATTCAAGAAGGGACATACAAATACATACCTTACCACCGACTTTTTAGACGTACAGAGTTTTTTGAAATTGAAGGATATGGTCGTTTTGAGGGATATGCCAATCGCGATTCATTAAACTACAGGGAAGCATATAAGTTACAAGATGCCTTAACCATTTACAGAGGAACCATGCGTCGTGTAGGTTTTTCCAAAGCATGGAATATGTTCATACAATTAGGAGCTACCGACGATACATATACTATTGAAAACTCTGAAAATATGAGCTATCGTGAGTTCATTAACCTTTTTCTTCCTTATTCCCCAACCGATTCTGTTGAATTAAAACTGAGGCACTACCTTAAAATAGATCAAGATGATATTCGTTGGGACAAATTATTGGAACTAAACATTTTTGACCAGACAAAACAAATAGGAATACCTAATGCGACCCCCGCACAGGCACTCCAAAAGATTCTTGAAGATAGCTGGACATTAAAGGCCGAAGAGAAAGACATGATTGTTATGTACCATAAATTCGGATACGAATTAAATGGAGAGAAAAAGCAAATAGACTCTAAATTAGTGGTTACAGGAGAAAACCAAACTTTTACGGCAATGGCAAAAACCGTAGGATTACCAGTTGCCATGGCCGCTTTAAAAATTCTTAACGGCGAAATTAATACTCCAGGTGTACAGATACCTATTAGCAAAGAAGTATATGAACCAATATTAAAAGAGCTTGAGTCTTACGGTGTTAATTTTAAGGAGTATGAATTACCATATTTAGGCTATAATCCAAATTCTGTAGTTAACTAAACCCTTTTAACTGTCAGATTGAAACCAAATAAGTACATTTATGTTTATTTTGATAAAACATGAAAACACCTACTTCTTTGGCTAAAATTGACGGAATAGATAAGAAAATCTTACGATTTTTAATGGAAGATGCCCGTAAACCAGTTCTTGAAATTGCAAGAAGTATTGGTATATCTGGCGCAGCTATACACCAACGATTAAGAAAGTTAGAGGCATCAGGACTTTTATCTGGCTCTAAATTCATTGTAAATCCTAAATCTTTAGGGTATACCACCATGGCTTACATAGGCATATATTTAGACAAAGCAATGAGCAACCCGATGGCGGTAAAACAACTTGAAAAAATACCTGAAGTATTAGAGTGCCATTACACTACTGGTAACTGGTCTATTCTAATTAAAGTACTATGTAGAGATAATGAACACTTAATGCAGGTACTGAACAAAGAAATACAAGCTATAGAAGGGGTCTCTAGAACAGAAACCTTTATATCATTGGCACAACAGATAGATAGACAAATTAGTATATAAAAAAAGCCTTCTCAATTTGGAAGGCTTTTTTTATTCAACATTAGTTTTAGCTTAATCTCTACCACCAAAAACTTGAAGTCCCCAGTATACTAAAGTTGCCAATGAACCAATTGCAGCTACCAAATACGTGCGAGCAGCCCATTTTAAGGCATCTTCAGAACCTTTATATTCTTCTGGCGTAACTATATTTTTATTTTTTAACCATGCCAACGCTCTATTACTTGCATCATATTCTACAGGTAAGGTTACAAAACTAAATAGTGTAGCAAAGCCCATCATCACCAGACCAGCTACGGCAACCCAATACCCAAATCCTACTCCAGCAGCGGCACCTAAAGCCAAACCACCGAAAACAACCCACATAGACATGCTTGATGTAACACTTACTATTGGCACTAACTTAGAGCGCATACCTAACCACTCATACGCCTGTGCATGTTGTACCGCGTGACCACATTCGTGAGCCGCAACGGCAGCTGCAGATGCATTTCTTTGGTTATACACACCCTCACTTAAGTTTACTGTTTTGTTTTTAGGATTGTAATGATCTGTAAGCATACCAGGGGTAGAAACAACTTTAACATCGCGTATACCATGGTCAGCCAACATTTTTTCTGCAATTTCAGCACCACTCATTCCATTTTGCAAATGCACCTTGGAATAAAATTTAAACTTACTTTTTAATTTGCTGCTTACTAACCAGCTAACCAAAGCAATGGCACCAATCAATATATAATATCCCATCATAACGTTTCAATTTTTAAATCGATTAAATATACTAAAGATTCGTTCTTTTCTAAGAATCTAATATTATAAAAGCAAAAACCCCGCCAAATTCCTTTCGGAAATGGCAGGGCATATTTTACTGACATTTTGTACAGGTTAAGCGACTATCTCTTCCCAACCAAAAGCTTCTATAATTTCTTGGTATACAACTTCTCCCTTAATTATATTCAGCCCTTTCTTTAAGGTTGGGTCTTTTTCACAAGCTGCTTCCCATCCTAAATTAGCTAGCTTTAAAGCATACGGCAATGTTACATTTGTTAAGGCCATAGTAGATGTATACGGTACGGCACCCGGCATATTTGCAACGGAATAATGAACAACATCATCAATAATATAAATAGGGTCTTCATGCGTGGTAGGTCTGGTTGTTTCTACACATCCGCCTTGATCCACGGCAACATCAACGATTACAGTACCTGGTCTCATTTCTTTCAACATGTCTCTTGTAATCAAATTAGGAGCTTTAGCTCCTTTCAACAAAACACCACCAATAATTAAATCATGTGTTTTTATTAGTCTTCGAATATTAAATTCATTTGAAAATTCTGTAACTACATGTGGCGGCATTACATCATTTGCATAACGTAGACGTTTCATGTTCACATCTAGTATCGTCACATGAGCACCTAAACCTGCTGCCATTTTAGCAGCTTGTATACCCACAACACCGGCACCTAACACCAAAACCTTACCTGGAGCAACACCCGGTACACCACCCAAAAGAACTCCACGACCTTTTACTGGCTTCTCTAAATATTTAGCACCTTGTTGAATTGCCATTCTACCAGCTACTTCTGACATTGGCGTTAAAAGAGGCAAAGTACCTTCTTCATCCTCTACCGTTTCATAAGCGATACAAACCGCTTTTTGCTTGATCATAGCTTTTGTCAATGCCTCACTAGATGCAAAATGGAAATAGGTAAAAAGTATTTGACCTTCTTGAATTAAATTATATTCTTCTTCTATAGGCTCTTTTACTTTTACGATCATTTCGCTCATGGCATAAACCTGACCAATAGTATCTAGTATTATAGCACCTGCCTGTTGATAATCTTGATTGAAAAAACCACTGCCTTCCCCTGCTTCTGACTGTACATATACTTTGTGGCCGTTTTTTACCAATTCAAAAACTCCGCCTGGCGTCATACCTACCCTGCTTTCATTGTTCTTTATTTCTTTTGGAATACCAACAATCATGATTTATCATTTTATGTTATACTGCAAAATTGAAACTAATTATGCAGATAACAAACAATAATTCGATAAAACGTAGGGGTTGGTTGGTAAAAATATGTAATTACGAGTTTGCACCCCTGTAAAATTAGGGGGTATATTGTTTATTTATACTTTAATTTCATTAAAACCATTAAAATTAGAAGGGCAGATGTAATTCCATTTGCTAAAATAACGGGCAGACTATTTATATTCACACCATAAACCAACCAAAGCAAAACCCCTATTAACAAAACAGTATACATAGTAAGGGAAATATCTTCAACAGATTTATTTTTCCACGTTTTATATACTTGTGGCACAAATGCCGCTGTGGTTAAAGTAGCGGCGATCAAACCTAAGATTTCGACACTGTCCATATTATCATAATTTACAACTGCATAAGCAAACCTAACAAACAAGAAGAGGCGATAAATATCGCCTCTTCATTTAAATATATTCTCTTAACTACCCAACGATATTGACAATTTTACCTGGCACTACAATTACCTTTTTAGGCTCGCGACCTTGTAATTGTTGTTGGGTTTTTTCATTGACCATTACCGCAGCTTCTATCTCTTCTTTAGATAAGTCTAACGAAAGCTCTAAGGTAAATTTCATTTTACCATTAAAGGAAATAGGATACTCTTTACTGCTCTCTACCAAATACTTTCCTTCAAATTTTGGGAAAGGCGCTGTAGCTATAGATTCCGTATGCCCCAATTTATTCCATAACTCTTCTGCAATGTGTGGTGCGTACGGCGATACTAAAATAGCCAACGGCTCTAGTACTTTTCTACTGTAACATTTTTGCGAAGAAAGTTCATTAACACAGATCATAAATGTTGATACCGATGTATTGAAACTGAAGTTCTCTATATCTTCTTCTACCTTTTTTATGGTTTTATGTAATGTTTTCCACGATTCTTTTGAAGGTTCATCTTCGCTAACTAAAAAGGAAGCATTCTCACCTGTATGAAATTGTCTCCATAGTTTCTTTAAGAAAGAATATGTACCTGTAATACCAGCTGTGTTCCAAGGTTTAGATTGCTCTAATGGCCCTAAGAACATTTCATACAAACGCAAACTATCTGCACCGTACTCCTCACAAATAGCATCAGGATTAACAACATTGTATTTAGATTTGGACATTTTTTCTACTTCGCGACTAACAAAGTATTTTTCATTGTTATCTCCAGAAATAACTCTAGCAGAATTTGAAAAGAAAATTGAATTCTTGTATTCACTTAACCAATTTTTAAATCCATCGATATCAAGTTCATCCGAACTATTTACCAGTGAAACATCAACATGTATTGGTAAAATTCTACTTCTATCAACATCTACTTTAATAAGACTTGGACCAAAGATTCCAACCAATGTTGATTTAAGATCAATTTGAAAGTCTGCTAAAACATCATTATCTGCCATGATATTTTCATACAGATTTTTTGAAATAAATATTTTTGTGCTAATTATTTCCTCATCAGAAAGAAATCGATCAATATTTGAATCAAATCCAGGAGTTATATCCATCCTATAAGCGAATGCACTAGTCCCAGTAATCATCCCTTGATTAATCAGTTTTTTAGCAAATTCATCTTTAGGCACTAAACCTTTATCGAACATGAATTTTTGCCAGAAACGCGAGTACAATAAGTGTCCTGTTGCATGCTCACTACCACCTATATATAAATCTACATCTTGCCAATAGTTAATCGCTTTTTCAGAGAAAATGCTCTCGCTATTGTGCGGATCCATATACCTATTAAAGTACTGCGAACTACCCGCCCAACCCGGCATAGTATTTAATTCTAATGGAAACACCGTTTCATTATCAATCTTATCGTTAGAAACTACCTTATTTTCTTTGGTACACCATGCCCAAACCTCAGCATTACCTAATGGCGGCTCTCCTGTCTCGGTCGGTAAATATTTTTCAACTTCTGGCAAGGCAATAGGTAAGTACTCTTTTGCAATCATTTGAGGCATTCCGTCTACATAATATACTGGAAAAGGTTCTCCCCAATATCTTTGACGACTAAAAACAGCATC